>Ga0073934_10011316_pt1 | contig 10825 bp, 6 predicted proteins | sample LarsenN4metaG_FD_76834 | JGI IMG/M metagenome (GOLD analysis project Ga0073934, IMG submission 76834) | Hot spring sediment bacterial and archeal communities from British Columbia, Canada, to study Microbial Dark Matter (Phase II) - Larsen... ...
AGGAAACGCTCCTTCAACTTGCTCGCCAGGCCATTGAGATTTGGCATCGTCTGCGCCGGGTTTGTAACCTGCACCCAGCAACCGGTGAGTTCGCCCTTCTGCAACGCGTCGAACATGGCGACGGCGTGGTGGCCGATCTTCGCGCTAAGCCGGCCGGGAGGAAGCTTCCAGAGTTCCTCGCACTGCTTGCGGTGTTCCTCGCTGGCGACGAGGCGTCCGCCGGGCAGGCCGTGGCCGAACGTGCCGACTTCGCGGCAGGTGCCGCAGGCGCTGGGCTGGCCGGTGAGCGAGAACGCGGTGCTGCCGGGCTTGGCGAACTTGCCGCTGAGGAAATGGACGTTGTAGACGAGGTTGTTGATCCAGGTGCCGCGGGTGTGCTGGTTCATGCCCATGCACCAGAGCGAGACGATCTTGCGATTCGGATCGGCGAAGCGGTCGGCGAGAAGCTGAAGCTGTCCGGGGCGCACACCGGCGACTTGTTGCACGTATTCGGGCGTGTAGGTTTCGAGCCACTTTTTGTATTCCTCGAAGCTCATCGGCTCGCCATCGGCATCGCCGCCCTTGCGGAAGTTGCAGTGCCGGGCCACCCAGTCCCGGTCGAATTTGCCGGACTTGACAAGCAGGTGGCAGATGCCGTTGGCGATGGCGAGGTCGCCTTGCGGGATGAACTCGATGTAGTGGTCCGCCTCTTCGGTGCTGCGCGTGCGGCGCGTGCCCAGGTCAATGACCTCCACCTTCTGGCCTTTGGCGCGGCGGTCAATGATGCGCGACCACAAAACCGGATGCATCTCGGCGGCGTTGTTGCCCCAGAGGATCACCGTATCGGCGAGGTCGAAGTCATCGTAGCAACCGCTGGGTTCGTCCACGCCGAAAGTGGTGTTCATGCCGGCGACGGCGCTGGCCATGCACAGGCGGGCGTTGGGATCGACGTGATTGTTGCTCAGGCCGGCCTTCATGAACTTCGCGGCGGCATAGCCTTCGCAAATGGTCCATTGGCCCGAACCGTAGAACGCGAACGTGGCCGGGCTGCGGAGAATTTCCTTCGCGATGGTTTCGATGGCTTCGTCCCAGGAGACGGCTTCGAGTTTGCCGTTCTTGCGGATGAGCGGCGTGGTAAGGCGGTCTTTGCCGTAGAGCGCGACGCCGGCGTGGTAGCCTTTGGCGCAAAGCAGACCGCGGTTCACCGGGTTTTCAAGGTCTCCCTGGACGGCCACGACCCGGCCATCCTTGATCCCGAGCATGACGCCGCAACCCGTGCCGCAAAAGCGGCAGGGAGCTTTGTGCCACATGAGTCCGTCCGCGCCCTCCGTGCTGGCGGCCAGCACCTGACGGGGAACCGAGCCGGCGAGGACGCTGGAGGCGAAGGCCAGGGCAGCTTGTTTCAAGAACTGACGACGGTTGGGTTGCATAGTCGAGTCAAAGGCGCGCTTCATGGTCTATCCTGGATCGGTGACATCTTCGAAGTTGTGATACACCAGCACGGCAGATGTCACCCCGGGCACTTGTTGCAGGCGCTCGCCGAGCTCCATGGCTTCGCGGGTGCCAGGCGCGTCGACCGCGACAGCCAGGCCGAGTTCGGTCGCGTCGCCGACTTCAACGCCGGCGATCGCGGCAAGTTGACGGCGCACCGCCGGCTGGTCGCCGGGAGCACAGCGAACGACGTAGGAGGAAACAGGCATGCCTATTTCGCGTAGCGTTTTTGGAATTCCTTTACCTGCGCCTCGCGGCGGGCTTTCTCGGCCGGATCCATCTTGCCGAGATACCACTTGTGATTGTCGCTGTTGAGCGTGTCCTCAAGGAGCTTTTGCAGCTTGGCCGCGGCTTCCTTCTTCGCAGCGTCGTTGGAGTCCTTGTTCTTCTCAGCGAGTTCCTGCAGCTCGGGGATGTATTTGGAGTAGAAGTGCTTGGCGACTTCGTAGGTGCCATGCCAATGGGTGATGTCCGGGCCCATCATCGAGACGCCGTGACGCGCACGGCGGCCTTCGTGATGCCAGATTTCATACCAGGTGAAGTCCACAGGGTGGCTGAACTGCGGCCCGGACAACAGCGGCTTGGCGGCTTTATAGAGCGCGAGTCCCGGCTCAGCGTATTTGGCGTGGTAAAGGTCGATCAAGCCGTCGTATTGTTGATAGAACGCCTGAACGTAATTCACGTTGTGGCAGTTGATGCAGACGTTCTGCATGTTCGCGCGGCGCTTTTCCCAGGGCACATCCTTGCCGGGCAGGCCGAGCTTGGCGTCGCCGATCTCGGGGCGGATGGACATTTCCGGCCGGTTGTTCCAGGAAATGCGCATGCCGACGTCGTGGGTGACCGGCTGGTCCCTGGTGGCGCTCATGTGGCAGGTGGCACAGGTGGGAGCGGCGCTGTAATCCTCGCCCACGATCCACTTGGGATTGTCGAGGTTCATCTTGTCCACGTTGGCGCGATAGGCGATGCCGTGCTTGGATTCATTGTAGATTTCAATCTGCGGATGGTCCGGGCCCATGTGGCATTTGCCGCAGGTGTCGGGCGTGCGGGCTTGCGCGGCACTGAAGGCGTGGCGCGAGTGGCAGGCGGTGCAGGAGCCTTCGCTGCCGTCGGGATTGATGCGGCCGATGCCTGTGTTCGGCCAGGTGGCGGGGTCCAGGCGGCCACTCTTCAGGGTCTTGACTTCCGAGCCGTGGCATTGCCAGCAACCGTTGACGGCGGCGGCGCTAATGCCCTCGGGGAACGCGGAGGTCTTGAAACCGCGATTGCCCTCGACGACTTCGGCAAGGGTGTTGTCGAGCGAGCCGAGGATGCGTCCGCCTTTGGCATGGTGCGAATCATTGAACTCCTGCACTTCCTTTTCGTGGCAACGGGCGCAGTCCTTGGGTGAAACAATGGTGGAGATGAACTGGCCGTAATGCTCGTAGGCGTCGGGGTCCTTCTCGTTGGCGGTGTGGCACTCAAAGCACCCGACGTTGCCGCGGAAATGCTTCGAGCCGCCCCACTGCTCGTAAATGACCTGGCTTTCCTTCTTGTGGCAGGCGGCGCAGGCGGCGCTCTGTGGCGACATTTCCTTGAGGGTGAAGCCGGCGTGCGCCAGCAGGGGCGCGAGCAACGCGGCCAGGAACAGAGTGAAGTGTTTGGTCCGGGTTTTCATAAAGGATGGTTATTGAGCGACGGTGGAAAGATCCGGTTTCGCGCGGAGCGAACCGTTCATAATCGGGATGGCGACGTGCAGCATCCAGGAGAACATCAGCAGACCGAACGACCAGATGCCGAAACACACCAGCGCCTCGTTCCAGGTGGGCAGATACTCGACGATCTGCCCGAGCGGCGACGGCACAAAGCCGGGGATGATCAGGCCCATGCCTTTCTCGGTCCAGATGCCCACAAAACAGGTCACGCAGGCGAGGTTCAGCCAACTGATGCGCCGGCTCAGCGGCGTGATGAGCAGCAGCAGCCCAAGAGTGTTCAGCGCGATGGCGCTCCAGATCCAAGGGACCAGGCCGGAGTGGCCGTGCAGTCCGAAGTAGAGGTATTGCGCGGCGGCGGCGTGCTGGGTCGGGTAGTAGAACTCGGTGAACAGTTCGCAGCCAAGGAGGAACATGTTGATGATCATCGCCACGGTCATGATCATGCGCAGCGTGAAGATGGGTTGATCGCCAATGAAGTAATTCGTCACTCGCCGGATGACCTGGAAGGTGAGAATCATCAGCGCCGGCCCGGCCACGAACGCGGACGCGAGGAAGCGCGACGGCACCAGCGGATGATGCCAATAGCTGCGGCCCGCCAGGCCGACGTAAAGAAACGCCGTCACCGTGTGGATGCTCACGGCCCACGCGATGGAGAGGAACACAAACGGGATGTAGAAGGTCTTCGTCGGTTTGCGATGCTGGTAGCGGCAGTAGAGGAGATAGCCGGCGATGTGGAGGTTCAGCAGCAGATAGCCGTTCAACACAATGACGTCCCAGGAAAGGATCGAGCCGGGAAAGTTGAAAATGCCGAACGGAGGAATCATATGATGGAACCGTTCGGGATGGCCGAGGTCCACCGTCACGAAGAGCAGGCACATCACAATGACCGCGATGGCGAGCAACTCGCCAAAAAGCACGACCTCATGCATGTGCTCCTTCTTGTAGATGTACGCCGGGATCACGAGCATCACCGCCGCGGCCGCCACGCCAACGAGGAAGGTGAAGTTGGCGATGTAAGCGCCCCAGCTCACCTGGTTCGTCATGCCGGTGACCTGCAGACCGTCCACAAACTGCCGCGCCCAGGCGTTCAGACCGACGAGCGACACGATCGTCAGCACCGTCATCCACGCATAGAACTTCCAACTCCCTTGAAACGAGAGCCGCCAGACGCGGAACAGGAAGGTCAGGTAGTCCCTCATTTGTCGAAGAAGTAGTAGAAGCGCGGCTGCGTGCCGACGTCCTCCTTGAGGACGTAAACGCGCTTGTGGTTCAGGATGTAGGCAATCTCGCTGTTGGGATCGAGGAGGTTGCCGAACACGCGGGCGCCGGTCGGGCAGACTTCGAGGCACGCGGGATATTTCCCTTCCCGCGTGCGGTGCAGGCAGAAGGTGCACTTCTCGACCACGCCTTTCGGGCGGATGCGGTTGCTGAGGTAACTTTGATCCGGATTGATGGCGTCCTTCGAGATCGTCGGCTTCTTATAGTTGAAACGCCGCGCGGCGTAGGGACAGGCGGCCATGCAGTAGCGACAGCCGATGCACCAGTTGTCATCCACGACCACGAGCCCGTCCTTCTCCTGCCAGGTTGCCTGCACCGGACAGACCTTGGTGCAGGGCGACTGCCGGCATTGGTGGCACTGCACCGGCATGTAGTACTTGTCCTGCTGCGGCACGGTCGCGGGGTCGTAATAGACGTTCGAGGTCTCCAGATTGATCGCGCCCTTGTTCAGCTCCAGGACGCGGATGTAAGACATCTCGATGTCGTTCGCGTCGTCGCGGGATTGATTGTTTTCCCTGAGGCAGGCGTGGGCGCACTTGCGGCAGCCGATGCAACGGGTCAGGTTCAGCGCGTAGCCGAACTCCACGCCCTCGAGCGGCTTCACGTCGCGGAGATTCGGGCGCGCGCCATACTCCTTCTCCGCCTTGGCGGCGAGCGATTCCATGATCCGCTTCAAGTCCTCGGGCTTGAGTTCGCGGTAGTGCTTCTGAAGCAGATCGTCCAGGGACACTTCGCCTCGTTCCAGTTCGAGCAGCGGCTTGAGCGCCGCCATTAGACCGGCCACGCCGAGCATCGAGGCGGCGGCGCCTTTCAGGAACGTCCGGCGGCCCATCGGCCGGTAGACCTGCTCGATGGTTTTCGGACTGACCTCGTTTTGCGAGTCGTTGCTCATCGCGTCAGGGGTGCGCGGCGCTCTGCGGCGCGCCCTCCGCGGGTGGTTTCGCGGCGCGGGCCGGGTAGCGCAGCGGCGCGAGCGGTTTCATCGCTTTATACTTTGGGCTGTGCGGATCGTGGCATTGAATGCAGCGAAGCCTGGTCTTTTCGCCGAGGCTGACGTTCCAATACCCATTCTGCCGGCCATGCACACCCACTTCCCAGTCCCGGTAAATCGTGCCGTGGCACTTGGCGCAAAGCATCACCACGTCCGCCTGGGCAATCTCGGTGCCATCGTAGTCCACCCAGGCGTTGCGATTCGTCGGGTGGTGACAATTGAGACAGAAACGGTTGTTGCCGTGGTCAAGTTGGATGTTCTTGTGCTCGTTGAACGGACGGTCGTTGTAATGCCAGCGAGCCGGGAAGAGCTTGTGGCATTCCATGCAGTTGTAAGTCCAGCCCGCCTTCACCAAATCAAGTCCGACGGTCTTCCGCGGCGGGGTTTTATCCAGATGCGAATCCGAAGGCAGTCCGGTCGCCGGTTGCTCTGCCGGCGGGCGCGCCACTTTCGGGAGCGGCGGTAGGGCGGTGTCCGTGGCCTGTGTGACCACTGTGGGCTGGCTTGTTCCGGTGGCTTCGCCGGCCAATCCCTCGCGAATCAGCAGCGCCCCCAAAAGCAGCAGGGCCGCCGGAATGCCGGTGATTCCGGCCTTTTTCAGGGTGCCTTTCGTGATTCGCGTGTTAAACATTCGAATGTTTCCGCTCTTATTTATCAGGGACAGACTGCGGCGCTATTGACCCAGGTCAAGACTCTTGTGCGGTCCGGCTCGGTGGTTCGCGATGAACACGGCTCAACGTGGCTTGGGCGAAAAACGGTGATACCGATCAATTGCGGGCTCCCGAAGGGACTGGGTCTGCCCATCGGGCCAGACGACCTCAAGGTTTTCGACCTTCGAAATGCCACCTAGTACAAACAGGGCAACGTTTGGCGCCTGGCATTGGCCAATTGAGTGACCATTTTTCGCCCGGCCACGTCATCCCATATCGCACGCCCATGTGAAGCGGGATAACCCCTGGCGCAGCCGCTGGAATAACGACAACCAGCCGCACAACGAGATCACCTGGACGATCAACTGGACTTACGCCAACGCGCCGGATGAGTAAGCCGCGCCACGGCGCCGCCGCTTACTCCAGCACCTCGCTGACAGCGGCGGCATCCGGGAGACTCAGCAAAATGCGCCGGTCCTGCGCCATCGCCCACGGGCTCGCGTGACGGTTCGGTGTCCACCCCGTTGGGTGTCCACCCTTTAGGGTGTTTGGGGAGACAGCCTGAAGGCTGGACGCCAATCGAACCGGCTAAAGCCGGGACACCGAACGGCGGCCTGCCGACCGGCGATCGGGTCAGAGGTTCGAAGTTGCCGCTGAAGGATCCACTGAAACCCGGGCCGTAAAAAGTCGTAAGTCGTGCGCCTCCAAAGATCCGAAAGTGGTGGCTGGGGGCGGAATTGAACCGCCGACACAAGGATTTTCAGTCCTCTGCTCTACCAACTGAGCTACCCAGCCGGAACTGGTGGAATACGGCGCAGGAGTTCATCGCTTCGCGGGAAAAAGCTCCCCGCCACTGCGAATGATCGCTGTCGACTGTGGCACTGTGCACATGGGGCGGCCAAAAAGCAAGTCCTGAAACTCATCTCATGATGAGACTTGATGAGACTCATGACTACCGTAACAGCAGCAGCAACCAGCAACTCATGACTGAGACTCACTTGGCTTGCTGCGTTCCGGTTTCGGACCTGACCTTCACGCGTCCAGGCAATCGCGCACGACGCTGGCCAGTTTCGTGGGGTGATAGGGTTTCTGAAGGTATTGCAGGCCCCCTCGCCCCGTGAAGTCGCGCCCGACCACCTCGGCGCTGTATCCACTGGTGAAAACCACCTTCAGATCAGGACGGTCCGCCCAGAGGCGCTCAGCCAACTCCCGTCCGTTCATGCGGTCAGGCATGACGAGGTCGGTCAGCAGCAGGTCAATATCGTCCTTGCGCTCACGCCAGACGTCCAGCGCTTTGGGGCCGGACTCGGCCTGCAGGATTTGGTAGCCGTGCCCGCTGAGGAGATGGCAGACCAATTCGCGGACGGGCTCCTCATCCTCCACGACCAGAATAGTCTCCTCTCCGCCGCGCACGGCCGGCGCCGGAGCGGTGTCAGAACTCGCGGCCGAAGCCTGGGCGGCCTGGGGCAGAAACACCCGGAATGTCGTGCCCTTCCCCACCTCGCTTTCCACCTTTACCCAACCCTGGTGCTGTTTGACGATTCCATAGACAGTCGCCAAACCAAGCCCCGTGCCTTTGCCAACTTCTTTGGTGGTAAAGAATGGCTCGAAGATGCGACGCATGTTTTCCCGGGGAATTCCGCAGCCCGAATCGGTCACACTCAGGCACACGAATTTCCCGATCACCGCCTCCGGGTCCGAATGGGATTCCTCGATGCCGACCTGCCGGTGGGCGACACGGATATTCAGCACTCCTCCCTGGGGCATGGCATCCCGCGAGTTCACTGCCAGGTTCATCAGCACCTGCTCGATCATGCCGGCATCCGCCTCCACATAGGCGGGACGGGGAGAGTAGTTCAACTGCAGGGCAATGTCCTCGCCAAGGATCCGGCCCAGCATTTTGGTGAGGTTGCCCACGACTTCGTTGAGGTCCAACCGGCGTGTCTGCAGCACCTGCCGCCGGCTGAACGTCAACAACTGGCGCGTCAGTCCCGCTGCCCGTTCGGCGGCCTGCACAATCTGTTCGGCTGACCTCGCCGCCCGGTCCGGCAGGTCGCCCGCGCTGGTCAGCAGCGAACCGTGTCCGTGGATCACCGTCAGAATGTTGTTGAAGTCGTGCGCCACTCCGCCGGCCAACTGGCCAATCGCCTCCATTTTTTGCGCGTGTCGGAACTGGTCTTCCAGCCGCTTTTGGGCCGTAATATCGCGCAGCACGGAAAACAGCAGCGGCTCCCGGCCCGGCAGCTCGACTAAAGAGGCGCGCTCCTCCAGAGTGATCGCCACGCCGTTGTGAAGGACCAAACGCCGTTCCATGGCGCTCTCGATTCGCCGCTCCAGGAACTTGTCGCGGTGGGCCGCGAGCATTTGTTCGGGCGCTTCCTCGGCGGAATAAATGCAGGTGTAGGGTTTGCCCTCAAGGGCCGCCCGGTCCATGCCGACCATGCGGCAGAAGGCGCTGTTCACGGCCACAATCCGCCCTTCGCCGTCGGTGAGGCGCATGCCATCCAGGGAATTCTCCCACACGGAATGGAACAGCAGTTCATTCTCTTTCAGCGCCTGCTCCGCATGAATTCGCTCGAGCGCGCCGCCGCAGTGGTCCGCCAGCGTTTGGAGGAGGCCAAGGTCGGACACTGTGTAAGCTTTGGGCGAATAGCTTTGGACCGATAAGATGCCGATCACCCGAGTGCGATTGCGGATGGGGGCAAACATCAGCGACGCCGAAGCCCGGGTCTTGTCACCGATGCGGAAGACCGAATCGTCGGGTATCGACGGGTCATCGCGCAAGATCAGCCTGGCTCCTTTTTCCACAACTTCCCGCGCCAACGGACTGGCGCGCGTTGGCAGCTCGCTCGCCTCAACCTCAAACCGCCTGCCCTCGCGGTCCGTATCGACCGTGAGCAGCGAAGTGATCCGGTCGCCTTCGGCAGAGCAAAGGTCGAGCGTTAGCGAATCCCACTGGAACAAGTCATCCGCCACCTCCCCAATGATGCGGGCGGCGTCGGCCGGTGACGTGGACGAACTCAGTTTCTGGCCAAGCTTGGCGAAGGCCGCATCGCGGTGTTCAACGCGTTTGCGCTCGGTCACGTCGATGGCCATGGTGAGGGAAGCCGCGCGGCCGCGGAACACGATCGGGCTCCACTTCAATTCCACGTCAATAATCGAGCCGTCCTTCTTCCGGTGCTGCCAGACCCCGGCAAAGCCCATTTTGTTCCCAGCCTGCGCGGGCCCGCCCGCCGGTTGCGATCCACCGGAAGGGCTCGCGGCAACCGCTGGCGCGCCCGGGCAGACGCCGCAACGGCAACCCGCCACAGGGGTCAACCGATGCAGGTACTCAAGAAGGGCCGGCATGTCGTCGGACACTCGAATGTCCTTCAGGCGCATGGCCAGAAACTCATCGCGCGAGTAGCCATAGGACTTCACGGCCGCGTCATTCACCTCAAGAAAGGCCAGCGTCTCATGGTCGAAGACCCACATCGGAATCGGGTTTTCGTCGAAGATGAGCCGGTACTGATGTTCACTTTCGCGCAGTTGGGCCTCGGCCGCTTTGCGATCGGTGATGTCGCGCGCGCTGACCACTACTTCCTTTGCCTCGGGGACATTCAGCCGGTTTCGCGCAATTGCCTCCATCGTCCGGTAAGATCCATCAGCGTGCCTCACGCGAAACTCCAGCGTGGTGACCCGGTCAATCTCCTCAAGCTGGCGAGCCAAAGCTTCACGGACCTTCGGCACGTCCTCCGGGTGCACATACTGGAGCGCATCATCGCCAACAATCACTTCGGGATCGAGGCCCAGCACACACTTGACGGATGGGCTGTGGTAGAGCACGCGAGCCTGGGCATCCAGGATGAGGAGTATGTCCAGAATGTTCTCCGTCACCGTCCGGAAATAGCCCTCCTGCCTGGCCAGTTCAGACTCCACGTCCAGACGTCGAGTCCGCTCCTCTGCTTCCGCCAGGGCACGGCGAATGGCCGGAACCAACCGTTCGGGGTAAACCTTGAGGACATAGTCGGTCGCCCCTGATTTAAGGCTGTCGATCGCAGTAGCTTCGGCGATGGTCCCCGAAACGAGAAGGAAAGGCGTGTGCGGGAATCTCTCTCTGACCGTCCCCAAAGCGTCCAATCCGGTGTAGTCCGGCAGAAGAAAGTCCGCCAGAATGATGTCGAAAGTCTCCCGTTCCAGCGCTGCCTCAAAATCGCGCCTGCCGGCAACGAGGAGCATGTCCACTTCAAAGCCTTCGGCCTCCAACAACGACCGCACCAGGCAGGAATACTCGAAATCGTCTTCCAGGTGCAAAATGCGCAAGGACTTGCTCATGCTATTGTTACATATATCGTCATCCCAAGCGCCTGACCTAAACCCGTTCCGCCTCAAAAAGACGAACCCGGGGAAACGGACGAATCCCCCCCGGCAGCCCCGCCCAAAGCAGTCGCTCAGCTAGGCTGGGAGCAAGAAGCAATCTGCGTTCCATGTACCAGGTTGTTCCAATCGTTTCCGATGTTCAGCGTTGACAACCCACTCGCTTCAGATACCGTTTGCCGCTCGTTAATTCTGAGCTTTTGATTGCTTATGCCGAACACCAAGTCCGCCGAACGCCGCATGAGAAACAGTGCCCGTAAACGGGTACGCAATCGTTCTGTCAAATCCCAGTTGCACACCCTGGAAAAGAACTACCTTGAACTGATCGGCGCCGGCAAGAAGGACGAGGCGGCCGCGAAGATTCCGGCGAGCCTGATCGACGAGCTGTC
>Ga0073934_10011317_pt1 | contig 10825 bp, 9 predicted proteins | sample LarsenN4metaG_FD_76834 | JGI IMG/M metagenome (GOLD analysis project Ga0073934, IMG submission 76834) | Hot spring sediment bacterial and archeal communities from British Columbia, Canada, to study Microbial Dark Matter (Phase II) - Larsen... ...
GACCTTCAGATCGACGTCGGCGCCCATCGCCCAGAAGTTGGAGAACGGCGCGGCGCCCGGTGCGCCCTCCATGTCGACGGCATGGAACCGGATCTGGCCGCCCTGGAGCTGGCGGATGCCCACGCCCAGGGTGATGCCGGCCAGCTGGGTCACGCCCATGCTGGGCCCGCCCGGCGCCTGGCCGATGGGCTTGCCGCCGTAGATGCCTCCGACACCGGAGACGCCTGCGAGCGGCATGCTCCACGAGACCCCGTTGGTCCCCTGGACGCTGGCCGTCCGTCCGCCGAACGCCTCGGCCGTGACGCTTCCGAACTTCCCGGTGAGTCGGACGCCATCCATGTAGATGTTGTCGTCATCCTCGAACGGGTTGTTGAAGTAGCGGTCGATGTTCGGCTTCCAGAGGTTGAACCGGTTGGTCCGATGGCCGAGCCGTCCGATGGAGATCTTGGAGCCTGTGCCGATTCCGGCAAAGGGCGCGCTGACCTCCAGGTGATGGACGTAGGCATCGGATGCCGGGGTGGTGGCCAGTGGGCCGGTCTGGGCTGCCGTGTTCCCGCCAATGTAGTTCTTGTACGTGTTGGACGTGAACTCGGCATCCACGGTGGCGCCGCCGGGAATGTTGGCCCGCACATTCAGCCGATAGTCGTGCTGAACGGTGGGGTTGGTCAGTCCGGATCCCAGCGTTCCGGCGACGCCCATGACGCGGCCGTCGCGGTCGATGTAGAAGCCGCTGACGCGGTCCGACCGGATGCCGATGAAGGCGCCGCCGCCCACCTTGGGCATGCGGTCCAGGGTGGCGCGGATGTCGGCGACTTCGCGGGCAAGCCCGTCCAGGCGCCGATTGATCGCCGCGATGTTGTTGCCGAGGCTTGCCAGCTCATCGCGGAACTCCGCGGCGAGCCGGCGGAGCTGCTGGACCTCTTCCGGCGTCATGCCGGGAGGGCCCTGGGGGCCGGGAGGTCCCTGCTCCCCCTGAGGACCGCGCTCACCCTGGGGACCCCGCTCGCCGGCGCCGACGGCGGGCGGCGGGATCTGCTTGAGAAGGCGGTCAAGAGCGACCGCAAACTCGTAGCGGGTGAGCGTGCGCTTCCCTCGGAAGTACTGGTCGGGATAGCCGATCAGGATGCCCTTGGCCCGCAGGTTTTCGACCGCCTGGTAGGCCCAGTGGTCGTTCGGGACATCCTTGAACATGTCGGGAGCGGTCTGGGCGCCCGACGGTGCGGCCATCCACGCCAGACAGAGGGAAGCGCCCAGAAAGGCTGACACCTTTCTCATGCTGCTTCCTCCTCTACGTGGTTCGGAAGGCGCTCCAAGGACACGGTGCGCCCCGTGTGGAGGTGGAAGAGGCGGGATCTGCCGGCGTGCTGCGGGAGCCCAGGCGGGAAGTTGTCCCTGTTGCCTTCTCGCTTTGGACCCTCCGCCAGCCGCTTCGCAGACCCGTCGCTGGCCCCCTCCGTGCGAAGGCCTGACGGTCCCCGGTGCGCGGTTCGGAGCGGAAGCTCGCGCCCTTCCGGCCTCCTCTGGGGCAGGCGGAAGCCGGGCCTGTGCGCACTTCGCTCCAATGGACAAGTTAGCACAAGTGCGGGGCGCGTGTCAATAGCGAGGGAGCAAATCCGGAGGCGGGGAATCGGGGTTCCGGGGATCGGGCTGGGCGCCGGGCGCGGGGGAGGCGTCCCCGGGCGCGGCCGCCCACCAGCGCTGGGCCAGTATGACGGCGACCAGGTCGTCATAGGGGCAGTCCGGCACGCGCAGCCCGGCGGGCAGGAGCCTGCGCCAGCCGCGCGGAGGGTTGAGGCGGCTCCAGAGCGCCCGGGCGGCCTCGGAGGTGTGCTCCTCGTCCACCACCTCCAGGGGCATCCCGGCCACGGCAGCCTCCAGGGCCCGGCGCACCGGCCCGCTGCCCGTGCCGCCTCCCAGCACGACGGCGCGGAGGCCGTGGCGGCCGGCCAGCTCCGCCGCCAGTGCGGCCACGCGGGACGTGGGCGTGATGCCGCGGAAGAGCACGCGTCCGGCGGAATCCACCACCGCCACGCCGCACTTGGAGCTGCCCGGGTCCACCGCCAGCACGGCGGAGGCGGGGCCCGGCTCGGGGGCGTGGAGGGAGGCCATGGCGTCAGAGGGAGGGGTCGATGCGGAACTGAAGCCGGAGCGGGTCCGCCGCCTCGATGTCTCCTTGTGCCACGGCGGTCACCTTGACGAATCGCGGGTGGGCCTTCACGCGCTCCACCAGGTCCATCAGCTCGGGCCAGTCCAGCGATCCCACGCGGGGCTCTCCGGTGGCCGGGTCGATGCGGGGGATCATGCCCCGCTGCATGGCGGCCTGCCCCAGGGACTTGAGGAAGTCCATGAGCTCGACGAGCACGCGGTCGCGGGACTGGGAGGCGTCCACCCTGCGCTGGGAGACGGTGCGGCCCCTGGGATAGATGAGGCCGTTGGGCAGGGGCTGGAAGTCGATGGCGGCGGGCTCGGCCTCCACGCTGTTTGCCACGGCGATGGCGAGCAGGCAGACGGGCATGTCGGAGAAGGCCACCTGGCTGATGACCGCGCGCTTGCGGTCCTCCTGGGTGACGTTGACGGGCACGACGCTCACGTAGCGGTTGGGGAGGTAGAACTTCTTGTCCACGACCTGCACGGCCAGCGCGCCGTCCTCTCCGGGTCCGGCGCCCTTGGCCAGGGCGGCGAGATTGGCCTCGTGGATGAGGTCTTCGAGCACCCGGCGCACAGCATCCGGGCTGGACCGGGCGGGCACCACCTTGCGGGCCAGATCCTCTCCGCCGTGGATCACCACGCGCCGGGTGCGCATGGCTTCGAACTGGCTGGCCACCTTGGCGATGTCAATGCTTGCGCCGCGGGTGGCCTCCTCCAGGCGGCGGTTCTCATCCGTGAGCTCCCTGTTGCGCCGCTGGAGGTCCTCGTTGGAGGCGTAGAGGTTCTGGTATATCTCGCTGAGCTTCTCCCGCTGGCGCACGAGCTCCGTGTTCTGCTTTGCGATCTCGTCGTTGACGCGGGCATACTCCTCGTTTTGCTTCCGCCGGGCGTCCACTTCTTCTTCCAGGGTGGCCTTGGTCTTCGCCAGCTCGGCGTTGGCGGTCTGGAGGGCGCGGTTGCGCTCCGCCTGGAGCTTGAACTCCTCCGCCAGGCGGGTGTTGATCTCCGCGAGGGTGGCGTTGCGGCGGGTGAGGCGTGCGTTGCTCTGCACGATGCGGCGGTTCTGAGCCACCAGGCGGGCATTGCGGGCCCGGGCGTCCGCCACCTGCCGCTGGGCCGAAGCCAGCTCGGCGCGCGTGCCCGCCAGGTCCGCCTCCACGCTCTTGAGGGCGCGGCTCCGCTGGGCGAGTCGCTCATCTGTGGCCCGGAGGCGGCGCTCCAGGTCGCGCTGGCGCTCCAGAGCCTGCCGGTTCTCCTCCGCGAGCCGGGTGTTGTCCGATCCCAGGGCGGCGTTCTGGGAAGACAGCCGGCTGTTCTCCAGGCGCATGGCCCGGTTGGTGCGGATGGCCTCCTCTCCGCGCAGGATGACGTTGCGCACGGGCGTGACCACGAGGAAGAGGGTGCAGGTGGTGAGGGCGGAGATGAAGACGCCCGTGACGCTGGTGATGAGGATGGCGGAGTGCTTGGGCCGGAGCCCGAACAGGGTCACCCGGCGCTTGCCGAACTTTCGTCCGATGAGGTCGCCGTTGTAGGCGATGATCCCTCCCATCATTACGGTGAGGGTCAGTGCGACGACCGTCCAGAACATGCAGCTGCACCTCCCCTGGCTATTGCCGGGTTCGGCTCACCAGGAACACCGCCGCGATCAAGCCCAGCAGGTCGGCGGCGAAGCTCGCGAGCATTGGCGGCATGCCGCCGCCCTTGCCCACGAGATAGGACCAGTGGTAGACCACCCAGTACAGAAAGATGATGACGATGGCGATTCCGAACCCCATGGCCTTGCTGCCGCGCTGGGGGCGGACGCCGAGCGGTGCGCCCACGAGCCCGAAGATCAGGCTGGCGAGGGGCAGGGAGACCTTCTCCCAGAGGTCCACCTCGTCGGCGGCGGTATCCTCTCCCTGGGCGCGCTCCTGGTTGATTTTATCAGACAACTGTCGGAATGTCATGCGGCGGTTGTCCTTCACCTCGGCCTCCATGATGCCGCGGAAGGTCTTGCCGATGCGGGCGCCGCGGGGGAGGGTTTTCAGCTTCTGGAAGTAGGAGTGTGCCTGCAGCCCGGCCTGGGGGTCCACGCGCAGGGGCTGCACAAAGACGTTGAAGAACTCCCAGTCGGTGCCGCGGGGGTCCCGGGCGATGGCCTTCTCGGCATAGATCACCACGTCCGGCCGGCCCTTGCGGGCGGGGTCGTCGCTCATCTTCAGGATGGTGACGCGGCGCAGTGTCTGGGTGCGCGCGTCGTACCCGCCGTCGATGATGACGTGCTCGTCCACGCTGCCGTCTTCGCGCTTCTGGGAGTAGTCCAGGGGCCGGTCGGTGGCCCAGAGCTTCTCGGTGGCGTCGTGCATGGTGCGGAAGTAGGCTCGCATGGAGGGAGGCACGACGGTCTCGTTCCAGGCGATGGTGATGACGCTCACCAGCAGTCCCACCACGGCCACGGGCCGGACCAGGCGGTAGAAGCTGATGCCGCTGGCGTAGGCCGCGATGGTCTCGCTGTCGGCCGACAGGCGCCCAAAGGCGAGCAGGCAGCCCAGCAGCATGGCCATGGGCAGGGCCTGGGTGATGGAGGCCGGCAGGCTGTAGAGCGCCAGGCGCAGGACCGTGGGCAGCGGCACCCCCTGGACCAGCAGATCGGTGACCTTGAACAGGTAGTTGGCGCTGAACAGCATCACCACGAAGAGGAAGAAGCTGTTCAGGAGGGGGCCGCGCAGCTCGCGGTATATGAGTCGGTCGACCAGTCGCATGGGCCGGTGAGGGTGCTCAGGGTTGTGGCGTCAGGGGCGTGGATCCCGCCTGGCCTGGGGAGCCCGGTATTCGGCGATGGGCACCCGTGCGGGCTCGGCCCGGGGTGCCGGGCGTGCTGGGGCGATGGGCGGCGGGCGCGAGCCTGAGCCCTGGCCGGGCGGCGCCGTCACGACCCGTAGCCCTCGCCGAAGTAGTAGCGCCGGGCGTTGGGGTCGTTTGGCAGCGCGTTGGACGGGCCCGCCGCGCGGATCTGGCCGTCGGCGATGATGTAGGCGCGCTCGGTGATGCCCAGGGTGGCCTGCACGTTGTGGTCCGTGATCAGGATTCCGATGTTGCGATCCTTGAGGTGGGCCACGATCTGCTGGATGTCCTGGATGGCGATGGGGTCCACGCCGGTGAAGGGCTCGTCCAGCAGGATGAAGGCGGGGGAGGTGGCCAGGGCCCGGGCGATCTCCACGCGCCGCCGCTCCCCTCCGGAGAGTGTCTTGGCGTAGTGCTTCTTCAGGTGGCTGATGTGCAGCTCGCCCAGGAGCTCCTCCATGCGCCGGTCCTGCTCGTGGCGGCCAAGGCCGGTGAACTCGAGCACCAGGCGCAGATTGTCTGCCACGGTGAGTTCGCGGAAGACCGAGGCCTCCTGGGCCAGGTAGCCGATGCCGGCGCGCGCCCGGCGGTACATGGGCATGCGGGTGATGTCGGCACCGTCCAGGAGGACCCGGCCTGACTGGGGCCGCACGAGTCCGACGATCATGTAGAAGGTCGTGGTCTTGCCGGCGCCGTTGGGGCCGAGCAGGCCCACGATCTCGCCCCGGCGCATCTCCAGGCTCACCCCGTTGACGACGGCGCGGCCGCGATAGGTCTTCACCAGATTGTGGGCAGCGATCTCCACGCTGCTACTCTTCCTTGGTCTTGGGGCGCACGCGCACCTGGGAATCGCCGCCTGAGCTGCGAAGCCGGAATGTGTAGGGAGAGGTGCTCATGTCGATCTCCACGACGTCGGAGACGACGTCGCTGCCCTCGGGCCCCAGGTTCTCGGTGTCCAGCACCTTGGCGTGGACGTTGCCGGAGAGCACCAGCAGCAGCTTCTTCTCGTCGTAGACGGCCTGGGCGGCTGTGCCCTGGACGGACTGGCGGCCGGCACCGGAGGCCGGGGGCTGTTCGGCGTAGAACTTCACGGGTCCCTCCAGCACCAGGCGGCCCTCCAGCTTGTAGTAGGTGCCCCTGGTGCCGGAGCCTTCGAGCTTCTGCAGGCCCTTGCGGTCGACGGCCGGACGCTGGCCCTGGAACTCCACGCTGCCCACGGCATCGATGCGCTCCACCTGCCGGTTCTTCATGGTGGCGATGATCTGGTCGGCGGTGATTCGCGCGCGGGCTCCTGTCTTGGCGTCCACGGCGTCCACGCGGGTGTTGGGGCCTTCGGCGGTGACCTTGTCATTGATGCGGCCCGTCAGCCGGGCGAATCCTGTCAAAGTTATGTCGCCAAAGTTGAACCTGGGCTGGGCTGCTTCCGCCTGGCGCACCGGGCGGGCTCCGCGCGGCTGGGAGCCCGCGGCGATGGCGGGGGCCGCGAGCGCGGCCAGACACAGAGCGGAAAGGCAGCGTGGTGGTCTCATTATCGGGCGTACCCCCTGGGGCCGTTCATGCCGGCGCCGGGGCCTGTGCGCCATTCGGTGCGGCGGCAGGCCAGGCGCTCCGGCCACGGCGGCGATGATCCCGAGCGGTAGGCAGAGGCGGGCTCTGCCCGGCGGTTCGCTGCGCGGGCACGCGGCGGCGTTCGGGCTGGCCTCCCTGCCGTGAACCGCTTCATGGGATGCTGAAGGACTCCATCCGCGTGTCGATGGTGACCTGCTCGGCGGTCCCCGTCGCCAGCGGCCGGGCGGCGCCGGGCGGCTTGTGCACAAGGCGGACGCCGCCGCGGGCCACGATCTTGTCCCCGGTAGTATCCCACATGACGCGGTCGCAGGTCACCGTCAGTCCGGGCGGCTCGATGCTGGTGATGACGACCCCTCCGCTCGCCTCCATGAGGTTGTGCGCCTTGGAGTAGCGGAGCAGGGGGGCGCGAAACCGGGCGCGGGGCCTGTTGTCTCGGTAGACCACGCCGGATGCCTGTCGCAGGTCTCCGGATTCCTGGAGGGCATCGAGCTGGCCCGTGCGGGCCTCGATGTCCATCACGCGCCGGACCCTGTCCTTCAGCTGCTCGTGCCAGAAGATTCGGATGCCGCTTGCGGAGGCCCGGGCCACCTGGTCCTGCACCCTGGTGCCGGGCCTGGGCTGGGGCCGGGAGGCGGGTCTTGGAGGGGGCGCCGGTGCGCAGCCGCTTGCCGCCAGCGCCAAGGCCGCCGCTCCGGCTGCGAGCCGCCAGGAGAGGCTCCGCGCATCCCCGGCCGGGCGCATCACCCCGCCACCGTCGCGGGCTGGTGACCGCGCGGCCGCAGCGTGCCCGCGGCCCGGCGGAGCTGCCCGCAGGCGGCGCTGATGGCATGCCCGCGCTCCATCCGCTGGGTCGCCGGGCGGCCCTCCTCCTCCAGGGCGCGGCGGAAGGCGGCGATCCGCTCGGGCGAGGGCCGCCGGAACCCCTGGGGCGTGTCCACGTGGTTGAACGGGATCAGGTTCACGCTGCCGGGGATGCCCTTAAGGAGCCGGGCCATCCGCCGGGCCTGCTCGATCGAGTCGTTCACTCCGGCGAGCAGGAGGTACTCGAAGGTGAGGTTGCGCCGGGTCCGCGCATAGTACTCGCGGCACGCGTCCAGAATCTCGTCCAGCCGCCACTTGCGCGCCGTGGGAATGAGCGATTCCCTGAGGAGATCGTCCGGGGCGTGGAGGGACAGGGCCAGCGTCACGGGGAGCTCCTCCCCCGCGAGCCGCCGGATGCCCTCCGGCACGCCCACCGTGGAGATAGTGATGCGGCGGGCCGAGAGGCCGACTTCGCCTGAAAGGAGGCGGACGCTGGCCACGGTCTGCTCGTAGTTCATCAGCGGCTCGCCCATCCCCATATAGACGGCGTGGGTGATGCGCCGGGCAGGGTTCTCACGCTGGACCAGCAGCAGCTGGGAGACGATCTCGCCGGCGGTCATGTGCCTCGCGAGGCCCCCCAGGGCCGTGGCGCAGAAGGCGCATCCGGCCGCGCACCCCACCTGCGAGGAGAGGCAGATCGACACACGGTGCGGGTAGGGCAGCCAGACAGCCTCCACCTGCTCTCCGTCGCTCAGTTCCAGCAGGTACTTGATGGTCCCGTCGGCGGCGCGGTCGGCGCGGGCCACGCGGGGCAGGCCGACCGCGTACTCGGCGTCCAGCCGCTGGCGGAGGGTCCCGGGCAGGTCGGTCATCTCGGAGAAGGAGGCGGCACCGCGCCTGTAGATCCACCGGGCGACCTGCCGCCCGCGATAGGCCGGCTGGCCCAGCGCCGCGAGGAGGAACTCGATCTCCCCGGTGGTCCGCCCCAGCAGCGCAATCTGTCCGGTCATTGGAGGCCCATAAGACGAGAACCGGCTTCGGGCCGGTTCTCGCGCACCATCACCGCTCGAGGTTTGCGCCGCGCGGGCCTTCGTGAGTCAGGACGGCTCCCGCAACCGGCACGTTCGGCAGATTCTACCACAGCGCCGCCCGTGGCTCAGCCGTCCGCCTCGTCCAGGAGACGCTGGAGGCGCTGGAGGCAGCGGGCGCGGGTGGGGCCGATGCTGCCCATGGGGAGGCGCATCCGGGCGGATATTTGCGCGTAGGTCTCCGGCGGATCGCGCACATACAGCCGCTCCAGCAGCTCCCGGCACCGCTCTGGCAGCTGCTGGAAGGCCTGGCGCACGCGCTGCTGGCGCTCCAGGGCGAGGACCGCCTCCTCGGGGAGCTCGGGCGGCCCGCCCGCGAGGCGTTCCCCGCGCTCCATCTCGCGTTCCGGGTCCGCGAGGTCCGCCTCGGGGAGGGCCCGGCGGCGCCTGGCCATTCTCCAGGCCTCTCGGCGGGTGGTGGAGATGAGCCAGCTGGAGAGGCGCGCCCGGTCCCGGAGGGAGTCCAGATGGGTGAAGAGCAGGAGGCAGACGTCCTGGAACACGTCTTCCGCATCGCCCGGCGAGAGCCCCATGTGCAGGGGTATGGAGAAGATGAGGGCCTGGTATCGGTCGATGAGGGCGTCCCAGGCGCGGGCCTCGCCGCGCAGGCAGGCGGCGATCAGGGCGGCGTCGTCCCTGCGGGACCACGCTGCGGGGATGCTTCGGGCGGAGTGGAACGGTGCGCGCATGTCTGGAGCGCCAGGAGCGGCCAGGGCCGGCCAATGGCGCGCGCCCTGGGGAGGGGAACCGCGCCAGCCCAGGGGAGTATATCGCGCGGATGTTGAGCGGCGCAACCCCGGGAAAGCGCATGGCAGGGATCGCCGGCCGGGGGCGCCGATGCGCCTGGGCGCGCGTGGAGGGCCCGCCGTGGAGCTGGACCCGGGGGCTCTGCCGGGGGACCCGTGGACGCGCCGTCCAGGGCGGCCTCGCCGTTGCCAATGAGGATGCTCTGCCGGGGGACGGCTGGACGCGCCCCAAGACCGCGCGCGTCCGGATGCTTCAGCGGTGGCTGGAGGGTCTTCCCGAGGCAGCACGCCGACGCGTGGGGCCGGAGGACAGGGAGGTCCAGCCGCGCCCTGTGGCGGTCGTGGGCGACCCGGAGCGGCCAGGGTGCTCCGGCCCAGGCGGTTCGCGATGGCTGCGGTCGCCCCCGGGCGAGGGGGTGCTCCGGTGGTAAACTAGGCACGCCCGTCCCGGTTCTCTCGCCAGGATGGTGCTTGTCCGATAATCCCTTGTGCGGGCCCGCCGGTCCGCACACCACCAGGAGTGTCCCTTCCATGCAGGTGCCCAGGAGAGCAGGCCTCTCCGCCATGGCCGCGCTGCTCGCCCTCGCTGCCTGGGGCTGCGGCCCGCAGGATCGCGCCTCCGCGCGCTCGGCCCCGCCCGCGGCGGGAGCGCCCGCGCCGGGCACCCCGCTTCCCGCGCTGCCCGAGACCCGGGATGCGGGGGTGGCCCTCCGGCGCATGGTGGCCGCCTACAAGCGGCTGGACTCGCTCTACGCCGCCTCGGAGGCCACGGTGGAGTACAAGTTCGCCGCTCCCGTGCGCGTCTTCCAGACCGGCGTGTTGCGATACCGGAAGCAGGGCGGCATGCTGGACTTCGTGGTGGAGGACCCTGCAAGCGGCACCAACCGGTTTGTCTGCGACGGCACGACGCTGGTGAACCACACGCTGCTGACCAACCAGTTCACGCGCACGTCGGTGAGGGGCGGCCTTCCGGGAGCGGCACGGGCGGTGGGGCGGCTCGTGCCCCAGATCCTCTCGCCACTCTCCCTCCTTGCCGGGGGGGACGCTCCCGCCGGAGTGGCGGGGGCGCGCATTGTCCGGACTGAATCGGCGGGTGGCGCTCCGGCGCATGTGGTCTCCGGGACGTTCACGCCGGACTATGAGCGGCAGATCGCGGGCCGGTGCTTCGGCGCTCCGGCGCGGGCCGCCTCTTCCGGCTTCACGGCCTGGCTGGACCGCGGCACCTGCCTGATCCGGCGCTTGCGGGTGCAGTTTGCGTGGAAGGGCCGCTATGCCCAGGAGAGCGGGCCTCCGGTGGTGGATCCCTGGCTTCGGGCCGACGAGCGCTACACGGAGATCGTGCAGAATCCGGACCTGCCCGAGAGCCTGTTCCGCTTCATCGCTCCGCGGGGAGCCCAGGAGATCTACGTGGAGTCGCCTTCCCAGCTTCCCAGGTAGTCCGTGCTTGCCTGCGCGGTCCGGGGCACGCAAGAACGCGGCCCCGGCTCGCGGGAGCCGGGGCCGCGGAGGGCTCGCAGTGCCGCGGTTTACCGGCGGCGGCGCCGGAAGGCCACGACGCTGCCCATCACGCCCACGCCCACCAGCATGGCCATGGAGCCGGGCTCAGGCACGGAGTAGTTGCCGTTGCCGGAGATCACCGCGTCGAACGTC
>Ga0073934_10011320_pt1 | contig 10822 bp, 8 predicted proteins | sample LarsenN4metaG_FD_76834 | JGI IMG/M metagenome (GOLD analysis project Ga0073934, IMG submission 76834) | Hot spring sediment bacterial and archeal communities from British Columbia, Canada, to study Microbial Dark Matter (Phase II) - Larsen... ...
CAAGGCCGATCGATCGAACGTCTTCGCTGAGGGCTTGCTCATCCCGACCGGCCTGGCCCCAGGGGACGGCGGCGTCTACGTCGCCCAGAGCACCGAGCTGCTGCACTTCAAGGATAGCGACGGCGACGGCAAGGCCGATCAGCGGCGGATCGTGCTGAGCGGCTTCGGCACCGAGGACACGCATCACAACCTGCACACGCTCCGCTGGGGGCCGGACGGCAGGCTCTGGATGAACCAGAGCATCTACACGCGGACCGACACCGAGACGCCGCACGGCATCGTTCGGTTGAAGAGCGGGGGCGTGATGCGGCTCGAACCGCGCTCGATGCTGTTCGAGGTCTTTTGCCGCGGCTTCTGGAATTCCTGGGGCCACCAGTTCGACAGCTTCGGCCAGTCGTTCATGACCGACGGTGCGGGCAGCAGCGGCATCAACTACGGCCTGCCCGGTGCGTATTTCGTCGGCTACGCCAGACCGCCCCGCGTCCTCGACGGCATCAGCCCGGGCAACTACCCCAAGTTCTGCTCGCTCGAAATCATCCGCAGCGAGCACTTCCCGCCCGACTGGCAAGGCGACATGATCACCTGCGACTTCCGCGCCAACCGCATCGTCCGCTTCCGCGTGACCGAGGAGGGCGCGGGCTACGTCGCCCAGGAGATCGGCGACGTCCTGCGCAGCAGCGAGGTCAGCTTCCGGCCGATCGACGTTCAGCTCGGGCCGGATGGCGCCCTGTACGTCGCTGACTGGTCGAACCCGATCATCAATCATGGTGAGGTGGACTTCCGCGATCCTCGCCGCGATCGGGAGCACGGCCGCATCTGGCGAATCACCGTCAAGGAGCGGCCGCTCACGCCGCGGCGAGATTTCTCCCGGGAAACCAATGACGCGCTGCTGGACGCTTTGCTTTCTCCCAACTCTTACGACCGTGTCCAGTCCCGCCGAATGCTCTGCGAACGCGGCCAGCAGAGCGTCGCTCCCGATCTCCAGCGCTGGCTCGAGCGCCGTGGCGAGGACGAGGCCCAACTCGAGGGGCTCTGGCTTCAGCAAGCCCTGGGCCAGGTGGATCCCAAGGTACTGAATCGGGTCCTCGCGGCCAGCGATGGCCGGGTCCGTGCGGCGGCGGTGCGGGTCCTGGCCGATCATGTTGCCTCCATTCCTCAGTCGAGAGACCATCTTGCCAGTTCCTTGCGAGACCAGCATCCGCGGGTGCGGCTGGAGGCGATTCGTGCCCTGAGCAGGCTGGGCACGGCCGACGCTGCCGACCTCGCCCTGACCGCTTCGACGCAACCGCTCGATCGCTTCCTGGAGTACGCCCTCTGGCTCACGCTCCACGAACTGGCCGACCCCTGGCTCGAAGCCCTCGCAGCCGGACGCCTGAAGGTCGATGGCCGAGCCGCGGAGCTGGCCTTCGGTCTCTCGGCGGCCCCAGCAGACAAGGCCCAGCGTGCCCTGGCCAGGGTGCTGGATAAACAGCCCCTGACTCGCGAAGGCCAGGGGCCCTGGATCGAACTCATCGGCAGGGCCGGCGGACCAGCCGAGCTGACCAGGCTCTTCGACCTGGCCGCGAGCAAGGGATTCGATGACCAGTCCCTGCTCCGTTCCCTCATTGCTCTCCAGGAGGCCTCCCGATTGCGCCGACTTCAACCGACCGGCGATCTGCGAAAGCTTGAGGTCCTGATCGCCTCGGACGACCCAGCCATCCGCGCCGCGTCCGTGCGTCTCGCCGGCCGATGGAAGCTGACCCAGGCGACCCCGACGCTCGCCAGCCTGGCTCTGAGCAAGGACGCCCCAGCTCCCGTCCGGGCCGCCGCCGTCGATGCCCTGCGCGACCTCAAGGGGCCTGAGTCGAGCAAGGCCCTGCGCGAGCTGGCCGACAACGCGGAGATGGAGACCGTTCTCCGTCATCAGGCCCTGCTTGCCCTGGCTTCCCTTGACCCCAATGCCGCCCTGCCCCTGGTCCGCGCCGCCCTGGAAGACGCCGAGAGCCCCGCAACGGCCGACCTTTGGCGTAACCTCCTGGGCCTCAAAGACATGGGCAAACGCCTTGCCGAACATCTGAAGCAGCAAGGACTTCCGCGCAGCGCGGCGAAGCTCGGTTTCCGTGTCGTCCGCGACCTGGACGACAGCCACAGGGACCTCATCAGGCTGCTCGCGCAACAAGCGGGCGAACCCGAGCCAAGGACCTACTCCGCCGCTGAGCTGCAGCAGCTGGTCGCCGATGCCCGGCTCAAGGGCGACCCCGTCCGCGGCGAGCTGGTGTACCGTCGAAGCGACCTTCGCTGCGTTGGCTGCCATGCCATCGGCGGGGCGGGGGGCAAGGTCGGACCGGACTTCACCTCCCTGGGCGCCAGCGCCCCGCTCGATTACCTCGCCGAGTCGCTCCTTGTACCCAATCGCAAGGTCAAGGAGGGGTACCACGCCATCGTGCTCCTCACCGCGGACGGCCAGGTGGTCAGCGGCATTCCGGTCCGAGAGACCGCGCAAGAAATCATTCTCCGGGACGCCAACGACAAGGAGCTGGCCATCCCGCGGACCGACGTAACCCAGCGTGGCAACCTCGGCTCGCTCATGCCCTCCGGCATCCTCGACCCCCTCAGCGACCAGGACCGCTGGGACTTGTTGCGCTTCCTGGGTGAACTCGGCCGGCCTGGACCGTTCGACGTCACCCGCTCCCGCTCCCCGCGCACCTGGCGGCTGCTCGATGGTTCGACCCTCAGCGACGCGCAACAAAACCAAGCTCGCCGCGGCGACCCCGCCCTGGCCGGCTGGACCTCCCTGCCCACGACGGTGGCTGGGGCGCTGCTCAGACCCGAAGTCCTTGCCGTCAACAAGTCGCAAGTGCCTGCCAAAACAATGTTTATGGCCACTCGCTTCGACCTGCCACGGGCTGGCACCGCGCGTTTCGACCTCGGCTCGGCCACCCCCGTGCGGGCCTGGCTGGACGGTCGGCAGGTCCAGCCCATGGGGGCCGCCTTCGCGCAACAACTGGAAGCGGGGCAGCACGTGCTCGTTCTGGAGGTGCGGCCGGCCGACCTGCCCGAACAGTTCGTCGTGCGGTCCGAGGAGGTGGTCTTCCTTCCTGGCCCCTGAGCGGCTGCGCAATAATTGAAATCTCGTTTCTTGCCCATCGCCGATCGCAAGTTGTATTCAGCTAGTAACTTGCGATGGAGGGAGTGCTCGGATCGCCCTGGGGTGCGCAACATTTTCCGTCCCTCTCGTCAACCCAGTCATCCTCGGAAGGCCAACCCCTCGTCCGACCGCCGGAAAGGTCTGTTTCCCCGTGGAGCATGGGAACCAAGATACCTTGAGAGACCCGCGGTCTTCTCCTCGGCACGGACCGAAGACCTAAGCCGAGCGAGGCGACGCCCCGCTCGCCACGCTCCTCCGCTCGCTGCCCCCATTCCCGTTTCAGGGAGGGCCCGTGGCAGGAGTCTTCAGGAGCGAGGGGCCCCAGGCGAGGGAGTCCCCAACTTGCATACTAACATAAGTTCAGTACTTGCGGGAAGGTTGGTTGTGATGAGAAACCCATGAGAGAGCGTCTCAACTCGATCGCCGCTTCTTCATCAGGCCGCGGAGGGCGGCCAGGTTGAGCGCGTCGAGGTCCTGGCCGTTCTCCTCGCCCTTGGGGGTTTCGAGCAGCATCGGGTGGCGTCGGAAGCGCGGGTCGTTCACCAGCAGGCGGAAAGGCTCCAGTCCTAGTTCGCCGCGGCCGATGTGGGCATGGCGATCGACCCGGCTGCCCAGGGGCTTCTGGCTGTCGTTGAGGTGGAACGCCTCCAGCCGGGCCAGGCCGATCACCGCATCGAACTCTCGCATGGTTTGCCGATAGAGCCTGGCCGGGGCCAGCGGATAGCCGGCTGCGAAAACGTGGCAGGTATCGAGGCAAACGCCCAGCCGATCCGACTCTTTGACCTGGGCGATGATGCTCGCCAGGTGCTCGAAACGGCAGCCTAAGCAGGTGCCTTGCCCAGCCGTGGTTTCCAGCAGGATGCGAACCTTGTAGCCAGGGCAGCGGTCGTGGACCTCGTCGAGCGCCTGGGCCACGCGGCGCAGCCCCGCTTCCTCGGTGGAATCGACATAGGCCCCTGGGTGCGTGACCACGCCGTCCAGGCCGAGCGCTTCCGCCCGCTGCACCTCGACGACGAAGGCCTCGACCGACTTGCGGAAGAGCTCCTCGTCCGGCGAGGCCAGGTTGATGAGATAGCTGTCGTGGGCGATGAGCTTCTTCAAACCACTGCCAAGGCGGGCGGCCTGGAAAGCCTGGATGTCCTCCGGCGTCAGCGGCCTGGCCCGCCACTGGTTGCTGTTCTTGGTGAAAAGCTGGCAGGCTTCCATGCCCAGCGCTTGGGCGGCCTCGATGGCCCGATAATAGCCGCCCGCAATAGACATGTGAGCGCCGAGCAACGGCATCAAACGGCTCGCTTTCTTCCCTCGAGGCAACGACTTGCGGCTACAATCACCACGAATGCCGTTGCGGACCGTCCAGCGTGAGTTTCCCTGCTGCGATCAGCCCAAAGGATCCTAACCGCTCAGCACCGAGGCCGTGCCGCCAAGCTGATGACGAGGCCGTACTCTATTTCTTGAGGCCATCACCGATGGCCGTCGGAGCTGGTGCGACATTGAGGAACACCCATGGACTGGTTCGATTGGTACAACTCGCTCGCCAAGCCAGGCTGGACTCCCGCCCCTGGGACGATCGGTCTGATCTGGCGGATTCTGTACCCGATCATCATCGTTAGCTTTGGCTTCGTGTTCGTCCAGACCCTGCGGGGCAAGACGCCGTGGCTGGTCGCCTTGCCCTTTGCCATCAACCTCGTGGCCAACCTGATTTTCACGCCGATTCAATTCGGAATGCGGAACCTGCCGCTGGCCTCGGTGGATATTCTGATCGTCTGGAGCACGATCATCTGGGCGGCAGTGGCGATCTGGCCGCACTATCGCTGGGTTGCGGTGGCTCAGGTGCCCTACTTTATCTGGGTGTCGATAGCGACGGTGCTGCAACTGAGCATCACGGCGATGAACTGGGGACGCGGCTAGTCGGAAGCGGTTGGCGACACGCTTGCAGCGAGGAAAGGCCATGATCCGATTCGCAGCAGCCATGTCCCGAGCCTTGCTGAGCGCAGCCCTTTGCCTGGCCTCGATGGCCCTGGTCCGTGCGGAGGATGTCGTCGTTCGCCCGCTGCCTGCCGAGGGGCCGCTGGACAATCCGCTCAAGGGTTGGTGTCCGTACACCGATGCGGGGCCGATCCATCAACCGTACACGATGGCCTTTCAGTACGTCGCCTGGCGTGAACTGGAGCCCGCGGAGGGAGCGTTTCGCTTCGCGGAGTGGGAAAAGTCCTGGGACAGCCCAGCGGGGCGGGACAAGCACATCGTCTTTCGCGTGTACGTGGATTACCCCAGGAAGCCGTCCGGTCTGCCCGACTGGCTCCGCATGGCCGGCGTGAAGGAAACGGCTTATGCGGATCATGGAGGCGGCAAGTCGCCCGATTACGACGACCCTCGCATGATCGCGGGCATGGAGCGGCTGATTGCCGCTCTCGGCGAACGGTACAACAAGCATCCCCGCATTGCCTTCATCCAGTTAGGATTACTGGGGTTCTGGGGCGAATGGCACACCTACCCAAGCGTTAAGCTGTACGCCTCGCCGGAGACGGAACGCCGCGTCATCGACGCCTACCGGCGGGCTTTTCCTGACAAGTCGCTGATGGTGCGTTACGCCCGAGGCCACGCCGGCCGGCAGGAGTGGATCGGCTTCCACGACGACATGTTCCCCGAGGACACCGACAACGGCAAGGACTGGAGTTTTCTCGCCGGGCTGCGCAAGGCCAACCGGACGGCGAACTGGAAGACCGCCGTGGTCGGCGGCGAGATGGTCCCTGGCAAGGCCGAGCGCTGGCTCGGCAAGGACTTCGACACAACCCTGGCCATGCTGGGCCGCTCGCACTTCACCTGGGTCGGCCCGTACTGCCCGGCACTGGCGAGGACCGGGGACGAGCAGTTCCGCAGACGAAGCGAACAACTGGTTCGTCGATTGGGCTACGAGTTTCAGCTCACCGAGCTAACGCATCCCGCGACCACGAAGCCGAGGCAAGCCTGTCGATTGTCGTTGAAAGGGAAGAACCTCGGCGTGGCGCCCTTCTACTACCCGTGGTCGGTGGAGTGGGCGCTGCTTGATCCCGCCGGCAAGGTTGTCGCGGTCCAGAAGACCGACTGGGACATTCGCAAGTGGCTGCCCGGCGAGTTCGCGGAAGCCGCCGAGCTTGCCTTCGACGCTCCGCCCGGGAAGTACCGGCTCGGGCTGGGAATTCGCGATCCCTGGAAGGACCGGCCAGCGATTCGGTTTGCCAACGCCGCGCTGGTGCAGGAGGGCTGGACGCTCCTCTCGGAGATTCGCATTGCAGAGTAGGGTGGAGTGGCCTGTGAACCCGCTGGCCGCTGAAACCGGAGCGGTCACTATGGCTTTCCGTTCCTCCTGGCGCTCATGAGCCAGAGCATCCAACCGACGCCGAGGGCGCCCAGCCCCGCGGCGATGCCGAACGCAGCCATGGCGTGCCCGGCGGCCAGGAGCAAGCCGACGTAAAGGCTCGAGACCATGTCGCCGACGGCGTTGCCGCAGGCGAGGATGCCGAAGCCTAGGCTCCTGCGTTCGCGCGGCAGCAGCTCGGCGGCCACGGCTTTTTCCAGCGTCTCCTCGACGGCGATGTAGACGCCGGACAGCACGATCGCCGCGACGAGCCAGGCCAGCGAGCCGCTCAACAGGGCCAGGAGCACGTTGACGCCGACGCCGATGGCGTAGCCAGCAACGAGCACGGGAAGCTTCGCCCGGCGATCGCCCAGATGACCTACGGGATAGGCGACCAGGGCGCTGACCAGGTTGTGCATCATGTAGAGCAACACGGCGACCGAAAGCGTCCCCGCGGGTTGGCTGCCGTCGTCTCCGAGGGCCCGTGCGGCCAGCCAGATGATGAACGTGCGGGAAAAGTCCCCCATGCCGAAGAGCACGACGCCGATCACGAACAGCCAGAACGCCCTGGAGAAGGCGGGTTTCGGTTCCGGCGTCGCCGTCGGGGGGTCGGCTGGAGCAGGCGGCGTTTTGCCCCGTTCCCTGGTGAAAAAGAAGAATGCACTGGCGGCAAGGAGACCTGGCACGATCGTCCAGAGGATGATGCTCCGGAAGCTCAGCCCCGCCCAGAGAAGCAGGGCGGCGACCAGGGGTCCGGCCACCGCGCCGAGCATGTCGCCGGCTCGTTCGAGCCCATAGGCTCGGCCGTAGTACTTCGGCTCGACCGCGTCGGCAAGCAGGTAGTCGCGCAGCGGCGAGCGGAAGCCGCGGCCGATCCAGGCGAGGCTCCGCAGCGTCAGCACGGCGGCGAGGCTGCCGAAGAATGCGATGCCCCAGGTTCCCAGGGTGGTGAGAAGATAGCCCAGCGAGGCCCAGGGCCGCTTGCGTTCGACGTGGTGCCCGACAAACCCGCCCACCAGCTTGGAGATGCTGACGAGAAAGTCAGCCACCCCTTCGATCAGCCCCAGCGCCGCCGGACCGAGGCCGACCGTCGCCAGGTACAGCGGCAGCACTGCCGTGCACATCTCGTGGCTCAGGTCGGAGAAGAACGTCGCGAGAATGATGGCGAGCACAGCGCCGGAGAGCCACTTCACGGGGGAAGGGCGGGAGCCAGGAGCTTCGTCGTTCGCCATCCAGCACCCCTGGGAGCTGTTATTCTGGGGCAGCGGGGGTGAGTTTAAGCGGCTCCGCCTTGACGTACAAGGTTTGCGGGGCGGCGTCGAAGTACCGGAACAGGGCGGGGCAAAGCCAGCCTTCCATGGGCGGCTGCTGGCTGCGATACCAGTTGCCGCCCATTTCCTCGCGAACCCAATCGAGCCTGCGCTGGTATCCAGGAAACGGATCAGCGGAGAACAGGAGGCGAAAACCCTGGCGGGCCCGCGGAATGTCCGCCACCAGGTCGTCGATCATCTCAGGGATGCCGCTGACGAACGGCTCTTGCACAAGCCCCACGCGGGCGTCGTCGAACACCCAGGTTTGCGCGCCTGGCAGCCAGTACGGCATGATGACCTGAATCTGGTTGTGCACAGCAACATCTCCAGGCAGACACGTCGTTAGTGCCCGATGTACTTGGCGTAAAGGGTGCGGGCCTTGTCGACGTCGTTGGTTCCCTTGATGATCGCCCGGCCATCGGGGAAGACGGTGAACTCGTGGCCCTCGGCGGCAAACTTGAGCATGAAGCGATTGAACGTGACGTCGCCCAGTCGGCCGAGGTGCTGGCTCAGCTCCTCGAAGTTCAGCCGATTGGAGGCTCGGTGGGCGACCTGGACGGCGTTGCGGCCGCACAGGCTGGTCGTGTGCGAGCCCATCTTGCCCTCGAGCCAGTCGAACTCGCGGCGCTTGCAGCACGGGCAATCGACGAGGTCCTTCAGCTTGGCCACCTTGAAGCTCTTGTGGACGTTCTCCCAGACGTCGAGATAGGTCAGGTCGCGGTTGATCAGCTCGGTGTGGCCGGTGAGGATCTTGAACGCCTCGGCGGCCTGGTAGCTGGCGATGATGCTGATGGCGGGCCCGAGGACGCCGGCGGTTTCGCAGGTCGGCGCCATGCCCGGCGGCGGGCTCGACTCGATCACGCAGCGCAGACAAGGCGTGATGCCGGGGAGGATGGTCATCGTCTGGCCGTGGCTGCCGATGCACCCGCCGTAGACCCACGGCTTGCCGAGCTTCACGGCGGCGTCGTTGATCAGATAGCGGACCTCGAAGTTGTCGGTGCCATCGAGGATCAGGTCGGCATCGCTGACCAGCTCCAGGATGTTGGTGTGGTCGATGTCGGTGACGACCGGCTCGATGCGGATGGTCGAGTTGATGGCGGCCAACTTCCTGGCGGCGGCCTCGGCCTTGGGCAGGTTGGCGGCGACGTCGTTCTCATCGAAGAGCACCTGTCGCTGCAGATTGTGCGTCTCGATGAAATCGCGATCGACGATGCGAACGAAGCCAACGCCGGCCCGCACCAGGTGATTGGCGAGCACCGTCCCCAGCGCGCCGACGCCACAGAGAGTGACCCGGCTGGCGAGTAGTTTCCGCTGCCCCTCCTCGCCGATGCCGGGGAACTTCGTCTGCCGGCTGTATCGTTCCATGGCCTGATCGGGAACTGTCGTCATCGCTTGCTTCGGCCTCGCATTCGGGGATTGAAGGTGGTGGTCCGCCGCCTAGCCGCCCGCCACCGCAGGGATGATGCTCAAGGTGTCGCCGTCCTTGACCGGCGTTTGCAGGTTCTCCAGGTAGCGGATGTCTTCCTCGTTGAGATAGACGTTCACGAAACGGCGGACCTGTGCGCCGTCGAAGAGCCTTTGCGTGATCCCGGGAAACTGCCTGCCCAGGTCGTCGAGTACTTCCTTGACGGTCGCCCCGCTGGTTTCGACCGTGTCCTTTCCCTCGGTGTGTTGCCGCAGGGGCGTGGGAATCTGGACTTTCACACTCATCGTCTTCTCCGCAAGGGTTTCCTGAGCCGCAAGCATCTCGCGCCCGTCAGAACAGCCTGGCCTCCTGGCAGAAGGCGAGCACGAGGACGCCGAAGGCCCAGAAGGTAATCACGAAGCTGAGGGCGTCTGCGGCGATGATCCAGGCGGGCCTGGGGAGCCCTTCGGCCTGGTAGACCATGCCCACGCGCCGCCATTGCACGTGCAGAATAAGCCCCAGGATCAGCAAGTACGGTTCGAGTACAAGCTTCAGTTGAGCGTTGGCTGGGGCCACGAATAACGCCACTGCGGACTGGGCCAGAGCATAGAGCACCACCACCGGAGCACTGAAAGCAGCCAGGTAATAGGTCTGCTTGAAGGTCGATGTTTGTTCCGTCATCGAATGGGTTCCGTTGCAGTGCGCCTTGCCGGGGCTGATGAGCCGCGAACTCCGCCGCGGGGCATTATCATATTAGACCCCCGCCGGCTGGAGCTCGGCCAGTCGTTGACGTTCCAGGACGCCGTCGCTGGCCACCAACGGGTCAAACTCTTCGAGCGTCGGCTCGATGATCGCCGGCTCCTCGACCACGTCGGCAATGGCATCCTGCGTCTTCAGGCCGTTGCCCGTGATGCACAGCACGACCTCGTCGTCCCGCCCGATCCTGCCCTGCTCGATCAACTTGATGGCTGCGGCCAGCGTGACGCCGCCGGCCGTCTCGGCAAAGACGCCAGCGGTCCGCGCCAGCAGAGACATGGCCTCGGCAATCTCGCTGTCGCTGGCTTCCTCCCCCCAACCGCCCGATTCGCGGATGACACGGGCTGCGAAGTAGCCATCCGCGGGGTCGCCAATGGCCAGAGACTTGGCGATGGTGCACGGCTTCTTGACTGGCCGATGCGTCTCCCAGCCCTTCTTGATTGCCGTGACGATGGGCGAGCAGCCGCTCGCCTGGGCGCCGTGAATCTGGCTACGGCTGTCAGGAACCAGGCCGAGCTGGGCCAGTTCCTTGAACGCCTTGTCGATCTTGCCGATCAGGCTGCCGCCCGCCATCGGACAGACGACGTGCTGCGGCAGCCGCCAGCCGAGCTGCTCGGCGATTTCGTAGCCCATCGACTTCGAGCCCTCGGCATAGAACGGCCGAAGATTGATGTTAACAAACCCCCAGCCGTACTTGAAGGCAATCTGCGTGCAGAGCCGATTGACCTGATCGTAAGTCCCCTTCACACCGACCAGTCGCGCGCCATAGACGCTGGTCCCGAGAACCTTGGCTCGCTCCAGGTCGGCAGGCACAAGGATGAAGGTGGCCAGTCCGGCGGCGGCGGCGTTGGCGGCAACGCTATTGGCCAGGTTGCCCGTCGAGGCGC
>Ga0073934_10011322_pt1 | contig 10820 bp, 9 predicted proteins | sample LarsenN4metaG_FD_76834 | JGI IMG/M metagenome (GOLD analysis project Ga0073934, IMG submission 76834) | Hot spring sediment bacterial and archeal communities from British Columbia, Canada, to study Microbial Dark Matter (Phase II) - Larsen... ...
GCCGGCACGCCCGGTGCGGCCGATGCGATGGACGTAGTCCTCGGCGTGAATGGGCACGTCGTAGTTGAAGACGTGGCTGAGCCCGTCGATGTCGATGCCCCGCCCGGCCACGTCGGTCGCCACGAGGAAGCGGATGTCGCCCCGCTTGAAGGCCTCCAGCGTCTCGATGCGCGAGGTCTGATCCATGTCCCCGTGCAGGGGCGCCGCGCTGATGCCGTCGCGCTTCAACGCGCGGCCCAGCCGGTCGGCGTCGCGCTTGCGGTTGCAGAAGACGATGGCGTTCCGGACGTCGTTCCGGGACAGCAACGCCTCGAGCACCGCGCGCTTGTCGTCGGCGCGCACGCGGACGATGCCGTGGTCCACGGTCGCGGCCGGGGCGGCCGGCGGGGCGACATGCACCTCGCGCGCATTGTGCAGGAACTTCTCGGCCAGTCGTCGGATCTCGGGCGGCATGGTCGCCGAGAACATCAGCGTCTGGCGCAACGGCGGGAGCAGGCCGACGATGCGCTCGATGTCCGGGATGAAGCCCATGTCCAGCATGCGGTCGGCCTCGTCGATGACGAGGATCTTCACGCCGTTCAGCAACAGGGCGCCGCGCTCGAAGTGATCCAGCAGGCGGCCGGGCGTCGCGATCAGCACGTCCACGCCGCGATCCAGCAGCCGCTGCTGGTCGTCCAGCGACACGCCGCCGATGAGCAGTGCCGTGGTCAGCTTGTGGTGCTTGCCGTACACGGCGAAGTTCTCCGCCGTCTGCATCGCCAGCTCGCGCGTGGGCGAGAGGATGAGCGACCGCGGCATGCGCGCACGCGCGCGCCCGTTGTGCAGGATCTCGATCAGCGGCAGGGTGAAGGCGGCCGTCTTGCCGGTGCCGGTCTGGGCGGAGCCCAGAACATCGCGCCCCTGCAGGATGAGGGGAATGGCTTGCGCCTGGATTGGGGTCGGCGTGGTGTAGCCGGTGTCGGCCACCGCGCGGAGCACCTCGGGGCCAAGCCCCAACTCGTCGAAGGTCATGCTTTACAAGGCTCGGGGGCGGCCGTGCAGGGGCACGGCGCGTCGCCGTCTGCGTCCTTTGTCTAGGTCCGCCGCAAGCAAGTAAGCCTCTGGCCGTCCAACGTCAAGCCGCAGGCGGATGGGGCAGGGCTCCGGGCGGGGCTTGGCGGCGGACGCACGCTGACCTAGCGTGCCGCCCATGCTGCTCGTTGCGGACCGCTCCCAGCTCCTGATCGTCGACGTCCAGGAACGCCTTGCGCCGGCCATGGCGGAAGGGGAGGTGGTGATTCGACAGGCCGGCATCCTCATGGACGCGGCTGGGCATCTGGGCGTGCCGGTCCTGGTGTCCGAGCAGTATCCGAAGGGCCTTGGCCCCACGGTGGCGCCGTTGCGCAAGCGCGCCCCTCCCGGTGTCACCATGCCCAAGCTGGAATTCAGCTGCGCCGCCAATCCCGACCTGGCCAACCGCCTTAGGGGTGCCGGGCGCGAACAGGTGGTGATCGCCGGCATCGAGGCGCACGTCTGCGTGCTGCAGACGGCGCTGGGATTGAAGATGCAGGGTTTGTCGCCCGTGGTCGTGACGGACGCGGTCTCTTCGCGCGCCCGCGCCAGCCGGGAAGCGGCGGTGGCACGGCTTGCCGCCAACGGGGTGGAGCTGGCGACAACCGAGATGGTCGTCTTCGAATGGCTGGGCCGCGCCGGAACCGACGTCTTCCGTGCGGTCAGCAGCCTGATCCGCTAGCTCAGCAGTCGGGGAAGCCGCCGCAGTTGCTGCCCGTGTCGCTGGGCACCATGATGGGGAACATCCGGCTCATGGCGGCCAGCAGGCCGGGCCGAAGGTTCGGATCGTCGGGGCCCGACAGCGAGGCGAGCTGGACATAGGCCCGCGAGATGCTCCGGCCGCGATAGCAGAAGGCGGTCTGCACCGTGGCGCGATCCTTAACCTGGACCGGATCGCCGCCATCGGCCGCCCGGCAAAGCGCGTAGCTGTCGACCTGATCGCCGCCCAGCGCCACGACCACGCTGTAGCCGTCCCCCGCCTGGTTCGCGGGATCGGTCGTGTAGTTCACGTCCGGTCCGGCGGCGCGGCCGTTCATGATGCTGGTCACTGCCCGGTCGGTGGCCTCCTGGGGCGCGCCGCCAGGGCTGCCGATCACCACCGTGCGCACATCCGGCCCCTGGGCCAGGTAGCGCAGGATAAGCGTCGGGTTCTCCGAGCTGTAGGGCTGGGTGCCGGTCAGCTTGTAGCTGCCGCTCTCCGCGCAGGCTGCCAGGACGAAGCCGGCGGCCAACAGGGCCGCGCGGCGAAGGGATAGGGTCGGGATCATGTGCATGCTCCTCGCGGCACCGCTTCGCAATGCGGACAGGTGAGGGATAATGTGGGCAATCCCGGTTCCCGGGGCAACCCGGCGCCGCGCGCGGCGCTGACACCTTGGTGTGAGAACGATGAACAGACCGACCGGTAGGAACGACCCGACCGTCGCACCGGGGCCCGTGTTCGCGCGCGACGCGGCCGCCGCCGACGTCGTGGCCAGCCTGGAGGAGCACGGCTATGCCCTGGTGCATCGCTTGGCCGATCCGGCCACCCTGGCGCGCCTGAACGACGAGCTGGATCCCTACCTGGCGGCCGTGCCGCTCGGCCGGACGGATTTCGCGGGCCACCGCACCAAGCGCATCAACAACCTGATCGCCAAGTCGCCGGCGGCGGGCGAGCTGGCGCTGAACCCGCTGGTCATGTCGGTCTGCGACCGGGTGCTGCTGCCCTACTGCGTGCGCTATCACCTGCACGTCACGACGATCATCGAGCTGCAGCCGGGCGAGCGGTCGCAAGGCCTGCACCGCGACGGAGGCATCTACCCGGTGCGCTTCCCATCCATACCCATGACGCTTGCCACGATCTGGGCCTGCACGGACTTCACGGCCGAGAACGGCGGCACGAACCTGGTTCCCGGCAGCCACCGGTGGGAGCACGGGCGGGAGCCCCGCGAGGACGAGATCGTGCCTTCGGTCATGCCGGCAGGTTCGGTGCTGATCTACACCAGCAACTTCATTCACGGCAGTGGGCCCAACAGCTCGAACGGTACGCGCCGCGGCATGGCGCTGCACTACAACCTCGGCTGGCTGCGGCAGGAGGAGAACCAGTACCTGTCGGTGCCGCCGGACGTGGCGCGTGGCCTGCCGGAGCCCTTGCAGCGCCTGATCGGATACGACTTCGGCGGGCCCTACCTGGGATTCGTCGAGAAGGGCAACCCGCAGGCCCTGCTGCAGGACGAGGCGGGCGACATGGCGCGCGCCCGCCCCGAGGACTACGAGCGGGCGCAGCGCATCGTGCCGCTGGTCATCGCGCCCGACGCCGCGCGCCGGAACGCCTGAGCACGCCGGAGACGACCATGTCCGCGATCCCCACCTTCGAACGCGACGTTACGCCCGATGCGATCGTCGAGGCGCTGGACAGGGAGGGCTGCGCCGTGGTGCGGAATCTGGCCGATGCCGAAGCCGTGGCGCGGCTGAATGCCGAGTTCGAGCCCTACCTCAAGGCGATGGATCATGGCACGTCGACCTTCGACGGCTTCCGCACCAAGCGGATCAATGGGCTGATCGCCAAGTCGCGCACCTGCGGCGAGTTCGCGCTGAATCCGCTGGTCATGGCGGTGTGTGACAGGGTGCTGCTCAGGCACGCAGCGTCCTACCGTCTGCACATCACCTCGCTGATCGAGCTGCAGCCCGACGAGAAGGCCCAGGTCATCCACCGCGACGGGCTGATCTATCCGGTGCGCTTCCCCTCGATCACGCTGACCGTGCCCACGATGTGGGCGTGCAGCGACTTCACGGCGGCCAACGGCGCGACCAACATCGTGCCGGGCAGCCACCTTTGGCCCGACGACCGCGAGCCCAAGGAGCACGAGATCGTCCCCGCTGCGATGCCGGCGGGATCGGTGCTGATCTATACCAGCAGCCTGCTGCACGGCGGCGGCCGCAATACCACGACCGCGGGCCGGCGCGGCATGGCGCTGCACTACAATCTCGGCTGGCTGCGCCAGGAGGAGAACCAGTACCTGGCCGTGCCGCCCCAGGTGGCCCGCGCCCTGCCCGACGCGCTGAAGCGCCTGATCGGCTACGACCTGGGCGGGCCCTACCTGGGGTTTGTCGAGGGCGGCAACCCCCTCGGTGTCGTGCGCGACGGGCACCCCGAGGACAAGGGCCGCTCCAACCCGGCGATGGACGAAGCCGCCAGGCGCCTGACGCCACTCCTGATGACGCCGGACCCGACGCGGGCGGCTTGCTAGTCCGGCCTAGCCCTCGGCGCGGACGAAGCTGGGGTTGTCCAGCAGGAGCTGCTTCTCGTAGAGCGTACCGTTGCCCGAGTTGTCCACAGCGCTCGATTCGGGGAAGGGCAAACGCACCGGCAGCGCCTCCATGCGCGGCGTCAGGCTGAGTTCGCCCACCACCATCTGGCCCAAGATGTCCTCCACCGAAGGCGCCGAGGTGGTGGCCAGCGGCCAGGCGTCGCCGGCTGCGCACTCGTAGAACAGCACGCGCCGCGCGCGCAGCGAGCGATTGAGGTCCGAGCCATGCACCATGCGGACGTGATGCACCGTCATGCCGCCGGCCGGGCAGGTGAGGGCGACCGCGTTCGACGTATCCAGCCCCGTGGCCGTGCGGTCGATGGCGCCGCAAAAGACCCCGCCGCTGCGGTGGTCGTAGATCGGCCCCCTGTGGCTTCCCGGGATCACCATCAGCGGTGCGTTGTCGCGGTCCATGTCGTCAAGCGGCAGGCCCAGCGCCAGCACGTCGTCGTTGGTATGGGGGTAGTAGGCCCAGTCCTGGTGCCATTCCACCGGTGTGCCGTGGCGGGCGTCCTTGATGTTGAGTTTGCCGCCCATCGAGCGCACGGAGGGGCCCAGGAGGGCGGTCAGCACGGCCACGACGTTGGGGTGGCGCTGCAGGTGCCAGAAGTAGGGGTGGGCGCGTTCGGCATGCTTGATGCGCCGCACGCGGGGGGATTGCGACGTGTGCCCCACGTCCAGATCTAGAACGTGGTCGCTCTCGGTCATCCAGCGGGCCCGTGCCAAAATCTCGTCGGTCACGGCGCGGAGCCGGCCCAGCTCGACGTCGTCCAGGACCTTCGGGACGACGAGGTAACCGTGCTCCTTGTAGAAGGTGACGTCGCTCGCGGAGATCATCGTCGATACCTGCATCGCTGCGGGACGCCAAGTCTACAGCGGACGGGATGCCGCGCGGCTGGTAGCCCGAGATCGCTCGGTGCCGGCTACACGTCCAGCGCCAGCACGTTCTCGGCGCGCTCCTGGATGAAGGCTAGGCGCAGTTCGGGCTTGCGGCCCATGAGCTGCTCGACCCGCTTGTCTGTGCGTGCGCGCGCCTCGTCGGGTACTTCGACGCGCAAGAGGGTGCGCGTGGCAGGCGACATGGTGGTTTCCTTCAGCTGGTCGGGCCGCATCTCGCCCAGCCCCTTGAAGCGGCTGATTTCGATTCTGCCCTTCCCCTTGAATCGCGTGGCCAGGAGCTCGTCCTTGTGGGCGTCGTCACGGGCGTAGGCTACCTCGCCGCCCTGGGACAGCCGGTAGAGCGGCGGCTGGGCCAGGTAGAGCCTGCCATCGGCGATCAGGCCCGGCATCTCGCGGTGGAAGAAGGTCAGCAGCAGCGAGGCGATGTGTGCGCCGTCCACGTCGGCGTCGGTCATGATGATGACGCGGCCATAGCGCACGTCGGCCGAACGGTAGCGGTCGCCCGTCCCGCAGCCCAGCGCCTGCACCAGGTCGGCGAGCTCCTGGTTCTCGCGCCGCTTGTCGGCGGTGGCCGAGGCGACGTTCAGGATCTTGCCGCGCAGGGGCAGTACCGCCTGGGTCGCGCGATCGCGCGCCTGCTTGGCCGATCCGCCTGCGGAATCGCCCTCCACCAGGAAGATCTCGGTGCCCTCGGCGGCGTCCAGCGAGCAGTCGGCCAGCTTGCCGGGTAGGCGCAGGCGCCGCTTGGGCGTCTTGCGGGCGACCTCCTTCTCCTGCTTGCGGCGCTGGCGCTCCTCGGCGCGCTCGATCAGGGCGCCCAGGAGCGCATTGGCCGTCTCCGGATCGCCCGACAGCCAGTGGTCCAGGTGGCTCTTGACCGCCGTTTCGACCAGGCGCGTCGCCTCGGGGTTGACCAGGCGCTCCTTGGTCTGGCCCTGGAACTGGGGGTTGGGCAGGAAGACCGAGAGCAGGGTCACCGCGCCGCCGCAGACATCGTCGGCCGTGATCTGGGCTGCGCGCTTGTTGCTGGTCAACTCGCCATAGGCGCGCAGCGCCCGGGTGAGGCCGTTGCGCAGGCCCGCCTCGTGGCTGCCGCCCTCGGGCGTGGGCACGGTGTTGCAGTAGCTGGCGGCATAGGGCTCGGCATCGTCGGGCCAGGCCACCGCCCACTCGACGCGCCCGGTGTCGTCGGGCGCTACCCATTGGCCGGCAAACGGCCTCCCGGTCAGCGTGGCCCGTCCCTCCAGCTGCGTTGCCAGGAAGTCTGCAAGGCCGCCCGGGAAGTGCAGAACGGCTTCGGCCGGCGTCTCGTCGCCCGCGGCCAGCAGGGCGGGGTCGCATGACCAGCGGATCTCGACGCCACGGAACAGGTACGCCTTCGAGCGCGCCATGCGGAACAGCCGTCCGGGCTTCAGCCGCGCCTGCCTGCCGAAGATCTCGGGGTCGGGATGGAAGGTGACCGTGGTGCCGCGCCGGTTGGGCGCGGCGCCCTTCTCCTTAAGCTTCGAGGTTGGCTTGCCCCTGGCATATGTCTGCGCCCAAAGGCGCCGGTCGCGTGCGACCTCCACCTCAAGGAAGTCGGAAAGTGCATTGACCACCGACACGCCGACGCCGTGCAGGCCGCCGGCCGTGTGGTAGACCTTGCCGCTGAACTTGCCGCCGGAATGGAGCGTGGTGAGGATCACTTCCAGCGCGGACTTGTTCTTGACCTTGGGGTGCGGGTCCACCGGGATGCCGCGGCCGTTGTCGGCCACCGTGCAGCGCCCGTCCTCGTAGAGATGCACCTCGATGCGGTTGGCGTGGCCCGCCACCGCTTCGTCCATGCTGTTGTCCAGAACCTCGGCGAACAGGTGGTGCAGACCGCGCTCGTCGGTCCCGCCGATGAACATGGCAGGCCGCCGGCGGACCGGTTCCAGGCCTTCCAGGACCTCGATGTCCTTGGCGGAATAGTCGCTCTTGGTCTGGCGGGGGGAATCGAAAAGGTCGGCCACGTGAACCCTGCTTGCTGTCGCCGGTCGGTTGGGTCCGGCAAGATCGGCACGCAGGGGCCGGAGTGCAAGCCCTGCCTTTCCGCGGCGCCGGGCGCGGCGGTGAACGGTCCGATCGCGGCTGCGTCAGGCCGGCGCATCCTGCACGGCCGCTTCCCGAGTCGTGATTCGGGCTGCGCTCGCCTCCCAGCCGGCATGAAAAATGGGGCGGGCCTTGCGGCCCGCCCCCAGGCGAGGGACACCACGCTACGCTTCGGAACTACACGCTGTAGTACATCTGGTACTCGATCGGGTGCGTCGTGGTCTCGTAGGCGAGATTCTCCTCACGCTTCAGGGCCAGGTAGCCCTCGATCAGGTCGTCGGAGAAGACATCGCCCTTCTTGAGGAAGTCGTTGTCGGCCTCCAGGGCGGCGATCGCCTGGCGCAGGCTGCCGCATACGTTGGGCACGCTCTTCAGCTCCTCGGGGGGCAGGTCGTACAGGTTCTTGTCCATCGCCTCGCCGGGATGGATCTTGTTCTCGATGCCGTCGAGCCCGGCCATCAGCATCGCGGCGAAGCCCAGGTACGGGTTGGACGAGCCGTCAGGGAAGCGCACCTCCACACGCTTGCCCTTCGGGCTGGCGGCGTGCGGGATGCGGCACGAGGCCGAGCGGTTGCGCGAGGAGTAGGCCAGCAGCACCGGCGCCTCGTAGCCAGGCACCAGCCGCTTGTAGCTGTTGGTCGTCGCGTTGGTGAAGGCGTTCAGCGCCTTGGCGTGCTTGATGATGCCGCCGATGTAGAACAGCGCGGTCTCGCTGAGGTCGGCATAGCCAGTGCCGGCGAACAGCGGCTTGCTCTTCTTCCAGATCGACTGGTGCACGTGCATGCCCGAGCCGTTGTCCTTCATCACCGGCTTGGGCATGAAGGTCGCGGTCTTGCCGTAGCTGTGCGCCACGTTGTGCACCACGTACTTGTAGGCCTGGATGTTGTCGGCCGAGGCCACCAGGGTCGAGAACTTGATGCCCAGCTCGTGCTGGCTGGGCGCCACCTCGTGGTGGTGCTTCTCGACCTCTACGCCCATGTCGGCCAGCACGGTCACCATCTCGGCGCGCAGGTCGCCGGCCTGGTCGACCGGGGCCACGGGGAAGTAGCCGCCCTTCGGCCCGGGCCGGTGGCCCATGTTGCCGTCGGGATAGTCGCGGCCGGTGTTGTAGGGGCCCTCCTCGGAATCGATCTGGTAGAAGGCGTGGTTCTGGTCGACGGCGAAGCGCACGCTGTCGAACACGAAGAACTCCAGCTCGGGCCCGAAATAGGCGGTGTCGCCGATTCCCGTATAGGCTAGGTACTTCTCGGCGCGCTTGGCCACCGATCGTGGGCAGCGGCTGTACGCCTGCCCGGTCATCGGCTCCAGCACGTCGCAGGTGATGATGAGCTGGGGCTGGGCGGCGAAGGGATCCATCACCGCGGTGGCGAGGTCGGGCATCAGCGTCATGTCGGACTCGCTGATGTCCTTCCAGCCCGCGATCGAGGAGCCGTCGAACATGACACCCTCGGTCAGCATCTCCTCGTTCACGGTGGAGACGTGCTGCGACAGGTGGTGCCACTTGCCGCGCGGGTCCGTGAACCGGAAGTCCACGTATTTGACTTCGTTGCTCTTGATCGTCTCCAGGATCTTCTTGGTGTCCGCCATCGGTCGCTCCATGTCCCTCGATTGTCGCGTTGCGCTCTGCCCCGTGGGTGCCTTCAGACGGCGTCGGTCCCGCGTTCGCCGGTGCGGATGCGGACGGCCTCCTCGACGTTGGTGACGAAGATCTTTCCGTCCCCGATCCGGCCCGTGCGTGCGGCGTTGATGATCGCCTCGATGGCGCGCTCGACCATGTGGTCCTCGAGCACGACCTCGATCTTCACCTTGGGCAGGAAGTCGACGACATACTCGGCACCCCGGTACAGTTCGGTGTGCCCCTTCTGCCGCCCGAACCCCTTGGCCTCGGTGACCGTGAGCCCCTGCAGCCCGACCTCGTGAAGCGCGTCCTTCACCTCGTCCAGCTTGAAGGGCTTGATGATCGCCTCGAGCTTCTTCATGTCGCAGCACCTCCCGCGCGGCCGAAGAACGGCCGCGTCGGGGTTCCCTAGAGCATGGCCCGTGCCATGCCGCGTGTTATTCGTAACCCGCTGGAATGTCAGGATGATTGCCGTCCAGGCTATCTGCGGCGCCGACCGGGACTGCCTAGCGATTGAGCGTCGTGCCTATCTCGTAGGCAGCCTTGGAGGCTCGGCAGGGCATAGCGGCAGAGCGCCTTCCTGCGCGATAAGGAGGAGTCGAGCAGAGGGAGCGATGAAGCCGGTCAACCGCGTGTTCGGTGCCCTGGGCACCACGGTGTTCGAGGTCATGTCGAGCCTTGCGCGCGAGCACGGCGCGATCAACCTGGGCCAGGGCTTCCCCGACGAGGACGGCCCCGAGGACGTGCGCCGCGCGGCGGCCGAGGCGATCATGGCCGGGCCGAACCAATACCCGCCCATGATGGGCGTCCCCGAACTGCGCCAGGCCGTGGCCGCCCACAACAAGCGGTTCTACGGCCTGGACGTCGATTGGCAACGCGAGACGATGGTGACCTCGGGCGCGACAGAGGCGCTGGCGGCATGCCTGATGGGGATGCTCAACCCCGGCGACGAGGTGATCCTGTTCGAGCCGCTGTACGACAGCTATCTGCCCATCGTGCGCTCGCTGCGCGCCATCCCGCGCCTGGTGCGCCTAGAGCCGCCGGACTGGGCCCTGCCGCGCAAGGTGCTGGAGGAGACCTTCAACGAGCGCACGCGCGCCATCCTCATCAACTCGCCCATGAACCCGGCGGCCAAGGTGTTCGATGCCGAGGAGCTGGCCTTCCTGGCCGCCTTGGTCGAGCGCCACGACGCCGTGGCGATCTGCGACGAGGTCTACGAGCACCTGGTCTTCGACGGCCTGAAGCACGTACCCCTGATGACCCTGCCCGGCATGCGCGAACGCTGCCTGCGCATCGGTTCTGCGGGCAAGAGCTTTGCCTTGACGGGCTGGAAGGTGGGTTGGGTCACGGCGGCGCCGCGCCTGCTGGAGCCTGTGGCGAAGGCGCACCAGTTCATCACCTTCACGACGCCGCCCAACCTGCAGAAGGGCGCGGCCTTCGGCCTGGGCAAGCAGGACGCCTACTTCGCGGACTTCGCGGCCGGCCAGCAGCGCAAGCGCGACCTGCTCTCCGACGGCCTGCGACGGCTTGGCTTCGGCGTGCTGGACACCGCCGGAACCTACTTCGTCAGCGCCGATGTGCGCCCGCTGGGCATCAATGGCACCGACGTGGACGTCTGCCGCCACCTGACCCGGCACGCCAAGGTGGCCGCCGTGCCGGTAAGCGCCTTCTACGAGAGCGCCAAGGTCGAGCACCTGATCCGTTTCTGCTTCTGCAAGAAGGACGCGGTTCTGGAGGAAGCGGTGGACCGGCTGGCGCGGTTCTTCGCGCGGGGCTAGCCGTTGGCCCGGCGCGCCGGGCGGGGAGGGGCGCCATGCAGTTCGGTGTGTTCTACGAGCACCAGCTTCCCCGCCCGTGGGGCGAGGACGGCGAGCGCCGATTGTTCCAGGAGGCGC
>Ga0073934_10011323_pt1 | contig 10820 bp, 9 predicted proteins | sample LarsenN4metaG_FD_76834 | JGI IMG/M metagenome (GOLD analysis project Ga0073934, IMG submission 76834) | Hot spring sediment bacterial and archeal communities from British Columbia, Canada, to study Microbial Dark Matter (Phase II) - Larsen... ...
GTCGATGCGCTCGATCGGACCGGTCACGGCGTGCTGCATCTCGAGCGTGTCGAGATAGAGCTTGTTGCCCTTCATGCGCGCCACGCCCTGCACCACTTGGCCGATCTTCAGATCTTCCAGCGCCGCCGGCTTGCCGTCGGTCTCGACCGCGGTGCCGCGGTCGTACTCCAGTTCAAGCCCGTTCACGATGATCGAACCGAAGCCTGAGATGGTGCCCAGGATGCCGGTGCCGCCGAGGCCGTCGCCGGGTTTGGCGTGGGCCGCGACCGCTTGGCTGCGGATGCCGGTGCCGCCGAGGCCGTCGCCGGGCTTGGGGTCCAGTTGGGCGGTGCGCTGCGGGCCGGCGGCGCACGCCGCGAGCAGGGCAAGCGCAAGGGCCGCGCAACCGGCGCGCCACAGCGCTCCGACGGTCTTGGCAGTGCCTTGATTCATTTGACCGAATCGTCCCCGTTCGCACCGTTCAGGGTGGTTGGACCATCGTAGAAATACAAGCCGAAATTGACCCGGCGCTGCGCGTCGGCCTTGCCCTTGTCCTGTTCGGCCAGCTCTAAGGCCAATCGGTTAACGGCCAGCAAAGACTGCATCCCCAGGCGCTCGGCGGTTTCCGCCAGGACTTTGGCCGATTCGGCGCTCAATCCGGTGTAATGAACGCTCCGTTCCAGGACCGGGTTGCCCCCGCCCAGGAGATTGCTGCCGGCCACGGCCAGGTGGTCGTGAATGTTACGGCCCAGGTAGAAAGCTTTCTCGTCGAAGCCCTTCTCGGGCACGAAGGCGGCGCGATTGAGGACGACGCGCCCCTGGGCGTCGAGCCGCGCCACCCCCAAGCGCACCCATTCGTCGAGCAGAGCGCGGGGGCGGATGTCCTTCGAGATGCTTTCCACCAGGGCGTCGAACGATGGCGCACCGGGCGTTTCGGCCTGACGGGGAAGGGGAAGGGGCTGGCCGTTGGCGTCGGTCGTGGCCGGCGAACTGACCCAACGTGCCACCACCAGCGGCCCGAAGCCCACCGTGCGGGGCGCAACGAACTCCTCGGGTTTCAAGGCCCGCAGCCGCTTCACGTCCTTGCGGTGCACGCCGGTCAGAACGCTGATGCGGCTGTCGGTCAGCTTCTTGCCGTTGGTCGGGAAATCGTGCTCGGCGACGCTGACGTAGACCTCTTTGATCATCTCGATCAGCGCCGACAGCCCCAAGCCCTTGGCGATCAGCAGGCGCACCAGGGGGCGCAGCAGCCGCTTAATGGCCGAAACCAGAGCCTTGGGCGGTGTCGGGGCGGCAGTTTCAGCCATGGACAGCGTGGGCGCGGGCAGGGGCGGCAAGGGTCATGAAATGGCTTGTATCATATTGTGGGAATAGTTCCCACATTTTTGTTGACAGACCTGTAATATTGGATATTATCTCGACATTCGTGGGAAAAATTCCCACGTAAACAAGGAGCGTAGCAACCTCACGTGCAATAGCCAACCCAGAGACCGTGTTCAGGAAGACCAAGTGACCAAGCCTTATCCGTCACTGTCCACGAGTCAGGTCCTACCCCGGTGACATAAGGCTTCTCCTTCCCCCGCTTGCGGATACGCCCAAGGGCGACCCGCGGCGGGGGAAGCCCTCCCTCCGGACACCCGACACGGCCAATGATGCGGCAGCGCTCGCAACCACGAACTTGGACCGAAAGAACTGAGGTCAGAGTCGAGATTTCCACGTTGATCCCTCCCGTCGGCGCCAATGCGGACACTCTTCGACTCTGACCCCAGTTCTTTTTCCGCGCTCTCCGCTCACATTTGACGACGCCAGTCCGCGGCCCGCCCGACGGGCAGGCGCGGGCGCTCGCTCATGTTCATAGAGTGTTGATGAGGGGACGGAGAAGCGGCGGGCGTCAGAAGGTGTACATCACACCGAAGCCCACCAAACCTTGGAAAGAATCGCCGGTCTGGCGCGTGATCGAACTGCGCTTGGCGTCGCTGAGCAGCCGCGAGGCCTGCAGGCGACCGACGGCCATCCAGTCTTCGTTGAAACGGTAGGTGGCGGTCAGGCGCAGCGCGACATCGCGGAAACCGCTGCCGGCGTCAAAGGGCTGCAAGCCCGTGGCAGTCGCGCCCGCCGGCGTGACCGAGAAGAAGGCGTCCATGTAGTTGCCGCTAGCCCAGGTCAGCGCCAGTTCGGGGATCACCGAATAGGTATTCCGCTTGTCGCGCAGCACTACGCCCAGGGCCGGGGCCACGGTCGCGCCGCTGTGGCCGCCCGAGATTTCCTGCCGAGCATTCAGCCGGAAGGCCAGCGGCCCGACGATACGGCCCTCGAATACGAAGCCGGTGTTAAGGCCGCGGTCGACGTCGGGCAGCTTCGCCACGACGCTGTCCATGTCGACGCCGCGGCTTTCCGACAGGCCCAGCACGACACGGAACCGGCAGCACTCGCTGCGCCAGATGCGGAACCGGATGCCCAGCGGATCGACCGTCAGTTTGTCCTTGTAGCGCAGCTGGAACAGCGGCAGCGCCACGGCTTTGTACTTATCGCCGCCCGGATAGTCGGGCGTCATGCCCACTCCGGCACCCACCGAGAACTGGAAATCCTCGGCCTTCATCGTGCCGATCTCGCTGATCCAATCGTCGAAGCCCTGCAGCCACGAGGTCGAGGTCTCGAAGGGCTGGGCCTGCGTCTCGGGGACAAGCCCGGCCCCCAGCGCCAGCGCGGCCGCACAGCCGATGATGGTTTGCCTGAGGCTCATGGAGGACGGGGAGAGGGAACGGGGCTGCGATGAAAGCGGGGGGAACGCGACCTGTAACTCGGCAGAATATGTCCTGTATCGATTACCAATCCGCGCCCGCCCGATCAAGCGCACAAAGGCAGATCAGACCTTCAGCCGTTTCAGGTCGCGCACCAGGAAGCGCGCCGGATGCAATGCATTGGCGATGTCCCGTTCCACCGGCCACGGCTCGCCGCCGATCTGGCAGGCCAGAAGCTCGGCCGCCAGGGGCGCGGCCACCAGGCCGCGCGCGCCCAGTCCCGTCACAACGTAGAGCCCCGAATGGTACGATGCCGCCGGATAGCGGGCCCATGAGTGGCCGTGGCGCAGCTCGGCGAAGTCGCGCAGGTAGGTCGCCTGATCGGGCACCGGCCCGGCCACCGGCAGATGATCGGTGGTGGTGCAGCGCACCGCCGCGCGTCCGTCGATCGCCTCCGGCGCCAACGCCTGCGCCAGGCTCGGCAGAGCCGCCGCCAGGTCGGCGAAATTGCGGGCATGATCGTCCTCGCGCACGGCCTGTTCGGCGAAGGCATCGTCGGTCCAATCGAAGGTCGCGCCCAGGCAGACCCGCCCGCGGTGCGGCGGCGTCAGGTAACCGCCGAACCCCAGCACGGTCCGCAGCCGGGCGACCGGGCCCGCCGCCTCAAGAAAGCTGATCTGGCCCCGGCGCCCCGCCAGGGGCAGCCACGACAGCTCGGCTACGCGCGTCGCATCCATGGCGTTGGCGAAGACGACGATATCGGCGATGGCGACGGACCGCCCCTGCGCATCGAGGATGTCCCACAGCCCGCTCGTGCGCCTGACGCCGCCGACGGCGGTGCGGGCCAGGATGCGCGTGCCGCGGGCCAGGGCCGCACACAATAGGCGTGGATTGAGCCAGCCGCCCTGGGGAAAGTAGAGCGCGCCAGAGGGCAGCGCGCAGCCGGCGATGTCCGACGCCTCCTTGGCGCCGACCTGGAACAGCAGCGGCTCGGGCAGGCCGCCCGTCTCGGCGATGGTCTTCAGCCGCGTCTCGTCCCCGTCGGCGGCAAGCTGCAGCGCGCCGCAGCGGTCGCGCGACAGGTTCAGGCCGGCGTCGGCCAGCTCCTCCAGCATGTCGAGCGCGATGCGCCAGGCCGCGGCATAGAACCGCCCATCGAGACTGGGCGAGGCCGTCAACCGCGGCATCAGCACCCCGACGCTGTTGCCCGAGGCCTCATCGGCAATCTCGGCGCGGCGCTCGACAAGGGTGGTGCTCCAGCCCCGCCGTCTCAAGGCAAAGGCCGTAGCCGTACCGGCGATGCCGCCGCCGACGATCAGCGCGTGGCCCGGACGGCCGTGGCTGCTCGGCGCCTTGGCGAACCATGGCGGCAGCGCGTTCTTCGTCGCATCGCTGCCGCGGAACACCGCCCGCGTCATCTCGGCCTTGGCGCCGAAGCCCGGCGCCTTGACGACGTCGAAGCCTGCCGCCGCCAGTCGCCGGCGCACGTCGCCGGCGGCGGTGTAGGTGGCAAGCCGGGTACCCGGCTTGGACAGCCGCGCGATCTCGGTCATGACCTCGGCCGACCACATCGCCGGGTTCTTGTCGGGGGCAAAGCCATCGAGGAACCAGGCGTCCACCTGGCCCTCCAGTGCCGCCAGCATGTCGCGCGCCTCGCCGAACAGCAGCGTCAGCATGGCCTTGCCGCCGTCGATCATCAGCCGCTGAAACCCCGGCTGCGGGTGCAGATAGACGCGCAGCAACGCCTGGCCTGCTTGCCGCAGCTCGGGCCAGTGCTCGACGCACTCGCGCAGCTCGTCGTGACTGAGCGGATAGCCCTCGACCGCGATGTAGTGCAGCCGCCCGTGGGGCGCTTTCGTGCGCCGCCACAGGTCGTAGGTCGCCATGAAGTTCAGCCCGGTGCCGAAGCCGGTCTCGCCAACGACGAAAAGACCAGCCTCGCGCCAGGCCTGGGGCAGGCCGCAACCGTCCAGGAACACATGGCGCGTTTCCGCCAGCCCGCCCTCGCGGCTGCGGTACACGTCGCGGAAGCGTTCGGAATAGGGGGTGCGCTGCGGCAGCCACGTCAGCGCGGGCGAGGGCAAGATGCGCTTCATGGACCGGCGGCGGTTCCTGAGGCGAAGGGGTGAAACGGCGGGCGGAATTAAGGCGGTTGTCCCACCACAATCTTGCCGCACTATAACAACAAATTCAGGCGGTCGGCGTGCGGCCGGACTTAACCTCCGCCGGGCTCCGGTCTAGCTTGCCGTGCGAACCGCCGCGTTCGACCTCTGGTTGGGGATCTCGACGACCGTGCTTTTCCGCCGCCACCGCGCAACATACCGTCGTGCCGCCGCCGGAGCCGCGCTGGCGCTGCTGGCCTGGGCCGGCGCGGCTGTGGCGCAGACCGCGGCGCCGCGCACCGCAGGCGCCGTGGCGCAGGACATCCTCAGCATCACCACGCCCGACGGTCTGCAACTGCCTGCCGTGCTGCACGCGCCGGCCGCCGGATTCAATCCGCAAAGTCCTGTGCTGGTGTTCCTGCCCGACGGCCCCGGCGTCTCGCCGCTCAAGTCCTCCGACCCGGCGCGGTTCCTGGCCGAGGGCATGGCCGCGCGCGGCTACGCCGGCCTCAGCCTCGAGACCCGCCTGACATCGCGCTATGCCTTCAGCCGCTTCGACGAGTCCGTCACCGACGTCAAGGCCGCGCTCGACGCGCTGGCCGCGCGCGGCGCCACCACCATCGTGCTGGTGGGCCACGGCCTCGGCTCTCTGGCCGCGGCCCGCTATGTCATCGAAGCCGCCGACGCGCGCGTCAAAGCGCTGGTCATGATTTCGCCCAGCGAGGATCTGGCGGAGGCGTGGCGCAAGCAGGCGGGTGAGGACCGCTACTGGAAGACCGTGGACCGCGCCTCGAAGGCGGTCAACGAGGGCGGCCGTGGCCCGCTCATCGACCTGGGTGCGGGCAAGATCTTCACGCCCCATGTCTTTCTCGACTGGTACGGCCCGACCGCCAAGACCTCGCTGACGGCCAACATGGCCAGCGTCGACAAACCGATCCTGATGCTGGCGGGCGAGAACGACCCGCGCGTGCCCAAAGGCCGGCTCGATGCGCTGAAGGCCATCGCGTTCCTTAGCAAGCAGGTCGTGGCTGCGACTTATCCGGGCCTCGGCGCCGATCTGACGCCGCGCAAGGAGGCGCTGGCCATCGACATCGGCACCTGGCTCGACGCCAACGGGCTGAATGTTGTGCCGCGGGTGCAGACCCAGCTCGTCAGCGCCACTGCCGCCGACGGCACCCGGCTCGACGGCGTGCTGTACCGTCCCGCCACCGGCGGCGACGGCCTCAAGCCCGCGTTCGTACTGGCCCATGGCTGGGCCGCCGACGTGATGCGGTCTACGTCGCATTGGCTGGCGCAGCGCCTCGCCCAGAACGGCCATGCCGTGCTTTCGCTGCAGCACCGCGGCTCGGGCTTCCGCGGCACCGTCAGCGGCAAGCTCGAGGACGTATCGCAGGACATCGCCGCCTGGGCGGCGTTCATGGCCGGGCGCGGCTACCGCAATCTCGTCGGCGTCGGCCACTCGGTCGGCGGCCTGTGGCTGTCGCAGTACCTGGCCGACACCAAGGACGCGCGCTTCAAGGCCATGATCTACCTGGCGCCGACCCGCGATCTGCCGATGCACGCCCGGCTGGCCATGGGCGAGGATCGCTACGCCCGCACGGTCCTGGAGGCGCAGGACGCCGTCCGCGAGGGCAAGGGCGCCACCCACCTGATCGACGCGCCGTTCCCGCAGACGGTCTATGACGAGGATCCGCGCCAGCCCATGTTCCTCTCCGCGCCCGGTTCGGGGTTCACCTACTACTATGCCGACGCCTTCCTCAGCTACTGGGGGCCCAACTCCAAGGCGATCCACACCCGCATCGTGCCCAACGTCAAGATGCCGATCCTCTCGCTTGGCGGCTCGCGCGACCCGATGATGCAGGGCGCGTTCCTGATCGAGTTCACCAAGGCCGCAGGCCCCAACGCGCGCTACATCTTTTATGGCGGGCCCGGCGGCGCGCCCCATTCCTTCGAGGGCTTCGAGGCCCGCGTCACCGACGACATCCTGGCCTGGTTGGCACAGACCCTCTAGCCGACTACAGTCGCGGCATGGGGAGACTGTCGCGCCGTCAAAGTTGTGCCGTGCTGGGCGCCGTCGCGTTGGCCGCGTGCGAGCGCAGCGGCGGCACGCAATGGGATCTGTCGCAACCCTGGGGTCCGCGCGAATTCCACGTGCTCAACGCGCGCCGCTTCGCCGCCGAGGTGCTGCGCGCCACCGGCGGCGCGCTGACGATCAACGTCCATCCCGGGGCGGTGCTGGGCATCAAGGGCCCTGACACCATGCGCGCGGTCGAGGAAGGCATCGTCGACATGGCCGAGGCCTCCAGCTTCCAACAGGTCGGCACCGAGCCCATCCTCGGCCTGGAATCTCTGCCCTACCTGATCGAGAGCTTCGACGAGCTTGCGGTGCTGTATTGCTTCCTCAGGCCCCACGTCGAGGCGGCCTATGCGCGCCACGGCATGCGCGTGGTGTACATCGTGCCCTGGCCCAACCAGTGTCTGTTCTTCGCCAAGGAGATCCGCTCGGTCGAAGACATGCGCGGCCTCAAGATCCGCAGCTACGACAAGATGTCGACCGACCTCGCGCTCGGCCTCAAGATGACCCCGATGCAGATTCCCTCGCCCGATGTCGTCGCCGCCCTGGCCGCGGGCACACTCGACGCGGTGATGACCTCCACGACCACCGCCGCGGCCCAGAAGTACTGGGATTTCCTGAAGTACACGCTGCGCTCGAACCATACCTGGTCCTGCTGCATCATGGCGGCCAACCAGCGCTCGCTGGCCAAGCTTGCGCCGGCCCACCGCGATGCGCTGTTCGGCCTGGCGCAGGACCTCGAACCCCAGTTCTGGGCCGTCAGCAAGGCCGATGATCTCGACAAACTCAAGGTGCTCGAGGCCAACGGCATGATCACGGTGGAGCCGTCGGCCGAGCTGATGGCCGAGATGCGCGCCCAGGCCCGGCCGATCGTCGAGGCCTATGTTCGCGCCGTGCCCGAGGCGGGACCGCTGATCGCCCAGTTCCTGGCCGCTGTGGGTCGCAGCGCATGACCTGGTATCTCAGATTGGTCGATCGCCTGTGCGATGCGGGTGCGGCGGCGGCCGGTCTCTTGCTGCTGGGACTGTTCGGCCTCGGCTTCGTCGAGATCGTCCTGCGCGCGGTCTTTGCCGTCAGTCTCAGCGTCGCGGTGGAATATTCGGGCTATCTGCTCATCCTGTCGCTGTTTCTGGGCTCGGGCTGGACGCTGCGCCAGGGCGGCCACATCCGCGTCAGCCTGCTGGCCGAGAAACTCTCGCCGGCCAACCGCCGCCGGCTCGACATCGTCTGCACGCTCCTCGGCCTGCTCATTGCCGGCTTTCTGGCTTATTCGGTGCTGCGCTTCGGTCTCGGCACGCTCGCGCGCGGCACCGTGTCGTACTACCCCAGCGCCACGCCGCTCGCCTATCCGCAGCTTATGCTGGCGGCGGGGCCGTGCCTGCTGACGCTCGCGTTCTCGGCCCGGCTGATCCGGCTTTTGCGCGGCGAGCCGCCCGACCTTGGCCCCGCGGCGGAGGGCTAAGGCATGGCCGCGCCGCTGTCGCTGTTCGTGCTGCTGCTGATCGCGTTCCTCGGCGCCGGGGTGTGGATCGGGCTGACGCTGATGGCCACGGGGGCGATCGGCTTAGTGGCGTTCCGCGACATGCCAGTGGGCACGCTCTTGGCCTTCGACATGTGGGGCAGCCTGACCGCACCGGAACTGGTGTCGCTGCCCCTGTTCATCCTGATGGGCGAGATCCTGTTCCACACCCGGCTGTCGGAAACGGTGTTCGCCGGTTTGGCGCCGTTCACCCGCCGCATTCCCGGCCGCCTGCTGCACGTCAACGTCGTCGGCTGCACCCTGTTCGCCGCCGTGTCGGGCTCTTCGGCGGCGACCACCGCCACCATCGGCCGCATGACCCTGGGCGAACTCAAGCGCCGCGGCTACGATTCCGACCTCGCCATGGGCTCGCTGTGCGGCGCGGGCACGCTGGGCTTTCTCATTCCGCCCAGCATCATCATGATCGTCTACGGCGTCCTGGCCCAGGTGTCGATCATCGACCTGTTTATCGCCGGCGTGGTGCCGGGCGTGATCCTGGCGCTGGCCTACATGGCTTACATCGTCGTGCGCGCGCTCGCCCGACCGGCCATCGCGCCCGAGCAGGCGCCCACGACGCTGGGCGAGAAGCTGGCTGCGCTGACGTCGCTGGGGCCCATCGTGTTCTTGATCGCGCTGGTGATCGGCTCGATGTACGCCGGGCTGGCCGGTCCGTCCGAGGCCGCGGTCATCGGCGTGTTCGGGGCGTTGGTGGTGGCGGCGCTGCAACGCTGCCTTACCGTCGCCAACCTCAAGACCGCGGTGCTGGGCGCGGTCAAGACCAGCTCGATGATCGGCCTGATCGTCGCCGGCGCCCTGTTCCTGTCCAAGGCCTTCGCCTTCCTGCAGCTGCCCGAAGGCGTCGCCGGGGCCATGGCCGGCTTCAACCTCAGCCCCTTCGCCCTCATTCTGGTCTTGATGGTCGTTTACATCCTGCTGGGCTGCATTATCGATGGTCTGTCGTGCATCGTCATGACGCTGCCCATCGTCCTGCCGCTCGTCACCCAGGCCGGGTTCGATCCGGTCTGGTTCGGCATCTTCCTGGTGGTGGTGGTCGAGATGTCGCAGATCACTCCGCCGGTGGGTTTCAACCTATTCGTGGTCCAGGGGCTGACCGGCGCCAGTCTGGGCCGCGTCGCCCGGGCATCGCTGCCGTTCTTCGTCATCATGGTGGCGTTCGCCGTGCTGTTGACGCTGCTGCCGGATCTGGCTTTGTATCTGCCCCGCAGCATGGATTGAGCGGCGGGCGCAGCGCGCGGCGCCCATACCGTTGTGACCCTGCTAAACCCCTGCTATAGCAGGCCCGTCATTGGGGAGTAGCTGGCCCCCTGATCAGGGCGCGCGCATCAACAGACTTGGACCTTCCGGTTCATGGTGCGCGCAAGGCGGTTCCTGCCGCTTTAGCGAGCCATTGGTGCCGACGGATCGCCCCGGGCCGGGCGCGGACGCCGGACCAATCGGTTTTGCAAAGTCCGGCCCTGAAAGTTCACCATGCAGGCCTTCCTGGTTTCGAGCGGCATCGTCGCCATCGCGGAAATCGGCGACAAGACCCAGCTGCTCGCGCTTGTGCTGGCGGCGCGGTTTTAGCGCCCGGTCCCCATCGTGCTCGGCATCCTAGCGGCGACGCTGCTGAACCATGCCGTCGCGGCCACGCTTGGCGTGTGGCTCGCGGGCCTGATCCCGACCGAGGTCTTGCGTTGGGCGCTCGGGCTGCTGTTCATCGCCATGGCCGTGTGGGCCCTGATCCCCGATTGCCTCGCCGACGATGCCGTCAAGCCGGCGCGGACGGCGGCTCAGGTGTTCTGGGTGACGGCCGTGGCTTTCTTCCTGGCCGAAGTCGGTGACAAGACCCAGATCGCCACGGCCGCCCTGGCCGCGCGCTTTGACGCGCTGGCGGCGGTCGTGGCCGGCACCACGCTCGGCATGCTGGTGGCCGACGTTCCCGCGGTCTACGCCGGACGGCTTGCGGGTCGGCGCTTCGCTGCGGGCTGGGTGCGCTATGTCGCGGCGGGGCTGTTCGCAGGCCTGGGCGTCGCCACGCTCGTCTGGGGTCGCTGACAAAGACGCGCGCGCACGATTCTTGCGCCGGATCATGATGGGGCAGACGATAGTCGGATATATTACCGGGCGAGAGGATTGCTGATCCATGGACACCAATCTTGAGATTTATGCGCGCCTGGCGCTGGCGCTCGGCATCGGCCTCGTGGTCGGGGTCGAACGCGGCTGGCGGGCGCGCGAACGCCCCGAAGGTTCGCGGGCGGCGGGCATCCGCACCTTTACCCTGATCGGCCTGCTGGGCGGCGCGGCCGCGGCGCTACCGGGCGACTGGGTGCTCGTCACGGGGTTTGTCTGCACGCTGACGCTGCTGACTGCGGCCTACGTCACCGGGCTTGCCACCAACCCCGTGA
>Ga0073934_10011325_pt1 | contig 10820 bp, 9 predicted proteins | sample LarsenN4metaG_FD_76834 | JGI IMG/M metagenome (GOLD analysis project Ga0073934, IMG submission 76834) | Hot spring sediment bacterial and archeal communities from British Columbia, Canada, to study Microbial Dark Matter (Phase II) - Larsen... ...
CAAGCGCGGCACCGGCGCGCGCGGGCTGCGCGCCATCCTCGAGGACGTGCTGCTCGAGGTGATGTACGAGCTTCCGTCGCGTACCGACGTGACGAAGTGCGTCGTCGACGGCGACGTCGTCGCCCGCAAGGTTGCCCCCGCCCTCATCACCGAAGACGAAGGCCGCCGCAGCGCGTAACCGTGTTCGAAGAGTCATGGCCCCGGTGGGGGCCGCGACGCGAGCCGCGCGGTGAAGCGGTCGTCGCGCTCTTCGACGGTGAGTTCGACGCCGAACGCGTCGCTGAGGATGTCGGACGTGACCGTTTGGCGCAGTGCGCCGGACGCGGACTCGTGGCCCTTGCGCAGGACGAGCGCGTGCGTGAAGTTCGGCGGGATCTCCTCCACGTGGTGCGTGACCAGCACGAGCGGGGGACCACGCCAGCGCGCGAGATCCGCGACGAGCTCCTCGCGGCCCCCGACGTCGAGGCCGGCCGTCGGCTCGTCCAACAGCACGATGCCTGGCTCGTTCATCAGCGTGCGGGCGAGGAGCACACGCTGGCGTTCGCCCGCCGAGAGCGTCGAGAACGCGTGGTCGGCCAGATGCACGCACCGGAACCGGTCGAGCAGCCCTTCGGCCCGCGCGGCATCCACTGCCGTGTACTCGTGCCACCAGGGTGCGAGCGCCGCGTACCGCGCGGTCATCACGACCTCGCGTGCGGTCATCGCCGGCACGAGTGCGGCGGCGAGCGCGGGCGACGAGAACGCGATCCGTTCGCGCAGGGTGCGGACGTCGCAGCGACCGAGCCGCTGTCCCAGAACGTCCACCGTTCCGCGGGTCGGGTGCTGGTAGAGCGCGGCGACGCGCAGCAACGTCGTCTTGCCGGCACCGTTCGGCCCCAGCACGACCCAGCGTTCGCCTGCGCGCACCTCCCACGTGAGGTCGCGCAGCACGGTGGTCGCGTCGAGGACGACCGAGACATCACGGAGCCGGAGCACTGTTGGCTCGACGGTGACTGGCCGCTGTGGGGCCATGACGCTGCAGACAGGATTCGTCAGCCGCAGGCGGTGCCGGCTTCGTCGGCGGAGACGAACGGTGTGGGCGGTGGCGTCGCCATCGGGCCGGGCAACGAGCCGCTCGGCGAGATGCCGAAGTCCTCGACGACGACCACCATGTTGCCGACGCACACGACGCCGATGCCGACGGTCTCGAGCTGGGGAGTGAGCAGCGTCGTGCGGTGCGGTGCGGAGCGCATCAACGAGGCGTGCGCGGATCCGCTATCCGACGCGGCGCCCGTACCGCTGTAGATGTTCTCCGCGAGGTACGCGTAGGAGCCACCGTACGACGCCAGCACCGCCTGGAGGTTGTTGTGCGCGAAGCCACCGGTGCTCGCGAGATGCCGCGCCCAGCCGTTCGCCGTGGCGGCGAGCTGCTCGCTCCACGCGAGCGTCCCCATGCCGCGCGCACGCCGCTCCGCGTTGATGCGACCGAACAGTTCGCTGGTGATGGCCTCGGCGGGGGGTCGCGCCGCGAGGTTGGGATCGACGAGGAACACGCCCGACTCGTTGGCGACATGCACCGCGCCCATCTGGGTTGCGACCCAGTACCCGCCGCCCGGTGACAGCGCGATGTCGACCGTCGTCTGCGGCGGGATGTCGGTCGCCGCTCCGAGATGGCGTGCGTTGCCGAAGGTGTGGATCGATCCGTCCTCACCGACGAGCCAGTAGCCGCCGCCGTCGCGCGAGCCGGCGATCCCGGTGACCGGTGACGGCGGGCGCCGCCCCCCGAGCGATCCGAAGAACCGGGCGTCGCCGAACGAGAAGATGCCGCCGTCGGCTGCGGCGAGCCAGTAGCCGTTGCCGCTCGGTGTGGCCGACATGCCGACGATCGGCGACGCGAGCGCGATCGCACCGGTGCTGCCGAGGAAGCGCGCGTCGCCGAAGGTGAAGATCCCGCCGTCGGCTGCGGCGAGCCAGTAACCGTTGCCCGAGGGTGTCGACGCCATCCCGACGATGGGCCGGTTGAGCGCGAGGTTGCCGGTGCTGCCGAGGAAGCGGGCGTCGCCGAAGGTGAAGATGCCGCCGTCGGCTGCGGCGAGCCAGTAACCGTTGCCCGAGGGTGTCGACGCCATCCCGACGATGGGCTGGTTGAGCGCGATGTTGCCGGTCGAACCGTGGTAGCGGGCGTCGCCGAAGGTGAAGATGCCGCCGTCGGCTGCGACGAGCCAGTAGCCGTTCCCCGAGGACGTCGCCGCGAGGTCGACGATCGGGCGGTTGAGCACGGCGCGTGCGAGCGATCCGTGGTAGCTCGTTCCGGAGGCGTCGGCCGGGCCGTCGGGCGACGCACCGGGGGCGATGATCGCGGCGACGCAGCCGAGGGCGATCGCAACGCGCCCGAGCGACGCCCGCGCCCCCTCCATCCACGAGCTCATGCCCCACGCGCTCATGCCCCACGCGCCCATGTCTCGGCCCCCGCGCCCGCCCCACTGCGTGGCCGCACTTCTAGCCCTGCAGCCGTCGCGTTGGCAATGGGGCTTCCGACCCACGTCGTGCGAAGGTTCCGAGGCACACGGTCGCCTTTCGTAGACTCCGGGACATGCCGCGCGTCCCCGAGAAGCCGTCGTTGGAGGGCCTCGAGGACCGCTGGGGACAGCGATGGGAAGCCGACGGGACGTTCCGGTTCGACCGGAGCCGCTCCCGCAGCGAGATCTTCTCGATCGACACGCCGCCGCCGACGGTCAGCGGATCGCTGCACATGGGCTCGGCGTTCGGTTACGTGCAGACCGACGCCATCGCGCGCTACCAGCGCATGCGAGGGCGCGAGGTCTTCTACCCGATGGGGTGGGACGACAACGGCCTGCCGACGGAACGGCGCGTGCAGAACTTCTACGGCGTGCGTTGCGAGCCGCACCTGCCGTACGACCCCGCGTACGCGCCGCCGGAAGACCCGGGCGCGGCAAAGCCCGGCAAGGACGCGGTGCCGATCTCGCGCCGCAACTTCATCGAGCTCTGCGCGCGGCTCGTCGTCGAGGACGAGAAGAAGTTCGAGGAGCTGTGGCGCCGCCTCGGGCTGTCGGTCGACTGGTCGCTCACGTACACGACGATCGGCGACCACGCGCGCCGCGTCTCGCAGCGCGCGTTCCTGCGCAACCTCGCGCGCGGCGAGGTGTACAAGGCCGAAGCGCCGACGCTGTGGGACGTGGACTTCCGCACAGCGGTCGCGCAAGCAGAACTTGAAGATCGTGAACTCTCGGGCGCGTTTCATCGCCTCCGCTTTCACGGGATCGAGGGCGACGACGTCATCGTCGAGACCACACGCCCCGAACTGGTGCCCGCGTGTGTCGCGCTCGTGGCGCATCCCGATGATGCACGCTACACACCATTGTTTGGCAAGTCGGTGATCACCCCGTTGTTCCGCGTCGAAGTACCGGTTTTGGCACATGTTCTCGCTGATCCCGAAAAGGGCTCCGGCATAGCGATGATCTGCACCTTCGGCGATGTGACCGACGTGGTGTGGTGGCGTGAGCTGGGCCTTCCGGTCCGCAGCGTCATGGGCCAAGACGGCCGTTTGATCGCTGATCCTCCCGCCGAGATTCGCGCGGCCGGAACCGACAACGTGTACAGCGAACTCGCCGGAAAGACCGTGAAACAGGCGCAGCGCCGCATCGTCGAGCTACTGCGCGAATCGGGGGAGCTCGACGGCGAACCCCGCGCGATCTCACATCCCGTGAAGTTCTACGAACGCGGTGAGCGGCCGCTCGAGATCATCACGACGCGCCAGTGGTACGTGCGCAACGGTGGACGCGATCCGGAGTTGCGCGAGCGTCTGCTCGCACTCGGGCGCGAGTTGCACTGGTACCCGCCGCACATGCGGCAGCGTTACGAGTCGTGGGTCGAGGGTCTCACGGGCGACTGGCTGATCAGCCGCCAACGCTACTTCGGCGTGCCGTTCCCGGTGTGGTATCCGCTCGACGCGAGCGGTGTCGCCGACTACGAGCATCCGATCATGCCGAGCGAGGATCTGCTTCCGATCGATCCCGCGAGCGAGACGCCGCCGGGCTACGCCGAGGACCAGCGCGATCAGCCCAACGGCTTCACCGGCGACCCCGACGTGATGGACACGTGGGCGACCTCGTCGTTGACGCCACAGATCGCGACCGGCTGGGTCGACGACCCGGACCTGTTCGAGCGGACGTTCCCGATGGACCTCCGGCCGCAGGGGCCGGAGATCATCCGCACGTGGCTGTTCGACACGGTCGTGCGCGCCTGGTTCGAGCACGGCCGGCTGCCGTGGTCGAACACGACGATCAACGGGTGGATCCTCGACCCCGACCGCAAGAAGATGTCGAAGTCGAAGGGCAACGTCGTCACGCCGATGCCGCTCGTCGACGAATACGGCGCGGACGGCTTGCGGTACTGGGCATGCAACGGCCGGCCCGGTGTCGACACGGCGCTCGACTTCGGTGTCATGAAGATCGGGCGCAAGCTCGCGATCAAGATCCTGAACGTCTCGAAGTTCGCGCTCTCGATCGCGGGCGACGTCGACGACGACCTCGGCGCGATCACGAACCCGCTCGATCGGTCCATGCTGGGCGCGCTCGGCGACCTCGTCGACGACGCGACCGGCTCGTTCGAGGGCTTCGACTACGCACGCGCGTTGGAGCGCACCGAGCGCTTCTTCTGGTCGTTCTGCGACGACTACGTCGAGCTCGTCAAGGCGAGGGCGTACGGTGGGGCGGGTGCCGACGCCGCCCGCTCGGCTGCCGTCGCGTTGCGCGCCGCGCTGTCGACGTTGCTGCGCCTGTTCGCTCCCCACCTCCCATTCGTCACCGAGGAAGTCTGGAGCTGGTGGCAGGAGGGGTCCGTGCATCGCGCGCACTGGCCGGAGGCCCGCCCGCTGCGGTTCGCGGGCGCGGATCCCCTCGTGTACGAGGTCGCGGCGACCGTGCTCACCGCGGTGCGCAAGGAGAAGTCGGAGCAGAAGCGCTCCCTTGCGACGCCCGTGGAACATGTGCTCGTGCGCGACACCGAGACCCGGCTCGGGGCCCTGCGCGCGGCCGAGCGCGACGTGCGCGACGCCGGACGCATCGCGGTCCTCGACACTGAGCCGGGCGAGTTCCTCGTCAAGGTCGAGCTCGCGCCACCCGAACCCGCGTGAGGGACTCCTCTGTGTCGGAGCCGCGCGCGTGGCTCGAGTCGTTGGTCAACCTGGAGACCGGGCTCGGGGTGCCGGCGGGGTCGCGCCGCGGCGCACCGACGCTGGAGCGGATCGGCGCGCTCCTGAAGTACCTCGGTTCGCCGGAGCGCGAGCTCGCGGCGATCCATGTCACCGGCACCAATGGCAAGGGCTCGACCGTGGCGATCGCGACGCAGTTGCTCGTGCACCTCGGGTTGAGCGTCGGTTCGTTCACGAGCCCGCACCTCGAACGCGTGAACGAGCGCATCGGCTACCAGGGTGAACCGATCTCCGACGACGACCTCGACGAGGTCCTGCGCGTCGTCCAGCTCGTCGCGCGGGAAGTCGACGTGCGTCCTTCGTACTTCGAGGCGATGACCGCGGCCGCGTTCCGGTGGTTCGCCGATCTCGCGGTCCAGGCGACGGTGGTCGAAGTCGGGCTCGGCGGCACGTGGGATGCGACCAACGTGGTGGATGGCGCGGTCGCGGTCGTCACCAACGTCTCGATCGACCACGTCGAGTACCTCGGTCCGACGCGCGAGGACATCGCGAGCGACAAGGCGGGGATCGTCAAGCCCGGCTCGACGCTGGTGCTCGGTGAGCGTGACCCGGACGTCGCCGCGCGGTTCCTCGACCGGGGCGCGGCGCGCGTCTTGCGCCGCGACGACGACTTCGGGGTGCGCGCCAACGTCCTCGCGGTCGGTGGGCGCGTCGTCGACCTCTACACGCCGCACGCGTCGTACCCCGACCTGCTGCTCCCGCTGCACGGCGCGCACCAGGGCGACAACGCCGCGGTCGCGCTCGCGGCGGTCGAGGCGTTCGTCGGCGCGCCCCTGGAGCACGACGTCGTGGCCGCTGCGTTCGCGGCGACGCGCTCGCCCGGCCGCCTCGAGGTCGTCGGCCGCCAACCCCACGTCCTGCTCGACGGTGCCCACAACGTCGCGGGTGCGACGGCGTTGCGAGCGGCGCTGTCGGAGGAGTTCGCGGCGGGGCCGCGCACGCTCGTCGTCGGGCTGCTGCGCGAGAAGGAGCCGCGCGAGATGCTCGCGGCGCTCGGTATCGACGAAGCCGCCATGCTCGTGGTGTGCCGCCCGCCGAGCCCGCGTGCGCACGATCCGGCCGACGTGGCGCGCGCGGCGGGCGAGTTGGGGTTCCCGGAGGAGCGCGTCGAGACGGTCGACACGGTTCCCGATGCGATCGCCGCAGCGCTGCTCGGGACGCCCGCCGACGGCCAGATCGTCGTCACCGGCTCCCTCTACACCGTCGGCGCCGCCCGAACGATCCTGGCTGGTTAGCCTGCGGTACGTGCGCGTCGGTGTGATCGGGGTCAACGGGATCGGGCAGGCGCACCTGTGGGCGCTGCGCCAGGTGCCCGACTCGAGCGTCACCGCGGTGTGCGACGTCGACGCGGAACGAGCGCAGAAGGCCGCGCGTGATCACGATGTGGCGGCGTTCACCGATGCCAAGGCGTTGTTCGGGAGCGGCGACGTCGACGCGGTCGTGGTCGCGACACCGCCCGGCACGCACGGCGACCTCGTGCGAGAGGCGCTCGACGCGGGGTTGCACGTGTACTGCGAGAAGCCGATCGCGCCCACCGCCGACGAGGGGTACGCGCTCGCGCGCCACGCGGCCGAGCGCGACCGGGTGCTCGCCGTCGGCTTCCAGTTCCGCCACCACAAGGGCTATGCCGCGGCTGTCGCCGCGGTGGCGGAGGTCGCGCCCGTCACGCGTGTGCAGCTCAACGCGACCAACTGGTTCCGTGCGCAGGCGTACTACGAGGCGAGTGCGTGGCGCCGCACCTGGTCGGTCGCCGGCGGCGGCGTGCTCATGAGCCAGGCGATCCATCAGCTCGACCTCCTGGTCTGGCTCGCCGGCATGCCGAAGACCGTGTGTGCGCGTGTCCGTCGCGCGCGACACGAGGCCGAGGTCGAGGACGACGCGACCGCGCTGCTGGAGTGGGACGGCGGCGCGACCGGCGTGCTCGTCGCGTCGCTCAACGATCCGACGGGGCACGAGCGCGTTGAAGTCGTCGGCGAACGCGGTGTGGTCACCCTCACCGACGGGTTCGAGGTGCGCGTCACGCACCACGACCCCGCACAACAGCTCTGCGAGGAGTGTCCCGACGAGTTCCCGCTGCTGGAGCTCGCGCCGCAACCAGTCGGCGTCGAACGCTCGCCGACGGAGTGGATCGACATGCTCGTCGCGGCGCACCGCGACTTCGCCGGCGCGGCCGCAACCGGGCGGCCTCCGCGCGTCGACGCGGTGGAGGGCAGCAAGGCAGTCGAGCTGGCGAACGCGATGTACCTCTCGTCGTACCTCGACGAAGAAGTGTCGCTCCCGCTCCCGCGCGGCGAGTACCCGCGCCTGTTCGAGGACCTCGCGACGGGGGCGGTACCCTTCCCCGCTCGTGACCGCTTCTGACAACCGCACGCTCGTCCTGTGCAAGCCCGACGCCGTCGAGCGGGGGCTGGTCGGCGAGGTGATCCGCCGCATCGAGCGCAAGGGACTCAAGCTCGTCGCGCTCGAACTGCGGGCGCTCGACGAGGCGACCGCGCAGCGGCACTACGCCGAGCACCAAGGCAAGCCGTTCTTCGGCGACCTCGTGTCGTTCATCACGCGTTCGCCGCTCGTCGCGATGGTCGTCGAGGGACCCGATGCGTGGAAGGTGGTGCGCACGCTGATGGGGGCGACCAACCCGCGGGAGGCCGCGCCGGGGACGATCCGCGGCGACCTCGCGATCGAGCTCACCGAGAACCTCGTGCACGGGAGCGACGGGCCGGAGTCGGCGGCCCGCGAGATCGGTCTGTTCTTCCCGGACCTCACGTGAGGTCACGCTCCGTGTCGCGCCGGGCGCGCTCCGGACAATCTTCACTCCGCTCGCCGTACTTCCGGTCTGGCGCAGCGAGGTGATGACTCCTAGCCTTGGCCGACCGCGCCAGCCTCGGAGGCCCTGGTTGCACGAGCCCTGGTATTCCGCGTTTCTCGGTCGCGACATGGCGGTCGACCTGGGGACGGCGAACACGCTCGTCTACGTGCGCGGCCGCGGCGTCGTGCTCAACGAGCCGTCGGTCGTCGCGGTGAACGCGCGCGACGGTCGCCCGCTCGCGGTGGGGATCGAGGCCAAGAAGATGATCGGGCGCACGCCCGGCCACATCCACGCGATCCGTCCGCTGAAGGACGGGGTGATCGCCGATTTCGACATTTGCGAGAAGATGCTGCGGTACTTCATCCAGCGGGTGCACCCGCGGCGCTGGGCGAAGCCACGCATGGTGATCTGCGTGCCGTCGGGGATCACCGGCGTCGAGCAGCGCGCGGTGCAGGAGGCGGCCGAGTCGGCCGGCGCGCGCAAGCCCGCCTACATCATCGAGGAGCCGATGGCCGCGGCGATCGGCGCGGGACTACCGGTGCACGAACCGGCGGGCAACATGATCGTCGACATCGGCGGTGGCACCACCGAGGTCGCGGTGATCTCGCTCGGAGGCATCGTCGCGAGCGAGTCGATTCGCATCGCGGGTGACGAGCTCGACGAGGCGATCGTCAACTACGTCAAGAAGGAGTACTCGCTCGCGCTCGGCGAACGCACCTCCGAGGAGATCAAGATCGCGCTCGGCAGCGCGTACCCGCTCGAGGAGGAGCTCTACGCGGAGGTGCGCGGGCGCGACCTCGTGACGGGCCTCCCCAAGACCATCGTCGTGTCGACTGCGGAGATCCGCGACGCGATCGAGGAGCCGGTCGCCGCGATCACCGACGCCGTCAAGGTCACGCTCGACAAGACGCCGCCCGAGCTCGCGGCCGACATCATGTCGAGGGGCATCGTGATCACCGGTGGCGGCGCGCTGCTGCACGGACTGCGCGAGCGGCTGAGCACCGAGACCGGCATGCCGATCGTGATCGCCGACAACCCGCTGTACTCCGTCGCGCACGGCTCGGGCCAGTGCCTCGAAGAGTTCGACGCGCTCAAGCAGGTGCTGATCTCCTCGCACCACAACTAGGCGCCTGGGGGCGGAGCCGAACCGATGGCCGTCCATCGACGCGCGAGCCGGCGCCGCTACGTCCTGCTCGTGCTCGTCCTCACGTCGGTGACGCTGATCACGCTCGATTCGCGGCGCGACGACTCGGGTCCGCTCGGCGCAGTGGGCCGGGCCGCGCACACCGTCGTCTCGCCGGTCGAGAAGGCGGTCGACAAGGTGGCCGACCCGGTCGGCGACTGGTTCGACGGGCTGACCGACCGGGGGTCGCTCACGCAGGAGAACGAGCGGCTCCGGCGCGAGCTCGAGGAGCTGCAGGACGAGGTGCGGCGCGCCGAGGAGGCGCTGCGCCAGAACCGCATCCTGCGCGAGCTGGCGCGGCTGCCGATCCTCGACGACGTCCCCACCGAGACCGCGCGCGTCGTCAACCGTTCCACCGGCAACTTCGAGTGGACGATCACGCTCGACAAGGGAACCGAGGCCGGCATCTCACCCGACTTCCCCGTCGTCGGACCCGCGGGGTTGGTCGGCAAGGTGGTCGAGTCGTGGAACGGCGGGTGCAAGGTGCGCCTGCTCGTCGACCCGCTCTCGGGAGTCGGCGTGCGCGTGCTGCCCGGGCTCGCGAGCGGCAGCGCGGAGGGCCGTGCCGGATCCGAGCGATTGCGCCTCGAGCTCGACTCCGGCGTCGCGGTCGCCGAAGGTGACGCAGTGGTGACATCGGGCCTCGAGAACAGCGTCTTCCCGGAGGGCTTGTCGGTCGGCGAGGTGGTCGAGATCGAGCGAGAAGAAGGCGGGCTCGGCACGACCGTACGCGTTCTTCCGTGGACCGACTTCGACGAGCTCGAGTTCGTCCGCGTGCTGAAGTGGGTCCCCGGCCAGGGTCCCGTGGTCTCCACCACCACGACCACGACCACCGCGCCGCCGTCGACTTCGACGACGACGATCGACGAGGCCGACTGATGCGCTGGTGGAGGGTCGCGCTGGCGGCGGCGCTGCTCGTGGTCGTGCAGGTCGCGGTGTTCCCGCACCTGCGGCTGTTCGGTGTCGTGCCCGACCTGGGGCTGCTGCTCGGTGTCGCGATCGCGTACCGGCACGGCCCCGAGGCCGGTGCGCTGGGCGGCTTCGGTGCCGGACTCGCCTACGACCTGTTCCTCGAGACGCCGGCCGGGCTCTCCGCGCTTGCGTACGCGCTCACCGCGCACGGCGTCGGCGTGCTCCAGGCCGGCATGCTGCGCGAGCCGCGCGGGGCGACTCCCGTGATCGGCCTCGTGGCCGGCCTCGCAGGCGGACTGCTGTTCGCGGGCATCGGCATCCTGGCGGGCTTCGATGCGCTGCGCGGGACCCGGACGCTGGAGGTGATCGCGCTCGCGGCCACGTACGACGCGGTCCTCGCCCCCGCCGTGTTCGCCCTGGTGAACCGCTTCGTCGACGCCGACCGCACCGGCGCGTCGGGCTTCACGATCCGGTCCTAACTACGCTCGCGTGCGGGCCCGGGGGCCAACACCGTTTCGCATGACCGACAACAGCCGCGTCCGCGTCAGCATCGTCGGCGTCGTCATCGTCGCCTTGTTCAGCGCTCTCCTCGCGCGCCTCTGGTTCCTCCAGGTCGGTGCCGACCCTCAGGTGAAGGTGGAGGCGGTGTCGCGCAGCACGCGCGTCGTGCAGACGCAGATGCCGCGCGGGCGCATCCTCGACCGCAA
>Ga0073934_10011326_pt1 | contig 10819 bp, 11 predicted proteins | sample LarsenN4metaG_FD_76834 | JGI IMG/M metagenome (GOLD analysis project Ga0073934, IMG submission 76834) | Hot spring sediment bacterial and archeal communities from British Columbia, Canada, to study Microbial Dark Matter (Phase II) - Larsen... ...
TCCCAGTTACAGCTCATCACGCTGATGCTGAGCGCTGTCCAGATCAAGGCCAACATCACCTCCCGGCTGATACTTTTTGTATAAAGCTGTTCAATAAAACATCTCACCCTCATGATAACCTCCCTTAGCGATCAGGGCAGAAGCTTTAACACTGGTCTGGTAGAATGTTGCTTTTCTCATCACTATCTCTCCATCCGGCCAAGAGAAGCGCTTAATTGGGCTATCTCTAAACGAAAATCTCTCCAAAGCTGCCCAAAGCATCTGGAGAGATTAATTATCAAACAGTTTTGTTGAAGATACGGGACTTGATCTGCGAGATCGTATCCCGATGTTCTAGATGCTATAGGTAGCTCAACTTAAAGAGATTAACCTCCCCAGATAGCTAACTTCCAATGGCCAAGCGTGTTTGCCAATTCGACTTTTCCAGCCAGAGACGCTGTAGCTCATTTAATGTGCTCTCTTCACCACAAGTAGGGAATACAGAGCCGCTGACCGGCATAGATATAATCCCAGTTATAGATGTGGTTGGCTCGGGCAATGGCCCCCACGGGTACCCCGTACATCCGGGCAATACCATAGAGCGTCTGCCCTGGCCTTACCCGGTGATAGGCCGCACAGGAAGGGGGATACCATCCATCTGAATAGGGGATCCATAAGCTTTGGCCCTGCCAGATATAGTTGCAGTTGTAGAGCCTATTCGCCCGGCAGATGGCATAAGGACTTACCCCGTAGCGCCGGCCAATCGAAAAGAGCGTCTCGCCATACTGGACCCTGTGCCAGAAACCACCAGACTCAGGCGGCGCCGCCTGAGCTTGGACAGCCCAGAGTAATTGTAACAGCAACACCAGACCCACAATCAAGATCAGCTTACGCATGATACCCTCCTTCTTTAGAGTTAACAGCCTCGTTAAAACAAAACCTCTCCAGTGCTACTTAACCATCTGGAGAGATTGAGGGTTAAACAAGTTATCAAATTTTTAACCTGCCTACTAACGACCACTGATGCTATATCAGGTCAAAGAGGTATATCTCTCCAGATACTCGGAATCCTCCATTTACTAGTGTACAATGACTTCACGGTTAAGACACTGGACATTTGGAGAGTTTGCTAACTGGATAAATGACCGGTCTTTTACCTGGTCACCTGTCCAAGTCAAGCTAATGACATATGTCACCTCAGGAAGTTACATTTACCACTAAAATCACATGAAGAAAAAGGTTAAAATGGGAATAAGCAGTATTCTAGCTTTTAGGGCGAGGAGTTTAATGATGAACATGATAAAACCCTTAGAGGCAACTGTTCTCCGTAAGCGCTGCAATCCTGATCAATTTACTTTTGAGACGACGGCCGAACTGACAGACTCGGAACAGATGATCGGCCAGGCCCGAGCCGTCAAGGCGGTTCGTTTTGGCATCGGCATTCGTCGAGAAGGCTATAACCTTTTTGTGTTAGGGCCGCCTGGCATCGGTAAACATTCTCTGGTCCAGCAGTTTCTCAACCAGGAAGCGGCTACAAAACCACCTCCGTCTGATTGGTGTTATGTTAATAATTTTGAACAACCACGTAAGCCCCATGCGCTCCGGCTCCCTGCCGGGTGGGGTGTGATTTTACGCCGGGATATGGAGAAATTGGTTGAGGATCTGCGCCTGATCATCCCGGCTGTTTTTGAGAGTGAAGAGTATCAGAACCGGCGCAATGCGCTTGAGGAAGAGTTCAAAGCGAGAAGTCAGCAAGCCTTTGCCGAAATCCGGCGGCAAGCGGAAGCGCATGGGATTGCCATCATTAGCACCCCCATTGGCTGGTCTTTTGCGCCGCTGCATGAAGGTCATATCATCAGCCGAGAAGAGTTTAATGAACTCCCACAAGAGAAAAAAGCGCAGGTAAATGATAAAGTGGCTGAGCTTGAAGAACAACTTGAGAAAGTAGGCGGGCGGCTCTTTCAATGGGAAAAAGAGATCCGAGATCGGCTCAAGGCTCTCAAACGAGAAGTGAGCCTCCTGGCCGTCGGTCCCTTAATCGATAAGCTACACGCTAAATACAGTGAGCTGCCACATATTGGCACTTATCTGGATGCTGTCCAGCAAGATATTATTGAAAATGTGGATGACTTTCGCCCGGCAGAGGAACTCTCAGGCACTTCTTTATCGAGTATCTTAGGGCCCCTTTCACCTCTCGATGCACCCAAATTTCGGCGCTATCAGGTTAATGTACTGGTGGATCACAGCAGCAGCCAAGGCGTGCCGGTCATCTATGAAGACCATCCCACCCATCAGAATCTGGTTGGCCAGGTGGAGCACATTGTAACCCAGATGGGCGCCCTGATGACTGATTTCAATTTGATTAAACCCGGCGCCTTGCATCGTGCCAACGGCGGCTACCTCGTCCTGGATGCCCATAAAGTCTTACTGCAACCTTATGCCTGGGAGGATCTAAAACGGGTCTTACGGGCCAACGAAATTCGGATTGAGTCGCTGGGACAAATCTTTGGCTTGATCAGTACAGTTTCATTGGAACCTGAATCCATTCCCCTGGATATCAAGATCGTCCTGATTGGCGAACGGCTGCTCTACTACTTACTCGACCAATTCGATCCCGAATTTCGGAAACTTTTCAAGGTTGAGGTTGATTTTGAGGAGCGGATGGCTCGTACTCTAGAAAACGATCTCCTCTATGCTCGCTTAATGGCTGCCCTGGCCCGAAAAGAGGGCTTGCGCCATCTGGATCAAGCTGCAGTGGCCCAGGTCATCGAGCACAGCGCCCGCTTGGTTGGTGATGCTGAGAAGCTTTCAACCCGGATGCAGAGCATTGCCGATCTACTGCGAGAGGCGGACTATTGGGCGGGCGAAGCTGGCCATGAAGTGATCCGTGCTATTGATATTCAGCAGGCGATTGAGGCTCAGATCGAGCGAGCCAGCCGACTGCACGAACAGATTTTAGAAGAAATCGAACGGAAGACGATCTTGATCGATATGCAAGGTGAGAAGATTGGCCAGATCAATGGCTTGTCGGTTATCAGCCTGGGTGATTTTACCTTTGGCCGCCCCAGCCGCATCACGGCGCGGGTCTGGCTAGGAAAGGGTGAGGTCATCGACATTGAGCGAGAGGTAGAGTTAGGCGGCCCGCTTCATTCCAAAGGGGTGCTGATCCTATCCAGCTTTCTGGGCGGACGCTATAGCCTGGAACGACCGCTTTCATTGGCCGCCAGTCTGGTTTTTGAGCAATCTTACAGCGGCGTCGAAGGGGACAGCGCCTCGTTGGCTGAGCTTTATGCACTACTCTCCGCCCTGGCCGAGGTTCCGCTCAAACAATCTTTGGCTGTGACCGGATCGGTCAACCAACACGGGCAGGTCCAGCCAATCGGGGCCGTCAACGAGAAGATCGAAGGCTTTTTTGAGGTCTGCCGGGCCAGGGGTCTGACCGGAGCGCAAGGGGTCCTAATTCCCGCCGCTAACATCAAACATTTGATGCTGCGGGAGGAGGTGGTTGAAGCCGTGGCTGCCGGCCAATTCCATATCTATCCGATCGAGACTGTGGACCAGGGGATTGAAATCCTCACCGGCATACCGGCCGGTGAACGCGATGAAACCGGAAATTTTCCAGAGGGAACAATCAATCAGCGTGTTGCAACTCGGCTGGCAACCTTATCTGACAAGTGGCGATCGTTCAATGCGCCCGCCGGGGAGCAGAAAGAGGGCACGGCTTAGAAGACCTGGCTAGTTGACCAGGAAGAATACTCACCAGTTATCCAGTTACGACACTCTCCAGATATCGAGTGTATCCGAAGAGTTTTTGTTTTATACTAAAGGTGGTGGAAAAAGGCTTGTGGGTCACATCTCCAGAGAAGAAGGAGAGGAGATATCTTATGAAGCAGTATAAACATATTCTGGTGCCGTTGGATGGTTCAGAATTGGCCGAATTGGCCTTAACTGACGCTTTTAGCCTGGCTCAACTCCATCAGGCTGAAGTAACGCTGCTCCAGGTTATTTCACCACTTGAGCATCTTGTTGTCAATGGCGATTTGTTTCTTGATGAACTGTGGGCCCTACAAAAGAATGCTGCAGTTCGCTATTTGGAGGATATTTCCAGGCGGGATGAATGCAAAAATCTCAAAATCCACCTGGCGGTAGAGATGGGCCCTACAGCCGAGAAAATTATTGAGTATACGCATCAAGCGCCAATTGACCTGATTGTGATGGCGACTCATGGCCGGTCGGGTTTTAAGCGCTGGGTTTATGGTAGCGTCGCCGATAAGGTGCTTCGTGGCGCTGATTTACCTGTACTATTGGTGCGGGCTCATCCCGAACATAAGATGGCTGAGAAAATTTGAGACCAGGCTGGTCACCGGTCTAAGAAAAGAATATCATCACCAAGTAAACTCCCCGGATGGATCAGCCTATGGGGAGTTTTTAATAAATGACATAATGATCTTTCTGCAAAGGGATAAACCTATAAGGAGGTAGGTTAAAATGGCAGACAAAATTACCTTCAGTGTTATCAAAGCCGATGTCGGCGGCTTTGTCGGACATTCAAATATGCATGTAGCTCTCCTCGAAGAGGCCTGGAGAGCTTGGAGATCGCCAAAGGTCACGATACGATCATCGATTTCCACGTTACCCACTGCGGTGATGATCTGGGCTTGATCATGACCCATCTGGAGGGTGTGGACAGTTCTAAGATCCACAAGCTGGCCTGGGATGTTTTTGAGAAATGCACCCGGGTGGCCAAGGCGCTCAAACTCTACGGGGCCGGGCAAGACCTGCTGGCCGATGCCTTCTCCGGCAACGTCCGCGGCATGGGGCCGGGCGTAGCCGAAATGAGCTTTGAGGAGCGACAAGCTGAGCCCATGTTAGTCTTCTTTGCTGACAAGACCAGCGCCGGGGCCTGGAACCTGCCCTTATACCGCATGTTTGCCGACCCCTTCAATACCATCGGCCTGGTCATCTCACCCACCATGCATGACGGCTTCCGGTTCGAGGTTCATGATGTTAAGGAGCATCGCCGGATCTTCTTTAATACGCCAGAGGAGATCTACGACCTGCTGGTTCTGATCGGCGCTCCCGGACGTTATGTGGTTAGCAATATCTATACCAAGGCCACGGCTGAGATTGCCGCCAGTTCCTCGACCCAACGGCTGGCCCTCATTGCCGGTAAATATGTGGGCAAGGATGATCCGGTTTGCATTGTCCGGGCCCAGGGACAGTTCCCGGCGGTCGGCGAGGTCCTGGAACCCTTCACCATGCCTCACATTGTCGAAGGCTGGATGCGCGGCTCCCATCACGGCCCGCTCATGCCCTGCCGGATCGCCGATGCCCATCCCAGTCGATTTGATGGCCCACCCCGAGTAATTTCTCTGGGCTTCCAGGTCGCTAATGGCCGGCTGGTTGGGCCGCTGGACATGTTTGATGATCCGGGCTTTGACGAGGCCCGCCACCTGTGCAACATAATTGCCGATCATCTGCGCCATCACGGTCCCTTCGAGCCTCATCGGCTGCCAATGGATGAGATGGAGTATACCACTTTACCAGAGGTGATGGTCAAGTTGGAGCGGCGCTGGCAATCCTTGAATGGTCACAAACCGGAGCCGGTTATCGAGACCGGGGGTATGGCCAAAGCTTAAAGAATGGAGCAGCATGCAGGTGTTCGTCCGTCCCCAGACGAACACCTATCCTATTCAGATCAGGCCAACAGTGAAGAAGTCATTGACCCAGGGAGGTGAGCGCATGATTTTATCATTTCTTTTTGTAGATAGACAGGAAGCCGGAGAAAAATTAGCCGCCAGACTGCTTGACGAGCCTTTCATAGAAGAAGTAAACCGGGATGAGTTATTGGTCCTCTCGATTCCCAGAGGGGGTGTGGTCGTCGGTGCTGCCGTGGCCCGAGTGCTGGGCTGCGCTCACGATGTGATTGTCGCCAGAAAGATTGGTTTTCCCGGTCACGAGGAAGCGGCCATTGGCGCGATGGCCGAAGACGGCGCAGTCGTCTTGGATCAGGGACTGATCCACGAGTTTGCAAAATATATCACTCAAGCAATAGAACAAACCAGGAACCAGATAAAAACGCTAATTCAAAAATTTCGCCAGGGCCGCGCTCTGGATTTACAAGCTACAGTGGTCATCATTGTTGATGATGGGATTGCGACCGGGGAGACGATGAAGGCTGTCATCAGTTGGCTGACTTCACAAGCGCCGGCCCGCCGGCCGAGGATGATCATTATTGCCGTGCCGGTTGCCTCGTCATGGGTCGCTCAAGAACTCGAGGGCAGGGTTGATCACTTTATCTGCCTGGACACACCCAAAACCTTTTGGGCCGTGAGCCAATTTTATTGGAACTTTGATCAGGTGAGTGATGAAGAAGTCGTCGCACTCTTAGGCCAAACGACCGGAGTTCTTCCTAATTGATCAGGAGAATAATATGAGACTGAAGATAAAAACAGAAACTAAGGGGAGGAAATAATGATCTTTAAATTGATGAGCTCTGCTTTCGCTCACGGGGAACGAATTCCGACCCGATACACCTGTGAAGGGCAAAATATCTCACCTGCACTTGAATGGAGTGATCCACCTCGTGGCACAGAAACTTTTGCTTTAATTATGGATGATCCCGATGCCCCAAGCGGAACTTGGGTCCACTGGATTCTCTTCAATCTGCCGGCAACAATTCGTGATCTATCGGAACGGGCGCATCTTCCGGCCGACAGTCAAGAGGGCTGGAATAGTTGGGGCAGGCCGGGGTACGGTGGGCCGTGTCCCCCCAGTGGAACTCATCGTTACTTTTTCAAACTCTATGCCCTCGATACCAAGATTAAATTACCTCCCCACCCTGACAAAGATCAACTGCTGCGGGCGATGGAGAACCATGTCCTGGCTCAAACAGAGCTGATAGGAACCTACTCAAGAAGGCGATAAAACAGCTTTTCCGATATCGCCATAGTCCGGGACAGGAGGGAGAAAGACAATGGAGTTAAAGTTTGAGGAGCTTAAACAATATCTGGAAGAGCAATATGGGGTCGTCATTCAGCTCAAAAATATTTATCAATTAGGAAGTGAAACTAAGGGCGCTGCTGCACTTAAACAGTTTGGTTATGGCCATCCGGTCCTTATTTCATATCTTCTGGATAATCAGGAAGAACAGATCGTACTCCACGCTGTTGAACATAACGCCTTTGGCCACGAGCGAGATGATGACCGGATAGCGGCCATCTGGCTTGACTTCAACACCTTTAATCGTCTCCCTCATCATGTGCCGGCGATCGATATGATTGGCTTAACCTACGCCGGCAAAATCCAATCCCTGCGCTCAATGAAAGAGCTTTTTCTGATCACGGCCTACGGCCCAGGCCAGCCTTATGCCAATGACTTGATTCGCCTGCGCGATGACGGAACCAGCCAACCTATAGACGTCAGGCGAGCCGAGACGCTGGCAGCCTACCTGGCAGAAATTCACCAGGTTAAACATGCCGAGCCGATGCTGTGGCGGCGCCGTCTACGGGACCTGATCGGCCATGGGGAGGGGATCATGGGGCTGACCGATAGCTACCCCGCAGGGCTGAACTACATCACCGAGGCGGAGTTACAAGCGATTGAAGCGATGGCGAATCGCTGGCGCTGGCGGCTCAAGCCGCTAGATCACCGGTTAAGCCAGGTTCATGGTGATTTTCATCCCTTTAATATTCTCTTTGAGACGGACACCCAATTTCATCTGCTGGACCGCAGCCGGGGCGCGTGGGGCGAGCCGGCCGACGATGTGAGCTGTATTACGATCAATTACCTATTCTTCTCGCTGCAACGTTTCGGCAAGTTAGGCGAGCCGTTTACTGAACTGCACCACCGGTTTTGGGAGAAGTATCTCGCGTTGCAGCCGGATGAGGAACTGTTGCAAGTGATCCAACCCTGGTTTGCCTGGCGCGCCCTGGTCGTCGCCAGTCCCATCTGGTATCCCACAATTTCGGACGATGTCCGGCGCAAATTACTCACCTTTGCCTGCCGGGTGATGGCAACCGAGCGGTATGATTACCAGCAGGTGAACCAATACCTGGAGGCAAATTGATGGCGCACAGACAACAAACCGGCTTTGCGATCTGGTTGACCGGCCTGCCGGCTTCAGGTAAATCGACTCTGGCCCAAGCGCTACACCAAGGGCTGTTAGAGCGAGGGATTGAACTCCAGATACTCGATTCTGATGAACTGCGCCGCCGGCTGACCCCCAACCCGACCTATTCCTCTGAAGAAAGAAACTGGTTCTATGACATGCTCACACTGCTGGCCGAACTGCTGACAGAGAATGGGATCAATGTTCTGATCGCAGCGACCGCTTCACGCCAGGCCTATCGTCAGGCCGCCCGAGCCCGTATCCCTCGTTTTGCCGAGATCTATGTCGATTGTCCTCCGGAAGTATGCCGGAGGAGAGATCCAAAAGGGCTCTGGCGGCGAACTGACCGGGGCGAGATTACGAACCTGCCCGGCGCCGGTGCAGCATATGAACCGCCTGCATCACCCGAGGTTCGAGTGGATACCGCCCGGCTCTCAGTTGAGGAGGCAGCTCGTCAGAGCTTAGCTCGCTTAGATGAGTTGGGCTTTTTTACTACGCTGTGACAAATGTCACCCATTTTCAGGAGTAATATCACTACTCACCTGGGGTATTTTTCTGTTACCCTAAAATAGGCTTAACAGATATCGATCAAGCTACAGAGAAATGGGTCAAAGATGCCCGCCCCCCTACCGCACCAGCAGAACTTTGACACGGCGCGGTTTTTTTATCTTCTAAGCTTGAGTGTTCAAACAGAGTTTCAGAAAAGAGAGGAGTTTATTATGGCAGTTATAACTATTTCCCGGCAATATGGCAGCGGCGGTGATGAGATTGCCGCCAAGGTCTGCGAAATGTTAGGCTATCGTTCCTTTAATAAGCAGCTTATGGCCCAGGTTGCCACCGAAGTTGGCCTATCGCCGACCGAGATTGTGGATTTTTCGGAAGATGATTACAAAGTTCATGGCTTCCTAGAGCGTCTATTTGGCTGGGGGCGCAGCTCGCGTGTCGCCCAGGTCGGTACCTGGACGGAGGATGTCGGCGGGACCAGGGTCAGAGAGGTGATGGAGTTAGATGAGACCCAAATGATCTCCTTTGTCCAAAGCACTATTCAGGCAGCTTACCGGCACGGCAATGTGGTGATCGTGGGTCGGGGTGGGCAGGCGATTTTGAAAAATATGCCCGGCGTCCTACATGTCCAGATCCAGGCGCCAATGGAGCTGCAAAGCCAGCGTATCCATGAACTGGAGAATGTTAGCCTGGCCGAGGCACGGGAGAGAGCCATCAAACATGATCAGGCTGCGGCTAACTATCTGAAGCATTTCTATAACATTAATTGGCTTGATCCACATCTGTATGATTTGGTGATCAACACCCACAAATTGAGTATCGATGCGGCGGCCCAACTCATCACCACTGCAATCAATTATTTACCCCAATAGGTTGGCTTGAACAGTTCACTTAAGCAGTTCAAAAGTAGGTAGATGGAGTCGGCAATAGACAATCTAAAGTACAATAAAAAAATCCCGCCACGAGGTGATACTTTATGATAATTCAAGATAGTTCTCAAATATATTTTCACCTCGACAACGATACGACAAATGGAGATATAGTCGATTTTAATCAGTTTCTGACCGAGTATTGGCCAGAGCCAAGCCAGTCGCCTATCCAGATTTTGGCTTATTATCAAACAGGTCTTTCAGGTGAGGCGGTCTGCATTTATGCTCAGTACATCGCCCATTTACTAAATGGACGGCTCAGCTATTTCCAGGCTGGGGTGGCGGCCGAGGCTGATTTAGCTAAATTAGGTAAGGGAATGGGCGGCAAGTATGATCTGTTTATCTTGGGAGAACCAGACCAGACTCCATTCAAACGATTGATTTCGGCGCCGGTTGGTTGCAAGGCGGTCAAACAAATCCCCATCTCGGTCTTGGTAGTCCGGCAACCACGCCAGGGGATCCAGCGGATCCTTTTCGTGACCAGAGAACAACGGCTGGATGAGGTGGCGATTGATTGGCTCGTTCCTCTGGCTCAGACCAGTGGTGCTGCTGTTACAGTTCTGGTTGTACTTCCCCAAGCTCCGCCCATGTATCATCATGGCCTTCGCCAAGGTGGGCTAACCTATTGGTTGACAAGCGATACACCTTTAGGCTGGCAGTTACGCCAGATCAGCCGGCGGCTAGCAAACTGGGATATCAGGCTTAAGCTCCAGTTCCGGCCCGGGCTGCCAAACGAGCAAATTGAGCATCAAGTTGAGGAAGATAATCCTGATTTGATCATTCTTGCGGCAGACCCGCCCAGTTGGTGGCAGCGGCGCATTCCGGGTATGCTGGTTGACCCGCTGCTGCAAGGGATCGACCGGCCGGTGCTGGTAGCCAAACCCATTGAGATCTATATCCGTTATTGAGTAGGACAATTTGCTGAAGAAGTTCATAAAAAAACAGAGCCCTCCGTTATGGAGGGCTCTGGAGGGAAGCATGGGGTCTTATTTTTAACATTTTTGTGGGCGGCGAGTTCTCCTTGAAGAACTCTCTAACACAACCCAGCTTAACGCTAATGGTATTGGCCCCGCTCCTATCTCTACTTATATTATACCACAAAACTAAGGTAAATCAATTTATTTACGCAATTGCTCCGGCGCTTCGAGCAGACGCTTAAACGTTTGCAGGAAAGCGGCGCCCTGGGCGCCATCAACAACCCGATGGTCAATCGTCAGACTTAAAGTCATCATTGCCCGTTGAGCAATTTTGCCCTGGTGGATCACCACCTTCTCAATGATGCGTCCAATACCCAGAA
>Ga0073934_10011327_pt1 | contig 10819 bp, 6 predicted proteins | sample LarsenN4metaG_FD_76834 | JGI IMG/M metagenome (GOLD analysis project Ga0073934, IMG submission 76834) | Hot spring sediment bacterial and archeal communities from British Columbia, Canada, to study Microbial Dark Matter (Phase II) - Larsen... ...
CGATCTCGTCCAGAAATAGGGTTCCCCCATGGGCCAGTTCAAAACGCCCCTGTCGGGTCTGGGTTGCCCCCGTGAAGGCCCCTTTTTCGTGACCGAAGAGCTCACTTTCCAGCAGGGTTTCAGGCAGAGCGGCACAGTTGAGTTTAATAAAGGCACCTGTGGCCCGGGGACTGTTATAATGAATAGCCCGCGCAATCAGTTCCTTTCCAGTCCCGGACTCGCCACGGAGCAGGACTGTGGCCTTTGTGCCGCTGACCCGCTCCACCGCTTCGTACACCTCCACCATTCGCTTGCTGACTCCCACAATATTGGCTAGCCGATATTTGGCCTTCAACTCCTGCTGGAGATGGATATTCTCCTGGATGAGGCTCCTTTTTTCATCCTCCACGATCTGGGTCAGCTTGACCGCTTGACCAATGAGAGAGGCCACGATGGTCAGCACGCGCAGGTCTTCCTCAAAAGAGATGCCCGATTCGGCGAAGATGCGATCCACGCTCAAGACCCCGATGGTTTCTCCATGGACCTTAACGGGAATGCACAGGAAGGCAATGTTCTGGCGGCTGATGTCACCCCGTGACTTGGTGCGGTTGAGGAAAAGTGGCTCCTTACCGATATCCGGAATAATCATGGGTTCCCCCGTTTTAAAGACCCGGCCCGTGATCCCTTCCCCAATCTTAAATCGACCCCTGGCCTGTTGCTCTCTGGAGAGACCATAGGCCACCTCGATGGCCAGCTCTCCCGTTTCAGGATTCAACAACGTGAGGGTCCCTCGTTGCATCCCTAAGACGGTGGCCAGGATTTCCATGATTTTGTGGGAGGTGACCTTTAAATCCAAAGAGGAGGCCAGGGCCTTGCTAATCTCATACAGGGCGGTCAACTCCAGGATCTTTTGATCGATATTTTGCATAAGGATCTGTACCCACTGATGGCAAGAGCACCACCCGTTTTAAGTATTCGCCGATGCCTTCTTTTTAGGAGGAGGAGAAGGAAGAGGGTTCCGGACCTTGACAAGGAGCCTGCCATGGGGATGGGGAAGGCCTGAAGCACCAAGATCCGGAACCCATGGTATTCCTCAGATGTCAAAGTACAGAGCAAACTCGTAGGGATGGGGTCTCAGCCTGATAGCATCCAGCTCTTTCTTACGTTTGTAGGTGAGCCAGGTTTCGATCAAGTCAGGCGTAAAGACATCTCCCTTTAACAGGAACTGGTGATCATTCTCCAGGGCATCCAAGGCCTGCTCGAGCGAACCAGGCAGGAATTTGATCTTCGCATATTCCTCTGGCTCCAGCTCATAAAGATCCTTATCGACAGGCTCGGGCGGCTCGATCTTGTTCTCAACCCCATCCAGCCCGGCCATCAGCATCGCAGGGAATGCCAAGTAAGGGTTACAACTGGGATCCGGGCTCCTGAACTCTAGCCGCTTGGCATTTTCGCTCTTACTGTACATGGGAATTCTGATGCAGGCCGATCGGTTCCGTTGGGAATACACCAGGTTAATCGGCGCCTCGTAGCCAGGCACCAACCGCCGATAGGAATTCGTGGTGGGCGCGATAAAACCGCAGAGAGCATGGGCATGCTTCAGCAGTCCGCCGATATAGTACTTGGCCGTCTGGCTGATTAAGGCATAGCCCTTTTTGTCATAAAACAGGTTTTTGCCTCCCTTCCATAGACTCTGGTGGGTGTGCATGCCGGACCCATTGTCCATGAAGAGGGGCTTGGGCATGACAGTAACCGTCTTCCCATTTTTCCTGGCCACGTTCTTGATGGCATATTTATACATCAGCACCTGGTCGGCCATCCGCGTCAGGGTGTTGTAACGCATATCGATCTCGGTCTGCCCGGCCGTAGCCACCTCGTGGTGGTGTACTTCAATCTGCATTCCCATCTTCTCCATGGTCCGGACCATCTCTGAGCGTAGATCCTGAAAGTGATCCATGGGAGGCACGGGAAAATAGCCTTCCTTATATCGCGGTTTATAACCCAGATTGGGTTTGGTGGCATCGCCTGAATTCCAGAAACCTGCTTCGGAATCCACATAGTAATAACCAAAATTGTAGCTCTGGTCAAAGCGGACATTATCCAGGATGAAAAACTCGATTTCGGGTCCCCAGTAGCTAGTGTCCGCAATGCCCGTGCTCTTCAAATATTTTTCGGCCTTCTGAGCAATGTAGCGGGGATCTCTGGAATAGGACTTCCCCGTGATGGGGTCTCGGACATTACAGATGAGGTTGAGCGTGGGATGCTGAGTGAAGGGATCCAGGAAAGCGCTATTCGGATCCGGAATCAGCAGCATATCACTTTCATCAATGGATTGAAACCCCCGAATACTGGAGCCGTCAAAACCAAGCCCATCCTCAAAAATATCCTCCTTGAGCTCGGAGACGGGAACAGAAAAGTGTTGCCACAGGCCCGGGACATCCACAAACCGAAGGTCGACGATCTCGACCTTGTTCTTCTTTGCAAATTCAATGACCTCGCGAGATGTCATGGAAAAAATCTCCTTTCATTTCTGGCTCCAACGGCCCGTGTTGTCGACGAACACAGGCCGGCGAGTCTATTTCTTTATGTTTTTACCGCGCCCATCTTGTCTCAGAGGGCGCTCTCCCCTGTTTCACCTGTCCGTATACGAATGGACTGGTCAAGATTGCTGATGAAGATCTTACCATCACCAATGGTTCCTGTTCTGGCAGCATTCATGATGGTCTTGACGGCATTATCCGCCTTTCCGTCGGGTACCACCACTTCAATCTTGACCTTGGGAATAAATTCAATAGTGTACTCAGTTCCCCGGTACTGTTCCTTATGGCCTTTCTGGCGGCCAAAACCTCTCACCTCCGAGATGGTCATGCCCAGGATTCCGATATCCGCCAGGGCCTCCTTCACCTCATCCAGCTTAAAGGGTTTAATAATCGCCTCAATCTTTTTCATCGGGGGTGCCTCCCATCCTCGCTTGCGTAGCGCCCCGCAGGGCTGTTCTCTCAGGCCCGAGGAGCGATAGGCTTTTCTAGGGTTTTAGTTATACAAATCCTCGCTAGCGTAGCGGCGCGCAGGCCCTGCTTCTGGGCCGAGCACCGATAGGTTTTGTGATTAAAGATTATATGCGCTTTCGTTGTGTTGGCTTAAGTCCAGCCCGGTGACTTCTTCTTCCTTGGCCAGACGTAGACCCATCGTGACGTCCACGATCTTTAAAATAATGTATGTTCCCACAATGGCCAGGATCCAGGTGGCAAAAACTGCAAGGATCTGGGTGATCACCTGGCCGGGATTGCCAAAGAACAGGCCAGTCCCTGCCGAATTGACTGCAGGGTTTGCAAAGAGACCGGTTGCAATGGCTCCCCAGGTCCCGCCGATCCCATGCACCGCAAAAACATCCAGCGCATCATCGTAACCGAAGCGGTTTTTCATCACCACAGCCAGATAGCAGATGACACCAGCCCCGATTCCAATTATTATAGACGAAATCGGTCCTACAAATCCAGAGGCCGGGGTGATGGCCACCAATCCTGCCACCGCACCACTGGCTGCACCCAGCACTGTAGGTTTGCCCCGGAGGATCCATTCGGCGAACATCCAGCCCAGGGCAGCCGCGGCTGTTGCGGTATTGGTCACGACAAATGCGCTGGTGGCCAGGGCACCTGAGGCCACAGCACTACCGGCATTAAAACCAAACCAGCCAAACCAGAGCATAGAGGCGCCGATCAGGGTCAGTGGTAGGTTGTGAGGAGGCATGGGCTCATTGCCATGCCCTATCCGTTTACCCAGTACAATAGCACAGACCAGGGCAGAAACTCCAGAGCTAATGTGCACCACTGTTCCACCAGCAAAGTCCAGCGCGCCCAGGTTCCGGAGCCAACCCCCCACTGCCCACACCCAGTGGGCCAGGGGATCATACACGAAAGTGGCCCAGAGCAGTATAAAAACGATAAAGGCGGAAAACTTCATCCGCTCGGCAAAAGCACCCACGATCAGGGCCGGGGTGATGACAGCAAACATCGCCTGGAAGATCATGAAGGCCTGGTGGGGGATCGTACCCGCGTAGTCCGTGTTGGGTTCCAGGCCTACACCACTTAGCCCTAACCATTCTAATCCCCCGATGATATGGCCCTTGTCCGGGCCAAAGGCCAGACTGTAGCCCCAGAGAACCCACTGAACACTGATCAGGCACAGAATAATGAAACTGTGCATCATCGTGCCCAAAGCATTCTTGCGACGCACCATTCCTCCATAGAACAACACCAGGCCCGGGGCCGTCATGGCTAGCACCAGTGCAGTGGAGGTCAGGACCCAGGCGGTATCCCCTGTATCGATTTTCGGGGGTGCCGGGGCTGCCTCAGTCGGTGCAGCCTCTGTTGCAGGGGCCTCGGGGGGCGCTTCTATAGCTTCTTGGGCTAGGGCTGGCAGAATTGCCAGCCCTAGCATGCCCACCACCAATAGCCCGCCCAGGGTGTTTCTAAGTCCTTTTAATTCTGAAAACATGACCTACTCCTTTCAAAGTGAACGACAGCGCTCATATTGTTTAGAAGCTGTACACCAGGCCCAGTGTGATTGTGTCCTGGGTGTCGGTGTTTGATGTTCCAGTATCCGAATGGAAGGAATCGGCAGTGGACCAATCACTCCGGTATTCCAGACGTGTCAGTACATTGTCTGAACACTTGTGCTCGGCTGTCAGCGTGATTTCTTTCACAATCTGGGTTGTGCCTGTAGTAAATCCTGCCTTGTCGTCATACCATTCAAATCGGGGAATAAAAGCCAGTCTGTCTGTAGGAGCGAATCTGGCGTAGGCTGCTACCCCGCTCCAGATGCTATCACCTGCAGTAGCGGTCTTTACCCATCCATAGTCATAATTCAGTCCAAGGGATAGCATCTCCACTGGACTAAACATCACAACGGTATCGAAGACATGGCGATTCTGTATATCTACTCCACTAATGTTTGGCTCGGGTCCGCCGATCCAGTTTTGGATAATGGTCAATCCTTTGATTGGGGTTAAACCCAATTGGGCACCGAAGGTCTTTCCGGCATTGTCTTCCGTCACATTGTTCCATCCATTGTAGATATAGCCATTGATCCAGAAATTTTCATGGGTATGGCTAATCCGCAAACCGGAGTGATAGTAAGGAATTGCCCAGGCAAACAGGAGGGATCGGGAGTAGTTCCAGTTGTCCTTGCTCTCGATCACCTCAAAGCCCATGTGGGTGACGAACTTGCCCGCCTCGATGCTCCACATAGATGAGGGTTTCCAGCTCAGGTAGGCCTGCTGGATGTTCTTAAAGGGTTCCTCAGCTGCACCGCCTGCCACCGTGGCACAGTTTAAAACCGCGCAATGCACCCAATCCGTCGTGGTTCCGAAATCCAAATCCACTCGGAACCCGAATGGGTCGGGGTCCTTGTGAAACACCAATTCAGCCAGACTTAACGCAAACTGATCATTTCTAAAGTCGAAGTTCCTTAATTGGTTCAGTCTGCCTCCTGGCCCATCACCGGGTTGGTTAAAATTGTAACCATAATAAATATCCACAAAACCGGCCATGTGGACTTTCTCAAACCATTTCTTTTCTGGAAATTTTGCCCCCACCTCTTTCTCGGAAGGCATCTCTTCCGCCAATGAAACTCCCTGGCCACCTAAAATCAAACAAACTGCCAGCACCATGATCTTTAACCACATCATTGTCCTTGCTCCTTTCTTAGTAGTTGGTTAAACTTGTCTGTCCTGAATACAAGTGCAGGAGTATATCAAACTACAGTGGATATTACTACAAAAATGATGCCGACTCAGAATTTTAAGGCATAAAACCTGTCCAATGAAGTAAATCCTATTGAAAAATAAAATGATTTAATTTTTAACCCCAAGCACCATTCTTATCATTTCGAGAATAGGGGGAATACAAAAATGTTTTAATAGGACAATTTTGTAGTAAATACCACAAAATTGTCGCATCCTATTTAATAAAAAATCCTTGTGACTGCTTATCTGATGGATTATAAAAAGCGAATACTTTGATTTGGTGAATTTATTTTTATAATCGGTTGTGATATAGTTTAGACTCAGTTTTTCGGACACATAATAAATAAGGAGATGATACATTGAGCGGAAAGAGCAGAGGTTTGGAAAATGAATGGGCCCTGATTCTCGGGGCTTCGAGTGGGTTTGGCGAGGCCTGTGCCCTGGGATTAGCGGAGGCCGGGATGAACATCTTCGGCGTACACTTAGACCGCCGTGCGACCTTGTCCAATGTGGAACGCATCGTCCAGACCATCAAGAACAAAGGCCGGGAGGCTGTTTTCTTTAATGTGAATGCGGCGGATGAGGAAAAACGACGTGAGGTGATTGATGCTATTCAGAAATGCCTCAATGAAAAACGGGAACCCAAATTTATTCGGGTCTTTTTACATTCCTTAGCCTTTGGAACCCTCAAACCCTTCGTTGCCAGATCACCTGGAGAAGCGATCACGAAGGCCCAGATGGACATGACTCTGGATGTAATGGCCAACAGCTTGGTGTACTGGGTCCAGGATTTAACCCATCGGAGCCTGCTGGCGAAAGGTAGCCGTATCTTTGGCATGACCAGTGCCGGAGGGCAGAGAGTCTGGAAAACTTATGGCGCCGTGTCCGCGGCCAAAGCAGCGCTAGAGTCCCACATCCGGCAGCTTGCGCTTGAGCTGGGCCCCATGGGTATTGCGGCCAATGCCATCCGGGCTGGAGTGACCGACACCCCGGCCTTACGAAAGATCCCGGGCCATCAAGAGATGATCGAGATCGCCCGTAAACGAAATCCGGGTGGGCGCCTCACCACTCCAAAAGACGTTGCGGATACAATCGTGCACCTCTCCTACCCGGAATGCGGCTGGATCACCGGTAATGTGATCGGGGTGGACGGTGGAGAGTTTATCGTGGATTAAATAACCGTGTAGCCACGTCTGCTCTAATCCACCATCCATAAAAACTTCTGGATTTCAACGGGAAGGTCTGTCCTTTATCAAGTAGCCTGCCTCCTTAAATCTCGAATCCACAATTGAGCTAAAAGATAAGGTTTCTTGACGGGTTGTGCTTAACTGCTATACTTAGCAAATAGTGGGCATCCCTTGCCTTCATGTCCCTGATGATCTTGGTCTATAGTCCAGCGGTCTACAGGAAAGGATGAACAGAATGAGCCAGGCCAATTCCACAGAAGAAAACGAGCGGCTTCTGGAATTATACCGAATGAATACATTAGAACAGGAGCCCGATGCGGTTCTGGATGCCTTCTGCAAAAAGGTGGCGAAGCTGTTTGATGTTCCGACCTGTGTGGTGAGCTTGGTGTTGGAGAATCGGCAGTGGTTCAAATCCAGTTTTGGCTGTCCAGCGGAACTTGCTCAAGCCCGTGAGACGCCTAGAGACATCTCGTTTTGTACGCATGTGGTGGATACCAAGCAACCTCTCATCGTGAGGGAGGTTTCCAAAGACCCACGGTTTGCCAATAACCCGTTAGTAAAGAAATTCGGCTTTGGTTTCTATGCGGGTTTTCCTTTAAGGACCAACAAAGGACATATCCTGGGAAGTCTGTGCCTTTATGACAGCCGACCCCGGCAGTTTAGTGATCGGGAGCTAGAGCTGCTGGGCTTATTCAGCGAACGAGTGATGGCCCATTTGGAGTTGTGCCGGGAGCTGGCGAATGTGCAGGCTTCAGAGGCCAAGTTTAGCGGCATTTTAGATATTGCCCATGAAGCGATTATCTCTATTGACGACGCACAACGGATTCTCATCTTCAATAAAGGAGCTGAGAAAATCTTTGGCTATTTTCAAAGTGAAGCTGTAGGCCAATCCCTGGATATTCTTCTTCCCGAAAGGTTTAGGACCCTCCATCATCGTCATGTTGCAGAATTTGGCAACACTGGGAAAACGGGTCGCCAGATGGGAGAAAGCCGAGAAGTCTATGGGCGTAGGAAGAACGGTGAGGAGTTTCCAGCAGAAGCCTCTATTTCAAAACTAGAATGGGGAAAAAAGAAAATTTTTACGGTGGTTTTGCGCGATATTACAGAACGGAGGCAGGCAGAGAAGGCACTACAGGAAAGCCAGCGCACCCTCTCCACCCTGATGGGTAACCTGCCCGGGATGGTTTACCGTTGCAAAAACGACAAGGATTGGACTGTCGAGTTTGCAAGCGACGGCTGTTATGAGCTCACTGGCTACCCACCGTCTGATCTGATGCAAAAAAAGATCTCTTACGGCCAACACATTATTCATCCCGATGATCAGGAGCCGGTGTGGCGTGACGTTCAAGCGGCTTTACAAGAGCACAAGCCTTTCCAACTTGTTTATCGTATCAAGACTGCGACAGGCGTAGAGAAATGGGTTTGGGAACAGGGCCGCGGGATTTTTTCTTCGGAAGGTCAGCTTCTCGCTCTCGAAGGTTTTATCACAGACATCACGGATCGCAAGCGGGGAGAAGAGGTCCTACAGAATATTGCCCATGGGGTTTCTGCCACAACGGGTGACGTCTTCTTCCGCTCACTGGTTCAGCATCTTGCAAGTGTTTTGAAGGTAGATTATGCCTTCGTCGGGGAGTTAAGGAAGGACAGTGATCGAATTGTTGAAACCATTGCAGTATGGGCCCGCGGGGAAATTGTGGACAACATGACATGCGATCTTACAGGAACGCCCTGCGAAAATGTGGTGGGCAAGACTTTGTGTTGCTATCCCAGTGTGGTTCGCCAGAAATTTCCCGATGACCATTTGCTGGTGGAAATGGGAGTTGAGAGCTACCTCGGAACACCTCTCTTTGATTCTTCAGGTCGACCACTGGGTTTGTTGACTGTGATGGATACAAAACCTCTCAGTCAGATTGGGCTTGCCGAATCCATGTTAAAGATTTTTGCGGTCCGGGCCGCTGCCGAACTTGAACGTAAACATGCAGAAGAGGCCTTGGCCGAACAAGCAATTCGCGACACCCTCACCAACCTGTATAACCGTCGATACTTTAACCGCCGAATACAAGAAGAAATCACACGGGCCGATCGGTATGGACAGACCTTATCCATTCTGTTGTGTGATCTGGAACATTTCAAGGCCATTAACGACACCCGGGGCCATCATATTGGGGATGAAGTGTTGAAGACCGTGGCGCAGGGGATACAGGAGTCCACCCGAGGGACGGACCTGGTGTTCCGCTGGGGTGGGGATGAGATCCTGGTGGTTTTATCGGATACCAATCGGGAAGGGATACTGATTGCATCGGAGCGGCTTCGGCGTGGGGTACGCAAGGTTAGCCAGCAGGCAGGAGTTAAACTGGACATGAGCATTGGAGTGGCGTTGTATCCGGAGCATGGGCGTACAGTGGATGAGCTGATTCGGCTGGCGGATCGTGCGTTATATATTGCGAAGAAGGGTGGGGACAAGATTCATGTTGGGGAAGAGGAGTACCGGCTGGATGAGCATACGATCAAGGTGGTGTTTCAGCCTGTGGTGGATGTTGGGGTAGACCAGGTGATCGGGCACGAGGCATTGAGTCGGGATGGACAGGGTCGGCTGAGCATCTTGGAGTTATTCAAGAAATATAATGCGATTGGGCAGCTCAATGAGTTGAAGTGCTTGTGTTTTAAATCCCAGTTGAGGATAGCCCAAGAAGTAGGGTTAAAGCGAGTATTTATCAATGTGGATTTTAATGTATTGACACAGTTGGATTTATTGCCGAAGCCTTCAGGGATGGAGGTGATTTTAGAGATCTCGGAGTTGGAGGCGTTGCATAATGTGGAGGAGCATTTAAGGAATGCGCGCAAATGGCGAGGTGGGGGATATAAGTTTGCGATCGATGATTTTGGGGCGGGATTTATCTCGTTACCGTTTATTGCGCAGTTAGTGCCGGAGTATATCAAGGTGGATCGGTCGACGGTATTGCAGGCGGTGGGGACTGAGAAGTTTCGGAGGTTTTCGAGGGATTTGGTGCAGGCGTTGAGGAATTATTCGACGGAGGGGATCATCGCAGAGGGGATCGAGACGGAGAAGGAGTTGAGTGCGGTGAGGGGAATGGGGATTACGATCGTTCAAGGTTATTTGCTGGGCAAGCCCCAGGAGCTAAAAAGACCGGACCAATGACTTTTATAGAGGACTTCTTTTGTAAAACGGTAGGTCCGCCACCTGGGCCAGGATCTTCGACCCATCCTGGCTACTCATCACGGTGACTTCATGGCCAGGCTGGACCATCTTGTGACGCAGATAACTTAAGGCGATGGGTTGGCCCAGGGTGGGGGAAAAAACGACGCTGGTGATAAAGCCCACCTCCTGATCGTCCTTCAACACCTTGTCCTGGTGGCGTGCCAACCCTCCCTTCAGGATCAGTCCCATGAGTTTTCGATGGACTTGCCCATAGGTCTTGATCCGGGCGATGGTTTCTTGTCCCACATAACAGCCTTTGGTGTAGCTGATGGCTTTGTCTTCAAGGCCAGCCTCGGGGGGAAAAGTATTCTCGTCCATGTCAATGCCATATCGAGGTATCCCGGCTTCTACCCTTAGGCTTTCCAGGGCCTCCAGGCCGATGGGCTTTATCCCACAATTCAGGCCTGCATCAAAAAGTTCCTTCCAAAGCTGTGTACCACCCTGCCTCGGCAGGATGAGGTCATAACCTTCCTCCCCTGTATACAGAGATCGTACGAGATGAATCTGCTGGCCCTGCCATGGGATGGTGGTACAAGCAAACTCCTGGGGACCTGGGAGGGTTGATCCTAAGACTTTTTCCAAGACCTGTTTCGCCGATGGCCCATGACTGGCCAGATGGACCATGCTGTCGGTCAGGTCTTCCAGTTTCGCTTTAGACACCAGCTTGTAGCGGTTGAGGATCTGAAC
>Ga0073934_10011329_pt1 | contig 10818 bp, 10 predicted proteins | sample LarsenN4metaG_FD_76834 | JGI IMG/M metagenome (GOLD analysis project Ga0073934, IMG submission 76834) | Hot spring sediment bacterial and archeal communities from British Columbia, Canada, to study Microbial Dark Matter (Phase II) - Larsen... ...
CAGGATAGCTGGTTTCGCGCGGCGTCGACGTCAGTATCGTCGAGCAGAAGGCACGCTGCCGACGCCAGGCCGCTGCGGTCCGCGCCGCGCCGGCAGTGCAAAAGCACAGGTCGCTCTGCCTTGTCCAGGGCATGGATCAACTTGTGGAACTCCCCGACAGCCGGCACCACGGTGCTCGAGAAATTCACGTCATACTGTGCAATCCCCAAGGCTTCCAGGCTCTTCGTTTCCTCGTCGTACCAAGGGTAGCCAGGGCAACTCCCACGAAGATTGATCACCGAGCGGATGTCGTGCTGGGCCAGGATGCGGCTAAGGTTCGGCTCACGCAATTGCGCGCTGCGGTAGACGCTGCCTGGAATAACGGTGTGCAGGTTGGTGCCGCCGACCACGTGGTAGGCCTCACTGAGCAGGGGCAGAGCAACCACGGAGATGGCGAGGAGGAGTAGGGCTTGCACTAGCAAGCGGGCCGTCCAGAGCGGCCTGCTGCCTCCATTCAGCGAGCATGCCAGGCGGATCGGCCCACTGCGACGAGCATGCGGCGCGTTAGGCGGTGCAAGCGAATCTTCCATACCGTGGTCCTCGACAACAAGCCGGCGGAGTATCGCACAAGCCGGCCATGGGGCAAAGAGCAAGTAGCACCCGGGCGGGGTAGCAATTGCGTCCCCTGGGCAACCTGGCATAATCTGGGAGATGGGCGAGGGCAGGAACCCTGGCCGAGCTGCCGCCGCACCATGGGAGTCGCTTGCATGATGGTCGTTTCAGGAAAGGGAGTCGAAATGCGTAACCATTGGAGCCGAATTACTCTCGGAGTGCTGGCAGCCTTAATGCTTGGCGGCCTGGCGCTTGCCGAGGACAAGATCAAGGTCCTGCTCATTGATGGGCAGAACAACCACAACTGGCAGGCGACCTCTCCGTTCATGAAGCGTGTGCTCGAGGAGAGCGGGCGATTCACGGTGGACGTCGCGACCACGCCGCCGCGGCCGAAAGGGGGGGGCGAACAGGGAGCCTATCGCGAGGCCATGGCCAAGTTTCGGCCGGACTTCAACAAGTACGATGTGGTGCTGAGTAACTACAATGGCGACCCTTGGCCGGAAGCCACGCAGAAAGCTCTGGAAGAATTTGTTCGCGCCGGCAAGGGGCTGGTGATAGTCCACGCGGCAAACAACGCCTTCCCAGGCTGGGGAGAATACAATCAGATGATCGGCATGGGCTGGCGAGACAACAAGTTTGGTCCTCGGCTCATTACCGATGCGGACGGAAAGCTCATCCGTGTCGAAAAAGGGCAGGGTCCAGGTTCGAGCCACGGGCCGCAGCATGCGTTTGCGATCGTGGTGCGGAACGCCGAACATCCGGTTACGAGGGGCATGCCCCGCGAGTGGATGCACGCCCAGGATGAACTCTATCATGGGATGCGCGGGCCGGCGGAGAACATCACCATGCTGGCCACCGCCTTCAGCGACAAGGCCAAGGGCGGCACCGGCGATCATGAGCCAATGATCTGGACCGTCGGCTACGGGAAGGGGCGAGTCTTCCACACGCCGATGGGGCACGATCTCAACGGGATGCGTTGCGTCGGGTTCGTGACGACGCTGTTGCGGGGGACCGAGTGGGCAGCAACGAGCAAGGTCACGATCCCGATTCCCGAGAACTTCCCCACAGCCCAGGAAGTCAAGCAGGTGAGCGCGAATTGAGCAGCCGCTCGGGCTGGGAGCGCCGCTCAGATGCTCCCAGCCTGTGCGATGAAGGAGCCCGACGGATGACGGAAGGCACTGCCACGCCTGAGAGCCCTGCCTGGGAAGGTCAGCCGTCCTACGAGGACCTGGAGCAGCGCGTCCAGCGCCTGGAAGACGCCGTCGCCGCCCTGTGCGACACGCAGGCTTTGGAGGAACGCCTGGCGACGCGGGTCACCGAGCACATTGCCAAGAAGACCCAACTCGCTCCGTCGCCACCGCCGGTCGCGGCCCTCGCTCCTCATCAGACTGATGAAGACTCCCCTTACCGCGGCGGCGTTGCCCAGAGCGTCTTCTCAACCATGACGTCACCTGACACATTCTCCCTGCTGGGTGAAATGTGGTGGGACATCAAGTCCTTCTGGTCGATGCTACGTGATCCGCTGTACCCGATGACCTGGCTGGCTAGACTCATCGTCCTGCTGCCGATCGCGTATGTGCTTTGGAGCACGTTTGCCGGGTTCCACAATGGCGTACTAGGGGCTATCGGGTATGTGATCGACCTGGTACTGCTTTGCCCGTTTCTGTACTTTCCTTTCAAGATCTGGGGCCGTGAGCTGCGGCGCTACCGCGAGTTTCTCGCGATGCGCCGTCACCGCTGACATCCCTTTATGGACCGCTCTGGACAAGAAGCCCCTGGCCGGCCACACTGACTTCGCCCGGATCAGGATCTCGGACGAAAGGAATCGCCATGCCCCGTTGCTGCTTGACCTTTCTTGCTATCACCGCGGGACTCCTGGGTAGCGTACCCGTCAACGCTGCCGCGAACGAGCGGCTCGACGGCGTCTGGGAAGTCACCAGCGCGATCGAAGACGGTCAGATTTTGCCGATCAAAGCCATTAAGGAAAAGCTGATTCGGGACGCTCGGCTGACGATCCAGGGCCAGACGATGAGCTTCATCGCTCCGGACGGCAAGCCGAAAGTGCGGACGTTTGTAACCAACTCAGAAGTCCGGCCTCGGACGGTGGATTTCGCCGGCACAGAGAAGCTCGGGAGTCAGGGCATCTATCTTCTTGACGGCGACGACCTGGTGATCTGCCTTAGCGCGGAAGAAGGGCAGCCCAGGCCAACCAACTTCACTTCGCGTCAGGGGCAAGACACCATCCTCATTACGCTAAGGCGGCTTGCTGGGGCGAATCCGCCGGCCCCCGCGCCGCCGGTCGCTCCTGCTCCGCCGCCTGTTAAGCCGCCACAACCGGCAAAGGAAGACATGCGCCGCATGCTTATCGGAACCTGGGGCCACCAGGACGACAAGACCATCGACCGCATCGCCTTGAACCCCGACGGAACTTTTAGCGTGGAGCGGACCTGGAAACGCGGCCTGCGCAAGCTGCTTGATCAGGAAGAACGCACGAGCGGCCGCTGGGATGTGAAAGACGGCATCCTCACCTTCACCGTGACCGCCAGCACTGATCGCGACATCATCGGCCAGGTGTACTCTCGCCGCATCACTAGCCTGACGAACACCGAGCTGATTTACGTGGACAACCAGACGGGCATCCGCCGAGTCGAGTGGCGGATTCGCTGATTCGAGGAGAAAGACCTTTGACTCGCCGCGACGTTGTGCTGGGGTCGCTGTTGGTGCTGGGGCTCGCCGTCGTAGTTCCCGCGACGGCACTGGCCAATCCGCCCGATCCGCTTCCTTCCTGGAATGACACGCCGCTCAAGCGGGCTTTGATCGAGTTTGTCGAGAAAGTCACGCGCGAAGGCGGGACGGATTTCGTGCCGGTCGAGGACCGCATCGCCTGCTTCGACAACGACGGCACGCTCTGGGCCGAGAAGCCGCTTTACTTTGAGCTGATCTTTGCCCTCCATCGAGTGCACGAGCTTCTCGAGCGCAATCCCGACCTTCGCCAGCGCGAGCCGTTTAGATTCATTCTCGCCAACCAGAAGGACCATCCGGTCAAGGCCGGCGAGAAGGCGTTCGACGAAATGAGCGGCGCGGGACACGCCGGCTTGACCACCGAGGAGTTCGCCGCCCTGGTGGAGAACTGGCTCAAGAGTGCACGGCATCCGCGCTTCGACCGGCCCTACACCGACCTGGTCTATCAGCCGATGCTCGAACTGCTCGCCTACCTGCGTGCTAACGGCTTCAAGACGTTCGTGGTCTCCGGCGGCGGAATCGAGTTCATGCGCGTCTGGACCCGGAAGGCGTACGGCATCCCGCCCTGGCAGATCGTCGGCACGAGCAATCGGATCAAGTATGAACTGAAAGACGGCAACCCTGTGCTCGTCCGACTGCCGCAAATCAACTTCATCGACGACGGCCCAGGCAAGCCGGTCGGCATTGAGATGTACATCGGCAAGCGGCCCATCATGGCGTTCGGCAACTCGGACGGCGATTACGAAATGCTCCGGTACACCATGGCTGGCAAGGGCCCGCGTTTCGGCATGATCGTCCACCACACCGACCCGGTGCGGGAGTGGGCATACGATCGCGACTCCAACGTGGGCCGGCTCGTCCGCGGACTGGACGACGCCGGCAAGTACGGCTGGTGGATCATGGACATGAAGAATGACTGGAAGGTAGTCTTTCCTTTCGAGAACGATGCCCCCAAGTTGCAACCGAAGAATCCCCAGCCGATTGAGTGAAGACGCTGCGACCTTCCTTGGTTTCTCAGGCGTAGCAATGCTATACTGGGGAGTCCAAGCCTCGCGCGGTCGTGCGCGCCCTGGTTCCCCAGCCATCGGAGGTTGGCATGTTTCGCACGCTCTTTGGCGCCGGCGGCGAGCGGACGCATCTCCGCCGCGACCGGATGCGCTTCCGGCCCCGGTTCGAAGTACTGGAAACCAGGGCAGTCCCGACAGCGAAGGTTCATCCACTTGTCGAAACCACGGCTGCCGAGTCCGAATGCGGCTGCCAGGCCCGCCTGGTGACCCCGCGGATCGTCAATGGTGACCCGACCACGGCGTTTCCTTCGGTTGGGATGGTCGGCGATGGGGCGGGATTCAATTGCACGGGAACCCTCATCTCGGACCGCTGGGTTCTCACGGCCGCCCACTGTGTTGAGGGCCTGGGAGCGAACAAGGCGACCTTCCGCGTGGGCGGCGTAACCTACAACTCGGTCCGGGTCATCGTTTTCCCCAAGACCAATCTTGCTTCGGACATCTTTGGCACCGACCCCGCGAACGACATTGCCCTCATCGAACTGGACAAGCCGGCGTCTGGCATCGACCCGAGCCCCATCTTTCGCGGCACGCCCCAGGTGGGCGACCTGCTCACGCTGGTCGGTTTCGGGGCTGGCGGCGGGCCGAGTGGCCACAACGGCGGCTTCGGCACCAAACGCGTGGGGACGACGCCCATTGACCAGGTGTCGGTGCGGCTCATCTCCTGGGATTTCGACGACCCCGACGAGAGCAATACGGCCCCCGGCGATTCCGGCGGCCCCTGCTTCCTGGAAGTTGATGGCGTGTACCATGTGGCTGGCGTCGTCTCCGGCGGGGAAAAAGCCAATGCTGCCCTGGGCGATCACGCCTACAACACGCGCGTGGATGCCTACGCCGCGTGGATCGACGCCATGATCCTCGGCGACCAGACCAACGACGACGACCACGGCGACGGCTTCAACAATCCCACCGCGATAGCTCTCAATACCAAGCACAACGCCTCCATCGAGGCAAGCCAGGACCAGGACTTCTTCACCTTCACCGCCACCGCAAAAGGCGAGGTCACGGTCGTGATGAAGAACCGGAGCACGCTAGACACCTTCCTGGCGATCTACAACGCCAAGGGCAAGCGCAGCCGATTCAATGACGACGACAGTGCGGGAAAGAGCAAGCTCGTCTTTAATGTTAAACCTGGCGAGACCTACTATGTCGTGGCGTGCGGCTTTGAGGATAGCACCGGCGATTATCTCCTCAACGTCAAGGGGCCGGCGTCAACTACGGCTCGCTCAGCACTGGCTGCACCGCCTGCCGAGGAGGAAACGCTTGCCATTCTGCTCGCCAGCAAGCGAACGCTTCGTACCGCCGAGGCCCTGCTGGCCTAGCCAATCTCGATCCACCTCGGTTCGGGCTAGCCTGGGTTGGGCAGGCCCAGTATAATCGTGCGTATAACGATGTTATCCTCCGAGGGATGGTAATGAGAACCACACCCTGGCCGATGCTCGTGCTCTCTCTATTCCTGCTTGCTTCGGCTGGCTGCGGCAATGCGGGAGATCCTTGGGGTGAAACTACGGGCAAGAAGCGCATCGTGACCAGCATCGTGCCCCTGCATTGCTTCACCGCCCTCATTGCTGGCGACGACGCCGACGTTCGCTGCCTGCTTACCACCAAGGGGCCGCACGACTTTCAGCCCAGCGCCCATGACGCCCGCCTGCTCAGCGGGGCCGACCTGTTTATCGTCAACGGGCTGGGGCTGGAGGAATTCCTGGACGGCTTGGTCCGCAGCGCTGGCAACCGGCGGATGAAGCTCATCAAAGCCGGCGATCGCATTCCCGCGGCACTGCTCAAGCAAGCGGATGGCTCGCCGCACTACCACGGCGACAAGCTGGTGAGCCACAAGGGAACTGACCCGCACGTCTGGCTCGGCGTGCCGCAGGCGATCTGCCAGATCGAGGCCATCCGCGATGCGCTCTGCGATCTGGACCCTCAACACGCCGCCGGCTATCGGGAACGAGCCGAGGCCTTGATGACCCGCCTCAAGAAGATCCAGGCGGACAATCAGGACCTGGGCACGACCGGCGGCGGCCTGGTGACGTTCCACAACTCCTTCCAGTATTTCGGCGATTCGTACAACATTCCCATCGTGGGATCGATCCGCGGCCTGAAGGGCGAATTGATCGGCGAGGCGGAACTGGTGGAGCAGGCCAACGACTTTCGCAAGAAGGGCGTGCGCTTGATCGGCGTGGAGCCGCAGTATCCCAAGCAGGTGGCACAAAATCTCGCCCGCTCGATGGGTGGAGACGTGGTCGTCGTGGATCTCGATCCGATCGAAACAGGACCCCAGGTCCGCGACCGAGAATTCTATGTGGAACCGGAATGGTACTTTCAAAGGTTGGAAGCCAACCTGAGCAACATTCGCCACGCGGCTCGGCAAGTCCAGCCTCGGGGCCGCCCCTGATTCAGCTGGCCGACCTCCAGGTCACGCTGGGCGGCGTGCAGATCCTCAAGGGCGTGTCCGCGGACATCGCCCGTGGGCGGGTCACCGCGCTCATCGGACTGAACGGCTCGGGCAAGACAACGCTCTTGCGGGCCATTCTCAAGGAGGTTCCGTACACGGGTCGGGTGACCTTCAATTGCGGGCACGATCACAGCAAGCCCACGCCCCAGCACATCGGCTACGTACCCCAGCGGCTGCTCTTCGATCCGAACCTGCCGCTCACCGTTGTCGAATTGATGACGCTGGCTCTCGACCGTAGGCCGCTGTTCCTGGGCATTAGCCGGCGCACGCGCGAACGTGTTGCCGCCATGCTCGAGCAAGTGGGGGCGCTTCCGCTTCTCAACCAATCAGTCGGAGCGCTTTCCGGCGGCGAACTGCAACGTGTCCTGCTCGCGCTAGCGCTCGAGCCCAAGCCCGAGTTGCTGCTCCTGGACGAACCTGCCGCAGGCATCGACTTCCATACCGAGAATGACTTTTACGGTCTCATCAATCACATTAATCAGACCACTGGCGTGACGGTGGTGCTCGTCTCGCATGAACTGAGCATGATCTCGCGCTTTGCTCACCATGTCCTGTGTCTGAAAGATGGCCAGATCAAGTGCGAGGGTGCACCCCAGATGCTTACTCCCGAATTGCTAACCCAGGTCTTCGGCGAGAGCAAGGGCATGTACGCACACCATCGGCACTAGTTCGGCGGCTCGCTTAAGGAAGCTCGCGGGACTGGAGCCCGGGTGACAGAGCGTCGCGGCGGATTAGCTCTTGGCGGCCTCCTCGCGGAGAGCAGCGACCAGCCTGGAGATGGTTTCATCGGCCTCGGCTCGAACGTCGAGCGGCGGTCTCCCGGCTTCGACGTCAGCGAGGTGCTTGTCGAGCTTGGCGGCCCAGAGTCTGCACTTCTCGAGCAGCCACTTCCGCTGCGAGTCGCCGAGCGGGCGGTTCTCGGCGAGCTGTAGCTGCGTGCAGCCGCGGCGGAAAGCCGATAGTCGATCCGCCAGAGCGACGGCGGATTCGGGACGCTGGGCGAACCACTCGTTAGCGCCGTCGGCTAGTCGATTCAAGTAGGCAGGAGCGTTCAGGTCCTGCGGTAGTGCATCTGGGGCGGACCAGCCCCACGCGGCCGTCGCCACGGACGTCCGCGGCGCGCCCCCAGGGCCGAAAGGTACGAGGTGTTGCCAAAGCAGCACTCCCAGAAGGACTGCCGCTGCCGTCGCCGACGCCACGAAGAGCGGCTGGCGGTACCAGGGGACGCCGAGTCGGGCAGGCTGAATTCCCGCTTCGGGCCGCCAGGATCTCAAGAAGCGTTGCAACCGTTTCTCGCCGCGGAGAACTGAGGGAGTGAGTCGTGCATCCGCATCGCTGAGCGCCTGCCAGTGACTTCCGCCGGCGAAGAGGACCAAATCCTGAAGTTCCAGCAGCAGCTTGGGACGTGTCAGCAACCGGCGCAGCTCGGCGGGCTGAAGGACGGTCAAGCCTTGATCCAGCACGGCCTGGAGACGCTGCGGACCGAAGAGATCGCGCAAGGTGCTGACGCCTCCCGTAGCTTCGGGATGCACGGCGGACAGCTCAGCGACAAGCGTACCCAGGTCGAGGCTCACGAGGTGGTGTTCCAGCCACTCCGCAAGCTGCTGGGGGTCATCTGGGATATCAAAGGCCGCCAGTTTCATACGCACGCTCGCTCAACGCACTTCTGGAGTTGTTCCTTGGCATGGTGAAAGAGGCGATGAGCCCGTTCCGGCTTGAGCCCGAGGCGAGTGCATATGTCCGGATAGCTTTCACCTGCCAGCCTCGCCTGGACAAGCCCAGCCGCAGGTTCGCCCAGCGCTTGCAAGCACTGCCGCAGCGCGTCCAGGCGTTCTTGATCGATCAACAGTTCCTCCGGAGCCCGCAAGCGGGTTTCGGGCAATGCCCGACTGTCTTCCAACCGCTCCATCTGTCGCCGCCGACTCCGGTCGATCAGGTAGTTTCGCGTGATCTGATAGAGCCAGGCGCGGAAGTTTCCACCGTGAAAGCTGCGCGGCAAATGTTGCCAGACGCGCTCCCACACTTCCTGGTGGACATCTTCGAGGTCAGACTTGCCAACGCGTGTGGCGAGGAAAGCGAGCAACTTCCGGGCGTGACGCTGATACAACCGACTACATGCACTCCGCGCCGCCTGCATCGCCTGCTCCGATTCCACCCGCAAGGCGATGCACTGGGCCAGGGCTTCGTCCGTTTCCGCGGTTTCAGATTGTGTCCCTGCCATGACGGTCGAGTGTCTGGCTCGCTTGGGCCAGTGTCAAGGGGTTTCGGCAAGGACAACGCACGCCGGCGCGGATTCTTCACATGAATGTTGTGCATTTTTGGTGACAAATGCGACCTGACATGCCTAGAATCGCCAGCGTGTCCAGGGAACTGGGCAAGGGCATGCGTTCGAGCCCGAAGGAATCTTGCGAAACTTCCGAAGATTCACCTCACTCGCTCGTTTCCCATGCTGTTAGCCGGCCGTCAATGGGCCGTGCGTTCCACTCAAGTGTTTTCGATTACGGGAGAAGGAGGGTCCAATGCGGTTCGTCAAGTATCTCTGCCTGGCGGCGGCGCTCGCCATGGTCGGCTGGCTGGGGATGGGAGCCCAGGCCAGTACCTATTCGTACCGACAGTACTATTCGGGCTGGCATCACTATCCGAAGCACAATTACTACTACCGGTACTACTACTACAAGCCCACGCCCAACTACTACGGCTACAAGTACAACTACACCATCTACTACCCGTCGCGGCCGAAGTACTACTACTGGTACAACCAGTACGCCGGCAAATACTATGGCCGCTGCCCGGTCGACTACGGCGGAAAGCCGCTCTACTCCTGGCTAAAGCCAGAAGATCAGGGTCCGGAGTTGAGCGCCATTCCGGAGAACAAGTTCCCCGTACCCGACGGCAAGACGACGCCGCCAATTCCAGAGACTCGACCCGAGAACGAGCCTAACGGCGAGTTGCCTCGCATGGACCTCCCGCCAGGAGAGCCGCCGACTGGAGTCGCCGGCTTGCCGATTGGCGAGTGAGACTCGAACCACTAACCTGATCCTCGCGCGGGCCGCTGGGGCATCCCGGCGGCCCTTGTCGCGTTGCGACCTGGTCGACTCTGCTACATCTGTACGGTTGCCGAATGCCCCAGCCCCTTCGCAGCCAAGCCTGGCTCGACTCTCCCGATCTCTATGGCTGGCTGCGCCGCGCAGCCTTCAAGTCCGAAGGATTGACCGAGGTGGCGTTCCAGGGCCGGCCCCTCATCGGCATCGGCAATTCCTGGAGCGAACTGACCCACTGCAACGCCCATCTGCGTCAGCTTGCCGATGCGGTCAAACGCGGCGTATGGCAGGCGGGTGGCTGCCCGCTCGAGTTCCCCGTACTTTCGCTGGGCGAGTTCAACATGAAGCCCACGACCATGCTCTTTCGCAACTTGATGAGCATGGATGTGGAGGAATCGATCCGCGCCAATCCCCTGGATGGCGTCGTCTTGCTTTCGAACTGCGACAAGACCACGCCGGCGATGCTCATGGGCGCCGCCAGCGCAGACATTCCATCCATTCTCTTGACAGGTGGCCCCCAGCTCAAAGGCAACTGGCGCGGCGAGGAGCTTGGCTCCTGCACCGATTGCCGGCGCTACCAGATGGAGCTGCGCGCAGGGAGGATTAGCCACGAAGACTGGGACGAACTGCAAGGATGCATCATCCGCAGTCCTGGGCACTGCATGGTCATGGGCACGGCCTCGACGATGGCCTGCCTCGCCGAGGCGATCGGCATGGCGCTGCCGCACAGCGCCGCGATTCCTGCCGTCGATTCCCGCAGGCTGCAACTGGCGGAGACGACGGGCAGACAGATCGTCCGGCTGGTAGAGCAGGACCTCAGGCCATCGCGAATCATGACCAGGCCCGCCTTCGAGAACGCCATCCGGGCGAACGGCGCCGTCGGCGGCTCGACCAACGCGGTGGTGCACCTCATCGCCATCGCTGG
>Ga0073934_10011330_pt1 | contig 10818 bp, 9 predicted proteins | sample LarsenN4metaG_FD_76834 | JGI IMG/M metagenome (GOLD analysis project Ga0073934, IMG submission 76834) | Hot spring sediment bacterial and archeal communities from British Columbia, Canada, to study Microbial Dark Matter (Phase II) - Larsen... ...
CGCCATCCTGCAGAAGGACCGCCAGCGCGATCCCGGGACGGGCTACGCGCGCGACTGCGTGCCGATGCTCGCCGATCTCTGGCCGCTCGCCGCGAAGCACGGCGTCAAGTTCGTGCTGAACGCCGGCGGTCTCAATCCGGAAGGGGCGCGGGAGGCGATCGCACGGCTTTTCCGCGAGCGCGGCTGGCGGGCGACCATCGCCACCGTGAGCGGCGACTCGGTGCTGGAGAAGCTCGATGCCCTGCGCGAGGCGGGCGAGGCGCTTTCGCACATGGATTCGGGCGCCGACATCGCGACCGTGCGCGAGCGCATGCTCTTTGCCAATGCCTATCTCGGCGCGCAGCCGATCGCCGAGGCGCTTGCGCGCGGGGCCGACATCGTGCTCACCGGGCGCGTCGCCGACGCCGCGCTCACCCTCGGGCCGCTCGTGCACGAGCTCGGCTGGCGCTGGGACGACTGGGATCGCCTCGCCGCCGGGCTGACCGTCGGGCACCTGCTCGAATGCTCGGGGCAGGGCTCGGGCGGCAACTTCGGATCCGCCGGCGCCTGGGCCGAGATCCCGGATTACGCGCACCTCGGCTACCCGATCGCCGAAGTGCGCGAGGACGGAACCGCGGTGATCACCAAGCCGCCCGGCACCGGCGGGCGCGTGTCCTTCGACACCGTGCGCCAGCAGCTCCTCTACGAGGTGCACAATCCGCACGCCTACTATTCGCCCGACGTGGTGCTCGACATGGGCACGCTGCGCCTCGCGGACGAGGGCGGCGACCGGGTGCGGGTATCGGGTGCGAGCGGCGCACCGCGGCCCGCGCGCCTGAAGGTGGTCGGCGGCTACCATGACGGCTGGATGGGTTCCGGGATCGTCGGCTTCGCCTGGCCGGACGCCTACGCCAAGTGCGAGAAGGCGGCCGAGATCATCCTCGCGCTCGCGCGCGAGCGCGGCTGGACGTTCGAGGACACCTGCGTCGAGTACATCGGCTACAACTCGCTGCTTGGCGCGAACGCCGACCCGTCGCACCGCGACGAGCTGAACGAGTGCTTCGTCCGCATCGCCGTGCGCACGAAGGACAAGAAGCTCGCCGACGCGTTCGGTCGGCTCTTTCCGTGGCTCGGGCTTTCCGGGCCGCCCTACATCGGCACGATGAAGGGGGTCGCCCCGGCGAAGGAGCTCCTGGGCATCTGGCCGACGCTCGTTCGGCGCGACCTTGTCGAATCGAAGGTGGAAATCGGCATGGAGCGGGTCGGATGAAGGTGCCGCTGTGGAAAATCGCGCACGCGCGCTCGGGCGACAAGGCCGACCGCGCCGACATCGGACTGTTCGCCCGGGACGCCGAAACCTACGCGGTGCTCAAGCGCGAGGTGACGCGCGAGCGCGTGGCGGCCCATTTCGCCGCCATGATCTCCGGTCCGGTCGAGATCTGGCCGCTCGACAACCTGCTCGCGCTCAAGATCGTGCTGAACGGGGCGCTGCAGGGCGGCGCGGCGCGCAGCCTCAGGATGGACAACCTCGGCAAGAGCGTCGCCGCGCAGCTCCTGCGCATGGAGATCGAAACAGGGTCAGACCCGGGTCAGACCCCGGTTTCCAGGCGATGAAGCTTGCCACCCTCGCCGACGGCTCGCGCGACGGCACCCTTGCCGTCGTGTCGAAGGACCTGTCGCGCGCCGTCAAGGCCGATGCGATCGCGCCGACCCTGCAGGCGGCGCTGGACGACTGGAGCTATTGCGCGCCGCTCCTTGCCGAACTCGCCACCGACCTGGAGGCCGGCCGCGCGCGCCATGCCTTCGACTTCGATCCGGCTCGGTGCATGGCACCGCTGCCGAGGGCGTTCCAGCTCGCCGACGGCTCGGCCTATCTCGTTCACGTCGAGCTGATTCTGCGCGCCCGCAAGCAGGAGCCTCCGCCCGGACTTCGCCGCGAGCCACTCATGTACCAGGGCTGCTCGGCGCCGCTTCTGGGTCCCTGCGACGGCATCGCGCTCGCCGACGAGGCGCTCGGCCTGGACCTGGAGGCCGAGGTCGCGGTGGTGACCGGCGATGTGCCGATGGGCGCGGACCGCGAAACGGCCGCGGCGAGCATTCGCCTCCTCATGCTGATGAACGATGTGAGCCTGCGCGAACCCGCCGCTGCCGAGTTCGCCTCCGGCTTCGGGTTCTTCCACTCCAAACCGCCTTCGTCCTTCTCGCCGGTGGCGCTGACCCCGGACGAGCTGGGCGAAGCCTGGGACGGCCGGCGACTGCACGGCACGCTGCGCGCCACGGTGAACGGCAATCTGCTCGGCGAGCTTGACACGGGCAAGGACATGCACTTCGACTTTCCGCGCCTGATCGCGCACGCGGCGAGGACCCGCCCGCTTTGCGCCGGCACCCTCATCGGTTCGGGCACGGTGTCCAACCGCGACCGCAACCGCGGCGCCGGCTGTCTGCTCGAGCGGCGTGCCGAAGAAACCCTCGCGCACGGCGAGCCGCGCACGTCGTTTCTGCGCTATGGCGACCGGGTGCGCATCGAGATGCGCGACGCCGCCGGCCGCTCGATCTTCGGCGCGATTGACCAGCAGGTGGTTGCCGTCCGATGACGCCCGGCCGGCTCCAATACGCCCTCGGCGCGGCCGTCTGCGCTGCGCTGCTTGCGTACGGCTACTACCTGCAGTACTTCGAGGGGCAGGACCCCTGCCCGCTGTGCCTGGTGCAACGCGGCTTTTACTTGCTGATCTTCCTTGTCTTCGGCGCGGCCGCGCTGCACCGTCCCGGGCGCAGGGGTGCGATCGCCTATTGCGCCGCCGCGGCATTGCTCGCCGCCGGCGGCTTCGCGGTCGCGGCGCGCCAGGTCTGGCTGCAGCACCTGCCTCCGGAGCACGTGCCGCCCTGCGGCCCGGATCTCTACTACATGCTCGATCACTTTCCGCTTGCGCGGGTGCTGGAGAAACTCTTCACCGGCTCCGGGCAGTGCGCGGAGGTGACCTGGAGGTTCCTCGGCCTCTCGATCGCCGAGTGGTCGCTCGCCTGGTTTCTCGCGCTTGCGCTCTACGCTCTGTGGCTCGCCGCGAGGACGCGCACCCGGGCGCAGACCGCGTAAGACCGCAAAGCTCAGGCCGCCGCTGCGCCGCGCGCGATCGCGCCGGCGATCGCGGTGATGACTTCGGGCTGCTCGCCGATCGGCGGCTCGACGGCGATCGCAAGACCCGGATGGCGCGCGGCCAGCTCGCCGACGAGGCGCGGGAGATCGGACTTGAGATGGCCGCCGGCGCCGAAGAAGACCGGTACGACGCGAAGCCTGCGCACGCCCTCGGCATAGAGCGCGCCGGCGCACTCGGCAAGCGACGGCTGCATCAGTTCAAGGAAAGCGAGCGCGACGCGCTCGCCCGGCAGGCGCACCTCCAGCTCCGCCTTCAGCGCGCGCAGCGGTTCCGCCCAGCCGGGGTCGCGCGCGCCGTGGGCGAAGAGGACGAGGGCTCGTTCGGCCATGCGCCGATTATCGGCGAGGCCGCGGCCGCGCAACAGGCCTCGCCGAGAAGGATCAGCGCCGGTCCGCCGGTCGCGCGCGCGGCAAGCCGCGGCAGCTCGGCGAGCGTTCCGCGCAGGCAGCGCGCGCCGGGAAGCGAGGCGTTCTCGACGATCGCGGCCGGCGTCGCCGCCGGCCTGCCGGCGGCGATCAGCTCCCGGCAGACGCGCGCGGCCTCGGTCACGCCCATGTAGATCGCGACGGTGTCGGCGGCGGCCGCCGCCCTCGCCCACCCGTTCGGCGGTTCACCCGCGCCGGCGCGGGGAGTGACCAGCAGGACGCTGCGCGCGGCGCCGCGGCGAGTGAGCGGGGCGCCAAGGTCGGCGGCCGCGGCGAGCGCCGCGGTGACGCCGGGCACCACCTCCACGCGGATGCCGCGCGCCCCGAGGTATTCGATCTCCTCCGCGGCGCGGCCGAAGAGCATCGGATCGCCCCCTTTCAGCCGCACGACCACCGCATGCCTGCGCGCGGCGTCGGCCAGCCGCTTGTTGATGAAGCGCTGCGCGCTGGCGTGCGCGCCGCAGCGCTTGCCGACCGGAATTTTCTCGGCGTGCGCGGCAAGCGCAAGGGTCGCCGGATGTACGAGCGCGTCGTGCAGTACGACGTCGGCCCGTGCGAGCAGCCGCGCCGCCCGCACGGTAAGCAGGTCCGGCGCGCCCGGCCCCGCGCCGACCAGGTACACGGTGCCGCTCACTCGATCATCCCCGCGGCGGCGGTGACGCCGCGCTCCTCTGTCGCGCGCCTCACGCGGCTGGCCGGCGGCGAAAGAGCGGCAGCGGCTGCGCCGCGCTCGCCTGATAAAGCTCGCTGAAGTCGGCGAGCGCGGCGAGCGCCTCCTGCGGGTCCTCGCCCGCCCGCAGCTCGAAGGCGTCGAAGCCGCATTGCGCCATGAAGAAGAGGTGATCGCGCGCCACTTCACCCACGGCGCGCAGCTCGCCCGCGTAGCCGCAGCGCTCGCGCAGCAGCCGCCCGATCGAGTAGCCGCGGCCGTCGCCGAACTTCGGAAACCGCACCGCCACGACGCGCGCCCGTGCGAGCCGCCCGGCCAAGGCCACCGGGTCGTCGGTGGGCTCCAGCACCAGATCAGGCGGCGACGGGTTCGGCGCGATTTTCCCTCCCTTGATGACGATCCCCATACGCGTTTCTCCGGAAAGGCTCGATGCCGACACGATGCACGACGTCCACGAAGCGCTCCTCGTCGCTTTCGCGCAGCGCGAGATAGGTCCGGATCAGCCGCTCGATCACGTCCGGAACCTCGGCGCGCGCGAACGCCGGGCCGATCACCTTGCCGAGGGCGGCGGGTGTCCCCGGGCGGATCTCGCCCTGGTTGCCGCCGATCTCGATCTGGTAGTACTCGGCGCCGTTCTTGTCCACGCCGAGGATGCCGATGTGCCCGACGTGGTGGTGGCCGCAGGCGTTCATGCAGCCGGAGATGTTGAGGTCGAGCTCGCCGATGTCGAACAGGTAGTCGAGGTCGTCAAAGCGGCGCTGGATCGCCTCGGCGACGGGAATGGACTTGGCGTTGGCGAGCGCGCAGTAGTCGCCGCCGGGGCAGGCGATGATGTTGGTGAGGAGCCCGGCGTTCGGCGTCGCGAAGCCGCGATCGCGCAGCGCCCGCCACAGCGCGGGCAGATCGCGCTGGCGCACGTCGGCAAACAGCAGGTTCTGCTCGTGCGTGACGCGCAGCTCGCCCTGCGAGTAGCGGTCGGCGAGATCGGCGATCGCCTCCATCTCGTCGGACGTGACGTCGCCCGGCGCGACGCCAGTGCGCTTGAGCGGGAGCGTCACCGCCGCGTAGCCCGGTCGTTTGTGCGCGTGCACGTTGCGGCGCCGCCACGCGGCGAACGGGCCGGTCGAGTCGGGAAAGACGACGTCCGCCAGCGGTTCGTAGGCGGGGCGAGTGAACCGGGACTCGATGCGGCGCACCTCGGCTTCGGTGAGCGTCGCCGGACCGTCGCGCAGGTGCGCCCACTCGGCCTCGACCGCGTCGCGGAAGCGCTCGACCCCCCACTCCTTCACCAGGATCTTGATGCGCGCCTTGTGGATGTTGTCGCGCCGGCCGAAGCGGTTGTAGACGCGCAGGATCGCGTCGAGGTAGGTGAGCAGGTGCGGCCAGGGCAGGAACTCGCGGATCACCTGCCCGATCATCGGGGTGCGGCCGAGCCCGCCGCCGACGATGACGCGAAACCCCACCCCCGCCAAATCGGGGTCAGACCCCGTTTTCGCGTCCGGACGGCAATCGTCGTCTGACCCTGTTCTCCGGACGGCTTGCAGGCCGATGTCGTGCACGAAGGTGGCGGCGCGGTCGGCCGCGGCACCGTTCACCGCGATCTTGAATTTGCGCGGCAGGAAGGTGAATTCGGGATGGAGCGTCGCCCACTGGCGCAAGATCTCGCACCAGACGAGCGAGTCCACGATCTCGTCGCGGGCCACGCCCGCCAGATGGTCGGTGGTGATGTTGCGCACGCAGTTGCCCGAAGTCTGGATCGCGTGCATCTGCACGGTGGCAAGCTCGGCGAGAATCTCGGGCACGTCTTCCAGCCGCGGCCAGTTGAGCTGCAGGTTCTGGCGCGTCGAGAAGTGCCCGCAGCCCCGGTCGTAGCGGCGCGCGATCTCGGCCAGCTTGCGCAGTTGCCGGGTCGAGAGCAGGCCGTAGGGGATCGCGATCCGCAGCATCGGCGCGTACTTCTGGATGTACAGGCCGTTGCGCAGCCTGAGCGCCCGGAAGTCCTCCTCCGGGAGCTTCCCGGCGAGGAAGCGCCGCATCTGGTCGCGAAACTGGCGCACACGCTCCTCGATGATGCGCTGGTCAATCTCGTCGTAGACGTACATGGCTAGATACCCACGGCCGCAAGGCGCGCGCCCGCCGCAAAAACCGCAAGGCGCCGTCGCGTCAACGCGGCCGGAACCGGCGATCCCGCGCCGACGCCCGTCATGCCGACGAGCGTTCCGGTCGCAAGCCCGAGCAGCGCGAATCCCGCATCCATGGCCGGCGATGCTAGCCGGGCTTTTTATGCACTCAAAGACTGATGTGTTAGATTGATATGCATAAAAGTTATGACTCTGCGGCAGCTGCGTTACCTGGTGGAGGTGGTCCGCCGCAAGCTGAGCGTGTCGGCGGCGGCCGAGGCGCTCTATACGTCGCAGCCCGGGGTCAGCCGGCAGATCAAGGCGCTGGAGGACGAGCTGAGGATCGCGATCTTCGTCCGGCACGGCAAGCGCCTCACCGCGCTCACCGAACCGGGGCGCGCGGTGCTCGCCATCGCCGAGCGCGTGCTCGCCGAGGCGGCGAACCTCAAGCGCGCCGGCGAGGACTATGCGCAGCAAAAGCTCGGCACGCTCACCATCGCCACCACCCACACGCAGGCGCGCTACGCGCTGCCGCGCACCGTGGCGCTGTTCAAGCGTCGCTATCCGAAGGTCGATCTCGTCATTCACCAGGGCAACCCGACGCAGATTTGCGAGCAGGTGGCCGCGGGCGAAGCCGACTTCTGCATCGCCACCGAGGCGATCGCGCAGTATCCCGAACTCGTCTCGTTGCCCTGCTACCAGTGGAACCGGTGCGTGGTGGTCAAGCCCGGCCATCCGCTGCTCAAGGCGAAGCCGCTCACGCTGGAGGCGATCGCCCGGTATCCGATCGTCACCTACGATTTCGCCTTCGCCGGCCGCTCGGTGATCAACCGGGCGTTCGCGGCGCGCGGTCTTTCCCCGCACGTCGTGCTGACCGCACTCGACTCCGACGTGATCAAGACCTACGTCGAGCTGGGACTGGGCGTCGGCATCCTAGCGAAGATGGCGTTCGATCCCCGGCGCGACCGGCCGTTGCGCGCGCTCGACGCGGCGCACCTGTTTCCCTCCAGCACCACGCGCCTCGGCATCCGGCGCCGGGCGTACCTGCGCCGCTACGCCTACGACTTCATCGAAATGTTCGCACCCCGGCTCTCGCGCGAGCTGGTCGAGCGCACGGTGATGGAGCAGGAAGGCTCGCGCTACGAGCTGTAGCCGGGTCCCGCGTGGCGGCGGATGAAGTCGCGCACCCGCGGATAGATCATCTCGCGCCAGCGCCGGCCGGAGAAGATGCCGTAGTGGCCGACGCCGGGCGCGCAGTAGTGCTCGCGCATCGCACGCGGGATGTGGAGGCAAAGAAGGTGCGCCGCCTCGGTCTGGCCGTTGCCGGAGATGTCGTCGAGCTCCCCCTCGATGGTGAGCAGCGCCGTCTCCCGTATGCGCTGCGGCCGCACCCGCCGGTCGCGCACGAACATGCGGCCGCGGGGGAGCGCAAACTCCTGGAACACGGTCCTCACGGTGTCGAGGTAATACTCCGCCGGCAGGTCGAGCACCGCGTTGTACTCGTCGTAGAACTCGCGGTGCTTTTCCGCCGATTCGTCGTCGCCCTGCACCAGGTGATGGAAGTACTCCCAGTGCGCCTGCATGTGCCGCGCCGGGTTCATCGCGACGAAACCGAGATGCTGCAGGAACCCGGGGTACACGCGGCGCATGAAGCCGGGATATTTCGCCGGCACGCGCGTGATCAGGTTGCGCTCGAACCAGGAGTAGGACCTGCGCAGCGCGAGGCTGTTCACCGCGGTCGGGCTGCGGCGCGCATCAATCGGTCCGCCCATCATCACCATGCTGCGCGGCACGGCATCGCCGTCTTCGGCCATCAGCGCCACCGCGGCGAGCACCGGCACCGTCGGCTGGCACACCGAGATCACGTGCAGATCGGGCGCGAGCAGCCGGATGAACTCGCGCACGTAGTCCACGTAGTCCGCCAGATGAAACGGCCCGTCGCGAAGCGGCACCATGCGCGCGTCCACCCAATCGGTGACCCAGACCTCGTGCTCGGCGAGCAGCGTGCGCACGGTGTCGCGCACCAGCGTCGCGTGATGGCCCGAGAGCGGCGCGACCACCAGCACCTTCGGATCGGAGCGCGGCGGATCGAGTTCGCGCCGGAAGCGCACGAGACGGCAAAACGGCTTGTCGAGCGCGGTTTCGAGTTCGACGGGGACTGTCCGCCCGCGCACACGCACCTCGTGGATGCGCCACGCCGGTTTCTCGTAGCGCTGCGTCACGCGCAGGAACAGGTCGCTTCCGGCGGCAAGCCGTCGCGCGCCCGGCATCCACGCGAGCGGGCTGAACGGGTGCCCGAACCAGCCGCGAGCGGCCTCGGCGACGTGTCGCCAGGGCGCAAGCAGGCTGTGCTGCGCTTCGTACAGGCTGTAGAGCAAGCCCTTTTCTCCGAGGATGCGGAAGTCGCGCGTTTATAGCAGATTTGATGCGCTGCGGCATGGGCGTGCTGCGTGGGCCTTCTTCGTTTGGCGACGGTATGCTTTGCGCATGCGGCCAGTCGCAAAGGTGCTTGTTTCGACCCTGGTTGCGCTCGCGTTGGCGACCACGGGCGCCTGGCTTTACCTGCTTCGCTCGCTGCCGCAAACGGAAGGCGAAATCCGCCTGGCGGGCCTCGCCGCGCCGGTCGAGATCCTGCGCGACCGCTACGGCATCCCGCACATCTTCGCGCAAAGCGTCGCCGACGCGGTGTTCGCGCTCGGTTTCGTGCATGCGCAGGACCGGCTCTGGCAGATGGAGATGAATCGGCGCATCGCCGCCGGGCGCCTGTCCGAGATCGTCGGACCCGCCGGTCTGGAAACCGACCGCTTTCTTCGCACGCTCGGCATCCGTCGCGCCGCCGAAGCGAACCTCCGGGCGCTCGACGAGGAGACGCGCGCCCTGCTCGCGGCCTACTCGGCCGGAGTCAACGCGTTCCTCGCGACCGACCCCGTGCTGCCGATCGAATTCTGGCTCACCGGCGCAAGGCCCGAGCCGTGGACGCCGGCCGACTCGGTGTCCTGGGTCAAGATGATGGCCTGGGATCTCGGCGGCAACTGGAGGAACGAGGCGCTGCGCATGCGGCTCGCGAAGAACTTGCCGCTCGCGCGCATCCACCAGTTTCTGCCGCCGTATCCCGGGGAGGCTTCACCGGAGATCGCCGACCTGGGGTCGCTCTACAACGCGCTGGATCGCGGCGGCGTTCAGCTCGCCGAGGACATGATGCGCCTTCTCGCCATGGTCCCCGGTGCACCGCCCGAGGCGCTCGGCTCGAACAACTGGGCGGTGGCCGGAAGCCGCAGCGCGAGCGGCAAGCCGTTGCTTGCGAACGATCCGCACCTCGGCCTCACCGCGCCGCCGGTATGGTATCTCGCGCATCTCTCGGCACCGGGACTCGACGTCATCGGCGCGACGCTGCCCGGGGTTCCGGCGGTGGTGCTCGGACGCAACGACCGCATCGCCTGGGGCTTCACCAATACCGGCCCGGACGTACAGGATCTCTACATCGAGAAGCTCGACGCCTCCGGCGGCTATCTCGCTCCCGACGGACCGCGGCCGTTCCAGGTGGTCGAGGAGACGATCCGCGTCAAGGGCGCCGAGCCCGAGCGGCTGCGCGTGCGCATCTCGCGGCACGGTCCGGTGATCTCCGACGTCTCGCGAGCCATCGCCGAGCAATCGCCGCGCGGCCACGTGATCGCGTTCGCGTGGACCGCGCTCGCCGAGGACGACCTGACGCTGCAGGCGGCGCTCAAGATCGCACGCGCCCGCGACTGGCAAAGCTTTCTCCAGGCCGCGCGCGACTTCCACACGCCGCAGCAGAACATGGTCTACGCCGACGTCGAGGGGAACATCGGCTTCATCGCCGCCGGCCGCGTGCCGGTGCGCAAACCCGAAAACGACCTCAAAGGAATGGCGCCGGCGCCCGGCTGGCTCGCGAAATACGACTGGGACGGCTACATCCCGTTCGAGGAGCTGCCGCGCGCCTTCAACCCGCCGGCCGGGGCGCTGGTCACCGCCAACCATCGCGTCACGCCGGAGGGCTACGGCCGGTTCATCACGAGCGAGTGGCAGCCGCCGTACCGCGCCGATCGCATCCGCGCGCTCCTCGATGCGACGCCGAAGCACACGGTCGAGAGCTTCGCTCGCATACAGGCCGACGTCGTGTCCCTTGCGATGAAAGAGCTGCTGCCGCTGCTGCTCGCGGCGCGGCCGCGAAGCGAGGAGGCCCGCCGGGCGCTCGCACTGCTTGCGAAGTGGGACGCAGCGATGGAATCCGACCGCCCCGAGCCGCTTGTTGCGTGGGCCTGGTGGCGCGAGCTCGCCCGCGCGATCTACGCCGACGAGCTCGGCGACGCATTTCGCGCCAACTGGCGCGAGCGCGCGCGCTTTCTCGCGGCGGTGCTCTCGGGCAAGGCGCCCGAATGGTGCGACGACGTGCGCACGAGCGCCGTCGAGACCTGCGAAGAGCAGCTCGCCGTTTCGCTCGAAGCCGC
>Ga0073934_10011331_pt1 | contig 10817 bp, 6 predicted proteins | sample LarsenN4metaG_FD_76834 | JGI IMG/M metagenome (GOLD analysis project Ga0073934, IMG submission 76834) | Hot spring sediment bacterial and archeal communities from British Columbia, Canada, to study Microbial Dark Matter (Phase II) - Larsen... ...
TGCTGTGACAGGTTCCAAGCAAATACAATTGCTGGGATTGAGTGGTAACTACACACAACTTACGGTAGAAAGCCTTCCCGGACCAAGAGGCCTGGCTACTCCTTTTGGACTGAATTTTATTCCGGGGCCTTTTGTTGAATCCATTCAATTAAACAAAGGAGTAGGCTCGGTGGTAAACGGGTATGAGAGTATTGCGGGTCAGATAAATGTGGAATTGAAAAAGCCTCAAACAGCGGAGAAACTTTACCTGAATGCATATATCAATGATATGACGAAGACAGACCTGAACCTGGTATTGACGGAGAAATTTGGAGATAAATGGAGCACTGCTTTGTTATTGCATGATAATTTTCAGGCAAAGACCAATGTTGATTACAATAAGGATGGCTTCAGGGATATGACATCCGGTAACCTGTTCACTGCTGTCAACCGCTGGAATTATAACGGAACCAAAGGATTTGAATCGCAGCTGGGATTCAAAATACTGATCGATGATCTTACCGGTGGTCAAACAAGCTTTGATCCGGATAAAGATAAGTTTACTACCCGCAGTTATGGATTGGGTATCAAAACAAACCGGTATGAAGTGTATGCAAAGGCAGGTTATGTATTCCCGGAGAAAAAGTACAAGAGTATCGGGTTGCAGTTGTCCGCTTTTGATCATAAGCAGGATTCTTACTTCGGGATGACTTCTTACTACGGACGGCAAAAGAATTTTTATGCTAACCTTATCTACCAGTCCATCATTGGTACTACGGCGCATAAATTCAGAACCGGGTTGAGTTTTTTGTCTGATAATTACAACGAGTTATTCAATGCTACGAGATATGAAAGACAGGAAACAGTGCCGGGAGCTTTCTTTGAGTATACGTTAACCCCGGTGGAGAAATTCAATATTGTGGCGGGTATGCGGGCTGATCATAACAGTTTGTTCGGCTGGTTTGCTACACCACGATTACATGTTCGTTATGAACCGGTGAAAGGAACTGCCATCCGCTTAAGTGCCGGCCGTGGCCAGCGGACTGCCAATATTTTTGCGGAGAACAACAGTGTATTTGTCAGTGCAAGACAGATGAATATCATTACTTCGTATGCAGGTAAAGCATACGGACTTGATCCGGAAATAGCCTGGAACAAGGGAATAAGTATTGATCAGAAATTCAGGTTGTTTAACCGTAGTGCGAATTTTGCATTGGACTTTTTCCGAAATGATTTTCAGCAACAGGTTATTGTTGACCTGGAAGATGCAAGACAGGTAAAATTCTATAACCTGGATGGTAAATCATACTCCAACAGTTTCCAGGCCGAAATGAACCTTGAGCCCATTAAGAAACTGGAAGTTAGATTAGCTTATCGCTTCTTTGATGTCAAAGCAACATATGGCAGCCAGTTGTTGCAGAAACCCTTTACGGCAAGGCATAGGGCTTTCACCAACCTTGCCTATGAAACAGGGGGCTGGAAATTTGATTACACGTTTAATTTTAATGGTTCAAAACGTATAACAAATACATCAGCTAATCCGGCTGTTTATCAGAAGGGTTTGGAATCTCCTTCCTATATCCTGATGAATGCACAGGTAAGTAAAACAGTAGGGAAGAAGCACCCGGTGGATTTTTATATTGGCGGAGAGAATCTGACTAATTTCCTGCAGGGAGATGTGATAGTGAGTGCTGATCAGCCCTTTGGCCCTTATTTCGATGCTTCGCTCATTTGGGGGCCTGTTACCGGAAGAATGTTTTATGCCGGGTTCCGGTATAAAATAAAGTAACTTAGTTACCCGCTGTTTCAGTAAAATGGCAATTTATAATATAAAAAATATGGTATGTGCCCGATGCGTGAAAACCGTATCGGGCATATTTCAATCCGCAGGGGCAGAGGTTAAATCGGCCAGGTTAGGTGTTATAGAATTATCCGGGCCATTATCAGAAACCCAGGAAAGAAAGGTTAGGGAACACTTAACAGCAGAAGGGTTTGAAATGCTCGATGACCAACGGGTAAAAGTTATTGAACAAATTAAAAATGAGATTGTCAATCTTGTTCATTACGGTGAATTAGACGAGATGAAAGAAAATCTGTCTGCTTTTATCGTCAATAAGCTTCATAAGGACTACAATTACCTGAGTAATCTTTTTTCTTCCGTTACCGGAGCAATGATTGAGCAGTATTTTATTTTACAGAAGATTGAGAAAGTAAAAGAGCTGCTTGTATATGATGAGCTTTCTCTCAGCCAGATGGCTTTCAAACTGGGCTATAGCAGTGTAGCACACCTTTCTGCCCAGTTTAAGAAAATAACAGGTCTGACCCCCAGTCAGTTTAAAAAGCTGAATGACCACCACCGCCGCCATCTCGATTCCCTGTGACCTTAAAATGATATAACACTTATACAAAGTTCTATAACAGTGGCCAGCTGGGTATAGCTGAAATTTGTGTCAGAAACTTACCAATATGACACATTTATATCAGGTTGACGGCATGACTTGCAAAAGCTGTATAGCGAAAGTAAAAAGTGAATTGCTGAAGCTGGGCGAAATCACTGATGCAGAGATTCAGCTAACATATCCCCAGGCAAGGTTGACAATGAGCAGCCATGTTTCAGTCAGTACGTTGCAAAAGGCAGTCGCTAAAGCAGGTGATTATAAAATTACCAATGCAGGTGGCATGCAGGTTCATGAATCGGGTGGCGACCAGAGCAAGAACTGGCTGAAAACGTACAAGCCATTGTTACTGGTCTTTGCTTTTATCATTATTGTCGCCAGCATGGCTTCATTCAGAGATGGTGATTTTCATACGATGCACTGGATGCATTATTTCATGGGCGGATTTTTTATTGCATTTTCTTTTTTCAAGTTTTTGGATTTGAAAGGATTTGCTGATAGTTACAGCAGCTATGACCTGCTGGCAGCAAAATGGTATAGTTATGGATTTATTTATCCTTTTATTGAGCTTGGCCTGGGCCTCGCCTACATCAGCAACTGGCAGCCATTAGTAACGAGTGTTGTTACAGTGCTGGTAATGGGTTTTAGCAGCATTGGTGTAATACGGGCCGTGATGAATAAGCGAAAGATTCGCTGTGCCTGCCTGGGAGCTGTCTTTAATTTACCAATGAGCACTGTTACAATTGTGGAAGATCTTTTGATGGTGGCTATGGGTATAATAATGATAGCAGGCCTTGCTTAGTACAAAAATTTTCAACGAAACAAAAACCTGCTAATATGAAGAAGCTGATATTATTTCTATTCATCCTTGTAATCGCTGTTACATCTTTTTCCCAGCATGAGCATCACAGTATGCAGGATACATTATCAAAGGGAATTGATACTATGAAGCATAATGATCTTATGCACAGGATGCCATCGCATGCCTATTCCAAAAACCTGCCTATGAGCCGCAATGGATCAGGTACAGGCTGGAATCCTGATGCAAGTCCTATGTACATGTGGTTACGCAGTAATGGAAGAACAGATTGGATGTTTCATGGAAATATATTTTTACGCTATACCAACCAGGATGTTTTTTCGGCTGGCAGCAGGGGAGAAGATGATTTTAGCTCACCTAACTGGTTTATGGCAATGATGAACAGGAAGGTGGGTCAGAAGGGTTTGTTTAATGCAACAGCGATGGTAAGTCTTGACCGCATAACAGATGGAGGAAACGGATATCCTTTATTATTCCAGTCAGGTGAAACCTATAAAGGGCAGAGGTTAATAGATCGTCAGCATCCACATGATTTATTTTCAGCATTGAGCATTGGCTATACACAAATGCTAAGCAAGAATGTTGATGTGTTTGCCTATTTCGGCTATCCCGGAGAACCTGCTTTGGGCGCACCTGCATTTATGCATCGGATTTCTGCCATGAACAACCCTGATGCACCGCTTGGCCATCACTGGCAGGATGCAACGCATATTACTTTTGGAACAGGTACCCTGGGTTTTCGTTATAAAAATTTCAAAGCAGAGGGCTCCCTGTTTACAGGCAGAGAACCAGATGAAGAACGTTTCGGTTTTGACAAAGCAAAATTTGACAGTTATTCTTACCGGCTTTCTTATAGTCCAACAGCAAACTGGACATTTCAATTTTCGCAGGGATTCATAAAAAGCCCCGAGGCACTTGAGCCCGATGAAAATGTCAAAAGAACTACAGGCTCTGTTTTATACGCCAGGAAGCTTAAGTCAGCAAGTCATATTTCTGGAGCTGCCATCTGGGGGTTAAATGATAAGGGAGCTGATCACCAGGAGCATTCTTTCTTGCTGGAAGGTAATTACCAGTTCAGCAAAAATGCACTCTATACAAGATATGAGTATGTGCAAAAATCAAAGGAAGAGCTGGATCTCGATAATTCTTATCCTCACCGGAATTTTAATATTCACGGCTTCAGCCTGGGGTATAACAGGCAGGTATTGCAAATTTCAAAAGCAGACATAACGGCGGGAACACAGTTAGCTTTATATGGAGTTGATAAAGAGCTGCGCCTTTTATACGGTACAATGCCGGTTGGTTTTCAGATTTATATACAGATAAGACCTCGTCTTCATAACCAATAAACTTGAAACAATGAACCATCATCTTCATCATCAGGGTCATGAAGTTCATCATACGTATGAACATGATCCTAAAAAAGCCATTCTAAAAGAGAATCACTTTATACTGGCACTAAGCGCCACCTTGCACTGTCTTATAGGATGCGGGCTCGGCGAAGTGCTGGGTATGGTCATTGGAACATGGCTCGGCTGGGATAATACTTCTACCATGATCCTTGCCATAACACTGGGATTTATACTCGGCTTTGCATTTGGAATTATTCCTCTGTTACGGGCTGGTTATTCTGTAAAGGCCGCCTTTCGACAGGTGCTTGTAGCTGAGGGACTGAGTATTGCTGTAATGGAAACAGTCGAGGTATTGGTGCAGGTAAATACACCGGGAGTAATGGATGCCCACCTCCATGAGTGGACCTTCTGGAAAGGCATGTTATTTGGACTGGCAGCAGGCTTTATTGCCGCATTTCCAGTCAATTATCTTTTTATAAAAAGAGGCATAAGGCATAAGCACTAGCAGGGAAATGATAAAAAGCACAGGGCTGTTTCAGATAATTTATTTATTTTTACCTAAACAAATATTTAGACAAGGCTAAAAATTTGTTTAGAGGTGTTGAATAATGAAACAAAAACTGGCAATATTATTCTGGTTTTGCTGTATTGTAATTACCGCCAAAACGCAAAGAACGGTGAATGGCCGGGTTGTCAATGAGCAGACCCGGGAGCCGGTAAGGGGTGTTTCTGTAATAGCGGGAGATTCCTCGGCTTTCGCTGTAAGTGATGTCAACGGGCATTTTTCAATTTTTACAAAAACAGGTACTGTTTTGCAGATCAGCAGCACAGGTTTCGAAAAAAAGAAAGTAACGGTTGGAGAAACTGATTTTATGCTGGTACCCCTGTCACCAATGCAGGTAGAACTGGATGCAGTGGTTGTTACCGGTACGATGAAAGCTGTTAAACGTACGGAAAGTCCTGTTGCTGTTGAAGTGTACACTCCCCAGTTTTTAAAGAAAAATCCTGCGCCAAGCATTTTTGAATCCTTGCAAAATGTAAATGGTGTTCGTCCGCAACTCAATTGCAGTGTTTGTAATACCGGCGATATTCATATCAACGGGCTGGAAGGGCCCTATACGATGATCACTATTGATGGTATGCCGATTGTCAGCAGCCTTGCATCGGTATATGGGTTGTTTGGAATTCCAACACAGCTGATCGAGAGGGTTGAGATCGTTAAAGGTCCGGCTTCTGGATTATACGGCTCTGAGGCAATAGGAGGGCTGATCAATATCATTACAAAATCTCCGGAGAAGGCACCATTGTTTACGGCTAACCTTATGTCAACCAGCTGGCGAGAACAGAATCTTGATGCCGGGTTTCGTTTCAGGTCCGGTAAAAAAGTCACTTCACTACTGGGAGTGAACTATTTTAATTACCAGCATCCGTTTGACAAAAATAATGACCGGTTCACCGATGTGGCGCTTCAGCACCGAATTTCTGTTTTCAGTAAAACAAATTTTACACGAAATCACAATCGTATTGCTTCACTGGCCGGAAGATACTTTTATGAAGACCGCTGGGGCGGCGAGCTGAATTGGAATAAAAATTTCAGAGGTACAGACAGTGTATATGGAGAAAGTATATATACCAGCCGCTGGGAGCTGATAGGGAATTACCAGGTTCCGTCAGCAGAAAAGATTATACTTTCCTTTTCAGCAACCGGGCATCAGCAGAATTCGTACTATGGCACCACGGCTTATATGGGTGATCAGAAAATTGTCTTTGCACAACTGGTATGGGATAAGGTACTGTACAATAAACATTCCTTGTTAGCCGGCCTGACAAACCGTTATAATTATTATGATGATAATTCTACCGCAACGCTGGATACGTTAACCGGTAATAACAGGGCAGATAAAACATTTATTCCCGGTATTTTTTTACAGGACGAATGGAAGCCGGGTTCAAATCATTTGCTGTTGATGGGGCTGCGTTATGACCACCATCCTGTTCATAAGGGAATAATCACACCAAGGATTGCCTGGAAATGGTCAGTCAAAGACGAGCAGGTTTTTCGGCTGAATGCAGGAACAGGATTCAGGGTGGTAAGCTTATTTACAGAAGAACATGCAGCACTGACAGGGGCAAGGGCAGTGGAGGTGCAGGAATCATTAAAACCTGAAAAAAGTTATAATGTAAACCTGAACTATACCTGGTATAAAAAGTGGAAACAATTTGGACTAAACCTGGATGCATCGGCATGGTATTCACATTTTACCAACCAGATCATTCCTGATTATGATACAGACCCCAATAAGATAATATATAAGAATCTGGATGGATTTGCCGGATCAAAGGGATTTTCATTGAATGTTGAGCTGAGTTATGCCAACCGGTTGAAAGGCTTAATGGGCATCACTCTTCAGGATGTGCAAAAGACAGAACGGGATGTAAGAGGTAAGCATTCAACTATTCGTCCTGTATTAACAGAAAGATGGAGCGGAACATGGGCTATTACTTATACGATTCCGGCATCAGGGTTAACGATTGATTATACAGGCAATATATATGGGCCTATGCGGTTACCATTATTATCTGCCACTGATCCAAGACCGGAGTTTTCTCCCGTCTGGAGCATTCAGAATATTCAGGTCAGCAAACTAATTAACAGGCAGCTGGAGATTTTTGCAGGAGTAAAGAACCTGCTTAACTGGACACCGGCAAAGAATGTCCCTTTCCTGGTTGCCCGTTCACATGATCCGTTTGATAAAAGTGTGGAGTATCATGTTGATGGAACAGTAAAAGCTACTGCAGAGAACCCTTATGCCCTGACATTTGATCCTTCTTATGTTTATGCTCCCAACCAGGGTATCCGCTTGTTTGGAGGGATAAGACTGACACTTAAGTAAAGACCGTGATATTTGTCACCAGTATCAAAAATCAGTTTTGTATCTTTACCCGGTGCGGAAACTAACCGGCATATTACTCATTTCTGTGTACATGCTGTCTTTTGCAGAGCTGCATAACCTGCTCAAGATACCTGTATTGCTGGAGCATTTTAAAGAGCATAAACAAGAAGATCCTTCCATAAGTTTCTGGTCTTTTATCAAACTGCATTATTTTGATCCTATTGTGGTGGATGATGATTACCAGCGGGACCAGCAGTTACCATTCAGGGATACAGATTGTTGTATTGTGACTACAGCCAGTGTTTGCGAATGCCTGCAGGTTACGGTAGAAATCCAGCCATTATCCGAACAGTCAAAGAAGTTTCATCTTTTTGATGAGATCAATAAACCCCAATTCACTTCATTCGATATTTTCCAGCCTCCCCGTTGTGCCTGAAACGATATGATCTGATTTTTTAAGGCACAAATTATTTTTCATGTTAAATACAACAATTCGCTTTTCCGTAAGGAACAAGCTGATCATTGGTTTATTGACCATAGGATTGATAATATGGGGCGCAAAAGACCTGAAGAAATTACCAATTGATGCATTGCCTGATATAACCAGCAACCAGGTGCAGGTGATAACTGTTTCCCCCTCGTTAGCTGCACCGGAAGTCGAAAGGCTTGTCACCTTTCCCATTGAACAGGCCAATGCCAATATTCCGGGTATTACGGAGATGCGGTCTATCTCCCGGTTTGGATTATCAGTGGTTACCGTTGTTTTCAATGACCATACGGATATCTACTGGGCAAGGCAACAGGTATCTGAAAGATTGGGCCAGGTAAAAGACCAGGTTCCGGCTACTGCAGGAAGACCCGAACTGGCTCCGGCAACAACAGGTTTGGGAGAAATCTATCAATATGTACTTCGACCCAAAAAAGGATATGAAACAAAGTATGATCTGACTGAACTGAGGTCAATACAGGACTGGATTGTGCGAAGACAGTTGCTGGGAACTCCTGGTGTAGCCGATGTCAGCAGTTTTGGCGGTTACCTGAAGCAATATGAAATAGCCGTTTTACCGGAAAGGCTGAAGAGTATGAATGTTACCATCGCTGATGTTTTTTCAGCGTTGGAAAAAAATAACCAGAATTCCGGAGGCGCCTATATTGAGAAAGGGCCGACCTCTCTTTTTATCCGTACGGAAGGATTGGCAGCCACTACAGAGGAAATTGGAAAAATACCAATACGTTATACTGATGCAGGTATACCGCTATTGATTAAAGATGTGGCAGAAGTCAGGATTGGTCATGCTATAAGATACGGAGCAATGACCTTTAGCGATAAAGGAGAAGTGGCCGGCGCTGTTGTGTTAATGCTCAAAGGCGCCAATGCCGAGCAGGTGGTGCATAATGTCAAACAACGCATAGAGCAGATCAAAAAAACCTTGCCGGAAGGGGTGATACTTGAAACTTTTTATGATCGTACCAAAATGGTGGATAATGCCATTGGTACGGTGAAGACCAATTTAATTGAAGGTGCACTCATCGTCATATTTATATTGGTGATTTTCCTGGGTAACCTGCGGGCAGGGTTCATTGTGGCATCTGTTATTCCGCTTTCCATGCTTTTTGCTATCATTCTGATGAATGTATTTGGTGTATCGGGTAACCTGATGAGCCTGGGTGCACTCGATTTCGGATTGATTGTAGATGGCGCCGTCATCATCGTAGAAGCAGTATTGCACCGGCTTTCACATAATAAACATTTTGCAGGCCTCACACATATCACTCAGCCGCAAATGAATGATGAAGTGGAAAGCTCGGCCGGGAAGATGATGAACTCTGCTGTGTTTGGTCAGATTATCATTCTTATTGTATATCTCCCGATTCTGACGCTGACTGGTATCGAAGGAAAAATGTTTAAGCCGATGGCGCAGACCGTTTCATTTGCACTGATCGGCGCATTCATTTTATCCATCACGTATGTTCCGATGATGTCGGCACTTTTCCTGAGTAAAAAGCTCAGCCATAAAGACACATGGGCAGATAAGATGATGAAGTTTCTGCAAAGGCTTTATAAGCCAACGCTGGAGATGGCCTTGAGATTTCCTAAAATGGTGGTTGGATCGGTACTGCTTTTATTCGCCGTTGCGCTTCTCGTCATGAGCCGTTTAGGAGGTGAGTTTATTCCTAAACTGCAAGAGGGAGATTTTGCAGTGGATGCAAGAATATTGACCGGGAGTTCACTGACAGAAACAATTAAAACAACGCAGAAGGCAGTAACTATTTTGGAAGACAGGTTTCCGGAAATAGAAAAGATTGTAACCCGGATCGGAGCCAGCGAAATTCCAACCGACCCCATGCCGGTAGAGATGACAGATATTATTATCACTTTAAAACCCAAGAGTCAATGGACATCAGCTTCCAACTATGATGAACTGGCCAATAAAATGAGTAAGGCCCTGCAGGAAATCCCGGGTATGACAAGTGGTTTCCAGTTCCCGGTGCAGATGAGGTTCAATGAATTGATATCCGGTGCAAGGCAGGATATCGTTTGCAAAATTTTTGGCGAAGATCTGGACAGCCTTTCTGCTTACGCCAATAAAATGGCAGGCATCATCAATACTGTACAGGGGGCCAAAGATATTTATGTGGAAGTGGTGACAGGTTTACCGCAGATCGTTGTGAAATATAACAGGGATGCGATGGCACACTACCAATTAAATGTTGCAGATGTTAACCAGGTAATCCGTACGGCTTTCGCTGGTGAAAGTGCAGGCCTTATCTATGAAAACGAGAGGAGATATGACCTTGTCGTAAGGATGAAAGACGAAGTAAGGCAGGATTTGACCGATGTTCAGCAATTGCTGATACCAACTCCAAAGGGTTTACAGGTTCCTTTGTACCAGGTGGCTACGGTGGAAATAAAAGAAGGCCCTAACCAGATACAACGGGAGGATGCGAAACGTAGGATCATTGTCGGATTTAACGTTAGAGGCAGAGATGTGGAATCAGTGGTAAAGGAACTCAGTGAAAAGGAAAAAAAGCAATTAGGTCTTCCCTCAGGCTACTACGTAAAATATGGCGGACAATTTGAAAACCTGGTAGAAGCCAAACAACGGTTATCACTGGCAGTTCCGGCGGCATTGCTATTGATACTGGTAATGTTGTATTTCGCTTTTGGATCATTGAAGTATGGTATCCTCATTTTCACTGCTATTCCTTTATCAGCTATCGGTGGTGTGTTAGCCTTATGGATAAGGGGCATGCCCTTCAGTATATCAGCCGGTGTTGGATTTATTGCTTTGTTTGGTGTGGCAGTATTAAACGGTATTGTATTGATTGCAGAGTTCAACCGGTTAAAACAACATGGATTAAATGATATTAAACA
>Ga0073934_10011332_pt1 | contig 10816 bp, 10 predicted proteins | sample LarsenN4metaG_FD_76834 | JGI IMG/M metagenome (GOLD analysis project Ga0073934, IMG submission 76834) | Hot spring sediment bacterial and archeal communities from British Columbia, Canada, to study Microbial Dark Matter (Phase II) - Larsen... ...
CTCCCTGTTGACCGCCGTTGAGCATGTTCATCAGGTTGGAATCAAGCTGCCGGCGGTTCCCCTGGTTCCCGCGGCCGAGGTTTCCCGTTTGACCATTGAGATTGCCGGTTTGGCCCTGGTTATTGCGACCGATGAACGCGTTGGGGTCCGTATTGCGCCCCAGAAATCCGTTGTTCTGGTTTTGGGTCCCGAAGCCGGTGTTGCGGTTCTGACCAAATCCCGTATTCCCCGTCTGGCCAAATCCACTCTGGCCAGCCCCTCCCAAGCTGGACGAACCGAAGGCCGACGACGATCCGCCGCCGCTGAACATGCTCGTCGAGCCGCCCCCCTGGCCGTTTTGGCCCGTGTTCCCGCGGGTTTGAGCCGTGGCGTCGTTACCGATCGCCAATAGGCACGTGGCGGCCAGACCGGCACAGATTGTCCATCGGGTGCGCATCGCTTCCTCCGCCAGTTACGGCACCAGGCGGGCACCAAATGAGCGCCCAGGGATTCAACCCCCGGTTAATCGTCTCGGATCGGTGGCCTTTCGTCAAGTAGTCGATTTCAGCGACAAGCTAGATTCGCTGGAACCGTCAAGCTCCCGCATCAACCGCAGCAACCCGCCCGATGGGACGTTCGAGGGGGCTCGAATGGCAGCGATCGAGTGAAATCCCCTGCAATTTTGGCCCTTTGCGGTCACGGTGCGCCCAATCCGGCTACACTGGACGAACCGCAGGAGCACCGCACCGTCGCTGACCCCTGGATCGCACTGGCCCCCCCCCACATGGTTCGCTCTTCGTCATCCGCCGAACGCCAGATGCCGCCGCGGTCTGCGTTTCCGAAAGGATCCCGTCTGAGGACAAAGGCGGATTTCGACAAAGTGTATGCCTGCCGCTGCAAGGCAGGAGACGGGGTGCTGCTGCTGTTCGGCCGTTTGAATGGCCTGACCGTTTCGCGGATCGGTCTCAGCGTTTCCCGAAAGGCGGGCCCGGCGGTGACCCGCAATCGGATCAAGCGACTCCTGAGAGAGGCGTTCCGTCGCTCGCAAGAACAGCTGCCCCGTGGGCTGGATCTTGTGGCCATCCCCGTGGGAGCCGAACGGGCTCAATTGGACGCTTATCAACAGTCGCTGCACCGGCTGTCTCAAAAACTGCTGCGCCGGCTGGAGGAGCGATCTGCCGCCAACCCTGACGGGGAGTCGGCGTCATGACGATCTGGGGCTGGCTTCGCCGTCTGCCCGTTCGGAGCATCGTCCTCGCCGTGCGGTTCTATCAACTGGCGATTGGGCCCTGGCTGGGTCAGCGCTGCCGGTTCGTTCCTTCCTGCAGTGCCTACATGATCGAGGCCGTCGAGAAATACGGGGCGATTCGAGGCGTCTGGAAGGGGCTGTGCCGGATCGGCCGATGTCACCCCCTGCATCCCGGCGGGTGGGACCCTCCCTGAGCGATGGGCTGCCCACGCCCCGCACTTGAAAACCAGCAGTTCGGCTTGGAGCGGTTCTGGCGATTGGGGGGGCGGAACGCGTCGGGAGACGCCAACAATTCCGGGCCTCCGAGTGGGGAGTCGCGTGTTGCGATTGGACAACATCCCCAGCGCAACCTAGGTTTTCCCCGGAGGCGGCGTCCCATGACGTGCGCGGTCCAGTACACCGCGGACTCGGCGGGCGGCGTCCCCCTTGCGCGTCCGAGCCTCCATGACATCGACCCCCCCCACACCTGTCGCAGATTCCATGCCCGTTCTCGGCGACGAGACGTCGGTCTTGGGGGCATGGTGTGCGATTGGCGTTCCGTGTCTGTTGCTCGGACTGTCGGCCACCGTCGGCGGGGCTTTCCTGTTCGGCGATGCCCGGCCGGCCATTCTGGTCTGGGCCGCCTGTTGCGTGGGGCTCATGTTGTCGGCCTGGCGATTGAAGCGTCAACAGCAACAGGCCAGTGCGTGCATCCGCCGGCCAGAGCTGCGGAATCTGCTCAACTCCGGGATGGGCGTATTCTCCGGCATCGTGGATGAGACGCGTTCACTTTTGAACCAGCGTGAGGCCGAGCTGCTGAACCTGCTGGAGGCCCGCAATCGACTGGAAGCGCGCGCTCACCTGCTCAAGACGCAGCTCTCCCGGCTGGAACGGGCGCTCTGCGAAGCGAGGGAGGCGGTCCTGATCGTCGATTCCAAGGCCGTCGTGCAGTATCGCAATGCGACCGCCGACCGCCTGTTTGCCTCGTGTGCAGGCGATCTGCCGGACGTGCTCCGCGAACATCTCCTGCATGCTCAACAACGCCGGGCGGCGGCCGACCACCGCGTGGACGAACTGGTGATTCTCACCGCGGATGGCGAGCAACCGTTCCGAGTGCGTCTGACGCTGCTGGCCGACGTCGACCACCGCGCGGGCCATGCGGTGGTCTGGCTGGAGAGCATCTGCGTCGAGCGGGCAGAACGAAATCGCCATGCCGAATTCGTGGCGTCCGTTTGTCATGAGTTGAAGACACCGCTGGCGGGGATTCGCGCCTACACGGAGCTGCTGCAGGACGGCGAGATCGATGATCCGCAGAATCAGCAGGAAACGCTGAGTTACATCAACGACCAGGTGGATCGCCTGACGCGGCTGGTCAACAACATGCTGAATTTCGCGCGCATCGAAAGCGGCGTGATCAAGGTGCAGCGCGAGGACTGCGACCTGAACAGCGTGTTGAAATCCGCGCTGGAGACCGTGCAGCCGGCCGTACAGGAGAAGCGTCAGTCGCTGACGGCCGAGCTGAGTGAGCTGTATTTGCCGGTGCACGTCGATCGCGATCTGTTCGGTCAGGCGATCATCAATCTGCTGTCCAATGCGGTGAAGTACACCCCGTGCCAGGGGCGGATCTCGATCCGCAGCCGGATGGATGAATCGTCGGCCGTGATTGAAGTCCGCGATTCCGGCGTGGGGATTCCGGAAGCATCGCTGTCCCGGCTGTTTGACCGGTTCTATCGCGTGCCCGAGAACGCGCAGGTGGCTCCGGGGACGGGGTTGGGTCTGGCGCTCGTGAAATACATCGTCACCAGTCTGCACGAAGGGTCCCTCTCCGTGCAGTCGCAGGTCAATCAGGGGAGCACATTTGTCGTCACAATTCCGCTTGGTCACCGCCAAACTGTCCGCCGCCGCCCCCTGACGCTGGCGGCCAACTGAAGCCGTCCCGGAACTCCGAGACATCAACGAGATACACGCATCCCTACTTTGGAGCAGCCCCCATGACATCCCGCATCCTTGTCTGCGACGATGAGCCTCACATCACCCGTGCCATCTCCCTGAAGTTGCAGCGGGCAGGCTACGACATGCAAACGGCAACCGACTGCGATTCCGGCTGGGAGCGCGTGCAGGAATTCCGGCCGGACCTGTTGATTACGGATTACCAGATGCCCGGGGGGACGGGCGTGGATCTCGTGGGGCGGATTCGGAGTCTCGATGGCTTCGATTCGCTTCCAGTCATTCTGCTGACGGCGAAGGGATTTGAATTGGCCGACGAGGCTGACCGGATGGCGGAACTGCACATCGAGCACGTGATGGCCAAGCCCTTCAGCCCCCGCGAGCTGGCCCATCTGGTCTCGACGCTGCTGGCCACGGCCGGCAGTTCCTGCTGACGTCACTCATCAGGGGGGCGACCATGTCGCTGAGTTCCGAAACGTTTGGCAGTGTCGTGGTCATCCATGCGCCGGACGAACTGCTGCAGGAGACCGCGCAGGCCCTGCAGGATTCCGTGCGCACGCATCTCGAGCAGGGACATGCACGGATTGTGCTGCAGATGGACCGCACCGACCTGTTCGACAGCCAGGGATTGGAGTCGCTGTTGGACGTCCAGGAGGGGATTCGCGCCCAGGGAGGCCGTGTCTGCCTCAGCGGCCTGACCGACACGGCCCGCACGGTGCTGGAGATGACGCGGCTGGACCGCTGCTTCGAGCACTACGAATCGGTGATCGACGCGGTCTCTCACCTGAAATGAAGCCCGGCTGGAGTTTTCCAGCCCTGACCAAGCACCGCCACATGGCTCATCCGCTGCTCGAACCGAAACGCCGGCTCGGTGAACTGCTGGTTCGGCTGGGGCATCTCACGCCGGAACAGACCGCCGAAGCGCTGCGCCTTCAGGCGGAGTCGCACGGCGCCAAGTTGCTGGGAGAGGTGCTGCTCGAGCAGAACTTCTGTACCGAGGAGCAACTGCTCGAGGGACTCGCCGCGGAGTTCCACCTGCCGTTTGTCCGGCTGGACGCGCGGCTGTTCGACCCGAAGATCGTGGACGTGTTGCCGCGGGAGTTCATTGACAAGCACGCGGTGCTGCCGTTGTTCCGGGTGCGCGACACCCTGACGGTCGCGCTCGCGGAGCCCTCCAACGTTTTTCTGCTGGATCAACTGCGGGAATTGTCAAAGTGCCAGGTTCAGATTTGCCTGGCGACGGCGAAAGACATCCGCCGGACGATCCAGACGTACCTGCCCAACGCGCAGGTCTTCGTGATTGACGACATTATCGAAGACGTGCGGTACGACGCCGTCGAACTGATCGAGGAGTCCATCGATGACATCGGCCTGGGCGCCGAACTGGCCGGGCAGAGCCCCATTATCCGGCTGGTGAACTACATCATTTATACGGCGGTGAAGGAGGGCGCCAGCGACATTCACATCGAGCCCACCGGGCGGCAGGTGCGGGTCCGTTACCGGGTGGATGGCATTCTGCACAAGTCGCTGGAACTGCCGCCGCACATTGCTCCGGCGGTGTCGTCGCGGATCAAGATCATGGCGACGCTGGACATCAGCGAACGGCGACTGCCGCAGGACGGCCGGATTCAGGTGATGATGGAGCGCCGTCCGATCGACCTGCGCGTCAGCACCCTGCCGCTGGCGCACGGCGAAAAGGTGGTCCTGCGGATTCTCGACAATCAGTGCCTGCACCTGTCGTTGTCGCAGCTTGGCTTTGGCGCCGAAAACCTGACCCGATTCCAGGCTCAGATCGCGCGCCCGAACGGCATCGTGCTGGTGACGGGGCCAACGGGCAGCGGAAAGAGCACCACCCTGTACGCTGCGATGAACTCCGTGGCGACCGTCGAAAAGAACGTGTGCACCGTCGAAGATCCGGTGGAGTACCAGTTGCCTCTGGTCAATCAGTTCCAGGTCAACGAACGTATCGGCCTGAGTTTTGCGACCGTGCTGCGGAGCCTGCTGCGTCAGGATCCGGACATCCTGATGGTCGGCGAGATTCGTGACGAAGAAACGGCCCGGATTGCGATTCAGGCCGCCCTCACCGGACACCTGGTGTTCAGCACGCTGCACACCAACGACGCCTGCAGCGCCGTTACCCGACTGATCGACATGGGAGTGGAGGAGTATCTGCTGGCGGCCGCCCTGAATGGCGTGTTGGCCCAGCGACTTTGCCGACGAATCTGCGCGAAATGTCGCCAGCCCTACGAACCTCCCAAGAGTCTGCTGGCCGCTGTGGCACGGCTGGGATGCGAAGTGACGGAATTCTATCGCGGCGCCGGCTGCAAGCGCTGCCGGAACACCGGTTTCTCCGGACGGATCGCCATTCACGAAGTGCTGGCGATCGACGACGGCCTGCGGGAGCTGATCGCCGCGCGGCCGTCGCTGACGGCGCTCCGTGAATACGCCCGGTCGCAAGGGATGTCGCCGTTGAGGCACGACGGATTGCGCAAGGTGGCCGAGGGGCTGACGACGATCGAGGAGGTGTTTCAGGTCAGCGAGGATGTCGCATTGCTGTCAACGCTGGAGTGATGGGGTTCGCTGCCATGCCGTCTGCCAACGACTTTCGCAGTTCAAGCGGGCCGATGCGGAGCGGTTATTCCGCCGCAGAGCCTGTGGCGAGCGCCGGTCGCCCGGCGCGCCGAGACGGATGGCAGTCGTCGGGGCCGAGCGCCGTCGAACGGATGATTCCCGCACCCCCCGCTCGTCGCATCCGGCGCAGGGACATTCTTCACCTGACAAGCCAGTTGGCGGTCATGACCGACGCCGGCATTACGCTGGCGGAGGCGCTGGCGGGATTGATGCAGCAGACGGACCAACCTGGACTTCGGGCCTTGTTGGAGCAACTGCACGGGCACGTGCAGGCTGGCGAGGATTTTTCCGCGGCCCTCTCGCGGTATCCGCAACATTTCAGCCCCTCGTATGTGAATCTGGTCAAGGCGGGAGAGGCCAGCGGTTCGGTGCCGCTCATGTTGGACCGCCTTGCCGCACACCTGCAGCGGGATCAGGAATCTCGCAGCAGGGTTCGTGGTGCGCTGGCCTATCCAGCCGTCATGTTGTGTCTGTCGATCCTGGCCTGTGTCTTCCTGTTGACGTACGTGTTTCCCAAGATCGAGCCGATGTTTGCTGCCCGCGGCGTGGAACTGCCCACCCCCACCAGGTTCGCCCTGGCCTTGTCGCACTCGCTGACCGAGTTCTGGTGGATCTGGCTGTCTGCCGGACTGGGATTGGTTTGGGGCGGGCGAATCGCGTTCAGGCAACCGTGGGGCCGTGATGCGTGGGACTGGTTCGTCCTGAATTGCCCAGGGCTGGGCGGACTGATGCGGCGGTCAATCCTGGCGCGGTCGCTGCGCAGTCTGGCAACGACCATCAATGCCGGTGTTCCCGCGTTGGAATCGCTGCGGTTGTGTGCTGCGACATCGGAGAATGTCTACTTCGAGCGGGCCTGGTCGCAGGTGACGGAGCAGGTGGCCAGCGGCCGACAGATCCACGAAGTCCTGGAGGACGATGCCCTGTTTCCCCAGACGCTCACGCAAATGGTCGGATCGGGAGAGCGCTCCGGGAAACTGGGGACGGTGCTGAACAAGATCAGCGACTACTACGAATCCGAGGTCGCAGCGACGGTCAAAACACTGACGACGCTTCTGGAGCCTCTGATGGTGGTCGTCATGGGAGCCGTGATCGGCGGCCTCGCCCTGGCCATGCTGTTGCCGATCTTCCGGCTCAGCACTCATGTGGGCTAATCGGCGGCTCCCAGTCGAGGTGATCTCGGGATCTGCAGCTGTCCAAGATCGAACAGGTCTCCGGCCTGCAAGCGGCTCTGTCGCCGCGCTTCACCGGAGGAGAGCGGAGCGCAGACCGTGACGGTTGACTCGCCCAACACCGTCAGTCGCGGTCCCTGAATGACGGCCGCAGTGTCTTCGTCGATGCCCAATCCAAATCGATCGGGGTGTCGCGCCAACACATTCCACAGGCGCTCCTCTCGATTGCGGACCAGGAAATGCTGGTCAATCACGGCATTCCGCACGAGATCGAATCCCTCGCGGGTCTCTCCGCGAACGATCATGACCTGGCTGAGAACGGCGGCTCCCGCTGATGTCCCAAAGATGACTCCGCCCCGCTTCAGCAGCTCCGTCAGTTCGCGTTCGACCGGCGTGTTCAAGTAGCGAGACGCCAGTCGCGTCTGCCAGCCTCCGGTCATCCAGACGCCTGTCGCATGCCGCAGGGGCTCCGCAAAGGCTTCGGGTTCGGACTCCTCGCGCGACTCCGCGTGCAGCAGTTGAACCGACAGGAGTTTTCGGTTGCGCCAGGGTTCCAGGCGGCTTTCATCAAGCGGAGTGTCGGGGTCGGCGGTCGGGATGACCACGATCTGCGCGGCCTCCCCGCCCGCCAGCTCGAGGAACTTGTTGCGGACGACCGGGTCGACGGTGCCGCCTCCGTGCAGGATGATCGTGCCGACGGACTCCTCTGCGGCATCCAGCCGGTTGATCGTTGCAGCAATCAAGAGGAACCAGCAGCAGCCTTGCCAGCGCATCATTCCATCCCAAACATGGCGGCCATCGGAATCAGGTGTCTGCGAAAGAATAACGCAGCCGCGGAATGGCCGATTCCACGGCTGCGTTGATTTCTCGTCATCCTGTGGACCGTGGGCTAGGACAGGCCCCATCCGCTGCGGTATTCCCGGGTGATAAAGCGGTTGGCCGCCTCATCGTTCTTGATCCGCAGGTTGACCGCGTCCCATTCGACCTTCTTGCCAGCCCGGAGAGCCACGTTGCCCAGCAACACGGTTTCGGTCAGCCGGCCCGCGTAGTCGAAATTCGACATGGCCAGTTCGGGCTTGCCCTCCTTGATCGCGTTGGCGAACTCGGTGAAGTGCCCCGGTGACACGACGACTTCCGGCTTCTTGAAGTCCTGCCACTTGTCGAGCGGCAGCATCTGGTAAGTGCCGTGATAATCGCTGTCGGAATAAATGGATCCCTTCTCACCGATCACCAGCGAGCCGCTCGCCTTCTGCTGCACACCCGGGTGCAGCGATTCTGGAGGCCGCTTTCCGCCCTCGTACCAGTACAGGGTGCAGGGGCCGTAGTTTCCGCGAGGACCGAATTCGTACTTGACCACGCAGAACTTGGGGTACGTTTCCTGGCGGGCCTCGCCGGTCCATTCCGGATCGGGTTCCGCCTCGACGGAAACCGGGTCGAAGAGCTCCAAGGCCTTGACCGCCATGTTCATGGTGTGGCAGGCCATGTCTCCCAGAGCGCCCGTCCCGAAATCCAGCCAGCCGCGCCACTTGAACGGGTGGTAGGCGTCCTTGTTGTACGGCCGCTCCGGGGCCGGACCGAGGAACGCATCCCAGTTGATGTGCGGCGGCACGGGATCGACGGTCGTCGGGCGTCCCTGACCCTGGGGCCAGATCGGCCGATTCGTCCAAATGTGAACTTCCTTCACGGCGCCGATGTCCCCCCGGCGGATAATCTCGACGGCTTCCCGCAGACCCGTCGTCGCCGTCCCTTGATTTCCCATCTGGGTGACGAGCTTTTTCTCGGCGGCCAGCTCGCGCATCATGCGCGCTTCGGCGACGGTGTACGTCAGCGGCTTCTGGCAGAAGCAGTGCTTGCCGAGCTGCATCCCGCGGATCGCCGCCGGGGCGTGCGAATGGTCGGGCGTGCTGACGGTGATGGCGTCGAAGTCGCCGGCGCACTCATCGTACATCTTGCGGTAGTCGTTGAACTTCTTCGCCTTCGGATACCGGGCCGCGGCCTTGTTCAGCCGTTCCTCGTCGATATCGCACAGGGCGACAATTTCCCCGTGCCGGCCGGCATCATCGCGGTCGCTGGACCCTTTGCCGTCGACGCCGATGCAGGCGAAGCGGATCGTTTCAATCGACGAGCGTTCCTGCGTCCAACCGCGGGTGGATGAGCCCACCCAGAAGGCAGTGCTCAACGCAGCCGATTGCTGCAGGAATTGACGACGTGTGGACTTGCGGCTCATCAGCGGCTCCCTCAGGCTTCCCGACCAGTGATGTGGGTAATTGGACGACCTCGGCATGGCAGCAACCAGCGCGGCAACAGAATCCGATGATATCAACGGCGGTCGGTCCGTACAGTCGCACAGGGGCTTGCTGGCCGATTTTTTTCGATCCGGGCCCCCTTCGGTCCGACCCGCAAGTCACCCGCGGCAGACCCGGCCGGGAATGGGGGGTTCCAACCAGGATTTTGCGAGCGTGCAGGGCCGATGGGAGCTGTAATTTCCCGCGAGTTTCGTCAAAATGAGACGCTTCTGCCCAGCGGCTTGCCAAGCTTGGATGCTGATGCATCACACCGTCCTCCAGCACCTGGAAAGCTTGCGACGCAGCGGCGTCAGGGAATGGAAGCCGATCGCTGCGGCGGCCATCCCCTCCCTGGCTGTTGCTGCCGAGGAGCCCCCCCGCGCGTCGCCTTCCGCCGCCGTCGTGTCTCAGGCCGGAGGGCTGTTTTCCACGGAAGAAACCTCTGCCATGCCGAAGCGTGCTCCGCATCCGTCCGCCGCGAGGTGCCAGGAGTTTCGTCCGCTCGATGTTCCGGCCGGTGAGCGTCCGGCGCGGCTTGCCGAATTGCAGGCTCGCGTTGCCACTTGCACGCGATGTCAGGAGTTGGCCCGAACTCGCACCCAAACGGTGTTTGGGGTCGGAAACCCCAGCGCCCGCCTGATGTTCATCGGCGAGGCGCCTGGCGCGGACGAGGATCGCCTGGGTGAGCCTTTCGTCGGCAAGGCCGGCCAGTTGCTCAACGACATCATCAAAGCCTGCCGGCTGAAGCGGGATGACGTTTACATCTGCAACATTCTGCGGTGCCGTCCGCCCGGCAACCGGTTGCCGAGTCTGCATGAGGCCGAGAACTGCCGCGAGTTTCTCGACGGCCAGATTGCGATTGTCAACCCGGAGTACATCGTGTGCTGGGGTTCGTGCGCGGCCCGCAACCTGCTGGGGGCGGAGGAGGCGATCAGCAAGTTGCGCGGGAAGTTCTACAGCTACGGTCGTGCCAAGGTCCTGTGTACGTTCCATCCGTCCTATTTGTTGCGGAATCCTGCGGCCAAGAAGGACGTCTGGGAGGACATGAAGTACCTGTTTCGCGACATGGGCGTCGATCTGACCGCGCGTTCGTGACGGTGGCAAGCTCACCGCGTTTTATCTGGCCGGCTGTTGAAATGGGGATTGAAGTGACGTTATTGACCTCAGGCGCGGCGTTATCTTTGCTTCAGGTTTCTCAGGCCGCAAAGCTGGCATCTGCGGATCACGGCCCACCGCGGCCGCAAAATCGTGCTTTTCAATCGAGTTGACGTCTTTGCTGACGTTTTCGTCATCCGCAGTTTTGGCGGAATACTTCCTGTGCGGGTGTGAGGCAGACTCAGAGCAGGGTCGCCGTTTGTGGCGGCTGTACCAAATGTCCAACAACGACGGCCGTTCCGACCGCCGATTGTTCCGTCTCCCCTCGCTGGGGCAATGATCCATTTGCCAAGGAAAAGATCATGAGGATGCTGAGTCGCATCGTTGGGCTTGTGTTGGGAGCGGCCTTGGGTGGCCTCGCCGTTCCGGGGGTCGCCGCTCCCCCAGTCGATCCGGTGTTGGAATGGAACCTGATTGCGATC
>Ga0073934_10011333_pt1 | contig 10814 bp, 13 predicted proteins | sample LarsenN4metaG_FD_76834 | JGI IMG/M metagenome (GOLD analysis project Ga0073934, IMG submission 76834) | Hot spring sediment bacterial and archeal communities from British Columbia, Canada, to study Microbial Dark Matter (Phase II) - Larsen... ...
CACTGACATATTTATAGGGCGGGTCCTCCTGCTGGACGCAGACGCTAAACCGGCCGGCCTGCCGTAAAAGCTTGACCTTCCGCGCGGTTCCGCCGGTCCATATCTTGATTTCTCCACCTGGTTCATAGTTGTACCAAACCGGCACGGTCAGTGGACCACGCCCTTCTTCGGGGACGCTAATCACACATACATGCACATCGGCCAGAAAGGCTTCACGTTCATCCTTCGTCATCGCCTGAGCCATAGCGTTTGCTCCTTTCGTATCTCAAGTTTATTAAATTTTCACACGGGTTGGGCGGCGGAAGAAAATATCGAATTGGCTGCCAATTTTAACTTCTTTGGCTGATTTAGGCCAGAGGCCGGGAATGACATGATGGCAGTTTGGGCACCGGCCATCATCGGTCAGATGATAGCCCAAAATGACATAGCCGTAACGTTCAACTAGAACTGTTTTACAGTTGGGACAGTAGGTATTTTCCCACCGGTCCACTTCACCGGGGCGGTTACCGGCGTAGACGTAGTGGAGACCGGCTTCAGCCCCAATCTCGGCGGCTCGAATGAGGGTGGCCGAGGTGGTATTATCCGGTTCAGTCATTTTGTAATCTTTGTGGAAAGCGGTCACGTGCCAGGGAATATCGGGCGAAACGCCGGCAATAAATTGGGCCGCATCGCGTAACTCTTCCGTGGAGTCGTTAAAGCCGGGCACGATCAGAGTCAGCACCTCCAGCCAGAAGCCGCGTTCATGCAGCGCCTCGATGGTCCAGAGCACATGCTTTAAGACGCCACCCAATTCCTTATAGTTCTTCTGCCGCATCGACTTCAGATCGACTTTATAGCAGTCGGTATAGGGCTTGATAAAATCCAAGGCTTCGGGCGTTGCATTGCCGTTGGAGACAAAGCCGGTCAACAGTCCGGCAGCTTTGGCCTGTTTGAAGATAGTCATAGACCATTCTGAGGTGATCAACGGCTCGTTGTAGCTGCTGACCACCAGCCGGGCTTCGGTGCGCTGGGCGGCCTGGATCAAGGCTTCCGGTGTAAAATGGGTCGGAGCCGATCCGGCGGCGCTGTCGCGCAGGGCCTGGGAAGTAACCCAGTTCTGGCAGTAACTACAGTGGAAATCACAGCCCAGCATGCCAAAGGTCAAGGCATTGCTGCCGGGCATGGCGTGAAAATAAGGCTTCTTTTCCACCGGGTCGCTCTGGACGCCGGCGGCGTAGCCATAGGGCACGCGCAGAGTCCCACCTTCATTATAGCGAACCTTGCAAATGCCGCGCTGGCCGGAAAAGATCAAGCAGCGATGGCCGCAGGCAAAGCAGCGGACTTTATTATCCTCTAATTTTTGGTACAGGTGCGGGTCGCCTTCAACCGTCGAGGCATCAAGCGCCTCTTGTAAGGTCACCTGACGGAGTGGAATAACGTTCATAAAAAACACCCCCTTCTACCCGATATTGTACCCGGCGTAGAAAGGGGCGTCAATGTCAATGAACAATGAGAAATTAACAATGAGCAATTGAGCCGGATTATACGGAAAATTTTGTTAATTATTCATTACTCATTGTTAATTGTGATCGAGCTGCCGGGGGAGAGGACGTGGACTTTGGTTTGGGTTTCGGACTGGACGCGCTGGGCCCAGGCTTGGGCGTCTTGCTCGATGAGCGGCCAAGTGCTGTAGTGGCTGGGCACGGCCAACCTGGGCTTGACCAGCTTAACGGCCCGCAGCGCGTCATCCGGCCCCATGGTAAAGTTGTCGCCAATCGGCAAAACCATCAGGTCGATTCCCTCCTCGCCATAGAGCCGCATGGTTTCAAACAGGCCGGTGTCGCAGGTCAGGTAGAGTTTTTTGCCTTCGGCAGTGATGAGAAATCCGGAGGGGTTACCGCCGTAACTGCCGTCCGGCAAAGCCGAGCCGTGATGGGCAATGGTTAGCTTGACATAGCCGAAGTCATAGTTAAAGCCGCCGCCAATATGGTGCGGATGGGTCTGATCTTCGGGAATACCTTGACGCTGCAGCCAACTGACAATCTCAAAGTTAGAGATTACGGTTGCGCCGGTCCGCTGGGCGATGGCAACCGTATCGCCAATATGATCAAAATGGCCGTGCGAAATCAAGATGTAATCGGCCGCCACCTGGTCGGCGGAGACCTGGGCGCTGGGGTTATCGCTCAAAAATGGATCGACGAGAATTTGTTTGCCGCCAATTTCCAGGCTGTGAGCGCCATGCCCCAAATAAGTATACTTTATTGCCATTTCAGTCCCTCCTTATCACTGGATGAATAACGTCATTGTTTAAGTAGGGGTAAAGTATAGCAAACGAATCAGGACCATGTCAATTACTCTGGTCTGGCTCGGTCGAGAGTCTAGATGTTGCCTGTAATATGATCACAGGGAGTTCAGCCTTGGCCCTTTTCTGGTAATCATGCCAATAGGCCGGCGCCTGCGCCCACAACCGGCGGCGCTCATCGCCATGGGCCTCTTGAGCGTTGACCTGTATGGCGGATGTTCCAATTTGGATCGTGGCTTGTGGATGCGCCCGCAGATTCAGGTACCAGGCCGGTCTTTCCAAGACACCTGGGGCGATAATGTAATCAGCTTCATCTCGCATGTAAACAAGCGGCAAAGTACGGGGCCGGCCACTCTTCCGGCCAGTAGTTGTCAGCAAGAGTACAGGCAGCCCATTCATCATTGCTCCCAGGCGTCCACCAGACAGCCGGTAGATAAAGACGTGCAAGGCGCTAAAGATGCGGAGCAGCCAAAGGGGAGGGATCATGATTATTGTTGCTCCAAGGGCTGTGACATCGGCTACAAATCCTCCGTAGAAGCCATTAACCTAAACATAACGCCACCAGATGCCTGTACACTCTGGCAGGATAACACCTTCGGATTCAACGATGAACTTGTCCAGCATGGCCTCTCCGAAGACAGGCCCGATAATCGCCTGAGCCTCAGCCAGCCTCTCAAAACGATAATCTGTCCTGATCCAGTTCGATGAAAAGTTCCATTCCTTTTCAAAATAATCATAGGCGGTTGTAAATAGCTCAGGCGGCTTGGGCATCGTCTCGCCGGTACCAAGGGTTTCAATGAGGATGGCCATCCCGCCAGGCCGGACGACACGCAGCATCTCCTGAATGGCCCAGCCCAGGTGTTTACGCCAGGCGTCCATATGCCAGGTCATGATTTGGACAAAACTCCAGCCTTCAATCGCGACATCGGCGCAGGCGGCCGGTACCGGCATGGCGCGGCTGTCTGCTATACCTGTGAGCCAGTTGGACCGATTGGACTGCCGTAATTTTCTATGAGCGATACGGATCATCGATGGGGTGAGATCAAAAGCGTAAATAGATCCCACGCCTGGAGTAAGTTGAGTGGTAATGCGGCCTGTGCCTGCGCCAAACTCGACGACCTGAGCATCGTTGAAAGGGTAGAGTTGGCTCAGGGCCAGCATGAGATTGCCTTCGTAATCTTCAGACTGAACCAGCCGGTCATAGAGTTTAGACTGGTTAACGTAGAGGTTTCGCCAATGATTGTTGTCCATACAAGCCTACTGCTCAATTTTTGAGAGTTGGTTGAGTACGTCCTCTTGTATTACCTTCAGTAACCGGCGAGCCTTCATCCCTCGACATAGCAAATCAAGATCGCACCCCTTCAGTTGCATGTGTTTGATCAAGGGGTTATATCTATCAGGCCGACCGCGAAATAACTCAGATACCAGACGCAATTCTAGAGCAACGGTTGGTATAAGATAATTCCCACAAGGAAGAAGGACAAAATGTTTCCACGGTCCTGGGCCAAAACATTCGATGCCGTCCGAGGCAGTTTCCCACTCGACAGTACTGGTTCCTATTTCAACACCATTAACCTCAAAGGAACTGTGGTACTGTTTGTTTTCTGGGAGCAGCGTCGGCGGCAGGAAGCATTTGAATGAGGCCATCGCCTGACTAAATAAATCAACTGCCTCACGTTCTTTGACCAGTAAATCAATATCTCGGGCCGGTAATGGCACCCCATGAAGCAATGCAGCGCCAGTTCCCACTAAACGGTATTCAACTTGAGCAAAAGCCGGCATTATCTGGTCGAACACAGTGATCAGTGTATTCTGCAAATGAGACTGGTTAAGCGGCATAACTATAAAGGAAAAAGATCTTTATGCTTTTACCTTCCGCGTTTCAAGCCAGCGTTTAAGCGACTCTTGGCTTTCCGCTGAATGTAACCCAATCAGTAAATCAGCCGTTCTAATGTCTTCATCCAAGTCTGGCCAGTGTATCCCCTCGCCTTCGATCACCCAATTCTCACGTTCTGGAAGGCTACCGTGGTACAACCGGGGATAGTAGGCTAAAGGTACAGAAATCGTACGGCCATCCACCAAATCAACAATTAGATCATTCTCTGTGAACCTTACATTGGCAGCTTTAGCTATACTCTCTAATTTTTCTATCAAATACTTAACGGTTAAACTGTTCATTCCATCGCTCCAGCATATCAACACCCAAAGATCTATCAAGTTTCGTCTATTCGATAGGTCTCTTCATTAATAGCGTAAATTATCCTTTAGTGTTCATGCCTTTTCAGAATAATTCTAAGATACCGGTATCAATATCTTCATTCATAACCTTGATCGCATCAAAATTTTCCCGCAGAATAATCTCAATATCCTGGGTGGAACAATTGCCTCGTCGTATCCAAATTACTTTCGGTGGAAATCCTTGCAAAATACTGAATTCACTAAAATCTACATCTTTTGTCACGATGATGTAATCGTGTTGACGAGCATAATCCCAGATTTCCTGGTCCAATGATCGGTCAAGTTCAACCTGTGCAACATGAATGGAGTTCGGATACAAGTCGGCCAGCCAATGCACCAAGCGAGGGGAAAGATTTTGATCTAACAGCAACTTCATGTCGAGATAGCTACCGTAGATCGTTCTCGTTCAGCCGCAAACTTGAGACAGGCCAGAATATCTTCCTGAGTCAAGTAAGGAAAATCGGCCAGAATTTCCTGATAATTCATTCCAGAAGCAAGATAATCAAGAATATCATAAACGGTTATGCGCATCCCTCTAATACAGGGTTTACCGCCACGTTTACCAGGCTCAATCGTAATGATATCTTTGTAATCCATAGCTTCTCCCTCAATTATTAGGTAATAATACTATATCATAACGTTGAGGCTAAAACGAATCGGGCCGATGATGACACTGTATCCCGTAGCTGAGATTGATTGAGCAATTGAATGATATCTTTCAGGCTACACTTTCTCCCCGCCGGCGCTCGCGGCGGCGTTCGCGGCGATTGTCGCCATCTGCGGTGGGGGCGGCCTGGCGGCTAGCCATGATCCAGGCCATGCAATTTTCGTCGGCGCCGGTCAAGACATCAGCGGCCATGATGGCATGTTTGATTTCCGGCTCAATTGGGTTGGTAATGGCCGAGGTCAAGCCATGGCTGATCATCATTGCCAAAAAAGCGCCGTTCAGCGGGCCACGGTTGGGCAGGCCAAAGGAGACATTGCTGGCACCACAGCAGGTATTGACCCCTAACTCTTCCCTGAGCCGCCGCAGAATCGCAAAAACCTGCTGGCCGGCGTAGCGCATAGCCCCAATTGGCATCACCAGCGGGTCGATCAAAACATCTTCTTTGGGGATGCCATGATCCATGGCCCGCTCCACAATCTTCTTGGCCACCGCAAAGCGGGCATCGGGGTCTTCGGAGATGCCGCTCTCGTCATTGGAGATACCAATCACCGCCGCCCCATATTTTTTGACCATCGGCAGGACCGACTCCAGCCGCTCCTCTTCGCCGGTGACCGAATTGACCAACGGTTTGCCTTCGTAGGCTTCGAGACCGCTGGCCAGGGCCGCAACAATCGAGGAGTCGATTGACAGAGGCGCATCGGTCACCGACTGCACAATCTTGATGGCCTGGGCTAAAATAGCCGGTTCATCGGCCAGCGGGATACCGGCATTGACATCAAGCATATGGGCCCCGGCTTCGACCTGGGCCAGGGCATCTTTGACCACCCGGTCGAAGTTGCCGGCGGCCATCTCGGCGGCCAGAAGCTTGCGGCCGCTGGGATTAATCCGCTCGCCAATAATGGTAAAGGGCCGGTCGGGGCTAATGATCACCGTTTTTGTTTTTGAACTGATAACTGTCTGCAATGTTACCTCCTGCTATGGAACCTATTGTTGCGTCAGGGGCGGATGGAGTCGAGCCTTCAGGCGGGGGACCGGCTAAAGCCTCGACTCCATCCCCGGCTGTTAGACGGCTTGTTTTGATTTTCTGATCCGGTCATGGTGATGATGATCGGGCGGGACGCCCGGCTGCATCGGGCGGGGCAAGAGACCGGCCTCCTCGATCAACTCGGCTACCAGTTCTTCCTGGCGGTAGGCCATGACATGAACGCCGGCTACTCCCTCGATCTCGCGGACCTGCTGGATAATCTCCACGCAGATTCGCTTGCCTTCTTCACGTTTTTGGCCGGCAGGGATTTTGCGCAGGCGTTCAACAACTTCATCGGGAATATAGACACCCGGTACTTTGGTCCGCATAAACTCGGCTGCTTTTTCCGAGCGCAAGGGGCCAACCCCGACCAGAATAAAGACCTTTTCATGCAGCCCCAGGTCCCGAACGCGCTGCATAAATTGTTTAAAGCGGGGAACATCAAAGCAGTACTGGGTTTGGATAAAGTCGGCCCCGGCTTCAACCTTTTTTGCCAGCCGGAAGGGACGCCAATCATATGGCGGCGCAAAGGGATTTTCGGCGGCGCCGATAAAGAGGCGAGGCGGGGACGTGAGCTTGCGGCCGCTCAGGAACATGCTTTTCTCCCGCATGATCTTGATGGTGCGGATAAGCTGGATCGAGTCGAAATCAAAGACGCGCTTGGCTTCGGGCTGGTCGCCGACCGTTACATCATCCCCGGTCAGGCACAGGACATTACAGGCGCCCATTGCCGCCGCCCCTGGGACATCCCCTTGAATGGCAATCCGGTTGCGGTCCCGGCAGGAAACCTGTAATACAGGCGCATAGTCCGCCCGGGTTAGAAGGGCGCAAATCGCGACACTGGACATGTGGCAGTTTGCCCCCGACCCATCGGTAGCGTTGATGCCATCACAGACCTGCGACAGGACCAGGGCGGCCTGGTAAACCTCTTCCGGGTTGGCGCTGTCAGGCGGATTGAGTTCTGCTGTAACGGCAAAGCGGCCGGAGCGCAGCACCCGCTCCAGGCGACCATCGGATTTATATTCACTATTTATCATAACTTTGTGAGAGGAAAGGCTAATCTAAACCACTATACCATCATCAACAAGACACTTTGACCATAAAACCATTACGTTTTACGCCTTTACGTTTTACTCATCTCCCCATCCCCCCATCTCCTTTGGGACGAGCGGAATGTAGGACATACCTGCCCAGCCGGCCGGGACCCGTTTATCCATACCGGTTAGCAGGTTGATCCAGGCCGACGAATCCTCAAGCCGGCGATTGACCGGCGGTTGAAGCTCTAACAGCTCTTGGCCATAAATTGGCATCCGCAGGGAGCGTTCGTAGGCTTCCACCCAAACACATCTCATCTCGGGAATGACCTCACAATGGCCGTTAGGCCGCACCCCGCCGCAGGGGCCATTCCGCAGATTCTTGGGGCAGTTCATCGGGCAAGTCATCCCGGTTGAATGCAAAATGCATTGGCCGCACATCTTACAGCCAAAAACAGCCCGTTTGGCCCAGGCTTCAGGAACATGAATCCAACGGTCAATGCGGCCATAGCCTATCCGGCGAATGGCCGGATCAAGCCGTTTAAAGAGCCATTCGGTTAATTGGTAAACTCGTTCCAGGAAGTGAGGATAATTTTGTAACCATCTGCCTGTTTTCATGGTTGCTCAACTTTTATGGTTTTGAACGGCGGCGACGGCGTTCCCGGGAAGATTCGGCCACGGCCGGCGCTTCCGGCAGCAGCCCTTCCAGGTGAGGAAATGGATCTTGCTGGTGAGGAAAATGGATAGCATTTACAAATTCGGTCTGGAAATCGGGATCGACGGCCGTTTCGATATAACGGACCCGGTGGGCGATCTGCTGGGCTTCAAGACGCTTATGCCGGTTTAACAGGGCAATACGGGCGCCATCACCGGCAGCATTACCGACCGCGTAAACTTTTTTCAAATCACAATCAGGAATCAGCCCCAAGATCATCGCGTACTTGGGATCGATGTAACTGCCAAAAGCGCCGGCCAAAATGATCCGGTCAACGGCAGCGATACCGGCCCGGTTCATCAACAGCTTGGCCCCGGCATATAGGGCCGCCTTGGCCAGTTGAATATTGCGGACATCATCCTGGGTAACGACAATGGGCTCTTTAGTGGCGCTTTGCCCGGCAGTAGCCAGGATATAAGCGCCTTTGCGCCCTTGCCACAGGATACGGTCGCCGCTCACATCGGGATTGAAACGGCCATCCGGCAAAATGATCCCGGCCAGGTACATCTCGGCCACGGCTTCGATAATACCGGAGCCGCAGATGCCAATCGCCCGATAGTGCGGTTGGGCCTCCGGCGATACGCCTTCGCCAAGCTGCCATTCATCCGACCAGCGCTCTTCGCCAATCACGCGAAATTTGGCTTCCTTGGTGGCCGGATCGATCCGCACCCGCTCAATCGCCCCTGGCGTCGCCCGGATACCGTAGGTAATTTGAGCGCCCTCAAAGGCCGGGCCGGTCGGGCTTGAGGCGCTGTAGAGCCAATCTTGGTTGCCCAGAACAATCTCAGCATTGGTTCCCACATCGGCGATCAACGTAAGTTCAGATTGGCGATAAGGCTCCTCGGCGATCAAAACAGCGACATTATCGGCCCCGACATGGCCGGCTTCGGCGGGCAGCACATGCAACCTGGCCCCAGGGTGGAGCTGCAGTCCCAAGTCGTGAGTTTTGAGATCGATGGCGTCTCGGTTGGCCAGGGCAAAAGGCGCCCCGCCCAACTCTAGGGGACTAATCCCGAGCAAAATATGGATCATCGTGGTATTACCCACAACAACCAGTTCGTGTATCTGGCGGGCGCGCAGGCCGGCCTGTTTTGCTGCGTTTCTAGCCAACAGATTCAAGGTATCAATAATGGCCTGATGCATTTTATCCAGTCCATCATGGTGCAGCATGACGTAAGAGATACGGCTCATCAAATCCTCGCCGTAGGTCACCTGGGGATTCATCATCGACTCGGTGGCCAGGATTTGGCCGGTTCGCAAATCACACAGGTAACCGGCCACCGTCGTGCTGCCCACATCGACGGCCAGCCCGTAAATTCCTTCCTCATAACCGGGCTGAACATCAATGACTTCGTGTTCTTGCCACAGCGTTACCGTCACAGCCCACTTCCCCTGCCGGAGCGCCGGCTGTAAGCGGCGCAGCGCCTGCAAGTCGATGGTAAGCTGCTCAAGCTGCCACTGTTCAGCCAGGGCGTTCTGCAGGCGGCCCCAATCCCCCCGATGTTCGCCGAGTTGGGCCTGGTCTACTTCGACATAAACTTTGCGGATGGCCGGAGCAATCTCAATAATTCGCTCAGTGGCCGACTTGCGGATGATCTGTTTCTGAGCCCGGCTTTCTTCGGGAACGGTGACCAACACATCGCCGTAAACATAGGCAGCGCAGGAAAGGCGGCAGTCGCTGCTGTTCAAACGGCTCAACAGCCGCTGCTCTTCCTGATTGGCCGGCGAGAGATGGCTTGGGTTGGAAATGAGGCCATGCTTCTGGAAGTTACCTTGTTCAATCTGGACCTTGCATTTCCCGCAAGTAAGCCGGCCGCCGCAGATACTTTCAATTTCGATGCCCATCTGGCGGGCCGCATCCAGGAGAGACTGGCCGGGCGTCACCCGGCTACGACGGCCGGAAGGCATGAAGATGACCAAGGGTGTTTTATCTGATGGCTGATTATGGTTATTTGAAGACATTTTACCTGATCTGTAACTGATTTGGCAGGCCCAGCATCGCGGCCTGAATTTCTTCTTGAAAGGTTTTGATATGCTCATCCATGAGCCGGCCGGCCAATTCGGCATCCCTGGCTTTCAGCGCCGCTAAAATAGCGGCATGCTCCAGAACCGCCCCTCGCATATCCCCCACCCTGGCCAGGGCAAAGTACCACAGGCGTAAACTTAAAGCATACATCGTAGTTAAGGCATCTGAAAGAAATTCATTGCCGGCAGCTTCATAGATGATCTCATGACAGGTTTGGTCGATACTGATCAGCGCCTCATTATCAACCAGGCTGCTTTCAGCCGGCAAGCCGGCCAAGACCTGCTCCATCCGTTGCCACTGTTCGGCGGAACCGCGCTGAGCCGCCAGCCGGACCGCCAAGTTCTCTAACTCCAGCCGGACCTCACACAGATGTTGGAGATCCCTAATTCCAATATCGGTCACAAACATTCCGCGCCGGGGAACGATCACGACCAGCTTTTCTAAAGAAAGCTGCCGCAGCGCTTCACGAATGGGCGTGCGCCCCAACCCCAGGGCCGCTTGCAGTTCAGCTTCCAGGATGACCGAACCGGGTAGTAACTCTAATGAAACAATTTTTTGTTTAATCTGCTCATAGGCTTGCTGGCTGAGGGAGACAGCCCGGCCATTTTTGCTCAACATCAATCTTTTACCGGCTGTTCTGATATATCACAAATATATCCAATGTTATATGGTCGAGGTATCTTACCGACTCTGTTTAATTTTGTCAATAACTTATCGATTATAAACTAGGGCAATTGCATAGATTATGTAAATAAGAGAAGGGGGCTCAGAAGAATTTGCCAAAGAGCCACAAGATGGGTCATGATGTCGGCTAAAAAGGAGCAGCGAC
>Ga0073934_10011334_pt1 | contig 10813 bp, 10 predicted proteins | sample LarsenN4metaG_FD_76834 | JGI IMG/M metagenome (GOLD analysis project Ga0073934, IMG submission 76834) | Hot spring sediment bacterial and archeal communities from British Columbia, Canada, to study Microbial Dark Matter (Phase II) - Larsen... ...
CCCGGAAGACGGAGAAGTTCGGGTCAATGGCAAGCAGTTCGTCTGTCCACAGGTCCGCATAGGCGGGCAGGAACAGACCGCCGCCTTCCTGCGCCATGGGTGTAATATTGGCCGGGTCGAGCAGGGTCAGGATCAGTTCCTTGGCTACATCAATGTTCTTCGCGCCCTTAAAGATGGTGAACCAACCGTTTGAACCGGCCTCCATCCGCCGTCCATCCAGCCATTTGGGGCCGCGAAGCACCGCCGTATTGGCAAAGAGTTCCGGGTTGTTCTTCTTCGCAGCGCCATACACGCTGGGCTGGTTGAGGGTCATCGCAATCGTACCCGCGAGATAGGCTTCGTTATTGCCCGTGTCAGTCCAGCTCTCAACGCCGGGCGGCAGCATCGGCGCGTACATCGGATTCGTGTAGATGTCCGCCAGCCAGGTGACGCCGGCAACGGTTTCCGGCGAGTTAAAGGTGACCACCAATCCGGTCTCATCGCTGATCGTGCCGCCAAAGGCCTTGATAACACCATCAATCAGGCCGTGCGCATCGCCGCTCCGGTTGACCGTGAAGCCCCAGCCCCACATCTGGTTATCAGGGTTAGAAGCGGCCAGGGCAGCGTCCCGGTGTTCATCCCAGGTTTCGAGCGAATAGACATCAATTCCGGCGGCTTCAAACACGTCTTTGCGGGCGAACCACGCCCCCGTGACGCTCATGAACGGAACGGCCCACCATCGCCCATCAAGCTTGCCGTTGAACTCGGCGATGGCCGGCACCACATTCCCATAGCGGCTGATGGCCTCTTCAACCACATCCGTCACATCTTCGAGGATGTCCTGCGAGTACATCAACGGAATGCTGAGCTGGTTGTAGCTCAGGTCGGGCGGGTTGCCCGCCTGGACAGCGGCTACCATCTTGGCGATGAAATCACCGAACAGCTCCGGGTTTGCTGTCGAGATGTCCAGATCAATGCCCCTGTTCTCGGCAAACTGCACAACCGAATCGTGGAACATGTTCTGGACAACCTCAAAGTATTCGGTTCGATGAATGACCGTGAGCGTGCCCTCGACACCTACCGGTAGCGGCAGCGGCGTGGCTGTGGGGTCTTGCGCCAGGACGCCCGGTATCCGGGTCCCGGCTGCAAGGAACGCAGCCCCGGTTCCAGCCGCGCGCAGGAAGTTGCGGCGGCTCATTCTTCTCTTGATCATTTTTCCTATCCTCCTGAAGTGACTTTTCTTCAAACAACTACGCGGAAAGGTTGGCACAAAGCGCCATCTCAGAAAAACTACACGGTTATATTGACAGGTTGTTGAACTATTAGGGCAGTATTCACCTCCTTACGTTTCCTCCTGTTCAACCACGGAAGGTTCATTTGTTATCTGAATATGATAACGCATCAATCACCCCTGTCATCCCCCTTTCGTTCAGGCTAGGTGCGGATTTGCCGAGTTGTTCAAGGTTGATCCTCGACCAGATAAGCATGATGTTTGCCTGCACAGCCTGGGCGGCCTCTTCAGCATCGCCGCGGCGGAGCGCCGCCACAATCGGCTGGTGTCGCGTCCCGACCTCCACAAAATCCGGGTAGTGCACGGGATGGGACTGCACGATGAAGCGCTGAATCTGGCTGGACAGCGGCGTCCATGCCCGCAGCAAGCCGGCGCTGCCCGACCACTCCACAATCAAGCGGTGAAACTGCATGTCGTATTCAGCCAGCGAAATCATATCCTTCTGGCTTCCGGCCTGCGCCATCTTCTGAACCAGCGCATCCAGATCAGCGCATTGTGCCGGGGAGATACGCTGCGCTGTCCGTCGAATGGCGAATCCCTCAATCGTGCTGCGGATGGAGAACAACTCGTACATCTCATCTGTCGAAACATCGGTGACATACGTCGCGCTCCGTGCCTGGCGCTCGACCAGCCCATCCCGTTCAAGCCGCTGTAGCGCTTCTCGAACCGGCCCCTGACTGGTACCCATTTGCGCCGCGATGTCCAGTTCCACCAGCTTTTCGCCGGGTTGCAGATCAGCGCGGATGATGGCGGTACGCAAACGTTCATATACCTGGTCAGACAGGGAGGCGAGTTTTGCGATTCGTGGTTGCGGCTGATGCGAAGAGGCGTTCGCCATAAGTAGCATCAAGGTCAATTAATTATTGATAATCAATGGTAAATTGGACTCTGAAGAATGTCAAGAAATCGCTGCGGCGGGTAACGATCAAGGCATCTGGCGCAAAAAAAAGTGGCCCCGTCTGGGGTGAGCGGGGCCACTGTTGGTCAGGTCTGGGATTTAGAAGTCGAAGTCTTCGATATTGTCGGCGGTGTAGATGAAGGGCGGGCCGAGGAGAATTTCGCTGCCATTCACCACCGGGAGCATCCCCAGTCGCCCGGCATCCACCTCGGTGTCGCCCGGCCCGAACTCGCCGTCAACGACGCGGCGCATCACATAAACCGCCGCATAGCCGAGGTCAATCGGGTTCCACAGCACCACTGAATTGACGCAGCCCGACAGGACGAAGGGCTTCATCTGGTTCGGCGTGGACAGGCCAACAACGTGTACTGCCGCTGCTTCGTCAGCCGTACCCTGGCACAGGCCGGCCTGCGTTACGGCGTCGGCTGAACCGGGGGTCGCCACGCTGGTCATGCCAAACAGACCGTCAAGGTCCTCGCCGTACTTGTTGATGAGTGTGGTCGCCTGCTGGAAGGCCAGATTCTGGTCTTCCTGCGACTCGACCGTTTCGAGCCATTTCAGATTCGGATAGCACTTGTTCGTGTAGGCCCACATCTCGGCGATCCAGCGGGACTGGTTCGGTGTCGTGAAGGTGCTGGTGACAATGGCAAAGCTGCCGTCCTCACCGATTTCGGCGACCATGCTATCCATGAGCGCTTTCGCTATGCCGTTGAACTCCGCCTGGTTTACGAACCACTCACGCGCTTCTGGGACAGAGTTGGCATCATAGCCAACGACATGGATCCCCTCGGACAGCGCGCGCTCAAGAACTGGGCCGATTGCCACCGGGTCATTGGCTGCGAACAGAATGCCGTCCACGCCCTGAGTGATGTAGTTGTCAATGAAGGTGATTTGCTCGTCAATGTTGGCAACTGTCGGGCCATCCGTCGTGACCGTCACATTCCCCAGTTCCTCAGCCGCCTGCTGCATCCCCAGCGAGGTCGCATTGAAATAGCCGATGCCGATGAGCTTCGGGATGTCCACCAGAACGATAGGCTGGCCGGCCTTGTCCGGTGGGTTGGTCGGCTGGCCGCCGTCGTAAGCAGGCGCCTCAGGCATAGCCGCTTCCGTGGCCTCTGGGGCCGCTGCGGTTTACTCGCCGGGGCAAGCAAGCGGATTCACCGGCAGATCATCGGCGCCATCCCAGCGCTGCTCTTCCTGCGCGGTCAGCGGAAAAGCCAGCGCAAATACGGCAAAAACCACCAGAACTAACGAAAAGAGACTTAACTTCCTTGACATTGCTAATGTCCTCCTTTTGATTACCTCACGCTACTTAAAACGATCAGGAGATTGAGCAACCGTTATCGCTCCGTGCGGAAGCACCACCTCCTTTTCCATACCTAACTGGCCCCGGACCGGCGCTGTATGTAGTTATTCACCAGAATGGCAAATATCAGCACCAGGCCAATGACGACAATCGTCGCGTCGCCCTTCATACCGGCCAGAGACAAACCGTTCTTGAGAAGCTGGATCAAAACCACGCCAATCATCGTCCCCGCAATGCTGCCCGTGCCGCCAAAAATACTGGTTCCGCCGAGCACTACTGCGGCGATCACGTCCAGTTCCAGCCCTGTCCCCATATCGGAGCGCGTCGTGCTGACGCGGGACACAAAGATGTATCCCGCCAGCCCGGACATAAACCCGGAGAAGGTGTAAATCAGCAGCTTGTAGCGGTTGACCGGGATGCCAGAAAAGCGCGCGCCAAGCTCGTTGTTTCCGATGGCGTACAGAGACCGCCCGAACACCGTGCGCGCCAGGATGATGCCGGCCACAATCGCTGCAATGACCAGTATCCAGAGCTGTGTCGGCACGCCCAGCACTTCCCGCTGACCCAACTGGTAGAACCATTCTGGATAGCCGCGCGCCGACCGCGCCTGGCTGATTCCCTCCGCCAGGCCACGATAGAACGCCAGCGTCGCCAGGGTCATAATCAGCGGCGGGACGCCGACACGAACAATGAACCAGCCGTTCACGAACCCGGCAATGGTGCTCGTTACCAGCGCAACCACAATCGCCAGTTCCAACGGGAACCCCAGCTTGTCCCAGGTATAGCCCAGCACAACCGCGCTCAGGCCGAAAACCGAGCCTACCGAGAGGTCAATCCCACCCGTGATAATGATATAGGTCATCGGCAGCGCGACCAGACCGACCTCGGTCAGCAGTCGTCCCTGGTTCAGGATGTTCTCTACCGTCCTGAATGGCGCCGAAAAGATAGACAGGATGGCTACGGAAACAACCAGGATGACGAGCAGCACCCCTTCCTGACTCAACAGGAGAGTGCGGGCGCGCGCCCCGAAGGTGGTGGTTTGTGATGAGGTTTCAGTCGCTAACATAATGTCTGCTCAGCTACTTCAACTGGCGACGGCGTCGCAGCAAATCCGCCAGCACCGTAATCAAAATCAGAATGCCCTGCACGGCGCGCAGCCAGTAAGGCGAGATATTGAAAAAGATCATGGCCGAGTTGATCGCGCGCAGCAGAACGGCGGCCAGCGTCGAGCCTACTACGGTTCCCGTGCCGCCCAGAATGCTCACGCCGCCGACGACGGAAGCGGTGATAACGAATAACTCCAGCCCCGGCGGAACGGTGGATTGGATGGTGGTGAACTGGGTTGCAAACAGCACGGCGGCCACACCGACGAACACGCCATTGATGATGAACACGCGCATCAACGTTGCGCGCGGCGAAATCCCGGAAAGACGCGCCGCTTCTGCATTGCCGCCAACCGCATAAATGGCGCGGCCATAGGCGGTGTACCGCATCCACAGCGCCGCCCCGATGGTCAGCACGATCATAATGATGACCGGCATCGGAATGCCGAGCGGGCGCTGCTGCGCAAGCTGAAACTCAGGCGGTATATCGTAAATCCACGCGCCCCCTGTCATGATGATTAACCCTCCCTGGAGAATGCTCAACATCCCCAGAGTCACGACGATTGCCGGGATACGCAGGTACGCCACCAGGAAGCCAATCACAGCCCCCACCAGCCCGCCGATAACCAGCGGCGTGAGCCAGGCCAGCCAGATGGGAAATCCGTTTACGGCCATCAGCCCGCTGATGGTCGCCAGCACGCCGATCAGCGAGCCGACAGAAATATCTATGTTGCCGGAGATAATCACCATAGACACGCCGATAGCGGCCACCGCGATATAGGCGTTGCCCTGCAAGATGTCGGCGATGTTCCGCTCGGCCAGAAAGCGCGGCGCTTCACGCCCCAGCACCAGGGTCTCGTAGAGACTCACCGACACGGTTAAGGCAATCAGGCTGATTGCCAGCACCGCCTCCTGGCTGCTCACCATGCTGTGCAGCCAGCCTGTGATCTGGCTCAGAACAGCCGGCTGCGCCGCCGGCGATACGGGTTCGCTGGTTGCTGTCATATACTTTCGCCTTCACGAATGATTTCCTGCGCCGGCTGGTTGTTCACCGACTCGCTCATCATGGCTGCGACGATCTTTTCCTGGGTAGCCTCGGCGCGAGTGAATTCGTCCACAATAGTTCCCTCCCGCATCACCAGAACCCGGTCGCTCATCCCCAGGATTTCCGGCAGCTCACTGGAGATCATCAGAATGCCCAATCCCTGCTGCGCCAGTTCGCTCATCAGCCGGTGTATTTCAGCCTTCGCGCCCACGTCAATACCCCGTGTCGGCTCGTCCATAATCAGCACGCGGGGTTTTGCCGCCAGCCACTTGCCCACGACCACCTTCTGCTGGTTGCCGCCGGACAGCTTGTTGACGATCTGCTCGGTACTGTAGGCACGGATTTTCAACTGGTCTATGGTGCGCGCTGCGAGGCTCTTTTCAGACCGGCGATCCACAAACGGTCCCCGTACCAGCCAGCGCAAAATCGCTAACGAAATGTTCTCACGAACCTTCATCTGCCGGATAAGTCCCTGTGTCCCGCGATCTTCTGGGACATAGGCGATGCCCAGCTTCATAGCCTGTCCAGGATTCCTGATCTGAACGGTCTTTCCATCCAGAAGAACTTCGCCCGCTTCCGCAGGGGTAAATCCGAAGATCACCTGCGCCAGCTCGCTGCGGCCCGAGCCAACCAGCCCTGCCAGGCCGACGATCTCGCCGCCGCATACCCGGAAGTTGACATCCCGCACCATCGGCCTGCATGTGAGGTTGCGCACTTCCAGCACTGGCTTCCCGACTTCACTGGGGAGTTTGGGGAACATATCGCTGATCGTGCGCCCAACCATCATCGTAATCAGCTCCTTCTCGTTGGTCTGGCCGACCTGCCTCGTGCCCACGTAGCGCCCATCCCTCAGGACGGTGACCCGGTCGGCCAGCTCGAAAACCTCTTGCAGGCGGTGGCTGATGTAGATAATTCCCACGCCCCGTTCCCTCAGCAGGCGGACGATGCTGAACAACCGCTCGACATCCGCTTCTGTAAGCGAGGCGGTCGGTTCGTCCATAATCAGGATGCGGGCGTTCAGCGAAAGCGCTTTGGCGATCTCGACACGCTGGCGGTTGCCGACGGTCATGGTGCCCACCTTGCGCGTCACGCTCATGTCATAAATGTTGAGCGAGGCCAGTAATTCCTCTGCCCTGCGCCGCATCATACCCCAGTCAATCATGCCAACGGCATTGCGCGGCGCGTGGCCCATGAAGATGTTCTCGGCAACCGTCAATTCCGGGTAGAGGCTAAGTTCCTGATAAATCGTAGCGATTCCGTGCGCCTGAGCTTCGCGCGGGTTCTCAAACGATACCGGCTTGCCATCGAGCCTGATCTCGCCGCTGTCCGGTTTGTAGACGCCTGAAACAATCTTGATGAGGGTGGACTTGCCTGCTCCATTCTCGCCTAACAGGGCGTGCACTTCGCCGGAGCGCATCTCGAATTGAACGTCGTCCAGCGCTTTGACACCAGGGAAAGTCTTGGTAATGTGTTGCAGGTCGAGGATGTTTTCCATATCGAGGATTCTCGGATTAGAACAACCCAGTTTTTGAGACTCCTGAGTTTAGCGTCTTCACCCGTGTTTGCAAGCCGTCCAACCCTAATGATTGCAGGCGAGCTGACTTGCGACCAGTGATACCTATCCGTCTGTCTAGTGTCAAACGATACTTCCAATCAAGATGCGAATTGCCCCACTGGATCGCTGCTCGTGCGCCTGAAGGACGCTTCGCAATTTGACGAACAAACACGGAATGGCTATCGTCTGCGCAATTGCGAACATTTCGAGGTGGTGATGGCAGAATAGGCCATCGGGAATGATGATGAGCGATCCACGCTGGGAGCAGTTGGCCGACGTGCTGGTGAATTACTCCACCGCCACCAAGCCGGGAGAAAAAGTCCAGATCACCATGATGGAGGTCGAGACCTTCCCGCTGGCGCGGGCGGTGTATGCGATGGCGCGGGGCAACAGGAAGGTCTTCGAGGAAATTGGCTTCGAGTTCGCGCGCTTCGCGGCCACGTGTCTGAATGACCCGGCATTGGGCCTGGAGAAGATAGAACGCTTCTGCGAAGCCTTGCGCCCCGGCGAGCCGCCCGATGGGCAGCAGTACCTGCGGCAGGCCTTCACGCGTTACTATCAGGCTTTCTTCGAAAGCGATACTAAAACCCGCGCCGAGTTGATGCTGCTTGCCAACATCGAGATCGGCTTGCACGAGCAAACTCGTCTGCAACCGGAAATCGCCGAAGCGATGGATGCTGCCTTCGTTGACCGGCGGCAGTTCCGGCTGCGGTTGATAAAGGCGCTCTTTCCCTATCGTGGCTGGCTGGCGCGGGTGCGCCTGTTCTTCCTCCGCCTGTTTGACCGCCCCAGTCCGTTTGACGCAGCGCTCGACATCCTGCTGGCGGAAGCCCGGCGGCAGGCGCATCTGGTCATCACCGAGTATCTGATGACGCTTGGCCTGCCGCATGGCGCGCGCCTGCGCCTGGGCGAGGACGTGCCCGCCGACTTTCCCGCCTCGCTCAAGCAGATCATACTGCCCGATCTGCGCGCGCTGCTGGACAAGATAGATCGCACGCCGGACAGCCCGCGCGGCTCCGGGGCTGTGGATTGGGCGTATCTGCCTGACCGGATGCACTTCATCGGCGATCTGTTTCGCTGCTACCAGGAATCGCCGGCTCTCTTCGAGCCGCCGTTCACGGCAGAGCAGGTCGCCGCTTTGAAGGCCGGCCGCCTGCCCGAAGGCCGGTTGTGATAAGGCAAAGACCAGCGTGGGTCGGAGTCAGCCCTATCTAACAATCGCTAAGGGGTTTCCCACACGGGCTGTCCGTGCAAAATGCGCGATAGCTGATCCGGGAATTTGTCCGCATCCAGCGGCTTGCCCAGGAAGCTGTGGAAGCCCTGCTGGTGCGCCACCGTAATCTCGCTGATATGCACTGTATAGGCCACCATTGGGACGGAACGGAAGCGCGAGTCCAGTTTCAACCTGTCCAGGACTTCATAGCCGTTTGCCCCCGGCATTTCAAGATCGAGGAAAACCACATCTACTGCATCAATATCCTGCAAGACTGGCTCTAGCTGCGCTGGTCGCAGAACGGTGGTCGAATTCACCCCCTGCATACGCAGCAGCCTGGCGAGTACATCCACGTTTTTCGCGTTATCGTCAATGATGAGAGCATGACCCATGAGAGCCTCCATTGGTTGAGAAATTGTGCCGCAGCCGAAGGAAACGAGGTTGATGCAGGCTTACAAAAACGGTTCCCCGGCTGCAAACCCGCCCGCATCCCATACCGTCCCGCCGCCGATAATGGTTTCAAGCTGGCGCGGGAAACGATCATCGTCTATCGGTTTCGCAATGAAACCGTTGAATCCTTTTTTCTGTGTCAGGGGAATAGCAATAGCGGGTTCCCCGGCAGACACCGCCACAATGGGAATCTGGCCGAGCTGTGGGTCGGCGCGGATTTCATCAAAAACATCATAGCCGCTGATACCCAGCGAAAGCGACAGGTCGAGCACAATTGCATCCACCTGCTTGAGGGATTTCAAGCGAGAGAGGGTATCTCTGCCCCAGCGGTCAAATTCGACCCGCGCGCCATGCCGCATCAGAATCATCTGGAACACGACGCGATTCTGCAAGTTGTCTTCGACGATGAATACGACTTTATCCTGCAACAGCATGTTGGCCTATCCCTGCTCGACAATCCGCCAGACCATCTCGCCGCTTAGAATGCGCTGCAACAGGTCGGGGAAAGTATCCACGTCCACAGGCTTGGCGATGACGCTGTGGAAGCCGGCTTCCCTGAGCTTCTGGACTTCTTCGCTCATCACACTGGCCGTCAGCGCGACGATGGGGACTCCCTGGAACGCCGGCATCCCGCGCAGCATATCCAGCATCTCGAAACCGCTGGACGGCTTTACATGGATGTCAAGGAGAATCACGTCGGGCGCCGGAGTCAGCGCGCCGACCCGCAGCACAAAATCGGTGCTGTCATCGAGAATGGTCACGTGCTGGAGTTCCATCTCGTTCCTGAGCAGCAGTTCCATCACGCGACGGCTTCGCGGATCATCCTCGACGTATAAGACAACCGGATACGCTTTCATTTCGCCACCTCCGGCGCTGTGTTGATGGGCGTCAGCAGATCAGATTTGACGGGCAGGGTAACGAAGAACGTTGACCCCTGACCCAGAATGCTTTCCAGCCATATCTGCCCGCCGTGGGCTTCGGCGAGACTCCTGGAGATGGGCATTCCGAGTCCCGTGCCTCCGCCTTGCCTCAGGCCCGTCTCCGTCTGTTTGAACGGTTCGAACACCGCCTGCTGGTCTTCCAGAGCGATGCCGGGGCCGCTGTCCTGAATGGCGATCTCGATTTCATTGCCTCGCTGCCTGGCCGTTACCTTGATATGGCCGGCTTCCGTGAACTTGCAGGCATTGGACATGATGTTGAGCAAAACCTGGAGAATGCGCTGGCGGTCGCCTCGTATCATGGGCAGAGGCGTCTGGAAATCGGTCTCCAGGGTAACGGGTTTGTCAGCCAGCAGACTCCGGCCTGTCGAGACAACCGTGTTCAGGATGGCGCTCAGTTCAACATTGTCCTCGACAAACAGCTTGAGCGCGCCCGACTCGATCTTCGACATATCCAGAACGTCATTGATGAGACTGAGCAGATGCTTGGCGCTGTCAATCACCTCGTGGAGCATCTGCTCCTGTTCTTCGTTGACCGGCCCGACGGTGCCTTTGGCGACAAACTTGGTGAAATTGATGATCGAATTCAGCGGCGTGCGTAGTTCGTGCGACATGCTGGCGAGGAAGGCCGACTTGACAGAGTTGGCGCGCTCGGCTGATTCGAGCGCCGACTGCACTTCCTCAAATAGCTGGGCGTTCCGCATGGCGATGGCGACCTGCTCGGCCAGGGTCGTCATGATGCGAATATCTTCATCGCGGAACCGATTGGCTTGTCTGGATTGGAGGTCGAGCACGCCGATGAGCTGGCCCCGGTAGAGCATGGGCACAGCCAGTTCAGACCGGGTATCCGGCAGCAGCGGATTCGGGAGGTGGCTCGTATCGTGGAGCACATCGTTCGAGAAAGCCGCCTGCCGGGACTGCGCGGCGCGGGGTACCAACCCCTTATCGTCAAAGCGGAACTGTCTGCCGTCCTTGACCATCTGCGCGCCGATGTCTCCCGTGCCCTGGCGTAGCTGGATGGTCTCGCTCGCCTCG
>Ga0073934_10011335_pt1 | contig 10813 bp, 10 predicted proteins | sample LarsenN4metaG_FD_76834 | JGI IMG/M metagenome (GOLD analysis project Ga0073934, IMG submission 76834) | Hot spring sediment bacterial and archeal communities from British Columbia, Canada, to study Microbial Dark Matter (Phase II) - Larsen... ...
CGTCCATCCGTATCCCGAGCAACGCCTGTGCGTCAGAACCTGAGGGAAGAGCCCAGTGCGTTAACTGCGCACGCTGGGATCTGTGGAGGGGGTGCTCAGCAATGGGCATTCCTACTCCGACGATCTTTATCGTGCGCGCTGTGCGCAGCCTTTCAGCATTTCGAGGTGCGCGTGTCCGCGCCGCACGTCGCCGAGCGGGTCGTCGGAGACGTCGACCTCGATGAAGCCGTGCCTGACGCCCGTGTCGTTCATCGCCGCGAGCACGGCGGCGAAATCGATCGTGCCCGCGCCCGGCGGCACGAGCTTGCGCTGCGGCACGTCGGTTGCGATCGTCGCATCGTAGTCCTTCAGGTGGCAGGCGATGACGCGCCCCGCGTGGTGGTGCAGATACGTGACCGGGTCGACGCCGGCCGCCACGAGCCAGCCGACGTCGAGCTCGATCTTCACGAGCGCGGGATCCGTGTTCCCCATCAGGTAGTCGTACGGCACGAGCCCGTCGACGGGCACGAACTCGATGTGATGGTTGTGATAGCCGAACGTGAGCCCGCGGTCGCGGTATTCGCGGCCGACGCGGTTCAGCTTCTCGACGAGCGCATCGAGTTGCTCGCGGCTCTTGGCCGGGACCATCGCGAAGCGGCCGTCGACGGTGCCGCTGAACTCGCCCGGCAGCGCTACGCAAACGGCAGTGACGCCGAGCGCGCGCGCGATCTCGGCGATCGCCGTCGTGTTGTCGAGGTTGCCGCCGACGTGCGCCATCGGCACTCGAATGCCGGCGTCGTCGAGCGCGCGCTTCAAGCGTGGCGCCGGCAGCCCGAACAGCGTCGCGCTCTCGGGGCCGTTCAGCCCGTAGAGCTCGCCCTCGACGATGCCGATCTCGCGCAGCGCGCGCAGCGCGGCGCGCGCGTCGCGCTCGAGCGCGTCGCGCACGGTGTAGAGCTGCACGGCCGGGGCGGGTCCGGAGCAGCCGCCGCGCGCCGGTTGGGCGAGCAGCTCGAGCGCTCTCGCGCCGGCCAGCGAGGCCGCCGCGAGCGTCGCGCCTCGTGCCATAAACGATCTTCTATTCATAGGCATACGAGTGTGTCCTAAAGCTTTACCTTGCCCTCGACGAGCGTCACGCAGTCGCCGCCGATCCAGATGTCCTGCCCGAGTTTCTCGACGTACACGCGGCCGTCGCGGCCGAGCGCCGTGCCCTGAATCGCGACGTAGCTTTGCGGCGCGAGCCCCGCCCCGATCAGCCACTGCGCGAGCCCGGCCTGAAGGCTGCCCGTCACGGGATCCTCGTTCGGGCCCGACCCCGCGATGAACGCGCGCATCTCGAACTGCGCCTCGTGCCCGGCCGGCATCGGTGCGACGACGCCGATGTCCCTCGGCGTCAGCCGCGCGAAGTCGGGTTTCAGCGCGAGCAGCTCGTCGCGCGAGCCGAGCATGACGGCCACCCAGCCCGGTCCGTTGTCGGCCCACTGCGCGGCGCGGATCGCCTTGCGCTCGATGCGGAGACTCCGCGTGATCGCATCGATCGTGGCCGCGTCGACGTCACCGCTACGCCTGAGCGGCGGCGCCGCGAACGCGAGGCGCTTGCCGTCGCGGCGCACGCGCACGAGGCCCACGCCGCACTCCTGCACGATCTCGTCCTTGTTGCGCGGCTTGCCGCCGGCCGCGAGCCACGCATGGCACGACCCGAGCGTCGGGTGGCCCGCGAACGGGAGCTCGGCGCTCGGAAAGAAGATCCGCACGCGATAGTCGGCCTCAGGCGTAGTCGGAGGCAGCAGGCCAGCCGCGGCACCGCGAGATAGAGAAAGAACACATGGCCCGGTGCGCCGGCGAGCCCGACACGCCCATGACGACGAGATGCGAAGCCATGAGCCCATTCTAGGCGGAACCCTGAAGCACCGCCGCGAGCTCGCGCAGCAAGCGCGCGCCGTCGCCGCGCCATGCGCTGCCGTGCATGCACGCGAGCGTCGTCGGTTCCTCGCGCGCGAGCCGCTCGAGCACGGGCCGCGTCTGCGGCGCGTGCGCGAAGTAGTCCATCGGCGCGCGGAACGCTTCGCTCGGCCCGAGGATGTCGCTCTCCGTGAGCGCCACCTCGCCCGTGCCGCCTTGCGTGAAGAGGTCGCCGCAGAAAAACGTGCGCGTCTTCGTGTCGAGCATGAGCCCGCATTCCCAGGCATGCGGCACGTGCGGCGTGTCGAACCACCGCACCGTGCGGCTGCCGAGCTCGAGATCCTCGCCGTCCGCGAGCGGGCGCGGCGCGCGATCGGCGTAGTCGCCGAGCGAGACGAGCGCCGCCACGCGGCCGCAGACGGGCACGGCGTTCGGCGCCGCGGCCAGGAATTCGTTCAGCGCGCCGCACTCGTCGGCCTCGAAGTGCGACAGCGCAACGTAGCGCAGGCGCTCGACGGGCAGCACGGCGCCGATCGCCTCGCGGACGAGCGGGAACAGCTTTCGCATCCCGCTGTGGAACAGCAGCGGCTCGTCGTCGGCGATCAGGTATTGATTGAAGCTGAACGCCTGGTTGCCCGGCAACGGCACCGGGGTGTTGATGCGGTAGATGCCGGCGGCGATCTCGTGGACGTTCGTGCCGGACTGCGAATTCGTGATCATGAGCGGGCCTCCTCGCGGAAAAGTGCTAGGGGGTGTAACGAGCCGGTACGCCGTTACACCTCCGGGCATGATTTCGCTGCAGCACGCCGCACCGTATGCTCCGCGCATGAGCTTGGTCGTGGCCGACGAGGACGACGACGGCGCACTTGCGCGCCGCATCGCCGCGCGCGCGCCGGGCCGCGACGCCGCGGCCGAGGCCGAGCTCTGCCGGCGCTTGGGGCCCCGGATCAGGCTCTACGGGCTCAAGCACTTGCGAAGCGAGGCGGCGGCCGCCGACCTCATGCAGGACGTGCTCGTCATGGTCTTGCAGAAGCTCCGCGAAGGGGCCGTCCGCGAGCCCGAGCGCATCTCCTCGTTCGTGCTCGGCACGGCGCGTCAGACCGTCGTCGATTGGCGCCGCAGCGGCGCGCGGCGGGCGCGGATCCTCGAGGCGTTTCCCGTCGATTTTGCGCCGCAGGAGTCGGACGAGGAGCGGCCGGAGCCGCTCGACGCGGAGCGGCTCCGGGATTGCCTCGCGGCGCTGTCCGAGCGCGAGCGTGCCGTTCTCGTCATGACGTTTTACGACGACCGGCCGGCGGACGCCGTGGCCGCGGAGCTGAAGCTCACGGCCGGCAACGTCCGCGTGATTCGCCACCGCGGCCTCGAACGGCTGCGCGGGTGTATGAGCAGGCCGGGCGGAGAGGCCTGATGCGCGCTTCGTGCCCTTCGCCGGCGCAGGAGCTGCTCGAGTACTGGCTCGGCGAGCTCGACGCGGAGCGCGAGCACGCGCTCGAAGAGCACCTGTTCGCGTGCGCCGCGTGCAGCGCTCGGCTCGCGGCGCTCGTCGACCTGGGCGCCGCGATCCGCCGCGAGCTGCTGGCCGGCCGCTGCGCGTTCGTAACCTCGGCGCCGTTCATTCGCCGGCTCAAGGAGGCAGGCTTTCACGTGCGCGAGTACGCGCCGCCGGCCGGCGGCAGCGTGGACTGCACCGTCACTCCCGATGACGACTTCGTCGTCGCCTATCTCGAGGCGCCGCTCGGCGGCGTCGAGCGGCTCGATCTTGTGATCGACGATTCGACGAGCGGCAAGCAGCGCGCGAACGACGTGGCCTTCGACGCCGGCGGCGTCGTCGCCGTCACGAGCACGGCCTATCTCCGCACGTTGCGGCACTCGCAGATGCGCGTACGGCTCGTCGCGGTGCAGGGCGTGAACGAGCGCGTGATCGGCGATTACACGTTCAATCACTATCCGAGCACTTGAGGCCCAGTCACTCGAAGCTGAAGATGTCCTCGGCTTCGGGCCGATCCATGCCGGCCTCGTGATACTTCTCCCAGATCTGGCCCCACGGCCGGCCGTACATGTCCGGCACCTCGAATTCGACGACGTCGCCCGGCGACACGGGCGTCGCGCGGCCTTCGATCGGATAGAACTGCGGCAGGCACTCGATGAACGTGAACGGGGCGCCCTCGCCCAAGCCGCTCACGCGCTGCAAGTTGCGCACGATGCGGATCGGCTCCACGAGCGCCTCGTGGTCGTAAAAGATGCCTTCGTGGTTCAAGCCGATGACGTTACCGGCCGCGTCGCGATTCGGCGTGTAGATCTCGATCGTCTGCAGCGCGTTCGAGAACTCGGGGTTGCCGTGCGCCTTCCAGCCCTGGATGTTCGACGTCCACGTGATCAGCGCGTCGCCGTCCCAGAACCCGGTCGTCTCGCCGAGCCAGCGCGGCACGTCGGCGCCCAAGCGCGGCGTCGCGCCGCTCGAGTCGAACGAGCGCCCGATGTGGATGTTCGTGATGAAGTTGTCGGCGTCGCCGGCCAGGATCTGCACGATCTCGGGCGTGACCATGACGTGGTGCGGCTGGTTCGTGACGCCGTGATAGTGCCAGCGGCGCATGAAGCCCTCGGGCCAGCAGTACTGCGCCGGCCATTGCGGCGCGTTCGTGACGGCATCGTGGTAGAGCTCCTGCACCATGCGCGTCCGATACTCCTCGGTCAGCAGCGACAAGATCGTGCTCGTCTGATTGAAGAACAGCTCGGCGTACCAGTTCTGCCCGCGCGGCCAGAGATACCGGCCGTTGAGCTCATGGGGCACGGTGGCGTAGGTGTATTGCGTGGGGCCGCCGCGGCGGCGCGTCTCCTCGAGCAGCGCCTCGTAGTGCTCTTGCGCCGTCTCGAAACCGTACGGGCTCACGATCGCCTCGCGCGGATAGTCGCGGTCGCAATAGCCCCAGGCGGCCGTGCGCGGCGGATCGTTGCCGATCGAGACGACGCGGCCGTACGCGCCGTTCTGCGCTTCGACGGCCCACGGGCTGTTGCAGCGGAAGTAGCGCGGGTCGCTCCAGAGCGCCTTGTCGGCGTAGAAGTCCTTCGTCGTGAAGAGATCGACGGGCAGCGGCTCGACATCGGGAGGCGTGGCGCCGTTCCAGGCGCTGCCTTCGTCGCGTTGCACGGGCGCGCCGTCCGGCCCTAAGCGCGTCGGGCGCCACGGGCCGACGACGAGGTCGTTCTCGGGATAGACCTCGAGCCGCGCGAGATCCGTGACGGGATATTCGCGCGGGATCGCCGCGGCGAGCGGGGCGGCGCGGCCGACGCTCTTGAAGCCGATGTCGGGTAGCGTCTGCGCATGCGCGGCACACGCCGTGAAGATCCCGAATGTCGCTGCGGCCGCGTATCTCGAGCTCGTCATTTTTCAGTCGCCGTTTCAATGAAGTAGCGCGAATCTATCACCGAAAGCGTGGACTTGCCGGCTGGAGCGCGAAGAAGGATTGCCCGAGCAAGGCGATCACACTTCGCGGCCGAGCAGGCCGAGCCACGGCGACGAGGCTCCGCTCGACGCGTTGCAGCTCTTGCTCCGTGAGGCGCGTGAGAGGTCCCTCGATCAAGCGCTTGCGGTCGAGCGTGCGCGCTGTTCCGGCATGACCTGACATATCTCCTCGAGATCGTCGCGCGCGGGAATCGTGACGTGCAGCGGTTCCTTCGGGGTCGACCGCGGAAACGCGCACCGAATTGGTGCCGTATCCGTCACGTGACGCGTCGCTGGCGACGGGTTGCCAGGTTGCCGGCGTTCCGCGGGACCGCACTCTGGTGCAGAGCGCAGCCTCACGTGACGGGTTCGGCGCAGTGACCCGCCGCCGCCAAGGCGATCCAGCACGTCCCAACGCGATCCAGCACGTCCCAAGGCGATCCAGCACGTCCCAATGCGAGTCCAGCACGTCCCCAATGCGATCCAGCACGTCCGTGAACCGCGGCAAGCACACCCGCGGCTCAAAAACCACCTGCAGTCCTGCGCGCTCATGCAGTAACATCCGCCGAATTGCGCGGAGGGCGCCCACAGCGTGGCAAACGAAAATTTCGACGCGATCGTCGTCGGCTCGGGGATCTCGGGCGGTTGGGCGGCGAAGGAGCTGACGGAGAAGGGCTTGACCGTGCTGCTGCTCGAGCGCGGCAAGAACGTCGAGCACCGCACGGACTACGTGAACGCCCACAAGGGCCCCTGGGAGTATCCGCACCGCGGCGGCCGAACGTACGCGATGGAGGAGGCTTATCCGGTCCTGCGCCGCGACTACCCGCTCAACGAGCGCAATCTCGATTGGTGGGTCGACGAGCGGGAGTCGCCGTACACGGAGGTCAAGCGCTTCGATTGGTACCGCGGCTATCAAGTCGGCGGCCGCTCGCTGCTCTGGGGCCGGCAGAGCTATCGCTGGAGCGACTTCGACTTCGAAGCGAACGCCCGCGAGGGCGTCGCGATCGACTGGCCGATTCGCTACGCCGACCTCGCGCCGTGGTATGACCACGTCGAGCGCCACGCCGGCATCTCGGGCTCGATCGAGGCGATGCCGCAGTTGCCGGACGGGCAGTTCCAACCGGCGATGCCGCTCAACTGCGGCGAGGAGCTCGTCGCGAGCCGCGTGCGCGGCCTCTTCGACGGGCGGCGGCGCATCATCCCGGGCCGCGTCGCGAACCTGACGCAGCCGCTGCCCGGCCGAGCGCCCTGCAATTATCGCAACGCGTGCTGGCTCGGCTGCCCGTACGGCGCCTACTTCAGCACGCAGTCGTCGACGCTGCCGGCGGCGATGGCCACCGGCAAGCTCACGCTGAAGCCTTTCTCCATCGCCGCCGAAGTCCTGTACGACAAGAATCGGCAGCGTGCGACGGGCGTGCGCGTCATCGACGCGTTGACGAATCAGTCCACGGAGTACACGTCGCGAATCGTGTTTCTGTGCGCGTCGACGCTGAATAGCACGTGGCTCTTGATGCAGTCCGCGACGGACGTTTGGCCGGACGGCTTGGGGTCGAGCTCCGGCGAGCTCGGGCACAACTTGATGGACCATCACTTCCGCGTCGGCGCGGAAGGTTTCCTCGCCGACGAGGCGCTCAACAATCGCTACTACTTCGGCAATCGGCCGACGGGCTTCTACATCCCGCGCTATCGAAACGTGCTCGGCGACCGCCGACAGTACCTGCGCGGGTTCGGTTACCAAGGCAGCGCGAGCCGCCAGGGTTGGCAGCGCGCCGTGCGCGAGCTCGGCATCGGCGGCGCCTTCAAGGACCGCGCGGCCGAGCCCGGCGCGTGGCAGATCGGCGCCACGGCGTTCGGCGAGGTGCTGCCTTATCACGACAACCAGGTCACGCTCGATCGCACGAAAAGGGACAAGTGGGGCTTGCCCGTGCTCGCGATCGATTGCGAGACGCGCGAGAACGAGCGGCTCATGCGCGAGGACATGAAGAACGACATGGCGGAGCTGCTCGAAGCCGCCGGCGTCCGCAGCGTCACGACGTACGATCGTGGCTACGCGATGGGCATGGGTATCCACGAGATGGGCACGGCGCGCATGGGCTTGGATCCGCGCACGTCCGTGCTGAACCGCTGGAACCAAGTTTGGGACGCCCCGAACGTGTTCGTGACCGATGGGTCGTGCATGACGTCCGCGTCGTGCGTGAATCCTTCGCTGACGTACATGGCGCTCACCGCGCGCGCCGTCGACCACGCGGTCGGCGAGCTCGAGCGGCGCAATCTGTGATCCCTGCAGGAGGCCGAAATGGCGGAACCGGCATCGGCATCACTCGAAGACGTGCTCGTCACGCGGCGCGAAGCGATTCGCCGCGTCAGCGCGCTCCTGGGCGGCGCGGCGCTCGTCGAACAGGCCGCCTGGCTCTCGGGATGTGCCTCGGGCCAGCGAACGGAGCGGGCGTTGTTCACCGACGCCGACGTCGCGCTGCTCGGCGAGATCGCCGATGCCATCCTGCCGGAGACCAAAACGCCGGGCGCGAAGGCCGCGGGCGTCGGGCCGTTCATCGCGCTCATGGTGCGCGATACGTACGATCCGCGGGAGCAGCGGCTGTTTCTCGACGGGCTCGCGACGCTCGAGCGGGAGTCGAACGCGCAGAACGGCGTCGGGTTCATGGCGTCGTCGCCGGAGCAGCGCGTGGCGTTGCTCGAGCGGCTCGACCGCGAGGCATTCACGTACATGCGCGAGCAGCCCGGCGCGGGCGACCGCCCGCACTATTTCCGCATGATCAAGGAGCTGACGCTGCTCGGCTATTTCACGAGCGAGATCGGCTATACGCAGGCGATGCGCTACACCGAGACGCCGGGGCGCTTCGATCCGTGCATCACGTACACCGCCGGCGACAAGGCGTGGGCGCCGCACGCCTGATGCGTCAGTCGTAACCTTTCTGCGGGGCCTCCGCCCTCGGGGCGGGTCGCCGCTGCAAGACGGGCGGCAGGTCGTCCGCCACGGACTCGAGCATGCGGCGCAACGGTCCGGTGATCGTCTCGTCGGCGAGCTGCTCGGCGACGAACTTGCGCGACTCGTCGAACCGCGCGTCCTTCGCGAGCTCCGCGAGCTCTGCGAGATACCAGTCGCCGAGCCAACAGTTGCGGAGCGCCGCGACCGGCGCGCGGTAGCGCTTCGGCAGCGAAAACGGTTTCGCCGCGGCCTGCGCGAGCAGCCGCGCCGCTTCTCGCACGTCGCCGCGGCTCTTCACGGCGGCGGCCTGCCCGACGAGCAGCACGCCGTCGGTGGGGAACAACACGCGGCCGGCTTCGAGCGCCGCGCTGTCGGCTTGCGTGGGCGCGTCTACGTTGAGCAGCGCCATCACGAGCCCCGAGAAGGCGTCCAAGTTGCGCGGCCGAAGCGCGAGCGCCCGCTCGTAGAGATCGGCCGCGGTACGAGCCACGTCGGCAGCCAGCAGCTCGTCGAGATGTCCGCTGTCGCGCTGATGGCGCGTCAGCAGGCGGTCGGCCTTCGTCGCGTAGATCCAGGACTCGCGCGAGCCGAGCTCGCTCGCGCGCTCGAGCGCCGCGGCGAGAGCCGCTTCGTCGCCGACCTCATGCGCGGCGTAGGCCGTGAGCTCGTAGCCGGACGGCGCGCGCGGCGCGAGCGCGACGACGCGCGCGGCATGCTCGCGCGCAAGGTCGAGGTTGCCGCCGACGGTCGCCAGCCGGCCGAGCGCGAGCTCGACGCTCGTCTCCGACGCCGGCTCCGCGCGCAGCTCGCCGCTGCGCTCGCGGAGCGGCGTCACGGCGTAGCCGTAACGGCCGCCGTCGAGATAGCGGCGTAGATCGCCGGTCAGTGCGTCGTACGACGAGCCGAACGCGGAGGCGACCGCGGCGTCGAGATCCTTGGTGCGCAGCTCGTGCAACAGAGTTGCGAGCTTGCCCGAGTCCGCGCCGCCGTTGCCGAACATCATGCGGTGGACGAAGGCCCAGGCCTGAGGGTAATACCGGCCGCTCTCGCGGCCGTGGAGCGCGTCGTCCTGCGACGCGCCGAGCACGTCCTCCATCGGCAGGAGGCCCTCGTACGCGAGGGTGGCGACGTTGTCCTCGAGCGGCTTGCCCCAGCGGCCTTTGCCGTCGACGATCTCGAACGTGGAAAGCGTCTCCGCGAGCCCTTCCGCGAACCACAGCGGCTGCGGCGAGTCGCTCGCCGTCATGAACCAGTGCACGGCTTCGTGATAGATCGTCTCGCGGGTGGCTTCGTCGCGGCCGTTGCCGGGCATGCCGATGATGCTCCAATCGCCCGTGTTGCCGAAGAAGGCGGCCACGCGGGCCGGGCCCGAGTCCGTGCGCAGGCGGTACGGCGCGAAATCGCGCGCTTGCCGAAACAGCACGATCGTGAGCGGCGGCAACGCCACGCCGTCGACGGAGTAGAGCGCGTGGAGGGCGCCGATGAACCGGTCGAGCTCGACGGCCCACTCGAGCGTCTCGCGCTCGTCGAGCTGCGAGATCACGCCGAACATCGGCGCCTGCAGCTTCAGCCACTCGCGCTCGGCGGCCGCGGCCGGCGGCGCGGCCGCCAGCGCCGTCGACGCGCCAAGGGCGAGGGCGCCGAGACGGCGGAGGCATGCGAAGCGGGACATCGGCTCTCGCCTCCCTCGACGAGCGACTGCAGTCCTGAGCTTGGGCGCGGATCGTACTCGATGAGGCGCGGCGGCGGCACCACCGCCGTGAGCAGCACTGCTACCGCCGAGAGCAGGAACGCCGCCGGCTGCGAAGCAACCGGCGGCGCTCGACCTCACACAAGCGAGCTAGATCAGAATTCCCAGCGGAAGCCGATGCGGAGGGTGTCGGCGCTGTCGTTGAAGTCGGCGCTCGCGCCCAAGGCCATGCTGTCGTTGAAGTAGTAGCGGCCGCCGACCAAGACGCCGGTGTCGCTGCCCGAGTTGTCGAAGTCGACGTACTTCAACATGGCGTCGACCTCGAACGAGTCGGCCACTCGCGTGCGGACGCCGCCGCCGAGCGCGAGCCCGTCGTCGTCGGCCGTGAAGCTACCGAGCTTCACTTCCGCGTCGATGTACGAGAGCGTGCCGACGAAGTCGAGCGTGTCGGAGAAGGCGTGCGACATGCCGGCGCCGAATTCGACCGAGCGCCCGTCGACGCCGCCGTCGAGGCTCTGATCTTGCCATTCGCCGAACAGGTGCAGCTTATCGCTGAGCTCGAACGAGCCGGCCAGAGCGAAGCCGTCGCCGTCGACATCGAACGGTCCATCGAGCTCTACGTCGAGCAAGCTCACGTCGAACTTCGTGTAGTTCATGTCGGCAAGAACGACGCCCGGAACGAAGGCCGCCAATATGGCGCCACAAAGTACGGTGCGTTTCATGACGATCTCCCGTGCGCCGGTTAAGCCGGCAAGGTGTTGAATGTGAAAGTCATTTGTGTCGAAGGTGTAGCGAACCACGACAGCCCCGAGTCATGCGCAGTGGCGGGTAACCGCCGCGGCGAAGCGTTGAC
>Ga0073934_10011336_pt1 | contig 10812 bp, 7 predicted proteins | sample LarsenN4metaG_FD_76834 | JGI IMG/M metagenome (GOLD analysis project Ga0073934, IMG submission 76834) | Hot spring sediment bacterial and archeal communities from British Columbia, Canada, to study Microbial Dark Matter (Phase II) - Larsen... ...
GCTGATTGTGCCGGGTCTGCGAGCCGGCCATTATCTGTGTTTCTTTGGCATTCACGTTTTGACGCCGGCGGTGATGGATATTCTGGGCGGGTTAATCGAAGCAGCCGGTACAGAGGGTGGGGTCACCCTATCGGCTGCGCTGGCTCAACTGCCCAAATATGAGCAGTATCTGGCGGTGGAAAAGCCGGATTGGCGGTATGATGTGGGCGTAAAATATGGGCTGCTTACGGCCCAACTGGCCCTGGCGCTCAACGGCCAGGACCGGGATGAGGTCCTGTCCCGGCTGCTGGAACTGCTGGCTGCCCGAGAGTTAGGGCAGAAGAATGGCAAATGAGGTAAGCTGATGAGTGAGCTCATTAAAATTATTACGGCCAGCGACCCAGATATCCGCAACCGGTCGCTGGATGCCTTTTGCCGCAGCGCTTCGCTGGCCGAACTGCTGGCCGAATGTGAGGCGCTGGATCAACTCCGGCGGGAGAGTGACAACCTATATGAACGGGTCCGAGGCCTCTTTTTTCTGTACGCGATCCACCGCTTCCACCTGCCCCATAAGGCCGGCATCCAGAGCAGTGGCTTGATCCCGTTTGAAGGTTATACCAACCTGCTCAAGCGCCGGTTTGAGGAGGCGATCGAGATTTTTTTGGAGGCCCAGGCCGGGGCCGGGCCAAATGACAGTATCTCCAGCGCCCTGGCGGCGGCCTATCACCGGCTCGGCTTTCAAACCCTGGCCGACCAGGTCCGCGGGAGCGTCCGCTCTGTCCGGGGCAACCAGTGGATGTTCCGAACCGGCCATCCGGCCGACCACCCGCTGCGTATCCGGCCGGAATTGCTGCAGCGTTCCGGGCCAAATGATTTGTTCCCAATCCTGCACGAAGCGACGCCGGTCCGGATGGATTTAAGTCACAGCGGCTGGAGCGACATCTTCTTTTTGGGGATGGATTTTCCCGAAGGGGCGCGGGTGCTGAATGTTTCGATTGATCTGAGCGTGCGTGGCGCGGAGGGTTCCGAAACGCCCCGGCCGCCGGTTGAGGCTTATTTGCGGGTGATCGACCAGCCGATCTTACGGCTGGTCAGTGTTGATCTGGGGGCCAGCGCCGAGATCAGCTACCTGGCCGAGGTGTTTGATTTTGCCAGGGATTATTTGGGGCTGTTAAAGGCAGCGGTGATTGCTTCCGGGGTTGTGCCGCCGGGGATGGAGGGGGCCGAGCAGCCCCTGGCCGACCTGCTGGCCCGGCTCATTGGCGTGCCTGGCTATGGCCTGGAGATCGTCAGCCGGGTCAACGGTATCCCGAAAGGTTCGCGGCTGGCGGTTTCAACGACGCTGCTGGCCTCGCTGATTGCGGTTTGCATGCGGGCCACCGGCCAGGCCGCGGCTCTGACCGGCCAACTGGCCGAATCTGAACGGCGGGTTGTGGCGGCCCGGGCCATCCTGGGTGAATGGCTGGGCGGCTCCGGCGGCGGTTGGCAAGATTCGGGCGGGGTCTGGCCGGGAATGAAGCTGATCCAGGGGGTTCAAGCCGTTGAAGGCGAACCGGAATATGGCATTAGCCGGGGCTGTCTGCTGCCCAGCCACAAGATTTTGAGCATGGAGGAGGTTTCAGCGGAGACGCGGCAAAAGTTACAGAATAGCTTAGTTCTGGTTCACGGCGGGATGGCTCAAGATGTCGGCCCGATCTTGGAGATGGTCACCGAGAAGTATCTGCTTCGGTCCGAGGCTGAGTGGGTTGGCCGCCAGCAGGCGATCAAGCTGCTCGATCAAATCCTGGCCCATTTGAAGGCGGGCGACGTCGCCGGCATTGGTTCAGCGACCCAGCGCAACTTTGAAGGGCCGATCCAGACGATTATTCCGTGGGCAACGAATCTCTACACCGAAAGCCTGATCCGGCAGGTGGCGGCTGAGTTTGGACCTGATTTCTGGGGTTTCTGGATGCTGGGTGGGATGTCGGGCGGCGGGATGGGCTTTATTTTTGATCCACGGCGGAAGCCCCAAGCCCAGGAGCGGCTGCAAATGCTGATGAGCCAGGTGAAGCGGCGGCTGGAGCATGCGGTGCCGTTTGCGATGGAGCCGGTGGTTTATGATTTTGCGATCAATGAACGGGGGGCGTGGGCCGAACTGCTCAGCGGCGAGCGGGCGCTGATGCCGGGGGGGTACTATACCCTGATGGTACCGGCCCTGCTGCGCCAGGATCGCTATGATCTATCGGCCTTCCGGCGGGCCGAATTGGACCGCTTTAGCGAGGCCAGCCGGCGCGAACCGGCCCTGGCCGGAATGATCCAAAACCTGTTTGACCGGCTGCTGCCGCAAGGCGACCAGCAAGAGGCGCCCGAGCAGTCGCTGGAAACGCTGCTGGAGCGGTTTGGCTTTGACCGGGTCCAGCACGAGCAAATCCAGGCCGACCTGCGAAACGGCCGGATTGGCCTGGCCCAAAACCGGCTGCCGGTCAGCAGCACGATCGAGGATGTGGGGCCGGATGATGTTTATGACGCCAGCCAGGGACTGCCGGAAACGCTGCGGTCGGTGGGCCTGGAGGCCCTGGCCGGCGGCCAGGTGGCGGTGGTTTCTCTGGCCGGCGGGGCGGGCAGCCGCTGGACCAAGGGGGCGGGCGTGGTCAAGGCGCTCAACCCATTTTGCAAGTTGGGCGGCAAGCACCGCAACTTTATCGAGGTTCACCTGGCCAAGAGCCGCCGGACCGGGCGCTTATGCGGCCGGCCCCTACCCCACCTGATCACAACCAGCTATTTGACCCACGGCCCGATTGAAGCTTACCTTCAGGCCGAGCAGAATTACGGCTATTCCGGCCCGCTGCTGCTGTCGCCCGGCCGCAGCGTCGGCCTGCGGCTGATCCCGATGGCCCGCGATCTCCGCTTTGCCTGGGAGGAGATGCCCCACCAACTGCTGGACGAACAGGCCCAAAAGGTCCAGGACAGCCTGCACGCGGCCCTGATCAACTGGGCCCGGCAGATGGGGGAGGGGAGCAACTATACCGATAACTTGCCGATGCAGTGTCTGCACCCGGTCGGCCACTGGTATGAGGTCCCGAATATGTTCCGCAACGGGGTCCTGGCCCGGCTGCTGGCCGAGCAGCCCCAGCTCAATTACCTGATGGTCCACAATATCGATACGCTGGGGGCCAATCTTGACCCGGCCCTGTTGGGGTTCCATATCGAGCAGGGGGCGGCGCTGACGACGGAGGTGATCACCCGCCGGATCGAGGACCGGGGCGGCGGCCTGGCCCGGATCGACGGCAACCTGCGGCTGATCGAGGGGCTGGCCCTGCCGCGCGAAGAGGTTGAATTTGAACTGTCTTATTATAACACCAGCACGACCTGGATCGATATCGATAAGCTGCTGGCGGTGTTTGGCCTGACCCGGAGCGACCTGGAGAACGGCGAGAAGGTGGCCGCTGCCGTGCGCCGGGTGGCGGCGCGGATGCCGACCTATATTACGCTTAAGGATGTCAAGAAGCGGTGGGGGAAGGGCCAGGAGGATATCTTCCCGGTGACGCAGTTCGAGAAGCTGTGGGGCGATATGACGGCTCTGCCGGAGCTGAACTGCCGCTTTGTGGCCGTGCCCCGGCTGCGCGGCCAGCAGCTTAAGGAAGTGGCCCAGCTCGATGGCTGGCTGCGGGATGGCTCGGCGGCGTATTTGGAAGGGTTGTGTGAGTGGGAGTGATTTAGTGGGTTGCACTTAAGAAATAGATAAAGAGGGAGTTAATCAGACTTCCTCTTTTTGTTTGTAAGAAAAGTTTGTTATTAGCCGCAAAAGTGGGGCAGAAGGCAAAAAAGTTATTGACTTGCTTTTCTGTTAATGCTATTCTTTGAGTTAGCCCCTAGTTTTATTCCAGTGAAAGGATTTCCAGTGAAAGGCAACAGATGAATACAATCCTGATCATCATCGCCATGACGACGCTTATGATTGGGCTGAACGCGCTGTACGTAGCAGCCGAGTTTGCTACCGTCAGCTCAAGGCGGGCCAGGATCAGCCAACAAGCCAGCGAGGGCAACCGGCTGGCCCGGCTGCTGATGCCGATTATGGATGATCCCCACCGGTTGGATAATTATGTAGCCGCCTGCCAGCTCGGGATTACCGCCTCCAGCCTGGTACTCGGTTTTTATGGCCAAGCGGAAATTGCCACCGTTCTGACGCCTTTACTGAGCAATCTGGGCGGCTTACAGGAGGTCGCGGCCCAATCAATGTCGGCCACGCTGGTGCTCGTAGTCCTGACCATCCTGCAAGTGCTGCTGGGCGAACTGGCGCCCAAGTCGGTGGCGCTACGTTACCCCGAACGGCTGGCATTATTAACGGTTGTGCCGATGCGCTGGTCGATGGTATTGTTCCGGCCGGCAATTGCGCTCTTTAACGGAACCGGAACGCTGATTCTGCGGCTGCTGGGGGTGCCGCCGGCAGGCCACCAGGCCCATCTCCATTCACCTGAAGAGCTGATCTTGTTGATTGGAGAAAGCGCTAAAGGTGGGCTGCTGGAGGCAGATGAGCGGCAGTTGCTGGATAACGCTTTTCGGGTTGGCGCATTGACCGCGGCCCAGGTGATGGTGCCCCGAACCCGGATGGCGGCTGCTCCGGTGACCATTTCTCTGCAGGAACTGCTCAGTTTAACCACAAATACCGGTTATACCCGGATTCCGCTTTATGAGAAAAGCATCGACGATATCTTGGGGATTGTTCATCTCAAGGATCTCTTCCAGCTTTATACCCATGGCCATGATGACGTGGTTAGCGTTCTGCGAACCGTGCCTTTTGTGCCGGAGTCGAAGCCGGCAGTCGAAGTTTGGAGCCAACTGCGGCAAGAGCACAGTTATGTAGCCATTGTTTTTGACGAGTTTGGCGGCACGGCCGGAATGATTACGATTGAAGATTTGCTTGAAGAGATTTTTGGTGAGTTTCAGGACGAGTCTGATCAAGAGGTACCCCTGGTGGCAAGCGGTCCCGATGGTATCGTCCGGCTCCATGGCGAATTTTTGATTACCGATTTGAATCAGCGGTTTGGGCTTAACCTGCCAACCGAAACTGCCCATACGGTTGGCGGCTTGATCATGGGCGCGTTGGGGCGGACGCCGCAGGTTGGGGACCATGTGGTGATCGACGGCGCTCAACTACGGGTGGAGCGAGTGGGCGGCCTGGCTATTCGCGAGGTTAGCATTATCTTGCCTCCTGAAAACAAAGGGACCGAGACGGATTATTCATATGAGTGAGTTTCTGATTCCTATCACTTTGATCATCGCCCTCATTTTGTTGAACGGCCTGTTTGTTGCAGCCGAGTTCGCGATTATTGGCATCCGCCCCACCCGCGTCGCCCAACTGGTCGAGGAGGGCAACCGGACGGCCAGCGGTATCAAACGAATTCTGGATAGCCCGCAACTGCAGGACCGCTATATTGCCACGGCCCAATTGGGCATCACCATTGCCAGCTTGGGGTTGGGGATGTATGGTGAGCATGTAGTCGCCGAATGGCTGCTTGGGCCGCTGGAGCAGTGGATCGATCTGGATGAAACAACGGCCCATGCAGTCGCGGCGGTCGTGGCGATATCCCTGCTGACCTTTGCCCACGTGGTTGTGGGTGAAATGGTGCCCAAATCGTTGGCGCTCCAATATGCCGAGCGCACGGCCCTGGGCATCGCCGGAATCATGCGACTGGCCAAGATGGTGTTTTATCCGGCGGTAGGTCTGCTGAATGCGCTGGGCAATGGGATGCTGCGGGCGATCGGTATTCCACCGGCTGTCGCGCACGAACGAATTTATTCGCCTAAAGAGTTGGTCTTATTGGTTGAGGAGAGTTACGAGGGCGGTCTGTTGACCGATAATGAGGAGCAACTGTTACATAATATCTTTGATCTGAGTGAGCGGCGGGTGCGGCAGGTGATGACGCCCCGGCTGCGGATTGCCGCCATTCCTCTAGATATAGGCGAACAGGAGCTGCTTAAGCTGGTGGCCGAATCGCCCTACAGCCGCTTTCCGGTTTACGATGGCGACCTCGATCATGTGGTGGGGTTGCTGCTGCTCAAGGATGTGGTCCGCCACCAGATATCCGGGCAAGAGCCGTTTGATCTCAAGAAGCTGCTGCGCCATATGCCGGTGGCGCCTGAAACGCTGCGAGTCGAGCAGCTACTGGTTGCCTTTAAGCGCTCCCGGGTCCATATGGCGCTGGTGATTGATGAATATGGCGGCGCAGCCGGCCTGGTGACGCTGGAAGATTTGGTTGAAGAAGTTGTGGGCGAGGTCCATGATGAGTTTGATATTGGAGAACTGCCGCCCATCCGGCAAATGGAGCCCGGGGTTCTATTGGTGCGGGGTGACCTGCTGATCGAGGATCTGCGCGAGGATACGATGATTGATCTCCCTGAGGAGGAAGATTTACCGGATGTCGAGACGGTGGGCGGACTGGTCATCAGCTTGCTGGGGCGGCCGGCCCACCCAAATGACCGGATCGTGTTAAATGAGGCCAACTGTATTGTGGAGCGGGTGGATGGTCGAGCGGTGGCGCTGGTACGGATCGAGGTAGGTAATGGCGAGGCCAAACCGGAGCCACGACCAGACCGAGCTTTAAAAGAATAAATGGAAATCACCTCATCTGAACCCCCTTAAATTACCCATTTTATTGACTTCTGTGCCAATAGAGATAACATGGAGCGGAATAAGTGCTGTGGCAACGACTCGCGCCAAAACTGAGTTTTGGCGCGAGTCGTTGCCACAATAGTGGGTTTTGGATATTGGGAATCAATTCAGGATGAGTGTTCTCCAGCAATATGAAGATAACAGTGTTGATAAAGAAGCTGTAGCTACGGGTTTAATTTTTAATGGCGGCGAGTGTGGAGCGCTCATTCGCGCGTTTGATTGGTCGCAGACAGCGATTGGCCCCATCAGCAGTTGGTCTCAGAGCTGGAGAACGGTGGTCAACCTCTGTTTAGCTTCACGCTTTCCTATGATCGTTTTATGGGGGCCGGAGCTTATTCAAGTTTATAATGATAGTTTTATCCCTTTGTTGGGGAAGAAACATCCTGATGCGATAGGATTGTCTGTCCGCGTCTGCTGGCCTGAGTTCTGGTCTTTGAGTGAACCGATTTACAAAGCAGTTCTGGAGCAGGGCGAGACGGTTTACTTGGAGAACCAACTTTTTCCGGTTGAGCGGAATGATTATTTAGAAGAGGCCTATCTCACGCTGTGCTTTAGTCCAGTCCACGATGAAGGTGGCGGTGTGGATGGTATTTTGGTGAGCTTGTTAGAGACAACCGGCCAAGTCCTTGACCGGCGCCGGTTTGAATTGTTCAACCAATTGGAGGAAGAACACAAACAGGCCGAAGAAGCGCTGCGCGAGAGCGGGATGTGGCTGCGCTTTGCCCTGCGGGCGGCCAGGGCCGGTAGCTGGGAGTGGGATTTGGAAACAGGCGAAACACGCTGGTCGCCGGAGTATTACGCGCTGTACGGCCTGGCGCCGCCGGTACAGCCCAGCTTTGAGAATTGGATCGATTCGATCTATCCGGATGATCGAGAGCGGGTCCAACGTGAGCTGCATGAACAGGTGAGAAGGAAGCAAGAGCACGATATCGAATTTCGGATTATTCATCCCCAGCAAGGGTTACGCTGGCTGAGTACCCGGGGGCGAATACTGTATAATGATAACGGCGAGCCGGTGCGGCTGATCGGGATTACCATTGACGTTACCGAGCGCAAGCAGGCGGAGATCAAACTTAAAGAGTTGAATGAAACGCTTGAGGAGCGGGTGGAGGAGCGCACCTGGCAGGTTCGCACTTTGGCTTCGGCTTTAACCCTGGCCGAGCAGCGAGAACGGCACCGGATTGCGCAAATTCTACATGACGATCTGCAACAACTTCTGTACGGGCTCCAGTTGCGCGTTGAGATTTTGGGTAACGACGCCGCAGCCGGCAAGGTTACGCGAGTGGCCAGCAATTTGGAAGGGATGAACGCTCTGATTAGCCGAGCGATCCAAACCGCCCGCACGCTGACCATCGATTTAAGCCCGCCGGTACTCCAGGGCGAAGGGCTGGAGGCGGCCCTGGCCTGGCTGGGTAACCAGATGAAAGAGCTGCATGATTTGGAAGTATGGATTGAGTCGCCCCAGCCTTGCATGGTACCGGAAAAGGATCTACGGGTTTTACTTTACCAGTTGGTGCGCGAGCTCCTCTTCAATGTGATTAAACATGCCGGCGTCAATCAAGCGACTATCACTTGTGGCAGGCAAGATGATCAGATCGTGATCATGGTGGAGGATAAAGGCAAGGGATTTGATCTGGAAGCAGCCCAGCAACGGTTTCGAGAAGAGGGTCATTTTGGCCTGTTCAGTATTCGCGAGCGCCTCATTTTGCTGGGTGGAGATTTGAAGATCGAAACCAGCCCAGGGCAGGGAACCCGGGTCGTGATCACTACGCCTTATCGGGCAACCTTGGGCGCACGAGGAGCTTCTCGACCCAACTGATAAGCCAGAATTAACCCTTTTCCGCGGCCAGCCGCATCTGTTGATATAGGGCGGCTAAATCTGGCAGTTGGTAATGGGCGTTCAGGCCGCTGGGGTTGGGCAGCAGCCAGAGAATTGCGCCGGCAATGGTTTCATTTTGGCGGCCCAGCCTGGCTTTGGGACGTTGAAAGGCGGTCCGGTAGGCCCCAACCCCCAACACGGCCAGAATTCGCGGCCGGTAATGGGCTATCTTAGCCTCCAATTGCTGCCGGCCCTGAACCAGTTCCTCTTTTGATAGTTCAGCGGCGGTGGCGGTGGCTCGATCTACCAGGTTGGTAATGCCATACCCTTGTTTTAACAGTTCCCCTTCCTCATAGGGTGATAGTAGGCGGCCGGTAAAGCCGGCGGCATGAAGCGTGGGCCAAAAGCGGTTGCCCGGCCGGGCAAAATGATGGCCTACGGCGCCCGAATAAAGCCCCGGATTGATCCCACAAAAGAGCGCCCGCAAGCCCGGCCCAATAACATCCGGAACGGTTTTGCCGGCGGCGGCCAGGATATCTGCTTTAGTTGGTTTAGGATAAATCTGTTCTTCAGTCATTGGGCACTGGGTCCGTTTGGAAAATGCATGACGCAACGAATGGAACAACTTATTGGGTAATTGGCGGCATCGTTGGCGGAATGATTGCGGCAATTGGTGAGACATATTTTCTGATGGCCCTTGATAAAGAGAGTAGGGAGAAAATGAAAGGTTGTTTGACGTTATGGATGTTTTACCAGATCGGCTTCTGGACTATTCTCTGGACACATTTTCTGTCATTTCTGGCCGGAATAATCGGGCTAAGAGCCGAAGCTCTGCTGTCAGTGCTAGGGATAACGGCTTATTCATCAATCCCCATTGCCCTCTTCGGCGCAACGGGAGGAGCCATCGGCGGCTGGATTAGCCACGTGTATGACCAGAAGTTTGCTGTACAGCGTTGAATATCAAGTTAAGACCTCAATTCTGTCAACAGGTTCCAACCTGTTTCTATAGCAGCCAGCGCAATTCATTCGATAGGCTGCCGGGCCGGGAAGAACACAGATCGCTCGGATGGAACGGATTTTTTGGGTCAGATCAAGATCCGGTAGTTCCACCGTTGAGTGCTGGTGAGCCATGTCATCGTTAAGAACCGCGGATTTGCAGGAACACGCGCGGATAAATCTTGGTAAAAATCCGCGAATTCCTCACGATCCGCGGTTCTAAACCCACACCAACACTTAGGAGAGGAACTATCCAAAATCCGCTCATCCGAGCAATCCGGGTTCTTATTCACCACCCTCACCACTGCCAATAAAGCTCTTGGCCCAAGAGGCAGAGAGAAGTCTGCGGCGCCACGAATCCCGAGACTGGCTCACCCCGGCAGCGCTCTCACCCTCATACGTCAGCTCATCCAGAAACCGGATCACCTCAAAAAGCCTCCCCTGAATGAGATTCGCAGCCACCGGTCGCCCCAGCTCCTTTAGACCCACGTGGAACTCGTGGATCAGTTGGTCAATCAGAACCATTTTCTCTTTGGCCGAGCCGGCCTGTGGAAACACCGTATGGTACTTCTGGAACACGTCAACCGCATTGGCGCCAAAGAGCTGCTGGCGGCGGTAGGTGTGATGGTAATTGGCCCACTTGATCTGCCAGCCACACCTTTCACATTTAACGATTTCATCGTCAGACCCACGCTCTTGCCGCTCGATGATGGTCTCGCACGACGGGCATCGTACCCGGCCGTAATGGGCCTCGGTGACGGTGAGAATGCTGTCACAGCGGTTCCACAACGCCCAGCCAACGTCGTCGATCAGTTCGTCATCAACGATGCCCCTTGCATCAGTCTCATAGAGCCTGCGAATTTTATGCTGTGGCGCCTTCGGCGCCCACCGTATCTTTCCGTCTCCACGGTCCATAAGCTAACCTGCCTTTCACATTACCCTTCCCTGACCACCACCCGTCTCGAATAAATAATCAAGACGATCAAAACCGCCAAAGCCGCCGCCAGGCTGGCCGCAACGCACCATACGGCCACGCGCGGCCCGACCGGCTCAAAAAGCTGGCCGATCAGCCAGGGCAGCGCCATCCCGCCTGAACTGGCCCCAACCATAAAAAAGCCGGTGATCGTTCCGGTCATCCTCATCCGGCGCTCGGCAAAGGAGAACATCACCGGGAAGATCGACGCCGCCGATAACCCCAGGCAAATCGTTCCTGCCCAGACAGCCGGGAGCGACGTAGGCCAGATCAACAGGATGGCCAGGCCCAGCGCGCAGCCGGCAAAATCGCTAAAAAGAACCGTCCGGGGTCTTAGGCGGGTGGCGATGGGGATCGCCAGCAGCCGCCCGGCAGTCAAGGCGCCGTAAAAGC
>Ga0073934_10011338_pt1 | contig 10811 bp, 5 predicted proteins | sample LarsenN4metaG_FD_76834 | JGI IMG/M metagenome (GOLD analysis project Ga0073934, IMG submission 76834) | Hot spring sediment bacterial and archeal communities from British Columbia, Canada, to study Microbial Dark Matter (Phase II) - Larsen... ...
AAGTTCCGAACCCTTGGCCTGGTTGAAAACGCCTTCTCCAGCACAAAGACTCCGCCGGTCTTTCCGGCGTTGAATCCCAAGTACTGGTCCACCATGTGTACTTCGCCACGCGCCTGCTTGTTGTGCTTAAGAAACAAAATGGAGTCGAAGTCCAGCAAGGGATTCTGGAAGGCAATTTGGCGACGAAGATCAACCAGCCGATGAAACAACTCGTACTCACGCGCCGGGTCAAGCGGCCCGGACTGCCAGGCTGCCACCTCCCGCGCCAGTATTGCCAACGCGGCACCTTCGGTATCGAGGGTCGGTCCACCGGGTTTTTGCCGCAGATGATTCCAAAGCGCACGGGTCCGCCGAAGCACCACATCCACGGGGGACCGATCACTTTCCAAAATCAGAGCCTCAGGGCGAAGCGTCTCGCGGGCAAGTCGCGGCAGGTTCCAGGTCGGGCGTGAAGCAATCTGGTTACGGAGCTCGACAAACTCGGGCATTGGCCCACTTCCTGCCGCCCGGCCGCACGCCATCCCGGCCAGGGCAAGGCCGCAGGACGCCAGGAGAATGCGGTTCATGGCCTCCTTGTGGACCAAAAGTCGAAGACAAACAAGCTTTGCTTTGCGCACTCGCGAAAAACACAAGCGGACAGCAGGCTGCGATTTATTTTTTGCCAGGACCGTGGTTTTGCATATCTTCTGGTGCGCTCCTTGCTGCTTAGAGCGGCCCCGAGCGCATCCTGAAATAAAAATTGATCGCCATGAAACTGGACACCATTTGCCTGCACGCCGGACAAAACCCTGATCCCGCTACCAAGTCACGGGCTGTTCCCATCTACCAAACGACCTCCTACGTATTCGACTCCACGGAACACGCGGCGCGCCTGTTTGCACTGCAGGAGTTCGGCAACATCTACACCCGCATCATGAATCCGACGACCGATGTGCTGGAGAAACGCGTGGCCGCCCTCGAAGCCGGTGTGGGCGGCCTGGCCATGGCTTCGGGCTCGTCGGCGGTGACTTTTTCCATCCTGAATCTTTGTGAGGCGGGCGATGAAGTAGTTTCGACCAGTTCCCTTTACGGAGGTACGTATAACCTGTTCCACTATTCACTGCCCAAGATGGGCATCACGGTAAAATTCGTGGATGCCAGCGATCCGGAAAACTTCCGCAAAGCCATCACTCCGCGCACGCGCGCTTTCTACGGCGAAACCTTGGGCAACCCCAAGTTGGACATGTTTGACATTGGTGCCGTTGCCGCCATCGGCCATGCCGAAGGCATCCCGTTGATTGTGGACAATACCTCGACTCCCTACCTCTGCCAGCCCCTGGCACACGGAGCGGATATCGTGGTGCACTCGGTTACCAAGTTCATCGGGGGCCACGGGACAAGCATTGGCGGGGTCATCGTGGACGGCGGCAGGTTTGCCTGGAATCAAGGGCGGCATCCCATGTTTACCACGCCCGACCCCAGTTATCACGGCCTGAATTATTGGGAAGTGTTTGGCAATTTTGCTCCCTTTGGGGGGGCCAACATCGCCTACATCATCAAAGCCCGAGTTCAATGGCTACGGGACACTGGCGCCTGTCTCTCACCGTTCAACGCGTTTCTCATCCTGCAAGGTTTGGAAACCCTGCACCTGCGCATGCCGCGGCATAGCGAAAGCGCGCTTCGGATTGCCCATTTCCTGGAATCCCATCCCAAGGTCGCATGGGTAAACTACCCCGGCCTGCCCAGCCACCCCACGCATGCCCTGGCTCGGAAATACATGAAGAATGGCTGGTGCGGCGCCATTCTCGGCTTCGGCATCAAGGGCGGAGCCCCGGCCGGGCGCAGATTCATCGAGAACCTCAAGCTGTTTTCGCACCTGGCAAATATCGGAGATGCCCGCTCGCTGGCGATTCACCCAGCCTCAACCACTCACTCGCAGTTGACTGCCGAGGAGAAGCTGCATTCAGCGGTCACGGACGATTTCGTTCGACTGTCCATCGGCCTGGAGGACCCGGAGGACATTGAGGCCGACTTGAAACAGGCGCTGGATAAAGCGTCCACATGACAAGACTCTCCACCACAGCGACAGTCCGGCAGCCTGGCAACTGGCGGCCAAGGCGGGCAGGACGCTACGAGCTCCGGCTTAGCATTCAGACAGCCAGCTTTCGTGCTGCAACCGTCCTCGTCGCCGGCCTCTTGTTTCTTATGAACCTCGTGCAGGCCGCCGTCGTGGACCAACCGGACCTCCGCACCGCCGAAGGTGCCTGTGCTACAAACGGTGCCCACGCTCCACCGGGGACCCGTGTTGAGCGACAGGTCTTTTCCATCGTCTTTCCCGGTGCGGTGCTCATCACGAATCGCTTCGCTGCACAGCCGCTGCGTTTTCGTCTGATTTGCGTCGAGAACGCAGTCCGATCCACCCCCTCAGGGGACCCGCCGATTGAGGAATGCTTGCTGATGCCGGAGATCCATGCTGGCCAGGAGAAGCTGGTGATCACTGCCTGCCTCAAGCCAGGGGAGTACGTCGAGCGCTGCGCCGATGGCGTCCTCCGCGTTTTTGACCAGGCGGGCACGCTTCTTACCGCGATGGACCCGTTCGGGAAAGTGCCCACTCTGACTCCCGGGGTAAATACTATCAAGCTGGCAGCGCAGCACCCCGCCCGCGCGCGGCTGGTCGTGATGATATCGGGCCCATAGTCACCTGGGACCGCACGCCGCCGATCCCGCGCCCCTCGCAGGCCGGTCGCGGGGCCTAGAACTGCGTTCCCCTGTTGAGCATTCGCGCCAGTGACTTGCGCGCATCACGGCGATCGGCGATCCAGTCGCCCGGTTTGTCGTTCCAGTTGCCCAGCTCGGGGTGGCGCAGGGAGGAGATGCCCTCGCAATATTTGGCGGCAGCGCTGCGACTGACATTGAACAGGCGGATCATTTCGCCAAACCACTCCGGAAACCGGTTGTTGAACTTTAGTTCGAGAATGACTTTGTTGCCGAATGGCTGCTCATAGCGATCCATGTGCAACGACCAGTCCACTTTCTCCCGCGGCCCGATCCTTACCTGCCGGTCCATCGTCACACGGACTCCTTCGTTGTCGGGGTCCACGTACGCCTCGCGCAGGTAGGTCACCAGCGCCTTGGGCTTGGCTTGAAGCTGCATGGTGATCTGGATGAAATTCATAATGGCCGTGCGGGCCTTCGGATCACGCGAGACAATCTGGTCCTCCGCAGGGCAGATCCCTTGCAAGACACTCTCCGCCGCTGATTTCTTGACGCCGCAGCGCTGCTTGAGGATGCAGTTGCTCACTCGCCGCTTGATCTCAAAAAAGACCGGAGTATCCGGATTCTCGTCGTAGAACCGCATTCGCAGCTTGAAACGGTTGCGGTTGGAGTTCACCCAATCCCAGTAGGTGGTCAGGTTGTCCGAATCCAGATAGATACTGTTGACGGGATAGGACAGGTTGGGTTTTCCCTCCCCGGCTTCGTCCAAAGTCAGCCTGAAGGAGACCATGTTACGCATCAAAAGAGCAGTGCTCTCGTCAATGACGTACTTGAATTCGAACCGCTGTCGCTGCATCCGGTCGGCAATCATCGTCGTTCACCTGCGTTACATGGTTGTCAATTTGGTTTGCGTCATTTACTCGAATGCGCGATGCGCTTCAAGCGAAACCGGCCTGCCTCATAGGACCTGGGCGTGTTTATCCCTGGTCAGTTGGGCTGGGGGGATCAAGGCAGATCGGTCTTGAGGTGGAACAAGGGTTTGGTTTTCCCCCGGGCGTTCCAGGCCGTCGGCTGGGCTTTAAGCTGGTGGGGGTTGGAAGCCAGGCGGACCGCTCGGGTTGCCGACGGCGGGCCTGGCGTTTGAAGCGGTGGTTGATGCGGCCTTCGATCTTTTGCCCGATCGTTCCCCAGCCAGCATTGACTGCGAGGAGGGTTTGTGCGCGACCGCGCCGCGGGGCGGTCGGGACATGCTGCCAGGCCTCAATGCCTTTCCGGTTGCCCATGCGGCGGCCGGAGTGGCCGGGAGTTTCTTCGGGCCGTTGGCGAAGGAGTGGGCTGGTGTACGAGGCGTCGAGAGCGGCCTCGCTGTCGTCCTTGGGGATCGGCTTTGTGGGGCGGCGCGATTCGGCCTGGTCCAGCCCCGTGAGGGCACGGCCGGCCTGGATGATGTGTCAGTGGTCCAGCAGCCAGGAAGAGGGAGGGGAGTGGTGTTTGCGCGGGGCGTTTCAAGTCCGCGTCGCCGTTGTTCAAGACAACTTGGCAGTCCGGGCGCGAGTGGCGGTGGGCAAGGCGTCGGAACTGGGGGCCAAACAGGGCCAGCCGTGCGGGAGTCCGGCTCGATAAAGGCGACACAGGTTTCCTGCTCCGGGTCCAGGGAAGGCAACCGGGGCGGTTCTGGCTGCTTCCAGAACGGCGGGTGCGAGTCATGGACCGGCCTGAAGCCACCGGCTACTGTGGCGGCGGCACAAATGGAGACGGTGTCAACAGCGATCGGCCCCCGCGGCTCGTCCTCGTGTTGCCGCTTGGTCGAGTTTTAATGCTTTCTACCACCAACTAAAACCAAAGAACACTACCTTATGCAAGGGCACTGGCATGCACTCGGAGCAAGGGACGGGTGATGCTCAGGCAAGATCCTTGAGAGCCAGAGCGGTAGGGCCGCGAGCAATCGCCTCACCGTGCCAGCAGGTCACTCGACTCGCAGCGCCATATCCCACGCCGGACTGGACTTCTCTCCCCAATCACGTTTTCTGGCCGCGGCGGGTTTTCGCCACCCGAACACGGAATCAGCCGCCCTCTGGAGCTGAAGAGAGGTGTCCCCATCAAACCGGCTGCAGGAGACGTGCCTCCACGCTCAGTCCAACAACAGGGGCCAGACCGTCCAAGGACAGGTGGCAGAAGCCAAGCCCCGGGCCCAGCTCCGGCAGACCCTTCATCGAACCTCCGCGCTTCTGGGCACGAAAAGGACCGATCATGGGGAACGGGCGCGGAAGAACATGGCGTTGTTGGTACCCAAAGGTGGCGGGATGCGATCCACGAAATTCGTAATAAGGGCCTGCCAGACGGGTTGCCACAGGTTAGTGGATCGAAGTGCAGTGGCCGCCTCGACGGTGTTAGTGACACCAGGCACTCCGTAAAGAAGGAGGACCGGCTGGTTCGTCTCGATCACGGCTTGGAGGAGCGGTTTATCACCGAGGACCAGCAATTGGCCCGAACGGGAGCCAGTGTCCAGAATCGCCGAGCCATCGGCCTTACGAGCCTGAACACCCCCGACGGTGAGAGGAACGACGGCTGAGGTCAGATTGGAACGCACGCTAAGACAGAGTTCCGCGACTGGTTGATCCGCAATGCGAAGCGATTGGCCGGCGCACGTGGCCAGCCGTACGCGCAACTGGCCAGCGCCGGTGACCTGAAGAGCAGCCTGGCACAACTCAGGCCGCAAGGCGCGCACGCTCCAGTTGGTCAGCCCAGGATAGGACCAGGCCACGTCGAACTCGAGATTTGTGATGGCAGCGCTGTTGAACAGGTTGACAGGCAGGCAGCCTGACTGGCCACTGCGCACCGCGATTGTACCCAGACCGGGTTCGACGTAGTCGTTGACCACGACGAGGAAGGCCTGGGTGACACTGAGGCCTGGCACCCCACTGTCCGTCGCCACCAATTGCAGGAGGTTGGTGCTGCCGGCACGAAGGCGGCCGGGAGCCCACTGGACGACAAGGTTGGTGGGGTTCACCATACGGGCAGTGACGCCGACGGGCGCCCCCGGAAGACTAAGGAGGAAGTCCTGCCCGGCGTCAGGGTCGGTGACCGTGTTAGTGATGACGAAACCGACGCCCACCCTGGCCACAAGGTCGGGCATGGAAGCGAGGGCCGGTGGACGGTTGCTCGAGACCCAGGTTTGGGCATCAGCAGAAACGGGCGCGGCTTCCAGATTTCCCGCGTTGTCGCGGGCACGACTGTAGAAGCGATAGACCTGTCCACCCTGACCATTATAGATGGCGCTGGTGTTAGTGGATTCACTCAACCAAAGCATCCACGGTCCCTGATTCTCGGCGACGTAGATATCATAATCCCGAACCCCTGACCCGCCAGAATCATCCACACCGGACCAACTCACGAGGAAGTTGGTGGAGAGTTGGAGGGAGGCCAAGGCCGCCACAGAACTGGAGGGCGCGACACCGTCCACCGTGTTGGTGACGGTCGGTGTTTCAATCGGCTCGTTCTCATCGAAAACGATGACAGCTTTGTTCGTGATGAGTGTGCCGGTGGCCAGGCCATTTCTGGGCCGGATGGTATAGGTGACGAACCCCTCGCCCAAGTGATTGGTGAGGTTGGGCGGCAGAACACCCTGATTGATGCTCAGAGGCGGTTCACCGGTATTGAGATCAATGGCGGTGATGGTCCAGAAGGCCTGACCAGTGGCCAGGTCCACTCCGGCGCTGATGTCGGCGACGATGTTGCTCCCTTGAGCGGTCAACGGCACGCGCGTTTGGAAGAAGCTGCGGTTTTCGGGCACCGTGACTGTGTATTGGTTGAACACAATCTGGCCCAGTCGGAAAGTGCGCAAATCGAGGTCCGGATCCATAGGATCGGCGAGCGTGACTCTGCGCGCCCAAGCACTGGCTGTAGGCAGGTTTTCGAAGAAGACAGTGTAGGGCATGGGTTCAGCCGGGCTGACGAAGCCTTCCGGGCCGTAGCCCAGCGGCCCAGACTTGTCGTTCGGGTCGCAACCCGAACCACCGTTGCCCGTGCCCCCGCCGCCGCCACCGGGTCCAGCCGGACCGCTCGGGCCGCCGGGACTTCCTGGCGAACCCGGTCCGCTGGGACCACCACCGCCGGGACCCCCAGGACCGCCTGGAGTACCTGGGCCGCCCGGGCCACCAGGCCCACCTGGACCACCCGGTCCAGGACCACTCGGTCCCCCAGGACCGCCCGGTCCCCCGGGGCCACCAGGTCCACCGGGACCACCCGGTCCGCCGGGCCCTCCGGGACCACCCGGACCACCAGGCTGGCCTGGACCGCTCGGGCCCCCGGGACCGCCAGGACCACCAGGCCCCCCAGGAGCACCGGGACCACCCGGCCCCCCAGGGCCGCCAGGGCCGCCAGGGCCACCGGGTTGGCCGGGACCGGCTGGACCGCCGGGACCCCCAGGACCACCTGGGCCGCCAGGTTGGCCGGGGCCACCCGGGCCGCCAGGCCCGCCAGGGCCGCCAGGTTGGCCCGGACCACCTGGCTGGCCTGGGAAGCCAGGTTGCCCTGGCCCCGAAGGACTACCCGGGGCACCGTTGGTGCAGACGGAGTAAATGCACGTGCTGATGTAGCCGGCATCGCCAGCGGTGGCCAACATCATGCATGGCCAGGCATTCGTATCCACAAAGCCGCAGGCCATGTGGTTCGTCAATCCAAGGGCGACACCATGCCACCAGCAGTAAACACCGCTATAGCAGGCCGCAAGAAAGTCCCAACTTGGCCAGTACCACCCTGCTTCGTTCCCGTTCATGAGTCCACCCAGGGTATAAACACGCCGGTAAAAGTCCTGCCAGGCCCGCGGATCGCCAGCGATTCTGGCCAGATCGGGGGATGCGTTTTGCAGGCCAATTTGGAGAATAGCGTCACGGGTTAGTTCAACATAAGTGGCCAGCCAGGAGGCCATCTCGTCAGAGGAGCGGGCGTAGGCCCGAACCAGGTGGAAGAACGGGCCGGCGGGCACTGGAGAGACACGCCAGACGAAGGAGACCTGTTGACCCGGAGCGAGATCGCGAATCCAGAAGGCGTCGTGTGTGGCGCCATTCCGATAATTGGCGCTGGGCGAAGCGTTCAGCCAATCAGCGGCCGGATAATCGGACTGCCGCGGGAAGGAAGAGGCCGGTCGGAACCATCCCATGTTCACGCGCGCGCCAAAGGCTCCTTCGATCGTCAGGTATGGGATGTTCATATTGCCGTTGTTGACGACAGTGCAGGGGACATCCCAGACCGTGCCCGCCCGAGGCAAAGTTGTCCCTGACATCGTTAGGCTCACCTGAGCACCGCTAAACTGGGAGATGGTGACCGCGCCCAAAACGGTGCTGGTCTGTCCGCCACCACGTGGTGTGGCGGAGGAGGTGGAAAGAGCTTTGGTGGTTCCGTTATGCACCACGACGTCGTACAGGCCGCGTTCTGCGCCATAGAACTGGAACCAAGCCTCGATGCGGGTGCTGTCCACGACCGTGACGCGATTGGCGGGCACGCGGTTGGTGCCGGAGACCAGTTCGACCGTTGCGCCAGGCAGGAAGCGGGCACCGGTGATCACCAAGGTCAATTCACCGTAGTCGCCAATGTTCACAGGGCCAACGCTGCCAACGCCAAAGGGAATGAGCTCAGCAAGGACAGAGTAGCCAGCCGGGGCATCGGGCACGCTTACGCCTCGAGCGAGAATGTAATACCAGCCGTCGAGCGTGGTGGGAATGGTAATGCGCTGGCTGGCGGCCAGGGGTTGGCTGTAGGCGTAGTCGAAGTTCCCGAGGTCGGGCACCGCACCAAACCGGGCGTAGAGTTCGTTAGCACTATAGGCGGAAGTGCTCACCAGGCTGATAGCGAGGGTTTCATCAGCCGCGACGCGGACCTTGTAGTAGTGACTGGTGCCACTGCGCAGGCTATTGGTCAGCGGAACACCAAGAGTCAACTCAGGGACATCCATCAGGATCGTGGAGGCGGAGGCGCGCAGGTTATTGGTCTGGCTCAGTTCGCGGATGTTGTCGCGGATGTCGGCGCGGACAAAGACGTAGTAGGGCCCCGGGGTGAGGGCCGGTAGCGGCACGCTGAGGCTGGCGTTGTAGGAGCCCGCGGGCGGGATGGTACTCGATTGGTTGCGCGTGCCAATGAGCACGGCATTGAAATCCCACGTGGGGTTGGGCGAAAGGAAGACGCCATCAGTCCAGGTGCCGGTCACGCTGTTGGTGGCCACGTTGGCCACGGTCCAGTTGATGGTCACAGACTGCCCCGGGAGGCCGGAGGTCAGTGAGGTACCTACGTGGGTGACCGCAAGGTCGGCTGGCGGCATCATGGAGATCGCGGTCGCGGCGGAGGCCAACCCACTGTTGTTACCCCGCACCCAGGACTGATCCATGACGCCCAATGTGTCCGCAACAACAATCAGGAAGTAGAGACCACCGGCGCTGGGAGGTATGATGACATCGCCCGAGCGAGTGTAGGCATCGTTTGTGCCCAGGGCCCGCGCTCGCGGGAAGGTGCCAAGTTTGGCGTCTGTTCCCAAGTCGAGAACCTGGTCTTTGGACAGGTAAACAGCGTCATACCAAACCCGGTCGGGGTCCGTCGGCTGGGTGCCGAGGTTGGCGACAGTCCACTGAAGGGTCATGAGTTGTCCGGCCAGGGCGTCGGCAGGGGCCTGCACGGAGGTGACCGCCAGGTCAGGGTAGAGAGTTGGCAGAACCTGAAGGGTCTGCAACGCCGTGGCGGTGTTATTGTCCTCACGGTTACATTCGGGGACGTGGTTGGCGGCATCTACCTGGATGAAGACGTAGTAGGTCTCAGCGGTTTCAGGCGGCAGCAGCACCACCGCCGAGTGCGTGTAGTTGCTGGCCGGGGGCAGAGTGCTGCTGAAGACATTGGTGGCAACGGGGATGGCGTTGGCGATGGAGAATTGGGGAACGGTTGAGAGATAAACCTTGTCCACCCAGGGTCCGGTGGCCGGGGAACTGCCCGCGTTAACCACGGTCCATTGAATGTTAAAGGGCACACCGCCGAGGACGACCGCGGGCTTGGAGACAGCGGCGAACTGGAGGTCGGCAAAACTGAACTGAAACTCTGCGGCGGCACAACGAGTGGCAGCTTGAGCGCAGGCCTCGGCATTGACGCGGTTTTCGCGATCCACCACGAGGCACACAGTTACCGCCCCCGTGACGCAAGACGGGGCGGTGGCCAAAACGCTTTGCGTGTAAACGCCACCAACCGGTAAGGGGCCAACACGTGGGACCTGAGCCGCGATGATTCCACCGCCTGGGAGGTTGACGGCGGCATAGGAGACCACATCCGTCCATGAACCTTGGGCGGGGAGAGAGCCGCTGTTGGTCACCACCCAGGTGACTGGGAATGTTGCGCCAGCCCGGATGGCGGGTGGGACGTCCAGAGAGAGGATTCCGAGGCTGGGGTGTGGCGCCGGAGTAACATTGACTGGGCTGTCCGACCTCAAGGTGTTGTTCGTCTCGCAGGAGGCGAGATTAACACGGTTGCTGAAGTCGGTCACCACGAAGGCGTACATCGGACCCTCAGCGCAAATGGGCACCGAAGAGGTGAGGGACCGCGAGTAAACGCCGCCGTTGGTCAGTTCCAACTGATGGGTCACGGCACCAATGAGCAAGGCTGTCGTTGGATCCAGATTGGCTGAAGGCGAGAGATAGATTCGATCAGTCCAAGGTCCTACGGCAAGGGAACCGCCGGAATTGACCACGCTCCAGGTCACGATCATGGGCTGGCCGGCGATCGCGGTGCCCGGCAGCCCCACCGACTGGACATTGAGTCGCGCTAATTGGCTGGGGGCAATGGTAATCAGGCCAGCGGATTGTCCAGCGTTATTGGCTTCTCCCGACGTTCCCTCAGCCAGCCGGTCTTCGACGTCAGTGGCCACCACCACGTAGAAATTACCCACAGCACAGGCAGGGATGGAGAGTAGAGGGTTGAGGGAGTAGCCAGCTCCCGCCGCCAGGGTCTGCTGGCGGGCAAAGGACCCCAATAAGTAGGTTTGGTCGGGATCGAGAGAACCATCACGCGACAGGTAAACCCGGTCCACCCAATTGGCCACCGGCGTAGTGGTCTCGCCGATGTTACGGACCGTCCATGAGATG
>Ga0073934_10011339_pt1 | contig 10809 bp, 10 predicted proteins | sample LarsenN4metaG_FD_76834 | JGI IMG/M metagenome (GOLD analysis project Ga0073934, IMG submission 76834) | Hot spring sediment bacterial and archeal communities from British Columbia, Canada, to study Microbial Dark Matter (Phase II) - Larsen... ...
GCCGCTGGACGCCCGCACGCGGCTGGGCCTGACGGCGCTGGCGGATATTTACACCAATTTCAGCGACCAGAAGTCCACCTGCTCTGAGAACGAGGATCACTACCAGTTTGTAGTGGACACCAGCCCGATGGCCTGGGGACGTACCAGCGACAAGCCGGTGTGCCACGCGCTGGTGGGCATTCTACAGGAGTGCCTGCGCTGGGCGACCAACGGCCATGAGTTTATTGTGACCGAGACCGCCTGCCACGCGGCGGGCAGCGAGCACTGCGAATTTAGTGTGAACAAGACCCCCATCGGGCAGTCGTGACAAACGATGCGTGGGGACACGATACATCATGCCCCTACACACATGATCGAGGATGCGATGGCCGAGGAGAGCAAGCCGAAGATTCTGGTCGTGGAGGATGATCTCGACCTGGCGGAAATGCTGAACGCATACCTGCGGGTGCAGAATTACGACGTGATGACCGCCGCCTGGGGCAAGGAAGCCGTCGAGTTGAGCGCGACGGAGACGCTGGATTTGATCGTGCTGGACATCCGCCTGCCCGACATTGACGGCTACGAGGTCTGCCGCCAGCTTCGCCAGCAGCGCCGCACCGAGAACGTGCCCATCATCTTCTTGACCGAGAAGCGCGACCGCGTGGACAAGCTGCAAGGGCTGGAACTGGGCGTAGTGGATTACATCACCAAGCCCTTCGACATTCAGGAACTGCGGCTGCGCATCCGCAATACCCTCAGCCGCGCCGCCCGCCAGACGCACTCCAATCCGGTGACCGACCTGCCGGAAGGCGACCTGGTCAACGATAAGCTGACCGGCCTGCTGCTGGCCGAGAACTGGTCGCTGCTGTATGTTGGACTCAACAACCTGAGCGGCTTCCGCGAACTGTACGGCTTCGTCGCCGCCGACGACGTGCTGCGGGCTGTGTCGCTGATGGTCAAGAACGCCGTGCGCGAGCATGGCCGCGAAGAGGATTTCGTCGGGCACATGGAGCCGGAGGCGTTCGTCATCATCACCACGCCGGAACTGGTCGGGCAAATCCGCGAGAAGGTCGAAAGCCGCATCCGCCAGTCGCGCGAGTATTTCTACCCGCTCAAAGACCGCGAGAAGGTGCGCGAGGCGATGGAAGCCGACCACCTGAAGCTGGTGAGCGGCGTGATTGACCACGCCGGCGGGCCGTACAACACGCTCGACGATTTGAAGGCCGCGCTGCAAAAGGCATCCAGGCCGGAGTAGCCGTCAGCTATCAGCGGTCAGCACCGCCAGACGTTCAAACGTCTGGCGGCCGAATAGCCAAGTCCACTCAAGTGGACTGGAAAAAGCGGTATCCCATATTGGTCAGTATGTTCTCTAAAATGAAGCCGGTTTTAGCCACCTTCCAGGTGGCTTATCAACCAAAGCGTAGCCGGATGGCTTCCAGCATCCGGCGGCGAAACTGCGGGGGCAATTCATAACCTTTCCTCTGCGCCTTTGCGTTAAGTTTTTGTCTTTATGCTGAAAGCTGAATTCCATGCTCATCACACGACCTCTCTTTGACCTCCCCATCGTGCGGCGCAGCAACGGGCTGCGGACGTTCCTGGCGGCGGCCTGGCTGGGCTGGCAGATCGAATCCAACTGGACCGACCCGTTTCTGTTCGCCGTGTACTCGTTCGCGCGGCCGGTCGCCAGTGTGCTGATTCTGGTGGTGATGTACAGCGTCATCACCAACGGGGCGACGGAGCAGCCGATCTTCGCCTACATCTACCTGGGCAACGCGCTCTACATCTTCGTGGCGCAGGTGCTCACGGGCGTGGGGCAGTGCGTGGTCGAAGACCGCGAGCGCTACCGCACCATGAAGCAGTTGTACACCACGCCCATCAACGGCTATTTCTACCTGATGGGGCGCGGGGTGGCGCGGCTGCTCATCGGCCTGATCGCGGTGCTTATCACGCTGGTGGTGGGGATTGTCGCCTTCCGGCTGCCGCTGGACGTGGCCGTGATTGACTGGCCGCTGTTCCTGTCGAGCACGCTGATCGGCATCATCTCGCTGGCGGCGCTGGGCACGATTCTGGGCGCGACGACCATGATGGTGGGGCGCAATGCCTGGTCAATCGGCGAGTCGGTAGCCGGGGCGCTGTACCTGTTCTCCGGCGCGATCTTCCCGCTGGACGTGCTGCCGGCGGCGCTGCGGCCTGTCGGCTTCGTCTTCCCCGTGACGTACTGGCTGGAGGTGGCGCGGCGGGCGCTGCTCGGCCCGAACGCGGCGCGCTTTCCCACGCTCGCCGGCTTCTCGAACCTGGACTTGATGGGCATTCTGGCGGGGATGACGCTGGCGCTGCTGGTCATCTCGCGCGTCTATTACCGCTGGGCGTTCCACCAGGCGCAGGAGCGCGGGCTGATTGACATCGAAACGTCGTTTTGATAGAGCAATGGACAGCCGGATGCAAACCTCGCTCCGAAGCATCGAAACAAAAAACGGCAGACCTGCCAGCCCACAGGTCTGCCGCCTGTTGAACTTCGCTCGAAATCCTATGTGGAAGGGTTAAAAGAAAGTTCCAACCCAACTCAATACGCCTGACGTGTCTACCCGGAAGGAATATCCGACGACGCCGCAGTTGGAATGGGTTACGTAGGAATTGACGGCCAGAACGGTGTTCGTGCCTGCCAGCAGAATCGGGCCGCCCGACCCGCCGCCGGGATTCAGAGCGATGCGCATGAACTGGTCGCTACAGCGCAACCGGCGTCCAATCTCAGCCGCCTTCAGACCCTCCTGGGCACGCATCAGCACGATCTGGCAGCGACGCACCGTGAAAGCCGACGCGGAGCGCACCAGCCGCTCGCACGGCGCCACGCGCGCCAACGCTGGCTGCCACGATTTCACCGACTCCAACACGGGCTGCGACGGCCACGCCAATCCCGATTCTGACCAACACGCGAGTCCCCTCAGCGACTCACACCGTCACCCCGACGGCGACGCTGACCCCTGCGCCGACGCTGGTAGACTGCCGCGTATTGATGAACTACAACGTGAATCTGCGCGCCAGGCCGGAGAGCGACGCCGAAATCCTGCTTACCATCCCCTATAACACCGTGCTGTCCGCAGCCGGGCGCAACCTGAACGCGACATGGTGGCTGGTCAGCTATGACGGACAGACCGGCTGGGTGGACGGCCAGTATGTCGCGGTGGAACTGCCGTGTAACGAGCTTCCGGTGCGATAGCAGCGCGCCGGCTGCGAAACGCGCGGGTTCTACTTGCGCTTCTTGCTGCGCTCGCGGATGGCGTTGACGATGCCGTTAGATGGGAAGTCCTTTAAGGCGGCGTCCAGGTCTTCAGCCGTCATCACGAAGCCCTTGCCGTGCGCGAACCTCAGCAGCTTGTCCAGATTGGGCGGGTCGGCGACGCGAAACTGGGATTGCATCACGCGGCTCTGGCTCATCAGCTCCAGGAATTTCTGCGCGGTCTGTAGGCTCATCGTTGTGTCTCTCCGTTCGTCATGTCTCGATACACCAACTACTATAGCGATTCGGCTCATCGGGAACAATCGGAGGTTTCACCTCACGACAGGCGGTTCAGGCCGTCGAAGGCCGCCGTCTTATAGCACTCGGCCAGCGTCGGATAGTTGAACACGGTGTCTACGAAATAGTCCACCGTTCCGCCGAAGGCCAGCACCGCCTGGCCGATATGCACCAGCTCGCTCGCGCCCGCGCCGATGATGTGCGTGCCAAGAAGCTGGTGCGTCTCCAGATGGAAGATGAGCTTGAGCACGCCGTTGTGGTCGCCAATGATCTGGCCGCGCGCGATCTCCTTGTACTGCGCCTTGCCGATTTCGTAGGGTATGCCCTGCTGTGTCAGCTCATCTTCTGTCTTGCCCACCATCGAGATTTCGGGGATGGTGTAGGTGCCGTAGGGGAACAGCGCCGGGACACTCTTCGTCTCCACGCCGAAGGCATGGCAGGTGGCGAGACGACCCTGCTCCATCGAGGTGGACGCCAGGCTGGGAAAGCCGATCACATCGCCGACGCCGTAGATGTTGGGGACGGCAGTCTGGAAATGCTCGTTGACTTTGACGCGTCCGCGCGAATCGGTTTCGATTTCGGGCGGCAGATTGAGGCTGGCGCTCGCGCCGGTGCGCCCGATGCTGTAGAGCGCTTTTTCGGCCAGGATTTGCTTGCCGCTCTTGAGGTGGATTTTGACGCGCTCGCCATGCTCATTCTCGATCAGCTCGATGCCGCTGACTTCCTCGCCCAGATGCAGCGTGACGCGGTTCTCGCGCAGGTGATAGACCAGCGCCTCAATGATTTCGGCGTCCACGAAGGGCAGGAGGCGCTGGTACTTGTCTACCAGCGTGACACGAACGCCGAGCGCGGCGAAGATGCTGGCGTATTCCAGGCCGATGACGCCCGCGCCCACTACCACTAACGTCTTCGGAATCTTATCCAGATTCAGGATGTCGTCGCTGGTGAAAATGTGCTGCCCGTCGAAGGGGATGTGCGCGTCGCGCGTGGGCATGGTGCCGGTAGCGATGACGATGTAATTGGCGCTCACGTCGCGGTGGGCGTTGTCGTCCAGAAACGTCAGGCGGACAGTGTGCGGGTCCACAAACGCAGCATCGGCGTTGAGCAAATCCACGTTGTTGCGCATCAACTGGTGGCGGGTCACGTCGAGTTCGTTGCGAATCACGTGATCGGTACGGTAGAGCAAATCCTCCATGGTGATATGCTGCTTGACGGCATAGGACGCGCCGTAGAGGGTGCGCTCGCTGTAGCCGGAGAGATAGAGCACGGCTTCGCGCAGCGTCTTGCTGGGGATGGTGCCGGTGTTGATGCAGACGCCGCCGATGACGGCTTTGCGCTCGATGATGGCGACCTTCTTGTCCAGCTTGGCGGCCTGAATGGCCGCGCGGTGTCCAGCCGGGCCGGAGCCGATCACCAGCATGTCGTATTCGTATTCAGCCATGTCGCTGCGTGTCCTTGTGCGAGTGTGGATGATTTACCGCTTTACTATACTACACATCGCCTGCGGCGCGCCCATAAAGCGCGCTATAATGCAGCGAAGGAGACCGCCATGCTCGACATCAACATCTACCGTCTGGGCCAGCTTACGCTCGTGGAAGCCAGGGGGCGCATTGACGGAATCAACGCCGGCCAGTTTTTGCAGACCCTCAGCGACGAACACGCGCGCGGGCGCACCCGCATCGTGCTCGACATGGCCGGGGTGAACTTCCTGAGCGGGGCGGGCATCAAAGCGCTTCGGAAGTTCTACGACCAGGCGGGGGCGCTGCGGATTGCCAGGCCATCGGAGGAAGTGCGCGAGGTGTTCCAGATCATCGGGCTGGATACGGTGTACGGCCTGTACCCGTCACGCGTGGGCGCGATACAGGCGGTCACGTCCATCACCAATGCACACACGCATCTGGAACTCGGCTGGGCTGCCGATCACCGTCCGGGAGTAGAGGGCAAGCCGTTTGTGCCCTGGGTGAAAGGGCTGACGCAGGCGATCTGGCAGATGCGCGGGGGCGACTGGCAAACCGCCTTCGAGCGTTCGGCGCGCGAGGGCATCCAGAAACTTCTCGACGCGGGCACGACCGCAGTGGGCGAGATTTCGTCGCTGGGGGCGAGCATCGGGCCGCTGCTGGAGTCGGGCTTGCAGGGCGTGGCCTACGTCGAGGTTTCCGGGTCGGACCCGGCGCGGGCGGAGGAGCGCTTCAACTGGGGGCGGGGCGTGATCGAGGCGTGGCGTCCGAAGGAGCGCAACGGGATGCGGGTCGGGCTGGGCATCCATGCGACGTATTCGGTGCATCCTGACCTGTGGAAGAAGCTGCTCGACTACGCGCGCAAAGAGGCGCTGCCGGTTTCCATCCATATCGCCGAAAGTCCTGCCGAGCACGAGTACCTGACACGGGGGACGGGCGCGTTTGCCGACGGCTTCTACGAAGACCTCGGCCTGCCGCGAATGCCCGTGCCAGGGAAGACGCCGGTAGCCTACCTGGAAGACCTGGGGGCGCTGGAACTCAAGCCGCTGCTGGCGCACGCGATTCAGGTGAGCGACGCGGACATCCAGAAGATCAAGGCGAGCGGGGCGCAGGTCGTCCACTGCCCGCGCAGCAATCTGCGGCTGCAATGCGGGCGGATGCCGCTGGAGAAGTACCTGGAACAGGGCGTGCCGGTGTACCTGGGGACGGACAGCCTGAGCAGCAGCCCATCGCTGAACGTGTTCGACGAGCTGGAAGTGGCGACGGCGCTGCATTACGGGAAGGTGCAGCCGGAAGCGATTGAGCGGTTGGTGCACCAGCCGTTTTTGGGCTAATTGCTGGTAGCCAAACGCGGACACGGCAAGCCGTGTCCCTATACGAACGGATGATGGGTGTGAGAAGGGGGTGCGGGTGGCGCACGTGTTTATTTCTCATGCACATGAAGACGTTGATTTCGCTAGCAGTGTAATCCTTGAAATTGAGAAAAAAGGTTTTACCCACTGGATAGACAGTGAGCAATTAGGCATCGGCGACGATTGGCGTCAGAAAATTGATGATGCAATTAGGTCATCCTTTGCTCTGATTGTTGTAATGACGCCTGAGGCTAAGGTCTCAGACTATGTAACATACGAATGGATTTTTGCGTTCGGGCTGGGAATTAAGGTTATTCCTGTGATCTTCAAACTGACAGACCTTCACCCGAAAATGCAGTCAATGAATTATCTGGATTTCAGCAGTCCCAGAGGTCGGCGATGGGATATTCTTGTAGAAGAGTTATCAAATGCTCAGAACGCATTTGGTTCGACAACCTTTCGAGTAGATTACGATGTGCCTCCACCGATTAAGCGTGCAGTCGAGGCTTTGGACAGTTTTAGACAAGATGAACGAATTTCAGCAATCGAAAAACTCGCTCAAATTAACCATCCTGAAGCCCGAAGCGTTATGGCACAAGCGATGTCCCATCCTATGAAAGATGTGCGAATCTATGCGGCGTTAAGACTTGCTGAATTGACTGATTTTACGGATGAACGGACTGTGCCAGGACTTTTGGAAGCTCTACGTGAGGTTAACTCACGCGAGGGGGAAATTGCTGGGAAATCTCTCAAGAAAATCGGAGTTCCTGCGGTGCAAGGGTTAATCCTTGCTCTGCAAGACGAAGATTGGCGTGTACGCGCTCATTCCATAAGGATATTGAGTGAAATCAAAGATGAAAGCGCTATACGAGGACTGATGCAAGCCTTATATGATGATAACCGTCATGTAACCAGAAATGCTGCTGAAGCTCTCGAAAGTATCGGCACGCCCGAAGCGCTGGCTGCTGTCGAGCAGTGGCAGCGGGAACAGGGCGGCGAGCAGGCGTGATACAATCGAATTGATCGTGGGTCGGAGGTGTTACCATGCTGGCGAAGACAGTTGACGTACAAAAGACCAGTCTGAAAGAGCTGCTGGCGCTCGTTCGTGAGGGTACAGAGATCATCTTAACCGAAGATGATACGCCGCTGGCGACGATTGTACCGATTGAAAAGAAGCCCGGCAAGCGCATTATGGGTCTACATGCGGGCATGTGGGAGGTCAGCGATGATTTTGACGCGCCGCTGCCTGACGAATTTTGGCTGGGCGAGAGTTGACCCAGTGCTTGCAAAGTATCCTATTCGTGTGATCTGGTGAGGTGTTCGGGCGAACACGTGGGTTCGCCCCTACCGCGCGTCCGTTCGGCGCGTGGGCGGCGTCAGGGTGTACAATAGCGGCTGCGGAACTCGACGGCGACATCCTGCGTATAGCACCATAGTGCAAGTTTCAACGAGCCTTGACCATGATCGCTTTCTATCTGAGATATGCCTTTGGCAACCTGTGGCGCAACCGGCGCTGGTCTACCTTCGCCGTGTTTTCGATTGCGGCGGGCGTGGCCGCCGTCGTGGCGCTGCGCAGCCTGGGACTCGCCATCGGCGACGCGCTGACGAGCAGCGTGCGCACGACCAATCACGGCGACATCACGCTGGCGCTGGGGTACAACGGGGGCTTCATGACCATGCGCGACCCCAGCGACGAGGACACCTTCTCGCCGGGGCAGATCGAGCGCGCGCAGGAGTGGACGGCGGCCCGCGACGGGCGGATGACCGCCTACACCACCTCCAGCAACATCCAGCTTGCGGCGCTGGATTACACGACGGCGGGACGCCCGCAGTTCATCAGCACCTACTTCGTTGACCCGGCGACCTTCCCGCCGACCCAGGATTTGCTGGCGCTCGACCCGGCAGGCGTGCCGCTGCGCGACCTGTTCCAGGGCGGGAACGAGGTGGTCATCAGCAAGAATCTGGCTGACTCGCAGGGGATTGCGGTTGGGGACAGCGTGCGCGTGAGCGGGACGGAGGAAGAATTCACCGTGCGCGGCATCGTGCCGACGGAGGCCGAGGCCGGACTGGACAACATCTTCGCCGGGTTCTTCGGCTTCGCCTATTTCGATCTGGCGGCGGCGGACAAGCTGCCGGTGCCGGCGACCCCCAATTTCATCAGCATCGCGCTGCCAGAGGGCACGACGATGGAGGCCATCACGGCGGCAGCGGATGAACTGAGACGCCTGGTCGGACGCGGCGAGCTGTCGCTGCGCGTGCGGACGGTGCCGCAGTTGATCGAGCGCAACCAGAACATTGCCGACATTCTCAGCAGCCTGATCGTGGTCATGGGGCTGGGCGCGCTCCTCATCGGCGCGGTCGGGATTATGAATACCATGCTGGTAATGGTCGGGCGGCGCACCGAGGAGATCGCCTCGCTGAAGACCTTCGGCATGAAAGGCGGGCAGATCGCGGCCATGTTCATGTCGGAGGCGCTGCTGCTGGGCGTGGCGGGCAGCATCCTGGGCGGCGCGTTCGGCGTGCTCCTGAGCGGGCTGGCGAACGCCTACGGGCAGACCCTCATCCAGCAGCCGCTGCGCTGGCGGGTGTACCCGGACGCGATTCTGTTCGGGCTGGCGCTGGGGCTGGTGGTGACGGCGGTGTTCGGCGTGCTGCCGGTGATTACGGCGGTCAAGGTGCGTCCGGGCATCATCCTGCGCCCGAACGAGACCTATATCCCGCGCGTGGGCTGCCTGCAATCGCTGGGGATGATCCTGCTGGTCGTGCTGGTGATCGGGCTGGTGGCCGGGCAGATTCTCCAGCCGTCGTTTGCCGTGTCGCGGGCGAATTTCACGCCCAACCCGTATATGGTGGGCATCCTGGGCGTGGCGATCACGCTGCTGATTCTGGGCTTCCTGGTGGGCGTGATGTGGGTGATCGTGTGGATTGTCAGCCACCTGCCGAGCTTCGGCAGCGTGGACCTGCGGCTGGCGCTGCGCAACCTGACGACGCGGCGCATCCGCACGGCGACGACGCTGCTGGCGTTGAGCGCGGGCATGTTCGCGTTGAGCAGCATCTCGTTCTTCGGCGCGGGGACGCGGGAGATCATGCAGTTCACGCTCACCGAGACGTTCGGCGGCAACGTGCTGATTTTCCCGATTCTGCCGCAGGCGCTGGCGCAGCCGTTGATTAACGCCAAGCTGAATACACTGGAAGGGGTTCAATACCGGACGCGGCTGCTCACCTACCAGGGCGAGATCACCGCCGTGAACGGCGAGAGGATAGACCGCAGCGCCGGGCCAACCGTCGCGGAACTGGGCCGGCAGATGCAGCAGGCGGCGCGGAACGGCGATTTCGAGCGGATGGCGCAGATCAGCGAGCAGATGCAGCAGGCGCTCGAATTTTCGGTAGATATGACGGCGCGCGACACCACCAATCCCAATGTGGCGCAGGAAACGCTGCTGGCCGGGCGCAACCTGACACAGGAAGACCGGGGGCAGCCGGTGGCGCTGTTCCGCGACTCGGTGACGACGCGGGCGTTGGGCATCCAGCCGGACGCGACGGTGACGCTGCTGGTGAACGGGCGGCGCTTCGACTTTCAGGTGGTGGGGATGCTGCCGGGCGATGACGCGAACGGGGATTTCAGCTTCAGGCCGGGCCAGATGGGCGATGTGATCGTCCCGCCCGATTCGATGCCCGGTGCGTCGTCGGAGTTCTCGCTCAATATCGTCCAGATTGACCCGCAGTATCTCAACCGCGACCTGGTGGAACTGTCGTCGCTGCCGCTGATTTTCTCGGTAGACATCAGCTTCATTGATGGACTGCTAAGCCGGTTCATCAACCAGATGAGCGCGATCCCGATTCTGGTGGGCATTCTGTCGCTGGGGGCGGCGGCGGTCATCATGGCGAACACGGTGGCGCTGGCGACGCTGGAACGGCGGCGGCAGATCGGCATCCTCAAGGCGGTGGGGTTGAAGGGGCGGCGGGTGCTGCGGGTGATGCTGCTGGAGAACACGCTGGTGAGCCTGCTGGGCGGGGTGCTGGGCGTGGGGCTGAGTATGCTGGGCGTGTCGCTGATGACGAGCATGGGCATCGGCTTCTCGATTCCGCTGCCGCGCGACGCGACGCCGACGGCAATCGCGCTGATCGTGGCGGCGGTGCTCATCGGCTGGCTGGCGACGATTCTGAGTGCGCGGGTGGCGGTGAACGAGCGGGTGCTGAACGTGCTGCGGTACGAGTGATGAGTGGAAAGTGCTGACCGCTGTGGTGGGGGCTTTCGTGTGGTAGTCTCTGAAGACCGACTACTCGATCATAAATCTTATACTGACAATATTTGAGAACGGAAAACATTCGGTGAAACGGGGCCCGCCTCTGGTGACGGTAAAACAGACGTAATCATCACCAATTTGAGACTGTAAGATATTTTGTGTAAATGGAGTGCCGGTATAGGAGCTGTAATCAGCCGCTTTGGAAGCGGCAGAAAGGCACACCATGAAGACACCAAAAGCGAAGCCCGCCATGCCCTCGC
>Ga0073934_10011341_pt1 | contig 10808 bp, 8 predicted proteins | sample LarsenN4metaG_FD_76834 | JGI IMG/M metagenome (GOLD analysis project Ga0073934, IMG submission 76834) | Hot spring sediment bacterial and archeal communities from British Columbia, Canada, to study Microbial Dark Matter (Phase II) - Larsen... ...
GGTCGAGTTCGTCAACGGCGTGGCGGCGCAATCGGCGAGCGGGCTCTACGGGCCGGGCCGGGCCTGTGCGGGGATTGTCGGCCATGCCAACCTGCTGCTGGGAAGCGAGGCGGGCGCGGTGCTCGATGCGCTGGCGGCCGCCGCGCCGCGCCGGTTCAAGGGCATCCGCCATGCCGGCGCGTGGGATGCCGATCCCGAGGTGCTCGGCCCGCCCTTCCACCACCCCGAAGGGCTCTACCGCGATGCGACCTTCCGCGAAGGCTTTGCCGAACTCGGCAAGCGCGGCATGACCTTCGACGCCTGGGTGCTCGAGCCGCAGCTGCCCGACGTGATCGACCTCGCGCGCGCCTTCCCCGATCAGCCGATCTGCCTCGATCACTGCGGCACCCCGGTGGGCGTCGCAGCCTACAAGGGCCGGCTGCACGAGCGGTTCGACATCTGGCGGCACAACATCCGCGAACTGGCGCAATGCGAGAACGTGGTGGTGAAGCTTGGCGGGCTTGCCATGGCCTTCTGCGCCCTGCCCGAGGATGGCCCGGCCGCCGGCCATGGTTCGGAGCATCTCGCCGCGCTGTGGCGGCCCTATATCGAGACCTGCATCGAGGCCTTCGGCCCGGAACGGGCGATGTTCGAGAGCAATTACCCGGTCGACTACTGGGGCGCGGACTATGCGGTGCTGTGGAATGCCTTCAAGCGCCTCACCCGCTCGGCCAGCGCCGAGGAAAAGGCTGCGCTCTATGCCGGCACCGCGGCGCGGTTCTACGGGATCGAGGACGTGCTTGTCCGATGAGGCGACCCTCGCAAAATCGCGCTTGGCAGGCCCGGAACCGCCGCTAGAGACGCAGGTTCAGGCCAGATACGTCTTGAGGAGAAACCGATGCCCCTGCCCGCCCCCTTCGATCGCCTGCGCCTGCCGCTGATCGGTTCGCCGCTGTTCATCGTTTCGGGGCCGGAACTGGTGATCGCGCAGTGCAAGGCGGGGATCATCGGCAGCTTCCCGGCGCTGAACGCCCGGCCGCAAACGCTGCTCGACGAATGGCTGCACCAGATCACCGAGGAACTGGCCAAGCACAATCGCGAGAACCCCGATCGTCCGGCGGCGCCCTTCGCGGTCAACCAGATCGTCCACAAGACCAATGATCGCATCGAAGCCGACATGGCGACCTGCGAGAAGTGGCAGGTACCGATGATCATCACCTCCCTCGGCGCGCGCGAGGAGGTCTATCAGGCGGTCAGGAACTGGGGCGGGATCACGATGCACGACGTGATCAACAACCGCTTCGCGATGAAGGCGATCGAAAAGGGTGCGACCGGCCTCATACCGGTTGCCGCGGGCGCGGGCGGGCACGCGGGCGCATTGTCGCCCTTTGCGCTGATGCAGGAAATCCGCGAATGGTTCGACGGGCTGGTGGCGCTGTCAGGCTCGATCGCGCACGGCGCCTCGATCCTCGCCGCGCAGGCGCTGCGGGCCGATTTCGCCTATGCCGGCAGCGCCTTCATCGCGACGCACGAAGCCAATGCGAGCCAGGCCTACAAGCAAGGCATCGTCGAGGGATCGTCGGAAGGCATCGTCTACACCAACCTGTTCACCGGGGTGCACGGCAACTACCTGCGCTCCTCGATCGAGGCGGCGGGGCTCGATCCCGACAACCTGCCCGAGAGCGATCCGAGCAAGATGAACTTCGGCAGTGGCGGCAACACCAAGGCCAAGGCGTGGAAGGACATCTGGGGCTCGGGCCAGGGCGTCGGCGCGATCAAGGCGGTGGGCAGCGTCGAGGATCTGGTCGCACGGCTGGAACGCGAATACCACGCCGCACGCGCGCAACTGCTCGCCAACTCGGGCTACGCCGCGTGGAGCGCGCTGGCGGAGGCGGCCGAGTAGCCGGCCTTACTGCGCCGCCCACAGCGCTTCGGCCATGGCGTCGAGTTCGGTGAAATCAAAACCGGTGCCGAGCGGGTCCCTGCGGTTGAGCAGCACCCGCCGACGTTCGGCCAGGAGCTGGCGCCGCAGCGCATCCTGAAGCAGTTGCAGCCGCATCAGGGCCTGGCCCAGCGCCGCCTCGGGCGCGCGCGGTCGGATGCGCGACCAGTCTTCCTCGATCCGGCCGACCCGGGCGATCACCACCTCGTTATAGCGCGGGTGGGGTCCGCGATGGAGCGGCATCCCGGTCCTCGCCGTGGCGTCCTCGCAGGCGGGCAGTAGCAGGCCGTTGGCGCGGAAGTCGTCAAACCCGACCCGCTCGCGCCCCAGCACCGCGAACATCGTCCCGAAGCAGCGGCGCGACAGCAATTGTCGCGGCAGCAGGTGGTGACGCTGGAACGCGGGATCGTACCCCGGGCTGCCGCTCCGATTGACCGAGCGGAACAGAATGACGGCACGGGCACCGGACCGATCCCGCTGCCGCATCTATTCGCGCCTCACCCTGATGAACTGGCTGTTGCGCGATCCCTGCATCACCAGGCGGGTGCCATCGGGTGCGATGATCCGCTCGCTTTCATCCAAACCGCCGAGGATCACGAGCTGGTTGATGAGCCTTACGCCCAGTCTGGTCGCGGCCACCTTGTCGGCGGTGAGCGGGGGTTCGATCCGCAGCTCCTGCCCGATCCACACATCAAGCCCGATGCTCTGCAAGGCTCCGTCCGCGGTCTCCTCGAAGGCGGTCAGCCCGAGCGCCGGAAAGGCCCCGCCATCGAGCCAGGCGGTTACCACGGATTCGAAGAAGCGGCGGCCGATCGCGCTGTGCGACGGCTGCCAGAAGACGGCTTCCAGGTCGGTGAAATGCTGCGTCAGATCGCGCGCGAGGCCGATCATGCCCTTGAGCACTGGCACGCTGCGCTCGCCCCCGGCCAGATGCGGCCCGGGGACGATGGTCAGCGCCTCCCACTCGCCCTGCCCGCGCTCGGCGAAATCGAAGCGGTGCGCGATCGCCGGCGGCAGGGCGCCCGGCCCCGGCGCAAGCCCGCGCAGATCGAAGGTCAGACCTTCGCGCAGGAGCTCGATCCACACTTCGGCCTGCGCCCCGGTGCTGGTTGCAGGGTCCATGCGGTGTTCGCTGTTGGCAACCACCAGCCCGGCCCCGGTTTCATCGGCCGGGTCGTGGCTCAGCAGGACAGCGTGCTGGCGCATCACGAAGGTGCGGATGTCGGCACGGGTGGGTCGGCTGCCCGGGGCAAAGAGCAGGAACAGCCCAGCGGCGTCAGCGTGCTGAGAAGGTGAAATTGTATTGCCCCCCGTCATATCGCGCCTGACCGACCCGCAATTCGGCGAATAGGTTTGACCTGTTTGACCGGTATCGTCGAGTCCCCAATGGCTCATCCTGTCTCGATAAGGGGCATTGCCTAGAAGATGCCCAGACGCAGCCCCTCTGCCAGCGCTGCACCCAATTCCCTGCATTCATTCAGCGTCTTTTGCGGAACCTGCTTGGGCGCCGCGATTGCCTCTGGAGTCTGCGCGCCGAAATTGACGATCATCGAATCGGCCACCCGAGAAAGGCGCCAGCCCGTCGCGATCCGATCGATCTGGCGCTGCGCGCCCTCGCCATCCGATCCGGCGGCAATGATGGTGGCATAGGGGCGTCCCTCGACGCGGCCGAGCACAGCATAGTAGCTGCGATCGAACATTTCCTTCATTTCCCCGCTCATCGCGGCAAGGTTCTCCGGACACACGAAAAGGTAGCCCGCGGCATCAAGCAGCGCCTCGGCGCCGACCGCATCGGCTCGCATCAGCACGGCATCGCCCGCCGCCTCGGCCGCAGCACGCGCCATCGCCTCGCTGGCGCCGGTGCGGCTGTGCCACACGATCAGCAGACGGCGCGCCGGATCATCCTTGTCCATGATCGGCGCCACTGCCCGGCGCGCCTGTCGATTGTCAATCGCCCCGCCTGTCGGCTGCCCCTGATTTGGGTTAGGAGAGGCCATGGCCACCCGCACCCTTGCCCCTGCCCCCCTCGCCCATGTCCTTGGCGTTTCCGCTTCGCTTTCGGGAAAGGCCTGGCGCTGGCGCGGCGGCAACATGGAGCTGGAAAGCGCCGGGTCGCACGGATTGGATCATTCGATCCTCGAACAGCTGCTGCTCACCCGCGGCGTGGCCGAGCACGATCTGGCGCGCCATGCCCGTCCGACCTTGCGCGACTTCCTGCCCGATCCTTCCGCCTTCCGCGACATGGATGCCGCGGCCGAGCGGCTCGCCGATGCGGTGACGAGCGGCGAGCAGGTGACGATCTATGGCGATTACGATGTCGACGGCGCGACCAGCGCGGCGCTGCTGGTGGACCTGCTGCGCCAGATCGGCCATGATGCGGGCTACTACATCCCCGATCGCCTGCTCGAAGGCTACGGTCCTTCGGGAGAGGCACTGGTCAGGCTGGCCGAAGCGGGATCGCGCCTGATCGTCACCGTCGATTGCGGGGCGATGGCGCACGAGGCGCTGGCGATGGCGAAGCGCGCCGGGGTCGACGTGATCGTGGTCGATCACCACAAATGCGCGCCCGAGCTTCCCGAGGCCGCCGCACTGGTCAATCCCAACCGGCTCGACGAGAGCGATCTGGGCGCCGCCCACGGCCATCTTGCCGCGGTGGGCGTTGCCTTCCTGCTCGGCGTGGCGCTGGTCCGCACTCTGCGGGGGCGCGGCTGGTTCGCCCAGCGCCGCGAGCCCGACCTCATGGGCCTGCTCGATCTGGTGGCGCTCGGCACCGTCGCCGATGTCGCCGCGCTCCACGGCCTCAACCGTGCCTTCGTCGCGCAGGGATTGAAGGTGCTCGCCAGGCGCGAGCGCATCGGGATGGCGGCACTGATCGATGCCAGTCACCTGACCCGCGCGCCCCAGGCGAGCGATCTCGGCTTTGCTCTGGGTCCGCGGATCAATGCCGGCGGACGGATCGGGGAATCGACCCTCGGCGTGCGGCTGCTCACCACCAGCGACCCGGACGACGCGCGCGCCATCGCCATCCAGCTCTCGCAGCTCAACGAGGAACGCCGCGCCATCGAAGCTGCGGTGCAGGAGGCCGCCGAAGCCCAGCTCACCGGCCAGCACAACATGGCGGTGCAGGTGCTTTCGGGGCACGGCTGGCACCCCGGCGTGATCGGCATCGTCGCGGGCCGGATCAAGGAGAAGACCGGCAAGCCCGCGATCGTGATCGCGCTCGACGATGCTGTCGGCAAGGGTTCGGGCCGGTCGATCAGCGGGGTCGATCTTGGCGCAGCGATCATTGCCGCGCGCGAGGCGGGCCTGCTGGTCGCGGGCGGCGGGCACGCGATGGCGGCGGGGCTCACCATCGAGGCCGCCCGCCTTGCCGACTTTGCAGGGTTCCTTGACGAACGCCTCGCCCGCGATGTGGAGCGCGCCCGGGCCGGGGCGGCGATGCTGATCGACCTCGCGCTCGCACCGGGCGGGTTGACACCGGACTTGGTGGACACCCTCGAAGCGGCGGGCCCCTATGGGGTCGGCTGGCCCGCGCCGCGCGTCGCAATCGGCCCGGTGCGGATCGTCAAGGCCGATATCGTCGGCAAGGATCACCTGCGGCTCGTCGCCAGCGGCAACGACGGGCGCTCGTTCAAGGCGATCGCTTTCCGCGCTGCCGAGACCGAGATGGCGCAGACCCTGCTCCACCGCAGCAGCGGCCGCCGCTTCCACCTCGCCGGCCGGGCGCGCAACGACGACTGGGGCAACCGCCCGGCGGCCGAACTCCAGCTGGAGGACGCAGCTTTCGCCGATTGAACCGGCGGGTGCAATTTTTCCCACCACTGGCGCAAACGGGGCTTGACCGATCCGATCGACGCCCCTAGGTGCGCGCTCTCGCAACGGACGTGGCCCCTTCGTCTAGCGGTCAGGACGCGGCCCTTTCACGGCTGAAACACGGGTTCGATTCCCGTAGGGGTCACCATCTTCCGGTTGCGCGACACGAATGGGCGGCAGGCTTCGGCCTTGCCGCCCTTTTCCTTGTGGCGGGCCTTGCGTGCCTGCTTTCCAGCCCGGCGGCTTGGCTGTAAGGCGATGGCCCATGGGCATCGGCCAGAACTTCCCCGTGGCGGGCATCCTCTTGGCAGTGGTCACCTTCGTGGCGATGATGCTGCTCGGGGTCGACACGGTGATTGCCCTGTCGATGCTGCTGGTGTGGATCGGCTCGCTGCTGGTCGCCGCGGGCCGCCCACCCGATCCGCCGCAGACCATCGTCAAGCGCTCGCTGGATCTCGATTCGATCCGCGAGCTGATCGAGAATTTCTCCACCCCGCTGCTTATCACCGAGCGCAACACCATTGCGCTTGCCAACCGGGCCGCGCGCACCATGCTTGGCCAGCATATCGTGGGCCAGGACGCGCGCGTCGCCCTGCGCCAGCCCGAGGCGATCTCCTTGCTCAACGACAATCGCAATGGCGAGGCGATCGTGCGCGGCCTGGTGCGGCGGCAGGATATCTGGCAGATCAACCGCCAGGCGATCGACGACCGGCTTGCGATGCTGGAACTCACCAACCAGACCGCCGAGGCCGATATCAGCCGCGCGCATACCGATTTCGTCGCCAATGCCAGCCACGAGCTGCGCACCCCGCTCGCGGCGATCCTCGGCTATGTCGAAACCCTGCGCGAAGACGATGGCCGGGTCGACACGCCCACGGCGCAGAAGTTCCTGGCCATCATCGAGCGCGAGGCCCAGCGCCTGCACGCGCTGGTGAGCGACCTCATGAGCCTGTCGCGCGTAGAGGCGGAAAAGCACGATCTGCCGACCGAGCGGATCGCGCTGGCCCCGCTGGTCGAACGCGCCGCGCGCGATGCCGCCGGCTCGCAGCGGGTCGATCGGATCGATGTCGAGCTCCTCGCCGATCCGGAAGTGCTCGGCGATCTGCACCAACTCGAACAGGTGGTGCGCAACCTCGTCGACAATGCGCTGAAATATGGCGCGCATGACCGGCCCGTGAAGGTCGTGCTGGATCTGGCGCCGGGCGACCAGGCGCGCGTCGCCGTGACCGACGAGGGTGAAGGCATCGCGCCCGAACAGATCCCGCATCTCACCCGGCGATTCTATCGCACCGATCCGGGTCGCAGCCGCGCTTCGGGCGGGACGGGCCTCGGCCTTGCCATCGTGAAACATATCGTGGAGCGCCATCGCGGGCGGCTCGACATTTCCAGCGAGCTGGGCAAAGGCACCCGGGTTGTCGTTCGTATCCCTCTGGCAGAGGAAGGAAAAGCCAGCGAAACCGAGGCCGCGGACGAGATCGGTGCAGAGCCGCGCGAGACCGAAACCCAACAACTGTCATAGCAGTGTCTTATTTCTTCAACATCCGCCCGCCATGGCCTCACGACAGGCTTTTTTCCTAACAGCCTGGCGGTTCATTCAGACCTCCTGCGGGGATAACAGGTTCATTCGATGTCGCCGATCACGCTAATCCTGATTGCCATCGGGCTCGGCCTTGCCGGATGGCTCGCGGGTCGCGCGAAGGCGTGGAGTTTCCAGAGCAGCGATCCCGCGCATCGCCCGGTCGCACGCCCGATCTACCATGCCTGGTACGTTGCCCTGTGGGTGGTGCTGCCGGTGCTGGCCTTCGTCGCGCTGTGGTCCGCAATTGCGCCGCAACTGGTGACGCAGAGCGTGCTCGCCTCGCCTGCGGCTGCCGATCTGCCCGCCTTCGGGTTCGAGCGTGACGCCTTTCTCGGCGAAGCGCGCGCCGTGGCGCAGGGGAATGCGCTGGGCGTGTTCAACGACGAGGCCGAGCCGCTGATCGAACCGTTCCGCGAAGCGCTTGCGCGTTACAACATCATCGGGATCGTCGTGACCGTGCTGATCGCCGTGGGCGGCGGCGCTCTCGCCTTTTTGCGTCTCCGCCCCGATTTCCGCGCCCGCACGCGGGTGGAACGCACGGTGATGGCAATCCTGCTGCTGGCCTCGCTGGTGGCGATCCTCACCACCTTCGGGATCTTCGCAAGCCTGGTGTTCGAAACCGCGCGCTTCTTCGGCATGGTCTCGCCAGTCGATTTCCTGCTTGGCACCAAATGGGGCCCAGACACGATGGTCAGCCCCGATGCGGTCGATCCTTCGCGATACGGCGCGGTGCCGCTGTTCTGGGGGACGATCTTCATCGGCGCGATCATCGCCATGATCGTCGCCATTCCGCTGGGATTGATGAGCGCGATCTATCTCACCCAATATGCCGATCCGCGCGTGCGCCAATGGGTCAAACCGCTGCTCGAAATCCTCGCCGGCGTGCCGACCGTGGTTTACGGCTATTTTGCCGCGCTCACCGTGGCGCCTGCCATCCGCGATGCGGCGGTGGCGATCGGCATCACCGGCGCCTCGACCGAGAGCGCACTGGCCGCGGGCGTGGTGATGGGGGTGATGATCATCCCCTTCGTCTCCTCGATGGCGGACGATTCGATGGCCGCGGTTCCCAACGCGATGCGCGACGGCAGCCTGGCGATGGGCGCGACCAAGTCCGAAACCATCCGCCGCGTGTTGTTTCCCGCGGCCCTGCCCGGGATCGTCGCCGGGATCATGCTCGCGGTCAGCCGCGCGATCGGAGAAACGATGATCGTGGTGATGGCGGCCTCGCCCGCGGCCAACCTCACCGCCAACCCGCTTGAGCCGATGTCGACCGTCACGGTGCAGATCGTCAAGCTGCTGACCGGCGAACAGAGCACCGATCACCCGGCCACGCTGAGCGCCTTTGCGCTGGGCTTCGTGCTGTTCATGGTGACGCTGGCACTAAATTTCGTCGCCCTGCGCGTCGTCAAGCGATTCCGGGAGGCCTATGAATGAGTAGCTCCGCCCTTCCGCCCGCCGGTTCGATTGCCAATGCCCTTGCTGCCGCCCGGCCCGAGGCAGCCGGCCCGACGCGCACCCCGGCCTTCGAAAAGCGGCTGGCCAAGCGCTACCGTGCCGAGCGCAATTTCCGCCTGCTCGGCCTGTCGGCGGTGGTGTTTTCGGTCGCGGTGCTGGTGTTCCTGCTCGGCAACATGCTGATCAATGGCATCGGCGGGTTCCAGCGCGCCGAGCTCACCGTCACCATCGATTTTCCTGCGAGCGGAGTGACCGGCGATGCCGTGTCGCTGACCGCGCCGACCGCCACCCAGACGCTCGAGATGCAGGGCCTGCCCGACATCGTGCGCTTTTTTGCCGAGGAACAGCTTGGTACCGATGCAGCCGCGCAGCTTTCGCCCGAGGCCTGGCGCGATGTCGCGGCGGCGTTGGCGGATGATCCTGCACTGATCACCCGCAGTCAGACCTTCCAGCTGCCGGCCTCCTCTGCCCTTGCCGCCGGACTGGAAGGCGAAGGCGCGCCCGAACTGCAGGCGCTCGCCGCGCAATTGGCCAAGGACGGCAAGCTGGCGAAGAACTGGGACTGGGGTTTCCTCGCCCGTTCGGATGCCACCAGTCCGCAAGCTGTCGGGATCTGGGGCGCGCTCAAGGGCTCGATGTTGACCATGCTGGTGACGCTGGCGCTGGCCTTCCCGATCGGCGTGCTGTCGGCGCTCTATCTCGAGGAATATGCCCCGCGCAACCGCTGGACCGATCTGATCGAGGTGTCGATCAACAACCTCGCGGCAGTGCCGTCGATCATCTTCGGCCTGCTCGGCCTTGCGATCTTCCTGACCGCCTTTCCCAACCTGCGCTCGGCCCCGCTCATCGGGGGCATGACGCTGGCGCTGATGACGATGCCGGTGATCGTGATTTCGGGCCGCAATGCGATCAAGGCGGTGCCGCCCTCGATCCGCGACGGAGCGCTCGCGGTGGGGGCCTCGCCGGTGCAGGTGGTGTTCCACCACGTCCTGCCGCTGGCGCTGCCGGGAATGCTGACCGGGACCATCATCGGGATGGCCCGCGCATTGGGCGAAACGGCGCCGCTGCTTCTGATCGGGATGCGTGCCTTCGTCGCCACCCCGCCCGACGGTTTCACCTCCCCTGCAACGGTGCTGCCGATGCAGATATTTCTCTGGTCTGACGAGATCGATCGCGGCTTTGTGGAACGCACCAGCGCGGCTATCATCGTGCTGCTCGTGTTCCTGCTCGCCATGAACGGCCTTGCCATCTACCTCCGCAACAAGTTCGAGAAACGCTGGTGACTGTGATCCATCCCAATATGGCCGACGAAGACGCGAAAATTCACGCGCGGGGCGTCTGTGTCTACTACGGCGAGAAGAAGGCGATCGACGATGTGTCGATCGACATCTCGCCCGATTACGTCACCGCCTTCATCGGTCCGTCGGGCTGCGGCAAATCGACCTTCCTGCGCTGTTTCAACCGCATGAACGACACGATCCCCGCCGCCCGCGTCACCGGGCTGATCGAGCTCGAGGGCGAGGACATCCACGGTGACAAGATGGACGTGGTGCAGTTGCGCGCGCGGGTGGGGATGGTGTTCCAGAAACCCAACCCCTTCCCCAAGTCGATCTACGAGAACATCGCCTACGGCCCCAAGATCCATGGCCTTGCCGAGAAGAAGGCCGATCTCGATGCCATTGTCGAACGCTCGCTGACCCGCGCGGGCCTGTGGGACGAGGTCAAGGACCGGCTCGACGAATCGGGCACCGCGCTCTCGGGCGGTCAGCAGCAGCGCCTGTGCATCGCCCGCGCCATCGCGGTCGATCCCGAGGTGATCCTGATGGACGAGCCCGCCAGCGCGCTCGATCCGATCGCCACCGCCAAGATCGAGGAACTGATCGCCGAACTCTCCGGCCGCTACGCCATCGTCATCGTCACCCATTCGATGCAGCAGGCCGCCCGCGTCAGCCAGCGCACCGCCTTCTTCCACCTCGGCAAGATGGTGGAATATGGGCCCACCTCCGAAATCTTCACCAATCCGATCGAGGAGCGGACGAA
>Ga0073934_10011342_pt1 | contig 10808 bp, 8 predicted proteins | sample LarsenN4metaG_FD_76834 | JGI IMG/M metagenome (GOLD analysis project Ga0073934, IMG submission 76834) | Hot spring sediment bacterial and archeal communities from British Columbia, Canada, to study Microbial Dark Matter (Phase II) - Larsen... ...
ACAGGGGCAGTCGGCGTCGCGGGGTGGGGCCGATCTGGCCGCACCGTTGATTCAGACGTTCGAAGATGGCGACCCGTGGCGGTTTAAAACCTGCTTGTTCCAGAGTCTGTCCACCTGCCCAATCCTCGATTCCGCGTTTGGTCGCCTGCATGATCGAGCGAGCCAGTTCCGGAGTGCGGATCAGCCCGGCGCCTGAGCCGGACGACGCCACGCTCTTCGACGGGCAACCCATGTTGATGTCCAGCCCATCGAAGCCCAGCTCGCACACCACCTGTGCCGCCAAATAGAAGAGATTCGGGTCTTTCCCATAGAGCTGCGCCACGATGGGACGCTCCTTCTCGCTGTACAGGAGCGTCTCCAAGTGAATCTCCGGTCCGTGACAGATGTCATGGACATGCGTAAACTCTGTAAAGCTGACATCCGGCTTCCCTTGTCGAGCGACGACAGATCGAAAGCAAGCATCGGTCACACCATCCATGGGTGACAACCCTATGAGCGGACGTGGGAGGCTTAGCCAAAAGTTCATATCAGCTCACCTGCGCAGGAACGCCGGGTTCGTTGGCGAAACGGTAGGCCTGTCGAAGCTCCTCCGCCTCTCTTTCGGCAATGCCATGCAACTCAGGCGCCACCTCGTGGACAAACTCCACGAAGCGGTCGACCTTCAGCAAGAAAAAATCATACGCACCGACGAGAGGTCGTGGCTCACGGAACCAAAACGCCACAAATCCATCGAGCGACACATCACGCTCTCTGAGCCGGCGACAGGATTCTACAAACATGTCCTCCAGGTTTCCTCCCCAATGAAGAAGCTCATAGGGGAGATAGAGTGAACGATAGAGGTCCAACTCTTGGATGCCGGCCTTGTCTTGGCTCCATTCCGATCCTACTGGCTCGGTTTTTCCCACCAAGACTTGTGCATAGCGATCGTAGGCCTCTTGCAGAGGCTGTGTGCTCGGTATCTCCCTCGGACATTCCAACACGGAGCGTACCTCGAAATCCGGTGCAGCCTGTTCAGCATGGGTCAGCCGGTAGAACAGCGCGCCATAGCGTCGGGAAAACTCCGCGAATTCATCGACGATCAATTCGACCGGTTTCGTATCCACTTCCAAGGCAAGACCTTTTAGGCTGGTGAGCTGTGGATGGCAGAGAATCTGATCAAGCATCTCGAACAAGACGGTCGGAATGGGGGCGGCATGGGCATCGATCCAGGCAGGAAGCGAGTCATCGTCCATATCACGCGTCAGCCGTGAAGCAAGGGCTCGGTATGACTCATGAATGGCCAGACCCGCCACATGGATTTCAACCACACGATCCATGGGAAACTCGCCGAGAAAATCCTCGATAAATCGTGTGAGCGACATGGCCCGATGCGCATCGGAATATCGAAACACCGTCCAGAGATGGCCTACGTCCAAGACCAACCCACAGGGAGCCCGTTCGCTGATGACCCGGAAAAACGTTGGGATGGACATCGTCCCCGCGACAAAATAGGTGAGTGGCGGCATTTCAAGCAGCATCAACGGCGTGTTCCCGTTGGTCAAACGACACTGTCGATCGAGCAGATGTTGGATCAATCGTGTATTGTGGGCCACTACGTCCGCGCTTAACGGAGTGTAGAGGGGAGGAACATAGGTCCCGTAGTGATAGCCGGCAACATATTTTGTCGCACATTCGTGATTCAGCCAGGCACTTTGCAAGAGCATGAGGTGCTTTGCGGCTTCAGCGATTTCCTGTTCAAAAGCCGTAGAATCGGCCATCTCAGGCTGAGTGAGCCACAGCCCTTCGCCGTGATAGGTTAGCAGACCGTCGCCGACCTGTTTCCTGGTGGATGCCAAGGCCTTGGGTGTCGTACGAAACACTTCCAGGTACGCAGGCGGCACTTGACGTTCTTGTAGACTTCGCCGCAAGCTAGTGAGATCAGGGGCATGAACATCGACAGAAAGTCCCAGCCCATGCACTGGAATGGTCCTGAGCCGACGAATGAATTCCCCATGATAAGGCCCGCTCGACACCATCATTTCCCTCTTGCCGGCAGTCAAAATTTGGTCCTAGTGTATGCCGTCAAACCATTGAATGACAAGGCTTCCAACCTCTCATGGCCACAAGAAACCTTCTGCTATACTTGGCATACATTGCGGCCAGGAGGGGGGCAAATTCGTGAGGAAGAAGGACTTCGCTGAGGAATGGCGGACCAGGACGATCACCAGCCAAAAGCCGCGGATCACCAAACCATACTGGTTGCACATATGATGACGCCCGGCGTAGTCCAGATTCCAGGGGATGTATCGGTCAGCGAGGCGGCATCGCTCTTGGAGCGCGAGCGAATGCCCTGCCTCCTGATCAAGGATACAGAGTCTCGGTTCGGACTCATGACGCCAACAGACATCGTCAAAAAAGTTGTCGCCCAGGGCCTCGAACCGGATCACATCGAAGTACGGACCATCATGACGCGACCGGTTCAATTTATCGAATACGATCGAGCGATGGACGAGGCGTCGGCACTCATGATGTCCACCGGGACACCGATCCTCATCGTCACAAAACAAGATCAACCGGTCGGCGTCCTCACCGCGAGAGACCTCATTCTCTCTCCAAAGCGATGCATAACGAACATCTCTGCCATGATCAGTATTATGGAGGAGAAAGGGGTGGGAGATGAGCATCCGGTCGCCATCTCACAACTCAGTCATGCCGGCGTCTTGGTGGAATCTCCCATACTGTTGCTGCCGGGAACCAAAGTCATATTGAGCTTTTCTCTCTCCGAGACGACGAGTCCCTTGACCATTCGAGGAACCGTCTTGAACAATGGGCGAGTCGAACCGGTGTCCGGCACAACAGGTTCGCACCTGGCGGCACTTCAGGGTGTCGAGATACAATTCATCGATCTCTCTCCCGCAGATCAATCCAGAATCAAAGCGTGGGTACTGACCAATCTACCTAAATCTCCCGACGCCTCCTAGACCGCACGAGATCCGGCAATCTTTGACCAACGCCCGTTCCATTGGTACAATTTTTCGTCTCATTCACCCTAAGAGGGCAACCATGACTACAACCGGCAGATCTCCGCAAATTCGACAACGTCCCGCGTTATCACGGGAGGAGATTCTGCATCAAATCGGTACCCTTCTCGACAGCCGTGAGGACGACCTGCATGCCGCTCTCATGAGGGAACTCCTGACGGGCTTGCTGAAACTCCATGATGCGCACTTAGACCTCCTGGATGTAAAAATCGTGAATCGTGCCGTCAAAGAACTGCGTCATGCATTCAGCGTCTTCCATGGGTATCGCAATCGTCAGAAAGTCAGTATCTTCGGCTCGGCTCGAACGCTCTCCGACGATCCCAACTATCAACTCGCCTATCGGTTCTCCCAAGCCATCGTCCGAGAAGGCTTCATGGTCATCACGGGAGGGGCAGATGGGATCATGCGTGCTGCGCAGGAGGGTGCCGGACGCGAGAACAGCTTTGGCGTCAACATCATGCTTCCATTTGAACAAGGGCCTAACTCGACAATCGCCGATGATCCCAAGCTCATTACCTTCAAATATTTTTTTACCCGCAAGTTGATGTTCCAAAAGGAAGCCAATGCGATCGCGCTCTTTCCAGGCGGCTTCGGCACGCACGACGAAGGCTTTGAGATTCTGACCTTGGCTCAGACCGGCAAGAGCGATCCTCAACCGATCATCTGTCTGCAGGCTCCTGGCTGCGACTACTGGGATGATTGGTCGGGGTTTATGACGAGACAACTCTTGAAGCGGAAACTGATCAATGAAGAAGATATGAATCTTTTCGTCATCGTGGACTCTGCGGAAGAGGCGGTGAGTCACATTGTTCGATTCTACCGTCGTTATCATTCCATGCGCTTTGTGGGACGACAGCTGGCGGTGCGCCTCAAGCAGACGATCTCCCTCGAGCAACTCGAGGAGATTCGGCAGCGATTCACCGATCTCCTCTCGAGCGGCACGTTCGAACTGCGAGGTCCACTCGAAGAAGAGCTCGATGAACCGGCCTTACGTGACTTACCGAGGCTCGTGTTCGATTTTAATCGACGCAGCGCCGGACGACTTCGTCAACTGATCAGTCACCTGAATGAGTTGTGAGCCGTTCTTGAAGGTGGGCATGGACACGATAGACGCCTTTTAGTCCTGACCTGAGCATGCTATTCTCTCCCCACTCTTATGGATAACGCATTCTCCACCCCACCCTTTCATGGTTCTCCGGACATTGTCCTGTACCATGCCGAATGTTCCGATGGGTTTGGAGCAGCCTGGGCGCTTTGGAAAAAGTTTCCGAGTGCGACTTTTTTGCCAGTAAAACACGGCTATCCGCCCCCTCCCGATCTCAAGGACCGCCGTGTCGTGATCGTCGACTTCAGCTACGCCCGGCCGATCCTGGAGGCCATGGCCTCTGAGACCAAGGAACTGCTCGTTCTGGATCACCATATCACCGCCGAACGGATCTTGGACGGCTTTCCATACGCGTACTTCGACCAAACAAAGTCCGGTGCCGTCCTGAGCTGGGAATGGGCTCACGGCACATCGGCGCCATGGCTACTTCAGTATATTCAAGACAAAGATTTATGGATCTGGGCTTTGCCGGCAAGCCGCGAAATCAACGCGGCTTTGGCCTCCTACCCGTTCGACTTCAATGTCTGGGACAGCTTTACTCAATCGACACTTGAGCAGGAGGGTCAAGCCATCTTGCGCTACGAACACGAGCTCGTCGGGAAGCTCACGGCACAAGCCTCGATGGTGGAATTCCAGGGTGTCGTCGTTCCTGCTGTGCAAAGCGCAATCCTGACCAGCCAAATCGGCGAGCGTCTGTCGCCTCATCATCCCTTTTGCCTGATCTGGCATGACCGCGATGGCCGTCGCTATTTCAGCATGCGTTCCCGATCTGATGGTACGGATGTCGGGACCATCGCCGCATCATTCGGAGGCGGAGGCCATACTCATGCCGCGGGATTTTCTGTTCCTCTCCAGGTCGACGGGACACCTCCGAACGATCCCAGACTGCCTCGTCCAGTTGCGACTCGTCGCCAAACTTCATAATAGCGGACCACCATGATTCCACTCCACGACGATAATCCTACTCAACGGCCCCCTATCGTCACGATAATCTTCATCGGTATCTGCATCGCCGTGTTTCTCTATCAAGTGAATCTTCCTCAGGAGGCAGCCGAGCTCTTCGCATTGCAATACGGCGCCATCCCTGCCATTGTCTTCGGTCACACCTCGCTTCCTGAGGAAGCCATTGTGTTTCCTGCATACCTCACTCTGGTGACCAGCATGTTTCTTCACGGAGGTTGGATGCATCTACTGGGGAACATGCTCTACCTCTGGATTTTCGGGAATAACATAGAAGATGCAATGGGTCATGCGAAGTTCGTCATCTTCTATATCCTATCCGGTATCCTCGCCGCTCTGAGCCATGCTTTAACGGACCCTTCCTCCCAAATCCCGATGGTGGGTGCCAGCGGAGCCATCTCGGCTGTGCTCGGTGCCTATCTTCTGTTATTTCCACGTGCTCACGTGCTGGTCCTGTTGCCGACGATCGGGATGACCCGAGTGCCGGCGGGAGTCGTCCTTGGCATGTGGTTCATTACGCAGCTGATCAGTGGAGGCATGAGCGTGGGAACCACTGGAGGTGGCGTCGCCTTTTTCGCTCATATCGGCGGATTCATCGCGGGCATGGCTCTGATTGGTCTCTTTAAGCGAAAAGAGGTGCGTTTCTTTTCTCCAAGCCGGTCGACGTGGTCTTGACGAGGCCGGTTCAGGGAAGTACGCCGCGGCTGCTTACGCAGCATCCAACATCTCTCTGACCTTCTCGATCAACCCGGACTGGCGGTAGGGCTGCTGCAGGACAAACCGCTGGTTAATCCGGTGGTGTTGAATCGTTTCATCATCGTAACCCGAGACAAACAATGTCTTCATCGTCGGGCGCTGACTTAAGAGTCGGCGGGCAAGTTCGCGCCCCCCGATTTCGGACATCACCAAGGGGCTCACGGTGAGATGAACCATTCCATCATATTGCCGTGTAAGCATAAGCGCCTCGACCGGTGAGGCCGCTTCCAAAACTCGATAGCGATGCCGCTGTAAGGTTGACAGTGCCAGTTTCCGTTCGATCTCATTTTCCTCCACCAGCAGAATCGTTTCATCTCCTTTTGCCAACATGGCTTTCAGTATCATGTCCTCCCGTGCCATCGGCGGCGGGACAGCAGGGAACATTAGCCGGACAACGGTCCCTTGTCCGGGACAACTGTCCACCTCCAGCGTTCCTCCGTTCTGTTTGACGATTCCGAAAACTGCGGTAAGACCGAGTCCAATGTTGGTTTCCTTCGTCGAAAACAACGGCTCGAACATATGGGCTTGGGTATCCAGGTTCATGCCCATTCCTGTATCACTGATTTGAATTAAGACCTGCGGGGATGCCGGCTTGATCGACGACGGTCGGCCCGATTTAGAGAAATCCTCAATCGTCTTGACCTCGATGGTAAGCCGACCTCCTTTCGGCATTGCATCGCGTGCATTGACGACCAACTGATAAAGGACCGTTTCTAACCCTTCCCGATCCACTTCGGCATAGACCACCTGTTTGTCGAGCTTGACAGTCAATTCAATATGATCCGGTAAAAGACTTGCAATCAGATTGTGTATATCCGCCAATACCGCATGGACAGACAACGTGTTTCGAACGTGCCTGCCATCAAGATTCAAGGCAATGAGTTGTGCCGTAAGGGTGGCAGCCTTTTCTCCTACTTTAAAGAGCTCATCGGCCGATGACCTGAGAGGATCATTCGGCTGCAGGCGCGATAACATGACACCCGTTTGTTTCCCGACGGCCGCAAACAACGTCCCGAATTCGCCAGCAATTCTCGCCGCGACTCGCCCGATCACTTCCATCTTCTGCGCTTCAAGAAGTTGCCTCTCAAGTCCCTGCCTGATGATGTGCCCTTCGCGCAGCTCTGTACTCACCTTGGCAAGATCTTCTTTTAGGCCCTTCATTCTTGATTCAAGCTGTGATTTGGTGGTTTCTAACTGCTCTTCCGTCTTTTTCAGTTGCTCGACATCTTTCTGTAGCGATGCCTTTTCTTCCTGCGCAACAGCCGCCCCTTCTAGTGCGACCCCATAAAACACCGCCATGACGAGGAGAACCGGGATTCCCAGCAGTTGTCCGGTAACCATGACCCCGGTTTGCAGAACCCCTTCATAAAGCACAACCGCATACCCGGTGCTCAAGAGCAGTGACAGACCAAGTAGATGACTCAGCCGTCTGACCGACGCCGCCACCAACATAAGGACAAAATAAGCAATATAAAGATCGGAACGGGCGTTTCCGGAAAGGTAGATAACAGCGGTCACGAGAAACGTATCGATAGTAACGAGTACGGCACTAAACCACCTGGCCCTCAAGACGACCTGAGGCATCAGGGCGATGACGATGATCCCCAACCAGAGTCCCATCACCAGTCCGTTACTCACCACTCGGCTAATAATTGACTCGATACCGAAGAGCAGTTCATACGACAAAATGATGGTGACAAGTCCCTGAAGAACAAAGTAGCGGGAGCCTGGATCTGTAAGCAACCGGTAGAGTCGGTCTGATGCTGAGTTGGAGTCACTTTGCGCCAAAGACTGTCCCATGCTTTTGTACCTCCCCTGCAACCGCACGTAAGGACAGCAAATTGTATGCCTCTAGAATCAATGATCTATCGTGTCATTTACTTGGTTTTGTCCTCTTCCTGATCTCTTCCGAACTAAAGGTTGACAAAATCGAACAGCGGCAGAGTGCTCGCTGCCGAAGAGGCGTTTCACCATGTATAGATAGAAAGTACGGAGCGAATTTAGGCAGGCCGTAGGACGCGTGCCAGGAACTGGCGAGCCGTTTCTGCGGCTGTCACAGCGGAGGGAGCGGTAAATGTCACATGGCCCATCTTTCTACCGGGGCGAATGATTCGCTTGCCGTATAGATGAAGCACGGCCCCGGCGGTTGAATGGAGCGCGCAGGCCCCTTCGCGGGATGTCACAGATCTTACTTCCTCACCAATGAGATTCACCATGATTGCAGGGCTTAAGAGCCTTGCTTCTCCCAATGGGAGCCCACAGGTCACTCGGACCTGCTGTTCGAATTGGGATACTGTACACACGTCCAGTGTATAGTGACCAGAATTGTGAGGGCGAGGTGCAATCTCGTTAACGAGGAGCGAACCATCGTTAGCCTGAAAAAGTTCCACGCAGAAAACGCCCACACCCTGCAACGCCGCTACGGCTTGTTTCGAAAGTTCCATCGCCTTTTCAGCGACGTCAAGGGGAATTGAAGCCGGTACATGGGTTTCTCGTAAGATGCCTCGCTCGTGCCGATTCTCGACCACCGGGTATACACAGTAGGCTCCACTCTCGCCTCGCACGACGAGAACCGAGAGCTCTCTGATATATTCTATGAATTGTTCAAGAATCCAGCGATGGCCGGGCTTGGATGTGTCCAAGATTGGTTCGACTTCCCTCACATCAGAAGGCGCTCGAAGTAGCCACTGACCTTTCCCATCGTACCCGCTCTTTGCTGTCTTACAGATAGCGGGAAGACCGAGATGGTCGACCGCGGAGAGCAGTTGAGGTCGCGATTCAACCACGGCGAACGCGGGAACAGAGAGGTGCCGTGAGGACAAGTATTGTTTCTGTTCGATTCGGTCCTGGAGAATCCGGAGGACAGTCCCGGAAGGCCGCATCGGACAACGCCCTTCCAGCCATTCACAGAGCTCCGCAGGTACATTTTCCCATTCCAGCGTCACGGCATCGACAGTACGTACAAATAGGTCGCGGACGCTATGATCCGAGAATGGCGCGCTAAATGAGTGTGTGGCAATCCGATGAGCAGGAGCATCGGGATCCGGATCCCAAACAGCAACTCGGTAGCCCAAACGGTGAGCAGCCCCGGCGAACATCGCCCCCAATTGTCCTCCACCTAATACTCCGAGAGTGGAACCAGGTTCAAGGATTCGTTCAGTCACAGCGCCGGCTCATTCCAGAGTTGCCTAGGCCCGTGCCTTTGGCCTCGGGAGAATTGAGAACGCTCTCCGTTTGAGCTATTCGATAACGTTTGATACGTTCCGCAATTTCAGGATGGCTTCCAGCGAGAATTTGTCCGGCAAGGAGCCCCGCATTTTCGGAACCCCCGATTGCCACGGTGGCAACGGGAATGCCTTTTGGCATCTGGACGATTGACAATAGGGAATCGAGGCCACGAAGGTTTTCCGTCGGAATCGGCACACCGATCACCGGCAAGGGAGTCTTGGCCGCGAGCATACCTGGAAGATGAGCAGCTCCTCCAGCTCCCGCAATGATGACTTTGATGCCTCGGCTGGACGCACTTGTAGCGTACTCGAAGAGACGGTCAGGAGTCCGATGAGCAGAAACGACGAGGAGTTCGTAGGGAACACCAAGCTCGTCCAAGATCGCTCCGGATTTTTCTAAAACGGGGAAGTCCGATTTACTGCCTCCCAAGATTCCGACGAGCGGCTTACGGCTCATGACCTTTCGGCTTGCTCTTTGTGGAGACCGACTCCCTACCCGTTGTATTCTGGCCATCATCTAACTCTCCTTTCCACCATTCCATCTCTCCTCAATGGCAAGTAGCGGCACCTTAGCGAGTCCATCTGAGGGGGTCAAGAAGATTGGAGTTGTAACAACTGCCTCTTGCGCATTTTACTCATACTAGAGCACGTGCTTTGTACGGAACAGCGGGAGATAAGGAGGGAGAGAAATCTCCCCTTTTCATAAGGCCACTGCCGCACATGTGGCGGTGATCGTCGTGCGTTGTAGAAATGAATTCCGACCGCACGCTTAGCGGAGAGAAAGCTTGCAACTAACACAGTCGCGAAGATGGCCCAGAGGGATTCCCCTGAGCCATCTTCAAGAAGGAGAGCTATGTGCCCTACCGATGGGACGGCACGTACTGATTACTTACCGCCCGGTGCAGCCACCTTGGGCGCGAACATCTCAAACACGCTGGGGTCCCGCTCCATGTAGTCCGGCGGGAAGAAGTTGAAGCGCCGCCACAGTTCGTACCAAAGTGGAACACGATTCATGATTACCCAACCCAATACTTTTGTGCCCTGTCTCACCTGAGCCTGCTCAGGCCATGGTTGAGGATCATCCGGATCAGGAACAACCCAGAACCGGTAATTTCCTTTTCCATCGTCGATCTGGTCGACCACTTTAATGACGCCCCCACGCGTCCCCGCCATCAACGAAGGCCAGGCAGGCAATGGGATAGCCGGTACGCCGAAAAACAAGATCCGCACTTTCCTGCCAGGCTTCAAAAGCGGAGAGTCCAACCCCTCGGCCTTCATTTCGATAGCCGGATCCGAGGCGAGTGGAGAAATGGTAACGAGGTTTTCTCCCTGCTTGACTGTCTCATTGATACCGACTTTAGCCATCTTAACAACGGTTCCATCCATTGGCGCTATGAGCTTAGCTGCCTCGATTCGTTGCTGGACACCCTGTTGCCGGTAGGCGATGTCTGCCAATTGCTCCGTGGCTTTAGCCGCCTCCGCCACCGCAGCATCCCGCGATGCTATGGCATCCATAAGTCGTTGTTGCACATCCGCGGTGATTTGATCACGTCCGAAACTTAGGGCCGCGCGAGCCTGCTCAGCAGCCAACAGATTGGCCTGTGCTGCCTGCAAACCGGCTTTGGTACTGATTTCCGTCTGAATCGTCAGCTCGAGTTCCCGCTGTGAAACCAATCCGTCCCTCACAAGTTGCCGATGCCGGTCAACGTTGAGTTGCGCCGTGTGGACGTCGATCTTGAG
>Ga0073934_10011343_pt1 | contig 10807 bp, 12 predicted proteins | sample LarsenN4metaG_FD_76834 | JGI IMG/M metagenome (GOLD analysis project Ga0073934, IMG submission 76834) | Hot spring sediment bacterial and archeal communities from British Columbia, Canada, to study Microbial Dark Matter (Phase II) - Larsen... ...
GCGCCGACTCGCTGGTGTACTCCGTCGAGAAGATGCTGAAGGAGAATCGCGACAAGATTTCGGATGGCGACGCTAAGAACATCGAAGCGGCGGTCGAGGAGGCCAAGAAGGCCATTCAGGATGGCGACATCTCGAAAATCAATGCCGCTGTCGAGCGCCTGACGACCGCTTCCCACAAGCTCGCGGAAGCCATGTACAAGCAGGCCGGAGCTTCACGTCCCGCTCCTCAGCCGGAGGAAACAGCTTCGGCGGCAAGCGGCGCGCGCAGCAAATCGAAGGGCGACGGCGAAGTCATCGACGCTGAAGTCGTGGATGAGGACAAGAAGAAAAACTAGGGGATAGGGTACAGGTCACAGGGAACAGCAAAAGGGTTGGGTAGCGCAGCATTCGCCTTCTAGTGCTGTGGCTCTTGTTGAGAGCCGACGCTCATAGAGCGCCGCTACAGGGGATCGTCGATGGAACAGCGAACCCAGGTCGGCGTGCAGTGCCCGAAGTGCCATTGGCGGCAGTTCATGGAAGTCGAAATGGACCCGCAAATCATGAACTCTCCTCTGGCGCAGGAAATCCGGACGCATTTGCAGGAGTGGATGCTCTCCCGCTGCCCCGACCACCTGGGCGAGTTCTTGAAGACGAGCAAAAACTAGCGAGCTTCAGAGATCGCCCCGTCGTGCGAAGTCTCCGGGTCCCTGGCAGCGAGGGAGGGTTATGATTCGGATCGAAGTGCACAAGGAAGAATTCCGAGAATTCTGCATCCAATGCAAGGTCACAGAATTGTCTCTGTTTGGCTCGGTATTGCGTGAAGATTTCGGGCCCGAAAGTGACGTTGACGCACTGGTGAAATTCTCCCCCGACGCGCGCTGGAGTCTCTTCGATTTGGCCACAATGGAAGAGGAGTTGCGAGGCATTCTGGGCCACGAAGTGGATTTGGTGGAGCGCTGTGCTGTGGAGGGTAGCCAGAACTACATCCGCCGACGACACATCCTCTCTTCTGCGGAACCCGTCTATGTGGCGTGACGAAGCGTACCTCCTGGACATGTTGTTGGCGGGTAGGCAACTAAAGCAATTCACGGATGGGGTGTCGTACGAAGAGTTTTGAGCGCGACAAGTTGCTCCGGCATGGCGTCATGCGTCTGATGCAGATCATTGGAGAAGCGGCTCGAAACGTGTCGAGTGAGTTCAAGCAGGCGCACCCGGAGGTCCCGTGGCCGGCGATAGTTGGAATGCGCCATCGGCTCGTTCACGAGTATTTCCGGGTCGCGGTGGACAAAGTGTGGGAGGTCGTGAGAAATGACCTCCCAGGCCTGGTCGCTCTGATCGAACCGCTGGTGCCCCCGGATGAACCCAGAGCACGGGAGAACTAACTCCGAGGAGGTCGTCGCAAAACTCAAGAAACGACTGCAAGCCCCTGAGGTGTTGGCCCCCTAAGGCTTGTGATGCCAAGGCCGAGACGGCGGTCGGTCTCGACTGACTGCTGACGATTAACAACCGATTCCCATGCCGGTCGGGACGCAAAAGGACTACTACAAGACGCTGGGCGTTGACCGCAGCGCCAAGGCGGAGCAGATCCGCAAAACGTACCGCCGTCTGGCGCGCAGGTATCATCCCGACGTCAACCCCGGCAACAAGGCGGCGGAAGAGAAGTTCAAGGAAATCCAGGAAGCCTACGATGTGCTGAGCGACGAGAAGAAGCGGCAGATCTACGATCAGTACGGCTTCTACTCCGACAATATCCCTCCCGGGGGTCCCGGGGCCACTTATCCCGCAGGTCAGCCTGGACCGGGGTTTGACTTTTCCGGTTTTGACTTTTCCGATTTCGGCGCCGCCGAAGAAAAGGGGGGCGGAGTGGGTTCAGCCTTCCGCGACCTCTTCTCGCAGTTCTTCACTCGCGGCCGCGAAGCCGAGCCGGAACCCGGCGGACCAGAGAAGGGCGAGGATATCGAGCATCGCCTGCACCTGGGGTTCTGGGACGCGATCCGCGGCACGACCGTACGGCTCACCGTGGCCCGCGCTGAACCTTGTGCGAGCTGCCACGGGAGCGGCTCGGCGGGCGGCGCCGCGATCACCTGCTCGGCCTGCGGGGGCACGGGCAAGACGACGCGCCCGGCGGGCGTGATGCGCTTCACGGTGACTTGTCCGGAGTGCGGCGGGAGTGGCAAGCACAAGCGCCGCTGTGCGAATTGCAGCGGCACGGGGCACGTTCGCCGACCGGAAAACTTCGAGGTCCGGATCCCCCCCGGCGTCGATACCGGCTCGCGGGTCCGCGTGCCGGGCAAGGGCAACGCGGGAGTCAGTGGGGGCTCGCCCGGCGATCTCTATATTGTCACGGAAGTTGAACCACATTCCTATTTCGAGCGCAAGGGCGACAACATCTATGTCAAGCTTCCGGTGACAGTCACGGAAGCCGCCTTGGGCGCGAAAGTGGAAGTGCCCACGATCGACGGCGCGACCACCATCAAGATTCCTCCCGGCACGCAGAGCGGCCAGAAACTGCGGCTACGCGAGAAGGGCGCGCCCTCGCTGCGCGGCAATGTTCGCGGCGACCAGTTCGTGGAAGTGCAGGTGATGGTCCCGAAGGTGGCTGATGAAAGGACGAAAGAAATCCTGCGCGAACTCGCGCGACTCAATCCGCAGGACCCGCGTAAGGACTTGAAAAGATACGATTGATGATGTCACGCGTCGAAGGAACTGTTCGTTAGAGTACAAATTCTGAATTCGGAATTCTGAACTCCTTCAACATGCCCAGAGGGCGCAAAACTCGCGGCAAGGCCGGCTACATGATCAGCGCGGTGGCGGAGATGTATAACATCCACCCACAGACGCTGCGGCTCTATGAGCGCGAGGGTCTGCTCGTGCCCTCGCGGAGCGATGGCAACACCCGCCTCTACGGACAGGAAGACCTCGAACAACTGGACCTCATACTGAAGCTCACGCGCGACCTGGGCGTAAACCTCTCGGGAGTCAGCATCATCCTCAACATGCGGAAGCAGATGGAAGAGATGCAGAAGGAGATGCAGGCCTTCGTCGAATTCGTGCAGAAAGAAGTGCTGGGCCGCCCCCCGGAAGATCAAGCCAAGTTCCAAAACGCCCTTGTTCGTGTTCCACCCCCGATCATGATCCGCGCCTCCAAGAAGGATGAACGCTGAAGCCACGCCGCGCGGGCTTTCGTTCATTCACATTCATCATTTCTTCCCCTGCTCCCCTGACCTGATTTAGAATCGTCGCACGGCCATGGCGAAAACAGACTGCCCCAGGTGTGACGGCACAGGCTGGAAGCCGGTGGAAACGGACGGCGTACGCCGCATGGTGCCGTGTGATTGTGTGGAAGGCGAACGCGCGACGCTCCTGATCCAGCGCGCGCGTGTCCCCCGCCGGTACCAACACTGCGATTTCGAGAGCTTCACGATCCGCAAGGATGCGAGCGGCCAGCCGAACCGCAGCCTCGAATGGGCCAAGACCGCCGCCCAGCGGTTCGTGGAAGAGTATCCCGTGGATTTCGGGCTGCTTTTCGTCGGGCCCACCGGGGTCGGCAAAACCCACCTCGCCGTCGCTACGCTCCGCGACCTGATCCTGCGCAAGGGCATCGCATGCCTGTTCTATGACTTCCGCGATCTGCTCAAGGAAATCCAGGACAGTTGGAATCCCATCTCGCAGACCTCCGAGCTGCGCGTCCTCGCACCCGTGCTCGAAACCGAAGTGCTGCTGCTCGACGAGCTCGCGGCGCTCAATCCCACCGACTGGGTGAAGGAAACGCTCGCGTACATCATCAACACCCGTTACAACCACAAGAGCGTCACGCTCATCACCACCACGCTGCCGTTTGGTGACGCCTCCCCGCGCCGCGACACGCGCATGCCTTCCGGCGAATCTGTTCCCGATGTCGAGCGGACGCTCAACCAGTTTGGCACGACATTTCGCTCCCGCCTCTACGAGCTGTGCAAGCTCATCCAGATCGACTCCGACGACTTGCGCAAGGCCGTCAAGCAAGCCGGATACCGCTTCCACGTGGAGTGACAGATCTCCGCGATAGGTTGTTCTGCGTGAAATTGTGTAATGAGAAGGGCCGAGCGGCGCCAGGGGTGCCTGCCCAGCTACCTACCGGCCGGTCGGTAGGCAACCGTCCGACCCTGCCGCGCCGCAGCCCCAGACGATCGCAGGAGTAGAGTGCAGCGCGCATCCAATCCGCCCGCCGCCGATGGCCTCAGGTTTGCACTTGAAGCTGTGAACCTGCCGAATTACACTCGCTTCACTTAATCTCCGAGTGACTGGAGCCCCAGGTTGCGCACGCCACCCGAAGCCTTCCAAGCGAAGCTCGAAAAGCTCATCCGCAAGTTCGAAGCTGACCTCGAGCACTACCTCTCCAAGGGCTACAGGGAAGCCCAAGTGCGCATCGACTTCATCACGCCCTTCTTCGAGGCCTTGGGCTGGGACGTGGAGAATGAAGCCGGGCTGCCACACCATCAGCGCGAAGTCGTGGTCGAGACCAGCGAAGAGGAAAAGCAAGGCCGGCCGGATTACAGCTTCCGTCTTGGCGGGCAGACCCGATTCTTTGTCGAGGCCAAAGCCCCTGCCGAGCCGTTAGACAGCGTCCGGCACATTCTGCAGGCCAAGGGCTACGCCTGGAACACGAGGCAAGTCTTCTTCGTCATCCTCACCGACTTCGAGGAATTCCGCTTCTACGACGCTTCCATCCAGCCAGACGAGCGCCGGCCGGAAGAGGGCCTGCTGCTCAAGCTCAAATACACGGACTACTTCAGCCAGGTTGAAAGGCTGTGGGAATTCTCCAAAGAGCGGGTCGCCGCGGGCTCGCTCGACGCCATGCTGCCGCGCGACCGGCGCACGCAGCACAAGGAGCACGAGGCATGCCCATCAACGCTGACAAACCACACTTGTGGAAAGCAGATACTCGCTCTTCAGTTGATCAGTTCAACCAATGGTTCATGAAGTTCGCGCCCAAGGCCTATCGCGAAACCCGCAGGAAGACCATTGAGAGTGTCGAGAAAGGCCTCTACCTGACGAGAGACCTCACTTCGATCACACCGGAGTTGATTAAGACAAATCCCGACATTCTGCCGACACTCCGCATGTCCACTTGCCCGCCGCTTGCTCGTGACCGGCTCATCGGTCTCGCTGGCTCAAGCAAGAATCTAGTGGGCACACTTGAAACGGGCAAGGTGCCACCGCTACTATCGCCGGAGCTACTTAAAAAGCACCTCCGAAGCATCGCGGGGATTCTCTCAAAAATGCTCGACGTGGACATCTTCCCCTGGCTTGAAGAGAAACGGCGTCCGACAAAGGAAGAACGCTATCGCTCATCCACCATCGTGGCAGACAGGCTGTGTGGAGCCGTGGCCGAGCCGATCGTGCGAAATGCCCAGGAGAAGCGCCAGCTTGCCCTTTTAGGGAACTACCTCACTGCACGTGGCTACAAACTTAAGCCGCACCCCGGCGGCACTCCTCTAACGCAGATGGAACCCAGCACGTTCGCCTTTCGGCTCAACGTGCTCGTGAAACCCTCTCGGGCGGGCGCGAAGACCGTCAAAATCCCTATCGATGCAGTGATCCAGCCCCGAAAAGCCAAACTCCCCCACCTGCCGCTGCTTATCGAAGCGAAGTCAGCCGGCGACTTTACAAACGTCAACAAGCGCCGCAAAGAGGAAGCCACAAAGATCAACCAGCTCAAAGCCACCTACGGCGACGAGGTTCAGTTTGTCCTGCTCCTCTGTGGGTATTTCGACGCCGCCTATCTTGGTTACGAAGCTGCTGAAGGTATAGACTGGATATGGGAGCATCGGATCGAGGACATCGACCAGCTCGGGATCTGAAACGACCTATGGAAAGTGCCCCCCTACACGCGATCGAGGAGCGTCGCAAACAAGAGCAAGCCCGCCTTGACACCCTCAAAACGGCAGCCGAACGCAATAGATGGGGACAGTTCGCCACCCCTCCCGAGCTCGCCTTGAGCATCGCACGTTACGCGCATGAGTTGATGAGTGGGGCGTCTATCCGTTTCTTAGACCCTGCCATCGGCACAGGTTCCTTTTATTCGGCACTCTCCCAGGTTTTTCCCCCGCAGAGCATCGAAGCAGCTGTCGGGGTCGAGCTTGACCCCCTCTTTGCGGAAACCGCAGCTGCCCTATGGGGCGGGATGGGCCTCAGAGTCGTGAAAGCTGACTTCACCCGGCAACCCCCGCCTCAGCAACGTTTCAATCTCATTCTCACGAACCCGCCTTACGTCCGGCACCATCACCTGCGCGCCTCCGAAAAAAACCGCCTGAAGGCACTCCTAGCGCAATCGCTGTATCTCGATATGAGCGGTCTTGCCGGACTGTACTGCTATTTCCTGCTCCTCTGCCATGATTGGATGGAAGAGGGAGGCATTGCCTTCTGGCTCATCCCATCTGAATTCATGGACGTGAATTACGGCGCGACCTTGCGCTGCTATCTCACCGGACGCGTGACCCTCCTGCATATTCACCGCTTCTGTCCGACAGACGTACAGTTCACCGATGCACTGGTGTCCTCCGCGGTCGTGGTATTTCGCAAATCGCCTCCGCCGCCAGATCACGCTGTTCGCTTCTCGTTTGCTGGCCCGATCCAGCACGCACAGACCGAAATAATGGTGGCCCTCGACGCGCTCCGCCGGTCGCGCAAGTGGACGCAGTTTCCCGCCCGCGCGCCCGTAGAAAACACCCGCGATCTGACCCTCGGGGACATCTTCACCATCAAACGCGGTCTTGCCACTGGAGGAAACAGCTTTTTTATCTTGACAGAAGCGGAAATCGAAAACTGGCAAATCCCGCTCCCATTTGTGAAGCCCATACTCCCCGGCCCGCGAAACTTGACCGAAGACATCATTCAAGCACTGCCGGATGGATCGCCCATCGTGTCGCCGCGGCTCTACTTGCTCGACTGCAGGGAACCGGAAGAAAAAATCAAAACCACTTGGCCGAGCTTCTATGCGTACCTGCAGCAAGGGCGAGAGAAGAAGATCCACACCTCATACCTAGCCAGCCGCCGCGCTCCCTGGTATTCGCAGGAGCAACGCCCGGCTGCACCCTTCCTTTGCACCTACATGGGCCGCTCACGCCATGGCAAACGCCCCTTCCGGTTCATATGGAACCGTTCACAGGCGACCGCCCACAACGTTTATCTCATGCTATACCCCAAAGGCCGTTTCCGTGACGCCCTGAAGAAACACCCGGAGCTCGAACTCCAAGTGTTTGAAGCGCTACAGCGTATCACGCCTGCACAGCTCCTCTCAGAAGGCAGAGTGTACGGTGGAGGCTTGCACAAGGTGGAGCCGAACGAGCTCGGCCAGGTCCAAGCAGGTCTCGTTCTCGAAAGCATAGAGAGGCACGTACACATCGAGCGTCAAATGCCGATGTTCACCTAACGAAAACGCGGTCGCCAAGGCCTGGCCTAAACGCCCCGGGCTTCTGGGATTCTACCAACCCACGACCGCATGGTGGCGCTGGTCGAGCGGATGCTGGAATTGCATCGTAGGGGCGGCTCGCGAGCCGCCCTGGGCGCGTCGCGACGCGCCCCTACGGGGGAAACCGGGACGACGGACCTGGAGCGCGAAATCGCCGCCACCGACGCGGAGATCGACGCGCTGGTGTACGAGCTTTACGGCATCACGGACGACGAGCGGAAAATCATCGAAGGGTAGCGCAACTCCCGCTCTTCGGAGTTGCGGCTTTTCAAGGTTTTGAAGGATTTGAAAGAGCCGCAAGATTAAAGAGCGAATCTTGCGCTACATCCGGGGGACAAAGCGCGGCACGACCGGATGGTGGCGCAGAGTCTCGCGTCTCAGAAACTCTACGGCTCTCCTGATCGAAAGAACCGCGGCTGGCGCATGCATCGATTTTGATGTAGGCGATAAACCGCGCCTGCCGGATGGTCAAGCCCAAGAATCAAACTTCTCTTCGTAGGCTATGCCTTTTTCCTTGAGCCAATCCCTAATGGCGTGAACATGGGGAAAATGTCGGGCGAAGGCGTCGAGCAAGGCCTGGTCATCACGTATCGCCGTACCGGTTCGCTCTTCCAACAGCTCGACCAAGCGTGGTCTTTGGGCTGTATCGATTCTCCAGATCCACGCCACATCATTACCCATGCTGGATTGCGCCTCATCGCTGAAGTCGTACAGGTCGAGGTCGATTCCTCCGTCTTCCCGCACGCGGGCCGAGGCGGAGGACTGCGTCCCTTGAAACGGGCTCTTCAGCTTAATGGTCAGTCGAGCCGGGCGTTCAAATTCTCCCATGTAGCGCATACATTGCCCTCCATGAGGGATCGATTCTATTCGTTCCGAATGCCACGGCTCCGGAGCCGCCCGCAGAGCGGTGGTCCGTGAACGAATCCTAGCACAAGCCGCCCTGCCGCGGGAGAGACGGTAGCGCAGGAGTTTCGCGTCACAGAAACTCCGCGGCTCTCTTGATCGAAAGTACGGCAGAGGTCGAAAAAGCCGAACTCAGCGCTACCCGCTCACTTGACGGTGAAACGCCCTTCGCAGAAGCTGGCCCTCCGCCGCGACCTCCGACTCGTTTGACTTCACTTTTCCCGGAAAGGTAGAATGGGGCATTCCTTGCAAGCCTGCGTTGGGGTCTGGGTAGAGGAGGCTTTAGGAATGTCTCAGGACGACAACCGTGGTTCTATGATCGAAGCGGGGACCCCGGAAGAACCACAGACCGAACCAACCGAACCAAGTTTGAGTTCTACGGAAGAACCGCAGGGGGAAGTAGCCGAACCGAGTTTGACCGCATCGGAATCCGGAGAAATCAGCAACATCCTGGAGAGCGTGGACGGCCTGTCGACGATTGCGCAGGGCGAGATTGTGCCCGCCACTGTGGTCAAGATGACGGAGACGGAAGTGGTCATCGACGTCGGGCTGAAATGCGAGGGAGCGATTCCGCGCCAGGAATTTCTGGCGCTGGATGGGCAGGTCCACGTCGCGCCGGGCGATACAGTGCATGTCCTCATCGAGCAGTACAACGAAAGCGAAGGCACGGTCCGGGTCTCATACGAGAAGGCGACGCGACGCAAGGCCTGGGAAGAAATCGAACGGGCGTTTCAGGAGCAGAAGACCGTCCAGGGGCGCGTGATCGAGCGTATCAAGGGAGGCTTGACGGTGGACCTGGGGATTTCCGCCTTCCTGCCCGGCTCGCATGCGGACTTGCGCCCGCATTTCAATCTCGACTCGCTGGTGGGCAAGGAAGTGCCGCTCAAGGTTATCAAGGTCAACCGCAAGCGGAACAACGCCGTCGTCAGCCGGCGCCTGGTGCTCGAGGAAGAGCTCACGCAGCGCAAGACGCGGCTGCTCGAACAGCTCCGAGAGGGCGCGGTGCTCGTGGGGCACGTGAAGAACCTGACCGACTACGGCGTCTTCGTGGATCTGGGCGGCATCGATGGGTTGCTGCATATCACCGACCTCTCCTGGGGGCGCGTCGGGCACCCCTCCGAAGTGGTTCGCCCCGGACAGGAACTGCGCGTTAAGGTCCTGAAGTACGACCCCGACAGGGGCCGCGTCTCGCTGGGGCTCAAGCAGCTTTCGCCGGATCCGTGGGAGAAGGTCACGGGGGTGTATCGTGTGGGCGAGCGGGCCACGGGCCGCGTGGTCGGCGTGGTGGATTACGGCGCGTTTGTTGAACTCGAGCCGGGCATCGAGGGTCTGATGCACGCCTCCGAGATGACGTGGAGCCGTCGGCTCAAGCACCCCTCGAAGATCGTCAACGTCGGTGACCGGGTGGAAGTCACCATCCTCGATGTCAATCCTGCGCAGCACCGGATTTCGCTGAGCCTGAAGCAGACACTTCCGGATCCCTGGACGGCACTGCCGCAGAAATACGCCGTGGGTGCGGTCGTGGAAGGGCGGGTTCGCAACCTGACCGAGTTCGGCGCCTTCGTGGAAATCGAGGAAGGGATTGATGGCCTCATTCACCTTTCCAACATGTCCTGGGCCAAGGACATTCAGCATCCCTCGGAGATCCTGAAGAAAGGCCAGAAGGTCCAAGTGGTCATTCTCGGCCTCGATCCCGCGAAGCGCCGGGTGTCGCTGGGCTTGAAGCAGCTTGAGCCGGATACCTGGACGGACTTCTGCGCGCGTATCCACGTGGGGGACGTCGTGCGCGGAGAGGTCGCACGGCTGGCATCGTTCGGGGCATTCGTCGAAATCGAGGAGGGCATTGAGGGCCTCTGCCATACTTCGGAGATGGAAGTAGAGTCCGGCGGGAAGGGAGCAGGCCGGGTGCACGTGGGCAAAGACTACAACTTCCGGATCCTTCGCCTGAACCCCGCAGATCGGAAGATCGGGTTGAGCATGAAGGGGGTGGATCAGAGCGCTCCGGCGGCCACGGCGAAGAAGGAAAACCTCACACCGGAAGCAGCGGCTCTGGCCCCGGCGGCTGCCGCTCCGGAAGAAACCGTGCCGGTCGAAACAGTTCGCGGGAGTGAAGCCTAGCTGAGCGCTTCCCGGGAATGACGTAGGGCGTAAGGCGCCGAACGAGGTATTCTACCAGACTACTGAGAGAAGTCTTCGGCGGCGTTTACCGCAGAGACCCAGAGGACGCCGAGGAAACGCAGAGGGTGAAAACAAAAAGGAAGTTAGCTATGAGCTTTCTCTGCGAACTCTGCGACTCTGCGGTAAGGAGAAACGCTTTCATCATCCTGCCAGAGCTGGAGGGAACCCCCGCGGGTTCTTGCCGCGAAGGTAGTCACAAGGTCAAGCATCAACATACTGTCAGGCGGAGCAACCCATGACCAAGGCTGAATTGATTGACGACGTGTCGCGCGCTGCGGAACTGAGCCGCAAAGA
>Ga0073934_10011344_pt1 | contig 10806 bp, 8 predicted proteins | sample LarsenN4metaG_FD_76834 | JGI IMG/M metagenome (GOLD analysis project Ga0073934, IMG submission 76834) | Hot spring sediment bacterial and archeal communities from British Columbia, Canada, to study Microbial Dark Matter (Phase II) - Larsen... ...
GGAATTCGGCAGCCGTTTCGGAAATGCGGCGCGAGGAGTGCCGCTTTGGACAAGGGCTCACCCAAATGGAGCTACATCGGCTCACCGCGGGAGGAGCCGGATCCGATTGCGAAACTCACTCCCGCCGATTCACCCGCCGCTTGACGGCCCCGGACCCCATCCCCTCGCCCGCTCCCTGAACCACCGATCGGATCTCCCCATCGGTCAGCCGGGTCCGCAACGTCACCCCAGGGCCCACCGCCGCCGCAGACCGCACCAGTGCCCCGTGCTCGTCCATCGTCAGGCTGAACCCCCGCGCCAACGTCGCATCGGGTCCGAGCATCCGGACCTGATCGGCGAGCGTGCGGAGCCGCGCCCTTCGCTCCGCGAGCAACCGCGCCATCCGTTCGCCCAAGAGAACCGCCCTTCCGTTGAGTTCGCCCCGAAGCCGCGCAAACGCCGCCGAGGGCCGATGCTGGTGGAGCTGCGCCAGGCGCTCCCGTAGCAACGACCGCGCGCGATCGAGCCGGGCCCGCACCTCGCGCCGCACCGCTTCCTCGGCCCCATCCAGCCGCTGCCTCCACTCCCCGAGTCGGCGCGGCGGTTCGCGGTGCAGACTCCCCGAGCCCAACCACTCCAACTCGCGCCGGGCGGCGGCGATAGCCTCGCGCAGCCTCCGGTCCATGCCCGCGCGCAACTCCGCGATCCGTTCCGCCAACGCCGCACGGTCCGGCACCGCAAGCTCCGCCGCCGCACTCGGGGTCGGCGCCCTCAGATCAGCCGCGAAATCGGCGATGGTGAAATCGATCTCATGCCCGACCGCGGAGATCACCGGGATCTCCGAGGCGGTGATCGCCCGGGCCACGATCTCCTCGTTGAAGGGCCAGAGATCCTCCAGACTTCCGCCCCCGCGCCCGGCGATGATCAGATCCGCGCGCGGCAAACCGTTCTCCCGCCAGGCGTTCAGATCGGCGACCGCGGCCGCGATCTCGGGGGCGGCTCCCTCGCCCTGAACACGGACCGGATACAGCACGATCTCCACCCAGGGAGCGCGGCGCTGCAACACGTGCAGCATGTCGCGGATGGCCGCGCCGGTCGGCGAAGTCACCAGCGCGATCCGGGCGGGAAACTCCGGGAGCGGCTGCTTCCGCGTGGGATCGAACAAGCCTTCCGCATCGAGGCGCCGTTTCAGCGCCTCGAACCGCGCCTGCAACAGACCTTCGCCGCGCGCCTGGACCGATTGCACGTTGAGCTGGTACTGGCCGCGCGCCTCGTACACGCTGAGCATGCCCCGGACCTCCACCTGCATGCCGTCCGCCAGTTGCATCCGGCCGAGCGCCCCGCCGCTGCGGCCGCGGAACCAGACGCAGGACAACTGCGCCCCTTCATCTTTCAGCGTGAAATACTGGTGCCCGCTCGCCTGGAGCCGGTGGTTCGAGATCTCCCCTTCCACCCGGACCGTACCGATCCCCTCCTCCAGCAACCGCCGCACCTCGCGGGTGAGCTGGGTGACAGAGAGCGGTCCTTGTGACTCGCTCATCGATTCCCCTCCGCCCGATACGCCTCGGCGAGCAGCGAAATCGTGTGCCGCACCCGTCCCTTCCCGGACCCGCTCGCCGCATCCCGCAGCCCGCTTTCGAGCTGGACCATGCAGCCGGGGTTGCTCGTGGCCACCGTGCCGCACCCGGTGCCGGCGATATGCCCGAGCTTCCGGTTCAACAACCGCCGCGACGTCTCCGGCTGCGTGATGTTGTACACGCCCGCGCTGCCGCAACACCACGTGGACTCGGGCAACTCGACCAGGTCGAGCCCCGGGATCGCGCGCAGCAGCTCGCGGGGCTGCCGGGTGATCCCCTGGCCGTGGCAGAGATGGCAGGCCTCGTGATAGGTCACCCCGCCCGGACCCGACCCAGCGGCAGCCGGATGCCGGAACCCGATCTCGACGAGCCACTCGTGGATGTCCTTCAGCTTGCGGGACCACTCGGCCGCGCGGCCGGCATACGCCGGGTCGTCGGCCAACAGATGATCGTAATGTTTCAGGTGCGAGCCGCACCCGGCTGCGTTCGTGATGATCGCGTCGAGCTTCTCGGGTTGGAACGCGTCGATCTGGCGCCGGGCGAGGTCCCGCGCCAGATCCGGCTCGCCGTTATGGCCGTGCAACGACCCGCAGCAATGCTGCGCACGCGGGGTGAACACTTCGCATCCATTGGCGAGCAGCACGTCGGCCGTGTCGCGGTTGACCTCCGGATACACCAGGTCCTGCACGCACCCCGTCAGCAAGCCCACGCGGTACCGCGGGGCTGCCGCAGGGCGTTCCGTCTCGCGGATCCGGGCGTCGGAGAACGGGACGTTCACCCCGGGGGTCAGCGGCTCGAGTTCCCGCAAGCGACCGGGCAACAACGCCGCCAAACCGAGCCGACGGAAGAGAGACTGCAACCCGAGCGCCTGATACACCCAAAGCAGCCGACCGACGAACCGCAGCGCCCGCGGCCGCATGAAGAGAAAGCGGATCGTGAAGGCGCGCACCGCCTTGCGGACCGGACTCTCCAGCACCCCCGCATCCTCCACATCGGCCCGCGCGGTTTCGAACAGCTCGGCATACGCGACGCCTGCCGGGCAAGCCGACACACAGGCCAGACAGCCGAGGCAATAATACATCTCCCGGCCGAACCCGGGCGTCACCGCCTGCTCCCCGTCCGCGATCGACCGCATCCACGCGATCCGCCCGCGCGGACTGTTCCGCTCCAGCTTGGTCTCCTGGTACGTCGGGCAGGTCGGCAGACACATCCCGCAATGCATGCACTGCTGGAGGACCGAATAGTCGAGGTCGGCAAGCCGGAGCGGACGGGGACTCCCGGCCGGAGTCCCGATCTGCGACTGCGCACTCTCCGAACGTCCAACATCCAACATCGAACTTCCAACATCCAATGGGGGAATGCCAGATTCGAGCGCGGGGAGCGGGCCCTCCGCAGTCAAGGGTGGGCGTGGCGGATCCGTCGGACTCATGAACTCTTCCGCCTCTTGGCAGTCACTACACTCTGGCGAAAGATGCGAATGAGCTGATCGGCCTCGTCAATGAGCGGATCCAGTCGGTCAGGCCTGGCGGTGAGTGGCACATGCTGAATCAGGCGCAGCCAACGCCAGGTCTCGCGCAGCTCCTTCAACCAGACTTTGAGCTTGTGAATGAAATCCTGGATCGATTCCGCATCCTCCGCCTCGCCGTGATTCGCATAGGGGGAAGTCCCCGAACGCAGGATCTGGTTGCCCACATGCCTTCCGGCATCGCTCTTGGTCAGCCGCTCCGACAACCTCACGATCCGAGCCGAGAACTCCAACAACCGCTCCTCGAGATCAAACTTCGGAAGGTCAGCATCTTTGCTCATGGGATCTTAGGGGTAAGAGGTTGATGGACCGCACTTCATTCGCGCCCAGCAGTCCTTTCTGCGCATTGGATGTTGGGAGTTCGATGTTGGATGTTGGGCGTTCACGGCAGCGGATCGAACACTTTTCCGGGGTTGAGGAGCCCGTCGGGATCGAGCGCGGCTTTGAGCTTCCCCATCAGCCCGAGACTTCCCTCGCCGATCGCCGCGGGCAGAAACGCCTTCTTCGCGACCCCCACCCCGTGCTCGCCGGTGATCGTGCCGCCGAGCCTCACCGCCTCGTCGAAAATCTCGCGCATCGCAAGCTCCACCCGCTCCATCTCCGGGCGGTTACGCTCGTCGGTCAGGAACGTGGGGTGGAGATTCCCATCCCCCATGTGACCGAACGTCCCGACACGGAGATCGTGCTTGCGCGCCGTCTGCTCGATGAACCGCACCATCTCAACCAGGCGGCTCCGCGGGACGGTCGCATCTTCGAGGATCGTGGTGGGCGCCACGCGGGCGAGGGCCGAAAAGGCGGTGCGACGCGCCGCCGCCAGCCGCGCCGAAGCCTCGGCATCGGCCGCGACCTGCACCTCGCGCGCGCCGTGCGCCCGCGCGACCGCCGCCATCGCCTCCGCCTCCTCCGCCACCACCGCCGGATGCCCGTCGGTCTCCATCAGCAGGATCGCCTCGGCATCGAGCGGCAGCCCGATCTTCGCGTATTCCTCCACGCAACGGATCGTCGTGCGGTCCAAGAACTCGAGCGTGCACGGGATGATCTTGCCCGCGATGATCGCCGAGACGGTGGCCGCGGCATCCTCCATGCGGCCGTACGTCGCCAGCAGCGTGCGGCGCGCCTTCGGTTTCGGGATCAGTTTGAGCAGCACCCGCGTGAGGATCCCGAGCGTGCCCTCCGACCCGATGAAGAGGTCGCGCATCGAATAGCCCGCGACATCCTTCACGCATTTGTTCCCGAGCCAGACCAATTCCCCGTCGGGCAACACCACCTCCATCCCCATCACGTAATCGCGCGTCACCCCGTACTTCAACCCCCGCAGCCCGCCCGAATTCTCGGCCACGTTCCCGCCGATGGTGGAGATCTTCATCGAACCGGGATCGGGCGGATAGAACAGACCGGCGGCCTCCGCCGCTTCCGCCACCTTCTGCGTCACCGCCCCCGCCTCGGCCAGCAGCGTCAGGTTTTCCGCATCGACCTCGAGGATGCGATCCATGCGGACCAGACAGAGCACCAGGCAACCCGGCACGGGGAGACTGCCGCCGCTGAGCCCGGTGCCCGAACCGCGGGTCACCACCGGCATGCGCCGCTCGCGCGCGAACCGGACTGCGGAGACGACATCGGCGGCGCTTTCCGCCATCACCACGCAAACCGGCAACGCGTGCAGGGCCGCGGTGCCATCGAAGCTGTACGGCACCAGATCCTCCCGCCGGTGCAGCACTTTCCCCTCGCCGAACAACTCCACCAGGGCCGGAATGGGATCTTGCATAGGACAGGGAGCTTGTATCGCTCCGTTCCCGCAGCGCCAAGCGGTTTGAAGCGGGCGTTGCCAGGCCTCGGATCGGAGCAGAACTGCGAAAAGGAACCCGCCGCCCGGCGGACCGGACGGCGGGCTTGAACTTCAGTGTAGTGGCGGGAATCTCAGCGGTTCGACCCGATCCGCATCCCGTAGAAGGAACGGAGGACGAAGATCAGGCCGATGACTAGGAAGATCACCCCGAGCAGTCGCGAGGGGGTCTCCGGCTGGATCGCGATCTCCACGGCGAGAATCCCGAAAAGGGTGGTGAACTTGATGATCGGATTGAGGGCCACCGAGGAGGTGTCCTTGAACGGATCCCCGACCAGATCACCGATCACCGTGGCGTCGTGCAGGGGCGTTCCCTTCTGTTTCAGCTCCACTTCCACGATCTTCTTGGCGTTGTCCCAGCAACCGCCGGCATTGGCCATGAAGATCGCGCTGAACAGCCCGAACACGGCGATCGAGATCAGATACCCGCAGAAGAAGACCGGGTTGAAACACGCGAACGCGAGCGCAAGACAGAAGATCGCGACAAAGATGTTGATCATCCCGTACTGCGCGTAGACGGTGCAGATGCGGACCACCTTGTTGCTGTCTTCGGCCGACGCCTTGGTCACGCCGTCGAGTTTCATGTTGCGTTTGATGAACTCGACCGCCCGGTAAGCCCCGGTGGTGACGGCCTGCATGGAGGCACCGCAGAACCAGTAGACCACCGCGCCGCCCGCGATCAGGCCCAGAAGCACTCGGGCATCGGTGATGCTGAGCATCTCGAAGATGTTCTGGCCGAGGGCCTGGTAGTGCTTCTCGAGCATGAGAATGAGCGAGAAGATCATCGTCGTCGCCCCCACCACCGCCGTGCCAATTAGCATCGGTTTGGCGGTCGCTTTGAAGGTGTTCCCAGCGCCGTCGTTCTCCTCGAGGTAGTCCTTGCCCCGCTCGAAATCGGGATCGAAACCGAACTCGCGCCGGATCTCTTCCTTGATCCCGGGCAACTGCTCGATGGTCGAGAGTTCGAAGACCGATTGGGCGTTGTCCGTCACCGGCCCGTAGCTGTCCACGGCGATTGTCACCGGCCCCATGCCCAGCATCCCGAACGCGACCAGGCCGAACGCGAACACGCTGGCGTGACCCATGTAGGCCGAAAGTCCGCCCCCCTCGCCGCCGAGCATCGAAACCAGATAGGCGATCAGCATGAGCGCCAGGATGATCATCCCCTTCCAGAACGCGGAGAAGTTCCCCGCCACCAGGCCGGAGAGGATTGTCAGCCCCGCTCCGCCCTCCTTCGTCGCGCTGACCACCTCGCGGCAATGGGCGCTCCCGGTGCTGGTGAACAGGCGGGTCGCCTCCGGGATGATCGCCGCGGCGATGGTGCCACAGGAAATGATGGTCGCGAGCTTCCACCAGACATCCGGGAACTTGTCGTAAAGCATCGCATAGCTCACGCCGTAGGTCGCGACGATACAGATCAGCGAGGTGATCCAAACGAGCGTGGTCAGCGGATGTTCGAAGTTGAACTTCGCGTGCTTCGCCCAGTAGTTGGCCGTCACCAGCCCATTCACTTTGTAGGCGAAGATTGAAAGCAGCACCATCATGATCCGCATCGCGAAAATCCAGACGATGAACTGCCACTGGTTCGCCATCTCCGGCACGGCGAGGCAGATGAAGCTGATCAGCGCCACACCGGTTACGCCGTAGGTTTCAAAACCGTCGGCGGTCGGTCCGACCGAGTCACCCGCATTGTCGCCGGCGCAGTCGGCGATCACGCCTGGATTCCGGGCATCGTCTTCCTTGATCTTGAAGACGATCTTCATCAGATCGCTCCCGACATCGGCGATCTTCGTAAAGATGCCGCCGCAGATGCGCAGCACGCTTGCGCCGAGGGACTCGCCGATCGCGAACCCGAGGAAGCAGACCCCCGCGAGATGCGCCGGAACATACTTCAGGACGATCAGCATCATGATCAGCTCCACGCTGATCAGAAGCACGCCGATGCTCATGCCCGACCGGGTCGGGATCTCCGAAAGATCCAGCGGCTTCCCCCGCATCGCCGCAAATGCCATCCGGCTGTTGGCGATGTTGTTGATGAGGATCCCGAACCACGCGACCATGAAGGAGCCGCCCATACCGATGAGCGCCCAGAAGAGAATCAACGCCACATCCGGCACGTGCATCTTCTGCAGGAACCCGAAGTAGAACACCATCGTGCCGCCGATAACCACGAAGAGCGCGCCCAACAGCTTGGCCTGCTGGAACAAGTAGGTACGGCAGGTCCCGTAGATGAGCGTCGAAGCATCCAGCATGCTCTTATGCGCCGGAAGCGACTTGAGTTTCAGATACTCGAACAGGCCGAACGCAAAACCGATCAGGCAGACCAGGATACCGCCTGTCAGGATCTGGTCGCCCGTGAGGGATAGCCCGAACAGCTTGAATACAGCGCTCCGATCGGTCGGGAGCACGAGGTCTTTCTCGCTGGCCTGGGCCAGCGCCGGGAGCAGGAACGCGGCCCAGGCCGCGGCGCCACCCGCAATTCTACTAAGGTAATTCGTGGATTTCATCGATGGGTGTGGGTTTGGGTATGGAGTCGGGAGCTGCCGATCAGGACAGCCTCCGGTGTGCTGTGGGGAAAGCAGGGAGGGGCGCGGCAGCCACGCCGACGAAAGCCCCGTTCTCCCGGAAGAGAACGCGGGCGCATGGAGGGTCCCAGGCCATGGAGGGAGACCTCGTTAGAATGAGTAAAAGATCCGGCTCGGTCAATCCGCGAATGGTGCGCTCCGGGTTCACCCCCGCACCTCCCGCATCCGGTCGAGGTACTTCGCAAGAATATCGAACTCGAGGTTCACCGAATCCCCCGGACCCAGCAGCCTGAGATTCGTTGCCGCCAGCGTGTGCGGGATCAGCCAAACCGAGAAATGATCGGTGCCCACCTCCGCCACGGTGAGGCTCACCCCGTTGACCGCCACCGATCCCTTGTAGGCCAAGAGATGCGCAAAGCCTTTGGGCACGGCCACCTCCAGCCTCCGGTCTTCTCCGCGCGATTCCACGGCACGCACGTCGGCCGTGGCGTCCACATGACCTTGGACGAAATGCCCGCCCAACCGTGCGCCCGCGGCGAGCGGCCGCTCGAGATTCACCAGCGTGCCCGCACGTACGCCGCCGAGATTGGTCTTCGAGAGGGTCTCCGCAAGGAGATCAAACCGGAGCATGCGCTCCGCGAACGCGGTGACCGTGAGGCAGCAGCCGTTCACCGCTACGCTGTCCCCGATCCGCACCCCCTCGAGCACAAGCTCCGCCTGTATCGAAAGCACCGCGCCCCCGTCCCCACGCCGATCGAGGCCCGTCACCGTTCCGGTCTCTTCCACAAGTCCCGTGAACATCAGAACACCCTCCAGCGAGAGAAGAACAGCAACCCGATGACGAAGAACACAGGGACCAGCACCGGAAGGGAAAACTTGAAGATGTACCCGAAGAAACTCGGGACCCGCACCTTGGACTGCTCGGCGATCGCCTTCACCATGAAGTTCGGCCCGTTTCCGATGTAGGTCATCGCTCCAAAAAACACCGCCCCCATCGAGATCGCGATCAAATGGTGGTCGTGCTCCGCGACGAACTTCTGGATGTCCGCAAGCCGGTCGATCGACAGGCCGTGATGCCCAAGCGCCGCGGCCAGGAACGTCAGGTAGGTGGGCGCGTTGTCGAGCACCGAGGAAAGCGCTCCGGTGAACCAGAAAAACTCCATCTCGGTGTCCACTCCGAACTCTTCGGCATGCAGCTCCAGATAATGCAACGCAGGGACCATCGTAGCGAAGATTCCAGCGAAAAGCCACGCCACCTCCTTGATCGGCCCAAAACTAAAATCGTTCGAATGCCGCACCGCGGGGCGGGTCGTCAGGTACGCCCCGATCGCTGCAGCCACCATCAACCCCTCGCGAATGCCCGGCTTGAGGAACACCGCAAATAGGACCAGTCCCAGCCAGAGCAGGTTGTGGGCACCCTCGAATGCCCAGGTCTCCTCGTGGGTTTTTTCCTCACGCACCGACTTCGGCGCCTTCCGATAATGGATAGCGTCAATCACCCCAAACACCCCGATCACAAGCCCCACACCCACCAGCCAACCTTGGAAACACCGCTCCAACACCCACCAGAACGGGACCCCCTTCAGGTAGCCGAGAAACAGCGGCGGATCCCCGACCGGTGTCAGGCACCCCCCGATGTTGCTTACCACGAAGATGAAAAACACGATGTGGTACGCGGTCACCCGGTACTGGTTCATCCGGATCCATGGGCGAATCAGAAGCATCGACGCCCCGGTCGTTCCCACCAGATTCGCGAGAACCGCTCCGACCGCGAGGAAGACACAGTTCATGGCCGGCGTCGATTCCCCCTTCACCCGGATGTGGATCCCCCCGGACACCACGAACAGCGAGCCGATCAGGACGATGAAACTCACATACTCGAACCCGGTGTGCACCATCCGATCCGGCGCTTTCACCAGGAGCAGGTAGAAGGCGACCGTCAGCGCCCCGAGCCCCGCCGAAACCTTCGGGTAGTGCCGCTCCCACCAATGCTTCGCCACGAACGGCATCAGCGCAATGCAGGCCAACAACAGCAGGAAAGGAAGCACCATCCAAAGGGCGGGTCCGGAACCGGAGGCCGCCGCCGAGGCCACAAGCATGGGTGCTGTCATAAGTTTCACTACTTATGGGAGATAAATCGTCCCCTATCAAGAAAAATCTGATCGATGGATTTTCGTGCATGCCCCCTCTCGACCGGTTGCCGTCGAACCCGGCGTTGGAGCGTCGCATACGGCCCGGACCGGCGAGACACCCCCAGCTCTCTCCGGAGCGCGACCCCTCTTCCGGATCACGCCCGAAACCGACGGCCCCGATCTCCTCTCACTCCCGCTCCGCCGGATTCCACCAGACCCGGCCTTTGCCCGCGATCGCCGCGCGCGCCCGGGCCTCGACCCCCGCCAGCCCGCTCGGGTCCAGCGGACGGAACGTGTCGAACGCCACGAAGGCGGCATCCTGCTCGTTCGGGAAGCTCAACCCCAGCAGCGCGACATCCGGATCCAGGGTGAGCGTGTAATGCAGGCACTCCTCGACCGTGAGCCGCGGCAGCACCGCCGCATCCGGAGCCGACGTCCCCCCGGAGCTCAACTTGCCGCGCGGCCGGTCGGAGAGCGGTTGGTTGTACCCCTCCGTGTCCCCAAGCAGCTTGCCCGCCCCGAAGGTCTTGAAGCAGACCGTCCCCACACCCGCTGCCCGCGCACGGGGCAGGATCTCCTCCACGTACCGCCGGTCCACAAACGGCCCGACGGGAAACATCAGAATGTCGGACCGGCCGTCGCGCAGCGCGTGGTCGAGAACCGCCGGATGGTGGGAGGAGATGCCGACGAACCGCGCCTTGCCTTTGGCGACCTCTTCCGCGAGTTGATCGAACCCGCCGCCCGGTGCCGCGAGCGCCTCCCAATCCTCAATCGAGGAAACCCCGTGAAACACGAAGGCATCCGCGTGCTCCAGCCCGAGCCGCCGCAAGCTGCCATCCACCTGCGGACCCACCGGTTCGCGCAGCAAGTCGATCTTGTCGATCAAGAAGACCCCATCCCTCCGTCCCGCCAACGCGCGACCGACGATCTCCTCGCTGTAGCCCTCTTCGTACGACGGGGCGGTATCGACCAGGTTGATGCCGCGATCCAGACCCCGCCGCAACGTATCCGCGCAGACGGAGATCTCGATCCGCCGATCCGCAAGGTCTCCAAGGCCGATGGGGGTCACCAGGAAACCGGTCCGCCCGAGGGGGCGGCGGGGGAGAAACAAGGCGCTCACTCCGCCTTTCTACACCCCGCGCACGCACGCGTTCAAGCGGCGCTCCTCGGTAAACCACGCCACCGCTCCCACAACCCGCATCACATCCCCGCATCGGACGGGCGA
>Ga0073934_10011345_pt1 | contig 10806 bp, 2 predicted proteins | sample LarsenN4metaG_FD_76834 | JGI IMG/M metagenome (GOLD analysis project Ga0073934, IMG submission 76834) | Hot spring sediment bacterial and archeal communities from British Columbia, Canada, to study Microbial Dark Matter (Phase II) - Larsen... ...
AACCCGCGCACCGGGGCGCTGCTGCTCTTTCTGGATCACCTGGGCCAGCTTGAACTGGCCCATCCCGCCTCCGGCCAATCCTTCTCCATGCGCAAGCGTTTCGACCCGGCCAGCGGCCTGACCATCATCGAACAGCAGGATCAAGCTGGCCACTGGCGGCAGTTGGGGCGCTGGCTGGTTACTTCTTACCGGCCCCAGGGCATCACTCCGGCCGCCGAAGAGGATTACATCAAGCGGCGCGGCCTGAGGAACCGCCAGGCCGCCGGCGAACCGCTTGATCTTGAGGACACCCGCATCTCGCTGGCCTTTCACCTGGACGATGATAACCGCTTTGTCCGAAAAAAAGGGCCGCTCTATGCCTATTTCCCCGTTCACCAGCAGAGCAGCGGCTTTTATTTTACCATCCAGGCCGACTTTTTGACGACCCTCTCCCGCGAGGCCCTGGCCATCCCCAGCCCCTGGAACGACTGGCTGATCGAAAATATTCCGGCCGCCATCGAAGCCAGCCTGGAGCAGATCAAACAGCTTCCGGCCTACCATTCGATCATTTACGAGGCCCTGCCCTTACAGGATAGCCAGGCCATCGAAAAACCCTTCAAAGAAGCGGTCAGAAACCTCTATAAACGGCTGCGGAACTTATCCATCGTCTTAACCGATCTGCCCCGCGCCCGCTGGGTCAAGCCGGGCGAGGCGGTCTGGCTGGCCCCTGGCCTGCGCCGCCTGCTGACCAACCTGGATTTGCGGCAGCTAAAGCCGGGCAAGCGGGCCTTTGTCGCCTTTGAGTTGACCGGCGACACGGTCAAAACTTTCTTGACTTCAAAACAAGGGCTGGCGGTTGAGGAAATGGCTGAGACCGAACTGTTTGGCCTGCTGGATCGGGCCAATTGGCTGGCCGGCAAGCCGCCGGAATGGTTTGCCGACCTCTTCGAATTTCTGGCCGGCCAGATACCGGCCGGGCAGGCCCGCCGGCAGTTGGGCCACCTGGCCCTGGTTCCCACTACAACCGGCCTGCTGGCCCGGCCCGACGACCCGGCTCTCTTCTTACCGGCAGCGGAATGCCCCACCGTTGTCAGCGAAACCAAACTGGTTCATCCGGCTTTGCTGGCCCGGCCCCTGGTCGCCGCCTTTTTGGTTGAGGTCTTGCAACTCCAGCCGGTCTCAGTCGTCAAGCAGATCGAAAACGTGATCTTACCGAGCTTGGCTGAAACCGGCGCAGGGCTGGGGCCTGAACTTCTGGCCGAATATGTAACCTTTATCAAAGATCATTACTACCACCAGTCGCCGCCGGTAGAATGGAACCGGGCGCTCGACGCCAGACTAAAAAACCTGCTGCTCCTACCCACCGCCGGCGGCGCATGGCAGCCGGCCCGGAGCCTCTGCCTGGCCGAAGATGAGCGGGGCCGCTCCACCCCGGCCGGTTATTCGCTGGCCGGCGCGCCGGCCGATATCTTTGTCCGCCCGCCCGAAGATCGCCTGACCGCCGATTTTTACCGCTGGGCCGGCGTCCAGGTCGAGCCGCCGCCGGACACCCTGGTTGAACTTTTAGCCGAGGGCGGCTGGTTTGCCGGTAAGCCGGCCGAATGGTTCCAGGCCCTGTACGACTATCTGGGTGAGCGGCTGCCGGACCCGGAACGTCTCCACGCGCTGCCGATTGTGCCGGTACCCCAGCCCGGTGGCAAGGTCCGGCTTTATCCTCCGGCCGAGCTGTTCTTGCCGCCTCCTGAACTGGAAGCTGAACTTCTCGATGGCCTGGCCGGCTCCGAGGTAATTTTTGCCGATCCCCACTTTTTTCCCCAGCCGCAGCAGGCCCAGCGGCGCCTGGCCCGGCTGGGGGTGGCCGAATTTGGGCCGCTCCGGGTCATCGAACGGCTGGTCATCAGCCGCTTTGAACAAAGCGCCCGGACCGGCAGTTATGATGAAGCCAGCCTCTTAAGCTACACCGCCCTGGCCATGGAAACATTCCGGCAGCGCCGCTTTGATCCGGCCGCCCGGCGCCTCTTCGCCCGGTTTAAAGAAACTGTCCGCCTTAAAACGACCACCGGCTGCTGGCGCCCGCCGGCAGAGCTTTATCTCACCGCAAGCTATGGCGGCTACGATTTGGAGAAGCTGCTGGCCGGTCTTGAGCCGGCGGCTTTTGTCAGCGATGACTATTTAGACCTGCAATCCGAACCGGCCCGCTGGGCCGAGTTTCTGACCGAGTTGGGCGTCTCCAACCGGCTGGCCGTTACTGTCATCGAAACCCCGCCGGAGGTCGCCGAACTGGCCCGCCAGCAGCCTCACCTGGAGCCTTATCTCAAGTCGATCGTCAACGACGGCGTTGAGACGGCCTGGCCCGACCCAGGCCCGCACTATCTCTACAACCACGCCACGCTCGACCGGCTGGCCGAGATCATCGACAGCCAGGACGAGGACCGCTTGACCCTCCTCTTAAATCTGCTGGCCGACTTTTGGTCCGGTCCGGGCGGCTACGAGCAGTTCATGACCGTCGCCTATGAAAAGCCGCCCGAGCCGCCCCGCGAGAAGCCTTCCTGGCCGGCCTGGCTGCTCCGGCGCCGGCCGCTCCTGCCGACCAGCCGGGGGTTGATCACGCCGGCCGCCGAACCGGTCTACCGGGATATCTTGGAAATCCGGCAGCTCGTTGGCGACGAGGTCGCTTACCTGAACTTTGAGCCGCAGCCCCGGCAGCGGCCCTTTTTTGAGGGCTTTTTAGGCTTGATCTGGCAGCCGGAAGAGGTTCCGGTTGAAGCGGTCAAAGCCCACCTGCGCGCGTTGAAGACAACCGAAAGCGCAACGCCGGAGCAGTACGCCCCTATTTATAGCTTTTTGGCAGCGCACGGCGAAACCCAATTTTTGGAGCAGGAAATCAATACTGAAACGCACCCGGCTCCGCCGCCGGAACCGCTCTCCCCACCGGATGCCGGCCAACTCGCCGGCTTAGAGCTGCCGGTTGCGCCTGAGGAGGCCCAGGTCAAAGGCAAGGCCCCGCTCCTGTTTACACCTGCGCCCGGGTCCGGCCAGCTTAAAGAAGCAGGCATCGACTACGGCAGTGAAGGGGAAAAGATCGGGCGTTGGGGCGAGCGCTATGCTTACCGCTGGTTAAAGGAAAGCTTCGGCGAAAAATATCCCCAAGCCGAACTCCAGGAGACGGAATTGGGCTTTAAGGTCAGCCAGGCCGGCCAGATCTTGGTGGATGTCCAGTGGTTCAATAAAAAAGCCGAAAGTATGGAAAAGATCGATCTGCGCATGGTCGAAGACGGGCGGGAAACCTACTGGGAAATAAAATCGAGCCGGAGCCTGGACCCGGACCAACCTTTCAAAATGTCGCAGCAGGAGTGGGATTTTGCCCGCGAACAGGGCGACCGGTTTCACATCCTGCGCGTCTTAGGCGCCGGCGGCAGCAGCCCCGATTTGATCATCTTGCAGAATCCCTACAAACTCTGGCAGCAGGGCCGACTCCGCCTCGAACCTGTGACCATTCGCATCGATATTGCCGGTTAAAAAATCCTGAGCGCCATGCAACTCATAGCCCGGTAATGCGTATTGTTCTGTAATTGGCAATATGTTAAGATAACTAAAGGCAGATCATGAGTCAGGATCAATCTACCGGCCACCATGAAATTTTAACTACCAAGCTCGCCCCACCCCGGCTGCACGGCATCCTGACGCCGCGCCCGGCCCTGCTGGCCCGGTTAGAGCAAGGGCTTGACCAAAAATTGACCCTACTCTCGGCGCCGCCCGGCTTCGGCAAAACCACCCTGGTCAGCCAATGGCTCTCCGATTTTAGATTTTCGATTTCCGATTTTGGATTGGACTCTGCACAGGGAGGCAAAATCCAAAATCTAAAATCCAAAATCCAAAATCAAAAGGTTAGTTGGCTCTCCCTCGACGCCGGCGATAACGATCCCGTCCGTTTCTGGCGCTATCTGATCAGCGCCTGCCGGACCTTTATGGCCGGCCTTGGCGCTTCCGCCCTGGAGTCGTTAACCAGGCCGCACCAACTTTCCTTTGAAGCCCTGCTCACCCGCTTTATCAACGAACTGGCCCAGCTTCCGGATCGCTTTATCCTCATCTTAGAGGATTATCAAGAAATCAACTCGCGCCAGATTCACGAAACAATGACTTTTCTGCTTGACCATCTTCCGCCCACCCTCCATCTCATTTTGATCACCCGGAGCGACCCGCCGCTCCCGCTGGCCCGGCTGCGCGCCCGCCACGAACTCAACGAACTGCGCGCCGCCGACCTGCGCTTTTCCTCGCCGGAGATACGGGCTTTTCTCCAACAGGCCCTGCCATTTCCCCTGTCCGAAGAGGCAGTCGCCCACCTGGAGGCGCGGACCGAAGGCTGGATCGCCGGGCTGCGCCTGGCCGTGCTGGCCCTCCAAAAACGGCAGGAGCCGCAGGTGGTCGAGCAGTTTATCGCTACCTTCGCCGGCAGCCACCGCCATATCCTGGAATATCTCGTTGCCGAAGTCTTTAGCGCGCAGCCCGAACCGCTCCGCCAATTTCTGCTGCAAACCAGCTTTCTGAGCCGCTTGACCGGCCCTTTATGTGACGCCGTGACCGGACGAACTGATAGCGCCGCTGTGCTTGAACAGCTTGAACGGGCCAATCTTTTTTTGACCTCGCTCGATGGGGCCGGGCAGTGGTATCGTTACCATCCTCTCTTTGCCGAGGCGATCCATCATTATGCCCAACGCCAACTTGGCGAGGCCGGATTGCACGATCTCTATGGCCGGGCCGGCCGTTGGTATGAACAGCAGGGGATGCTGGCCGAAGCCGTGGAGATATCCCTGACCGCCGGCGCGTTTGCTGCCGCCGCCGCCCTGATCGAACGATTGATCCAGCATCAGTCCAATCAGGAGCTCCATACCTTACGGCGCTGGCTGGAACAGTTGCCGGAGGGGCTGCTCCAGGAACACCCGGCCCTGGCTTTCGTCTACGCTGTTGCCATTCTTTTTACCTCAGACCGGCAAGCCCCGGCCACTCTAGCCTTGATCGAGAGGCCGCTCCAGTTAGCCGAGCAGCGCTGGCAGGCCCAGGGCAATCAGGCCAAGCTTGGTGAGGCGTTGGCTTTCCGGGCCATGGCTGCCTGGTGGCAGGGTGATCTGATCCAAACCTTTAGTTCGGCCAGGCGCGCCCTTGAACTGCTGCCGGAGGATGAACTTAACTGGCGCGGCTCCAGCATGCTCAACGCCGGCTTGGAGGAGCTGTTTGCCGGTAGATTGGTTACGGCCCAACACACGCTCCGCGAAGCCCACCGGCTGTGCCAGGCCGCCGGGAACATGCATGGCAGCCTGGCCGCCACGCTCGTCCTGGCGGAAGTGCGGGCCGGGCAAGGGGCGCTGCATCAGGCAGCGCAACTCTACCACCAGGTCCTTGAAGAGGTCGGCCAGCTTGAGGCCAGGGGGGATTTTTTTGACCGAGGCCATGCGCTGGTAAGGTTAGCCGATCTGGCCTTTGAATGGGACGATCTGGAAAGCGCCGAACAGTATGCCGGTAGCGCGCTGGAGCTTGGCCGGCAATTGGATATTGAGGACTTTCTGGTTAATGCATCGTTCAGCCTGGCCGGGCTAAAACAGGCCCGCCGCGAGACGCTCCAGGCCCGGCAGTTGTTGCACGATCTACCCCAGCTTAAACGGCCCTGGCTGCAGCAAAAGGTGCAAGCTGAGCAAGCCCGGCTGGCGCTGCTGGCCGGCGACCTGGCGGCGGTCCAGCGCTGGGCGGCAAGCCGTCCTCAAAATGGTGACCATCCACTGGTCATCCAGCAAGAGCAAGAGGCGCTCCTGCTCGCCCGCCTCTTTATTGCCCAGGAAGAAGCCGAGGCCGCGCTGCGCTTGCTTGATCTCTGGCGAGCCGAGGCCGAGGCCAATGGGCGCGGCCGCAGCCGGCTGGAAATTCTCATGTTAAAAGCCCTGGCTTACTATAGCCAGGCCGATCTATCCCAGGCCAAACCGCTCCTGATCCAAGCCCTGGCCCTGGCCCAACCCGAAGGCTACCGCCGCCTCTTCCTGGCCGAAGGCGAGCCCCTGGCCGCCCTACTTCAAGCTGTCTTACCTGAGCTAAAAGAGGAGCCTCTCCGCACCTACGCCCAATCCCTCCTCAACGCCTTTACCGATTTACGATTGACGATTGACGATTTACAATTAGACCCTACCAGCCAATCCCAAATCCAAAATCTAAAATCTAAAATCCAAAATCCCATAGGTCCGCTTAGCCCGCAAGAGCAGCGCGTCCTCCGCCTGCTGGCCGCCGGTCTCTCCAACCCGGAAATCGCCCAGGAACTGGTCGTCTCGATCAATACGATCAAGACCCAGGTCAAAAGTATCTACCGCAAGCTCAACGTCAACAGCCGCGAAGAAGCCGGAGACCTGGCCTACCGCCTAAACCTGCTCTAATCACCCGCTCCAGGTTTGGCTTGCCGTGGCGCTCGTCCAGCCGGTCATCTGGCTGGTCTTGTTTGGACAGTTCTGAGGATAGTCGGGGTTATCTCAATGTCAGGCTAAATGGCCCGTTAAGCGGCGAATAAAGGTCTGACTGTACCCCCATCCACCACGCCCGTTACGTTCAGGCTGGCTCTCGCCGAAAATGAGTAACGAGCGCAGTAGGGGTTTAACGATGAGTAGCCAGGTACTGGCACTTCTTGCACAGATGAGCATCGGCAGGCAGTGTATCGACCAGTTCCCATTTTTCAAGACTAATAGGCGAGCCACATAATGGTTCAGGAATATCACTATCTTCCTTAGCAATGTGGGCCCGTTTACGAATACCAGATTTGTTCCGCTTGCTACTCTCGTCACATAGGCAGTACTTCATCACCTTTCTTTCTAGGAGGTTATTTAACCTCAGATACAGACACAATTAGATTATGTAGCTTAGCAAACCAAAAGAGTCAAATATCGGCTTCAACAACATCTATTTGGGAACTTTCTGCCGGAGATCGACGTCTGTTTGTTATGGCAACGCTCGTTGCCATTAGCGACTATTAAATCTCTTAGCCCCAGGAGCATTGCCATGCTAAGCAAATACCTGCCTGCACTCTCAAAGCTGCTCATTATCTTAATGGTTGCCGCCGGTGCGATCACTTTCTGGTATATTAATACCCTGCCCGACCGGCTCGATGCCCAACAGACCCTCGTGATTGGCCCGGATCGCTTCGCCCCGGCCAGTGAGGCCGCCCTGCGCGTGATTGTGCAGGAGGCCGGCGGCGGCGGCCGGCCAATCTCCCAGGCCAGGGTCAAGGTCAGCCTGGAGGATGAAAACCAAACCCTCTCGCTTTTTGAAGGCGCGACCGATGCCAGCGGCAGCCTGCCGCTCAGCTTCCAGATACCGGCCGGGGCTGAAGGCGACTATCAGCTCGTGGTCGAAACCGAATCCGCCTCAGGTGTAGACCGGCTCACCCGGCCGGTCACGGTGGCCCGCGATTTTCGCCTGCTCCTGGCCAGCGACAAGCCGCTTTACCAGCCCGGCCAGACCATCCACATGCGCGCCCTGGCCCTCGACCGGCTCACCTTAACCCCGGCCCGAGGCGCGACGGTCGATTTTTTGGTTGAGGATGCCAAAGGCAATAAAGTTTTTCGCCGGAGCGTCACTGCCTCCGACTTCGGCATTGCCGCTGTCGATTTTACCCTGGCCGATAGGGTCAACCAGGGCGACTACAAGCTCAGCGTCACCCTGGGCAACACCACCTCTGAAAAGACGGTCGAGGTCAAACCTTACCTTTTGCCCAAATTTAACCTGGCCCTGTCCACCGATCGCAACTTTTACACGCCCGGCCAGCAAGTCGAAGGCAGCCTTCAGGCCGACTACTTTTTTGGCAAACCGGTCGCCAACGGCCAAGTCCGGCTGGCCGGCCTGGTTTACGATGTCGAACGGGTTGAATGGGTTCAACTCAGCGGCCAAACCGACGCCCAGGGGCGCTACACCTTCAGCTTCAATCTCCCCGATTATCTGGTGGGAACCGGCCTCGACAGCCAGCAAGCGCAATTTGCCCTGGAAGTCACCGTGATCGACCAGACCGACCACGCCGAGCAGACCAGCTTACTCCTGCCGGTCGCGGCCCAACCCATTATCATCGAAGCCGTCGCCGAGAGCGGGACCGTTCGCCCTGGGGTTGAAAATATCATCTATCTCCTCACCGCCTACCCGGACGGCGCGCCGGCCCAGGCCGATCTAGAAATTGGCGGCGCCCAACTTCCAACTCAAAACCTGGCGACCAATGCCTATGGCCTGGCCGAACTCCGGGTGACGCCGGGCCAGGAGGGTCTGGAGCTGGCCGTTCTGGCCCGCGACGAGCGCGGCTTTAGCGCCAGCCGGACCTTTTCCTTCCAGGCCGACTATGGTTATGATCATGTTCTCCTACGGGCCGACCGGGCTGCTTACCTGGTCGGCGAAACGATGAACCTGACCGCCCTGACCCCGGTCGATACCGGCAGCATCTATCTGGATATTGTCAAAGAGGGCCAAACCCTCTCCACCCGGGCTGCCCCGGTTGAGGCCGGCCGGGCCAGCTTTGCCATCGATCTTAGCCCTGACCTGTACGGTACGCTTGAGCTTCACGCTTACAAAGTTCTGCTCGACGGAACCATCGTCCGCGATAGCCGGCTGGTGGTCGTTGATGAACCCCGCGACCTGGCCATTAGCGTCAGCGCCGACAAAGAGAGTTACCGCCCCGGCGAAACGGCCACCTTGAATTTTGAAACCACCACCCAGGCCGGCGGCGAGCCGGTACAGACCGCCCTGGGGTTGGCTGTTGTCGACGAGTCGGTCTTTGCCCTGGAACAGCAGGACCCCGGCTTTGCCAAGCTCTACTTTTTGCTTCAGGCCGAACTTATGGAACCCTTCTACCAGATCAAGGATTTTGAACTGCCCGCCGCCCTTCCGCCCGACCGGCCCGAATTACGCCAGGCCCAGGATACCAGCGCCCAGGCCGCCTGGGCCGGCGCGTCCACCGCCGGACTGCCGCTGCAGGCCAACAGCCGGACCGAAAAGCTGGCCGCCGCCCAACAGGCCCGGCAGGCCGGCCTGCTCAACCTGAGCCTGGCCGCCATCCTGGCCATGAGCCTTATCCCGCTGCTGATGGCGGTGCTGGTCTTCCGGGCGCTGCGCCGGGCCGGGCAGATACGGCCGGCGCTGTGGGGCTTGGTGCGCATCTCCGGTATGATAGCCCTTATCTTCATCGCGCTGTGCGGCCTATTTTATGGCTTGACCGATTTTTTCTGGCGCTGGGGCTGGTATTATTATGATCTTCAAGAGACGCTCCTGATCGGCCTGGCCGGCTTCTTCGCCCTGGCGCTGCTGGGCCTGGCGATCTACAGTTGGGGGAGCAGCGATGAAACGGGCAAGTTTTTGGCCCTACTCTCAGCAGCCTGGATTGCCTGTTTTGTCCTGTTCTTTATGGCCGTCGACGAAGGCGCAGCGCCTGACGAACTTCTGGTCATTCCCCTGCTGTTGACCTTTATGCTGCTGCCGGTCATCTACCTTCTTTACGGCCAAAAGCTGTGGGCCGAAGCCCGCCTCATTCCCGGCTGGCTGCTGATCGCCATGGGCGGAGTCGCCAGCTTGCTGGCCTGCCTGATTTTCCTGGCGTTAGGGATGTCTCTGACGATGGGTATGGGAGGTATGGCGCTGGGGCCCGAGCCGGTCTTTATGGAGGCCGCCGCCATGCCGACCGCGATGGAAGCGCCGGCTCTGGCCGGTTCTGAACTGGAGGCCGACAGCACCCCAGTTCAGAACCGGGCTACTGGCGGCGAACCGCCCCGGCTGCGCCAGTTCTTCCCCGAAACCTTATACTGGAATCCTGAAGTCGTCACCGATCAGGCCGGCCAGGCCAGCCTGGAGATACCGCTGGCCGACAGCATCACCACCTGGCGCTTAACTGCCCTGGCCTCATCCCAGGATGGCCGGTTAGGCTTTACCACCCAGGGCTTGCGCGTCTTTCAAGATTTCTTTATCGACCTGGATTTGCCCCTCAACCTGACCCAGGGCGACGAGATCAGCATTCCGGTCGGTGTCTTTAACTACCTGCCCCAGCCCCAACAGGTCCGGCTGGTCGTCGAGCCGGAGCCCTGGTTTGAGCTGCTGGGCCAGAGCGAGCAAACCCTAACCATCGCCGCCAACGAGATCGAGGTCGTCTACTTTCCGATCCGGGTCACCGCCTTTGGCCGCCAGGGTTTTCAGGTGACCGCCTGGGGCGACAAGATGAGCGACGCGATTCGCCGCCAAGTCCAGGTGCTGCCCAATGGCCAGGAGATACGGTTAACCGAGAGCAACTGGCTACGCGAAAATACAGAGTTGAGCCTCAACATCCCGCCCGATATCGTGCCCAGAACCGCCCAGGTCGAGGTCAAAATTTATAGCGGCGTCCTGGCCCAGGTCGTCGAAGGGTTGGAAAAGATTTTACGCCTGCCCCATGGCTGATTTGAGCAAAGTACGTCGGCGACGTACCCGAATGTGCTTGTGCTCGATTATCTGCAAACAACCGGCCAGGCCAATCCCGAAATCGCCCTGACCGCCGAGCAATATGTTGCCACCGGCTACCAACGCCTGGTCACCTTTGAGGTCTCAGGCGGCGGCTTCTCCCTGTTTGGCCAGCCCCCGGCCGAACTCTTCCTGACCGCCTACGGCCTGATGGAGTTTAGCGATATGGCCAAAGTCTATCCGGTTGACCCCGATTTGATCGACCGCACCGCCCGCTGGCTGATCGCCCAGCAGCGGCCTGATGGGACCTGGCTGGATCAGGGTTACTCTGAACATTGGCAGGTCGATACCACGCTGCCCACCACCGCCTATATCGCCTGGGCCTTGATC
>Ga0073934_10011346_pt1 | contig 10806 bp, 6 predicted proteins | sample LarsenN4metaG_FD_76834 | JGI IMG/M metagenome (GOLD analysis project Ga0073934, IMG submission 76834) | Hot spring sediment bacterial and archeal communities from British Columbia, Canada, to study Microbial Dark Matter (Phase II) - Larsen... ...
CGGGTCAGCAGATGCTCCGCGCCGTAGATTTCGGGCGTCTCCGCAAGCACGGATGTTCCGCCATAGCGCACCAGTTCATCCGAGGCTATCCCCAGGGCGGGATTGGCGGTGATGCCGCTGTTGCCATCCGACCCGCCGCAGTTCTCCGCCAGCACAAGCTTGCTGATTGGCTGGCGTGTGCGCCGCAGTTGGTTCGCCCGGGGCAGCAGTTGGAGAACCGCCGCCACACCCGCCTCCACCGTCTTGCGCACGCCCCCGATGCCCTGGATGTTCAGAAAAACCGGCGCGGCCTCTCCGGCGCTGATTTCGTCCAGCCGGTAGGACTCCCGGATAGTGGCAAGCTGGTTCACCTCACATCCAAGTCCGATCATCACATAGCCGGAGATGTTCGGGTGTTGCGCGATTCCCGCCAGCACGCGACGAAGCAGTTGCTGGCCCTCCTGCGTTCCCGTTCCGCAGCCGCCTTTATGGGTAAACGCCACGACGCCGTCCACATTCGGGAAATCATGCTTGAACTCTGGATTCCGAAAATGGTCGCGCACGAAACAGGAAACCGAAGCGGAACAGTTGACGCTGGAAATCACTGCCAGGTAATTGCGGGTGCCTGCCGCCCCGCCCGGGCGGGCGTAACCCTGGAAAAACCGCATTTGGTCCGGTGGATAATAGTCAATGGCACGGGATTCCTGGCAAAACCCGTATTCGCGGCCAAAATCGCGCATGACCAGGTTGTGCGTGTGAACATGCCTTCCGGCGGCGATTCGGCCCTGGGCGAACCCGATAATCTGGCCGTACTTCCTGACGGGGGCTCCGTCGGCAAGGTCTTTGACCGCCACCTTATGTCCAGGCCCGATGTTCTCCGTCAGAACCAGCGAATGGGAAACACCCACCAACTCATCGCCCGCTTTGACGGGCGCTTTGAGCACCGCAACACTGTCCTCTTTATGCAGCAGTATTGCGACCTTGTCGAAATCCTTGCGGGCCATACAAGGCGGGAGAATAGGGGCGCGCCGGAACGTTAATCAAGGCGCGCCTGGGCGGGGCAGCGCGGAAAATGCCGAAATGACACAGAAAACGTTGGCAACGCAGGGACATGCCCTGCTTCCCGCTATGCTCAAAGGGATAACAAATACGAGCACAGCACATGGATTTCATCCGGACGCAGATTCTGCAAACTGATTAGTACTGCACCCGGATTCGATAGAACCGGTTCGTGGCCGGTTTTAGGGAATCCTTGAGCACGATCGTGCCGCCTGTGCCGGGATGGTGGCCGGCCACCGGTGTCCACACCGGGTTCTTCAGATCCTCTGTGTACTGCAGAGAATACGTCAGCCCGCTCGCGCTCGCGACGGAGATCGCTATTTCGGAGCCCACCGCCGCGACGCCAACGATTGACGGCGAAGGAGGGGAGTGCTCCTCGGCGCGCCAGCTTGCCTTTTGGCCCCAGGTGTCCCAGGGGGCATTCTCGTTGACGATCACGAGGGAACCGCCCATGCCGTCAGTAATGGGATACCAACTGTTGTTGTAGCTGAATTCGAGGATTTTCTCGCCGGCGGGATCGTCGAGGCGCAGTTCTTCGCCGGCATTGTTCAAAGCGCCGGTGAACTGCCCGGCAATGAGTGACTGGCCGCCAAAGCGCATCGCGAAGGCATTCGTATCGCGTGCCACAAAGACGGATTGCCCTGGCTGGAGGAGCTTCACCGCACTGTTGGTGAAATCGAATCCGATCCTATTGACGAAGCGCACCCCGGAGAGGTCGAGCACCTGGTTGGTTGAGACGTTCTTGAGTCGGAGGTACTCGAAGCTTTGCGGATCGTTGGTGGTTCCGGCGAGCGGCGAGGGGTTGTACTGGATTTCGACAATGCGCAAGTAGCGCTGGGCGAGGGAGGGGGTTCCCGGGAGATTGACGGCGGAAACGAGCCGGCCGGCCGTATCCGACAAGGTCAGCGTCTCGCCCCAGGCATTCAAGTGACCGTTGTAACCGCCCTGGATGAACAAGCCCATTCCACCACGAGGGGCAGTGGAGCGGTTTCGGAAGGCGACCACATTGGGGCAGAGGTAGAGGGAACCGGCGGGTGGAATGACGGTGCCCGGCCGGAATTCGTAACGGACACCTCCGTCGAGGGTCCAGCCGGAGATGTCCACGGCGTAGTCGTTGCGGTTGGTGAGGCAGAGGTATTCCTCGTCCTGATTGCCGGAGGCTGGGCTCAGGTCCCAGGCGACAATCGAGACGATGGCATCAGCGGGCTGAGCCTGGGGCAACCCGGCGTTGAAATTGTTGCCCAAACCGAGGGGTTTGGCGGTGTTGGTGATGCAGTGGGTGACATACCAATGTCTGCGGCGCAAGGGGAGGAATTGAGCGAAAAGATCGTTGATGCCTTTCGTGAACGACTGCCCCGGGGCCCAGGGGGAGTAGCCCCATTTTTGCCGATCCATCACCGCCTCGACATATATTTGGTTCGTGAGTTGTTTTATATAATTCTCGATCGGCAGGAATTCCGGAGCGGTTCCCGGCGGCAGCACCAGGGTGTCGAGCAAAGTGCGCTCGCGCCTCCGCAGCATGTCGCGGGTTTCGGGAAGCGCGATGATCACATCGTAGACGCGGTTCCAGGCCGAACTGCCGTTCTCCTGCACCTGCGAGCCGCCATAAAACGGATGGCTCTTGCTGAAGTCATTCGTCGCTTGCAGCGGGGAGGACCCGCCGTAAAGCTGGCCCCAGGAAGCGTTCATGTCGAAGGGCACGATCCGCCACAACCTGTCCCCGTGGGTGTCCCGGTAGAGGCACATGTTGGCCCAGACGTCGTCGTTCTCGGAGCAGAACCGGGCGCCGGCGAGGTAATTGACGACTTGGGGAACGTCAAGGAGGTCGAACACAGCGGCGCGGCGCTCCGCGATCGATCTCGACTCGTTGATGCCGTTAGCCAATTGCAGGTAGTCAGCACGGCTTGTCAGGTTCGTCTTAGGCAGCAACTTTTGGAATCCGCCGGTGCTGCTGAATTGGGGATTGACCTGACCGGCGGCTTTGTAGAGAGCCCCTTCGGGGTCGTAGCCCATCCGCTCCAACTGCTCTTCGCCAAGGACATCGCTGTGAAATGCGAGTTGGTAAAAGGCGCCGTTCAATTGCGCCCGCACCGGATAATCAAAAGGGGAAGGGACACCCATGGCGTCCAGGAGCCAAAAGCAGAGGTGCTGCCGTATGTACGCGGGATCCAGATGCTCCGCCAGCAGCGAGGTTTTGCGGACCCGGCCGCCGGGTCCGGGATGGCGAAAGGGATGCTCGCGGTTGAACTCGAGCCGATGCGCCTTCTTGTTCAGGCCGGCGGAGGTGTTGCCCCGCAACTCCATGTGGATATTGTCGTACAACTCGCCATCGTAGTAGAGCGCGACCCGTCCGCCTGACTCGGAATCGGCGCCGATTTGAGACGTGCTGGGGCCCGGCTGCAACACGGTTGGTGGCGCAAAAAAATGAAAAACGGGGAGTTTGATGTTGACGTAATCCGGCTGCACCACCGTGCCGTGGTATTCGGCCGTTTCAAGCGGGTTGTCGAAGAGTGGCCAACGCGCGGAGCGAGCGAGGGCGTCGCGCGCGGTGATAAACCAACGGACCATTTGGCCGGCAGCGTAGGTGGCACCGGCGCCCGACGTGTTGGGAATCGTGGCGGCATAGATGCCGTCACCGGCCAGGCCGTCTCCGTGCAGTCCGTCATCGAACATGGGGTTCTGCTGCAGAGGATCGAACATGACACGCCAGTTCAAAGTGACGTTGGTGATGGGCGCAAAGGCCTGTGTCACCCGGCAGGTGACGGTGATGCTGTCGTTCGTTCCGGGGATATGCGGCTGGTGGCCGGAGGTGGTGAGGATGGGGCCAAGGTCGGCGGCGCCCGTGCCGTTCACGTCGCCGGGGGTCGGCACCGTAAAGTAGCGCGCGGAGGAAAGGAAATCCCCGGCGCGGGCTTCGAGTTCGGCGAGAAGGAGGAAGTCGGTGTTGGTGGCGGACAAGTTGAGGCCCTGCAACGCCAGCAGGTTGGTGCCGGGCCGCAGGGCGGAGCTCGACGTGGTCAGATCGAATTCGGCGAACTTGAGAGCGTCTGATGCGGAACGGCGGGCGGAAGCTGTGGAGTTCCACGCCAATACGTCCGGGGCGTTGGCGCTGGCCACGGGGACGCCATTCAACCAGGCCGCGAAGCCATCCTCAAACTTCAAGCGCAGTGTGAGTTGTCCGAGATCGGCCATGTTGGTTAGAACGAACGGCAGTCGCACGCAAACCGAACTGCTGATGCCGAGCATCTCCGCGCGGAGGTCGGTTTGGATGAGTGCTGTGTAGTGGAAGGTGCCGGCTGCCGGGGCGGGGTTGGTGGCCATGCGGTAGCGCGCGGCAATGTCCTCCGCGGAGAGGGCGCGAGCGGTGACCGCGACTTCGTCAACGTCACCGGCGTAATAATAGGGATTCGGGGCGTTGACGCGCCCGCCGATTAACAGTTTCTCTCGTGTGTTTGGGTTGAAGGGCCGGGCGAGGGTCGACGAGGCGGCCAGGGCGCCGTTCACGTAGAGCCGGGCGGTGGTGCCATCGAACACACCGGCCACGTATTGCCACCGCGTCGGATCAACAGTGCCCCCATGCGGCATGGCCACATAGCCGTTGCCATCTCCCAGACGGAATTCCCATTCGTTCTTTGCCGTGTAATCCTGGGCCAGCGCGTAGCCGTTTCGGCCGCCGTCCACGTCCATTGATGAAACCACCCAGGCCGTAGGGCCTCCGGCGCGCGCCGGCTTTACCCACGCCTCGATCGTGAACGCTTCGGCCGGATTCAGGGCGGCGGAATAAGGCACTTCCACCCGGCCGTCGGGTCCATCAAACCGTGCCGCCAGATTGCCAGGCTCAAATCCCGGAAATTCCGGCGCGCGCGGTCCGGCGACGCCCGGCGTGGAACCGCCCAGGAATTGGCCGGCCGCCATGGCAGCCAAAGAGCCGGAGTTCGCGGCTGTGCCGCCACCGCCTTCGGACAATCGCCAGTAGCCGACCGGCTCATCCGCAAGGATATCCGAGGAAACCGTGGCGGGATCATCGCTCTCGCCCGTTTCAAACCCAAACCCGTTGGTCGCGGCGCGCCAGGATGGCTCATCGAAATCGGGTGTCACCCAGCTCGTTCCGGGATTGCCGTTCGAGGGCACCAGCAACCATCCGCGGGAGGCGGAATGGATTAACAGGTCCCCGGCGGTCCTCGCGCCAAAGCCGAAGGACACGTCCGGCATCTGGGGAACGGTTGCCGGGATCTCACTCGCAATGGAACCGTCCGGTCTCACCAAAGCCAGGTATTCGCCTTCCGCCGCAAGCTTGAAATTGGTGTGGAGAGGCAGGCCCGCAAGCGCACGGTCCCGATTGGACGCGAACACAACCATAAACTGCCTGGGCGGAAGGTTCGTATCCGGAAACTGCCACTTCGAAAGATTATCAGGATTGTCGGTCAGCGCCCACCCGCGAAGGTTAACCGCGCTGGCGCCGTTGTTGTAGAGCTCAATCCAGTCCTCGTATTGCCCAAAGTCGTCCCGCAGGGTGCGAACGTTGCTCGACATGAACTCCGTGATTTGGACTTGAGCCAGCGTGCAAGCGATGGACGCAAACAAGAGTAGGGCGGAAACCACCAGTGCCTTGTCACGGCTTCGCGCAACCAACGGCAGACACTTGCAGCACGGCATGCGGGAAAGCTAGCCAAAGATATCTGAGATTTGTGAGATCACCTGCATTGAAGTCCGAAGTCCGACGTCCGAAGTGCGGACGCAACCCGACACGACCACAAGACGACCAGGCGATTTGGGATCCGGGCACAGCAGGTGAGAGATCTTCTTCACAGTGTCCGCAAAGTAGAGTCTGCCATGGCTCTTGACAAGCTGCCGGCTTCTCGACTTCTCGGCTGTTCCGCCTGAAAAAGACCTCTCACTGTTCCAGGCTTGGATCCGATTCGGACGGTCTCCGGAATCTCAAAGCCGTTTGGCTGGGCCTTGGCTAGACCTCAGTGAACACGTTGTAGTCCGCGCCGAGTTGGGCCAGAAAGGCTGCGGAGTAGGACCGGTCGAAGACGAGGATCGGCAGCATTAACACGGTTCCGAGATAGGGTATGGCCAGCAGGCAGCCCGCAATGCAGCAAGTTGCCAGGATGACGATGAGGACAATCGCGCCGATGGCCAGCGCCAACAGGATCCGGAACAAGAGGTAAAGCAGGAACGGCCCGAGGTTCTGCTGGAGGAAGGGCAACAACTCGCGCCACGCGGCCAGGCAGGCGCAACCCCGCAGGTATTGAATGGGCACAATAAAATCGACCGTAAATCGCACAATCACCCAGGACAGGACGGCCAGAAGGACCAGCGCCAACAAACATCCCAGGAGGAGCACGAGATTCGTCGGTCCCACCCCGCGTTCCGCCATCCTGATGATCCCAAGCACCAGGAAGACGATCAACGGTACAATCGGCACCAGCAGCAGGGCGGTGCTCACCAGGCGGAACCAGAAGAGGCTGTTGGCCTGGGCTGCCCAGCGCCGCCAGGGCAACTGCACCTCGGCCCGGTTCAGCGCCACGCAGTGAAGGAACATGAAGCGGCCACGGCTGCTGAGCCAAACGATTAAGACCCATAAGGCCAAACTCACCACAGCGACCGTCAATACCAGCGGGAGCAGCCAGTACAGGTTCTCAACGATGTACTGGCGCGCCTCTTGAATGACCTCGCGGGGACCGCCGCTCACCCTCCCATCGGGCCAGCCGCCGAAACCTCCGCCTCCGCCTCCGCCACCCTGCCCGAGATACGCCAGCCATGCGCAGAAACCGATGACGAACCACTTCGCAATATCGAACGGCTGGAAGAGAACACGCTTAACACGGGTCAACGCAAACTCGATCGGCGCGGTTACGCTCAGGTTCACGGTGGTCATGATGGCCCGCAGGTTGGGCTGATGTTAAGCGCCGCCACAGTCGCGTCAACAACCTTGTGCTTGCGCCGGTTCCGCCAATCGCCTACAAGCCTGCAGCAAATAGAATGGCCAGCTACCGAGTCATTGGCGGCGATCACCAGGAATACGGCCCGGCCACGGTTGAGGAAATCGTGGCGTGGATCAATGAGGGCCGGTTGAGTGGGCAGAGCCTGGGCAAAGTCGAAGGCGAGAGCCAATGGCGTCCGTTGTCGGCGTTCCCGGAGTTCGCCGCGGCGCTGCGCGAGCAGGCGAGCCATTTTCTCGCCATCAATCCGCCGTTGCAGGGCGCAAACATGCGGATGCGCGACAATGTCGTCAGCACCAGCCGATGCCTTGCCCGGTCGTGGGACCTGTTGAAGTCGAATTTTGGGTTGCTGGCGGGCGCCAGCGGGCTGGTCTGGCTGTTGGGGATCGTCTGCCAATTCCTGCCGGTTATCGGCGGGTTCCTGTATCTGGTGCTGGATGGCGTATTGTATGGCGGGCTTTGTCTGGTGTTCCTGCGCCGGATTCGCGGGCAGAGCGTCAGCGCGGGCGACGTGTTCTCGGGGTTCGGGCCGCTGTTCCCGCAATTGGCTCTCGCGGGAATAGTCACCTCGGTCCTCACCTGGATTGGGGTCTTCTTTTGCTTCGTTCCCTACGTGTATCTGACGGTCGCCTGGGTATTCGCGATCCCGCTGGTCGCGGACAAGCGGCTCGAATTCTGGCCGGCGATGGAGGCGAGCCGCCGGCGCGTCAACAGCGTGTTCCTGCAAATGCTGCTGCTGATGGTTGCGGCGTTTCTGCCCAGCTTGCTCATGTTTCTCTACACCCAGGGGCGGATTTTTGCCGTGGCCTACCCGGGCTTCCAGGAGTTGATGAGGCCGGGGCAGGCCGACATGAACCAGTGGCTGGAGTTTTTCGGCACGGTCGCCCGCACCAGCATGCCGCTGGTCATGCTCAACAAAGTGGTGCTGCTGCTAAATCTTCCGTTCGCGGTGGGGGCGCTGATGTTCGCCTATGAGGACCTCTTTGGAGAAGGCCCCCGCAGTTAACGTGCAGACCGCCTGGGGATGCCTGACGGCCAACCTGGCGGTTCCCGGCTCCGGTTCGATGATGGCGCACCGGCGGATTTCCGGCATCGTGCAGGGCACCTTGGCGATAACCGGGATGGCCCTCAGTGCGATCTTCACGGTCCGGTTCTTTGCGTGGTACGCGGCCAATCGCCTGCGTTTGGAGGAATCAGCCCTCGAGGATCCCGTGGGAGCCTTGCTGGAGTACTGGCAGGCGATCCGCTGGGCGATCGTCGGGATTTGCCTGTTCGGGATTGGCTGGCTCTGGGCCCTGCTGACAAGCCTGAGAGTCCTGCGCAACGCCCGGCGCGCCGAGGTTGCCGGCAAGCCGGCGCCCCCAAAGCTCTGTTGAAGTCAAACCGGCAGGATGTCTCCTCGCGAGTCAAAGAGGAGGACCTGCGCCGTGTCCAGAACCAGATGGACTTGATCCCCCACAGCCGGCACGGCCTTCCCCGTGGTTGCGAGGCGGCTTGTCAGGGAAGGCGCTTCGTCACGCGAGAGCACGACATGGTACTCGTGGCCGGCGAACTGCACCGCGGCAACGCGCGCCTTCGCTGAAAAAGCGGAACCCGGCGCCTCTGAAATTCCAACGTGTTCCGGCCGGATGCCCAGCAGCACATTCTCCGGACCGCTCTCTCGCGTTGCGTCCGGCGAGGGTGCCAGCTCGAGACGCAGGCGTTGAGGCCCTGAACCATCCTCCTCAAACCGCATCACACCGCCCTGCTTCGTGAGCCGTCCGGAGAGAAAATTCATCGCGGGGCTCCCAAAGAAGGACGCCACGAAACGGTTCACCGGCCGGCGATACACCTCGGCGGGGGCGGCGCACTGCAAGACCTTTCCGCCGTTCATTACGGCTACCCGGTCGCCCACTGCCATGGCCTCGGCCTGGTCGTGAGTGACATGCACAATCGTCACCGGGAACCGGGTGCGCAGCCGCGAAAGATCGGCCCTGAACTGAACGCGCAACCCCGGGTCGAGGTTGGCCAGGGGCTCATCCAGGAGGAGCAGCGAGGGACGCCGCGCCAATGCGCGCGCAATCGCGACGCGCTGCTGCTCTCCCCCCGATAACTCATGCGGCAGCCGTTCAAGCTTCGCCGCCAAGTCCAGGGCGGTGGCCAGTTCCGCGACCCGTGCAGTGACTTCGGACTGTGGCAACTTCCGCGCCCGCAGGCCGAAGGCAACGTTGTCGAAGACGGTCAGATGGGGATACAGCGCGAAATCCTGGAAGACCATGGCGACGCTTCGATCGCGGGTGTCAAGCTGCCGCAGGCTCCTTCCCTCCACCGTCACCTCCCCGGAATCGGGCAATTCGAGCCCTGCGATGATGCGCAAAATGGTCGTCTTGCCGCATCCGGAAGGCCCAACCAGGACCATTAACTCCCCACGGCACACCTCCAGGTCCACTCCCCTGAGCGCCGCAACCCTGCCGAACGCCTTGCGCACTCCCGCGAGCCGCAGATACACCTCGGAGCTGGCTGCCGGGCTGAGGCTCATCCGTTCAGGCTTGCCCGGCCGATTCTGCCAAGGTCCAGGAAATCAATTCGCATGCCTCCGAATAACAGGCTGGCGGCAGCTTTTCAACCTCCGGAGGCGAGACGACGAAAGGGGCAAGGCCTTGGTTTCCCCAGTCCGCACTCCCGCCCACGACAACTGTTGCCTGGTCCGATGGTGCTATCGTCATAATGCCGCTTCCTGAATATGCTATGCGGCCGTAACGTCGAAGCTCACGCAACCAACAAATCTATGAGGACCATACTGGCAGCGACTCTGATGGCCTTGACACCATTGGCCTGGCAGGCGCCCGCAGCCGAAGAAGCCACCCTGAATCAGTTCCAGATTGAGAAAGAAGTCCAGTCCTTTCAAAACGAGGATGGTGACAGTGCCCGCCTGGAAAAAGGAAGGCTCCTGGTCGGCAGGCACTTCCTGTCGAGCCAGCAAGTCAAGACACTGGCCATGCAGTTCCGGAATGACGAGGCGAGGCTGGATTTCGCCACCGCGGCATTTCCGCGCACGGTCGATCCGGAGAATTTCTACGAGGTCTACGACGCGTTCAGCCGGTTTTCGATGGTCTTCAGGTTGCACGACCGTGTGCACCCCTCGCAGCACCCCAGACCTTACCCCGGACCGTACGTCCCACCCGCTCAGATGGTTCAGCCGATCCCCGAACGGGACTCCAAGAACATGGTGCAGACGCTGCGCAGAGAGCCTTTCGAAAACAGCCGGATCCAAATCGCCAAACAAATCCTGGGCAGCAGCCGCGGGAATTTTCTGTCCTCGCAGGTGAAACAACTGGTTGGATGCTTTGATTTCGATCCGGGCAAGCTCGAGATCGCCAAGTTCGCCTACGATTACACCATGGATCCCGAGAACTACTACCTGGTGTCGGACGCGTTCGCGTTCAGCACCACCCGCCAGCAACTGGCCAGCTACATCGAAGAGCGCCAAAAAGCCCGCCGGCGCAATCGATAGGGCGGGCGGCCTGCGGGCGTTCGGTTGGATTGTGGTTACTCACGCGCATCCGCGGCGCCGTCGACATCCAGGCCCAGTTCGCGAAAGCGCTGCAGCTTGTAAAGCAGCGCGCGCCGGCTGATGCCCAGGGCCCTGGCGGTCTCGGTCCGGTTGTAGTTGTGTTTCCGCAGCGCGGTCACAATGGCGTTCCGCTCAATTTCGCCCAACCGCTGCTGAGACTCGGCAGGCGCGGAATCGGGTCGCGTTCCGCCACCGCGGGCGGCGCGCAGCCTGGCCGGCAGGTGTTCCGGCAGGATGACCTCGCCCAGGGACAGCAGGGCCGCGCGC
>Ga0073934_10011347_pt1 | contig 10805 bp, 11 predicted proteins | sample LarsenN4metaG_FD_76834 | JGI IMG/M metagenome (GOLD analysis project Ga0073934, IMG submission 76834) | Hot spring sediment bacterial and archeal communities from British Columbia, Canada, to study Microbial Dark Matter (Phase II) - Larsen... ...
CGTCGGCGGTCCCACTAGGCGTACCTCCACACCGAGCTTGATGAGCGCATAGATGTTCGAGCGGGCGACCCTGCTGTGCGACACATCCCCGACGATTGCCACGCGCAATCCACGAAAACTCATCCCCCGTTGCCGGATGGTGTACAGGTCCAACAACGCTTGCGTCGGATGCTCATGCCATCCATCGCCGGCGTTGATGACCGACGACTTGACGCCGCATGCCAGCGTTTCAGCGGCGCCGGCCGAGGAGTGACGAAGGACGATGATATCCGCCTGCATGGCTTCGATATTCCGCGCGGTATCGAGCAGTGTTTCTCCCTTCACCACACTGCTGGAGGAGGGAGCAAAGTTGATCACGTCAGCGCTCAGTCGTTTGGCCGCCAGCTCAAATGAAGTGCGGGTCCTCGTGCTCGGCTCAAAGAAGAGATTCACGACGGTCTTGCCTCTGAGCGCCGGCACTTTCTTGATTTCGCGCCCCGTCACTTCCTTGAACGAATCCGCCGTGTCCAGGATGAGCGTGATCTCATCCACCGACAACGGGGCGAGGCTCAACAGATCTTTGCGTTTGAGGCTCATGGAATCCTCTGCGTCAGGACTTCAAGATGATCACTCGGTCATTTTCCCCATCTTCTTCCAATAACACCTGGACCTGCTCATCCCGGGATGTGGGCAGATTTTTCCCGATGTAATTCGCTTTGATCGGCAGCTGCCGATGACCACGATCCACCAACACTGCCAGTTGGATTTCCTCGGGACGTCCCAAGTCCATAAGTCCATCCATCGCCGCACGTATCGTTCTTCCGGTGAACAAAACATCGTCGACAAGTACGACAATTTTATTCGTCATGTCGAACGGCACAGAGGTTTTTCTCAAGATCGGTTGATTTTTGCGCAACGCCAGGTCATCTCGATACAACGTAATATCCAATTCTCCGATTGGAACCTGCACGCCTTCGATGCTTTGGATACGCTTGAAGAGACGATGAGCCAGATGCACACCGCCTGTCCGTATCCCGACCAACGCCAGATCTTTCACCCCTTTATTGCGCTCTAAAATCTCGTGCGCGATGCGCATCATGGCGCGGGAGATATCGCCGGCATCCATGATCACCTTTTCGTCTTTTCGTTCCACCGGCTTGTTCGTGGGAGTCGTCATGGTCAGCACAATCGCGCTATGAGGTTCGTCATAGATTTCGGACATAAAAAAACCTCCTCACCTTGCTGCAGTGAGAAGGTCACTTGATTACCGGCCGTGGCCGGAGCGAATTTCATGATTGGCTCCTTGCTCACCTCACTGGATGAGCATTAAAGGTCTCGCCATCCTACTGGGAATATCCGAAACCTGTCAAGCCCAGAAGACAGTGAGCAGCGGACGGACGGTTTACGACCGATTCGGTAAGATTGAGAGAATCAGGAATCCCGTCCTTACTTGGTCTTCCACACGTCCAGCAGCGCCGTGAGCTTCTCCTTGGATGTCCGATGCTCCTCTGCAAGTGTCTCCAGAAAATCCGACAGCCGTCTCGCCTTCAGCACGGCACACACCGTCACGGCTATGACGGAAATCAGGACAACCAAGAAATATCCGACTCGAACCATCGCCGGCTCTACCCCCAGCGCGCACAGGTTCATGTCCAGCACACCGGTCGTTATGGTCCGCCATACTCCATAGAACTCCCAAGGTTCTGATAATGAGCAAGGCAGTGGCGGAATCAGCGAAGCAGATTCTTGTAGATCTTGCCGTCCTTCATGATCACGACGAAGTTTTTTGACGGATCCTCGATCAGCTTGATATTTTCCAGCGGATTGCCGTCGACCAGAAGCAAATCCGCCAATGCCCCTTCCTCCACCATGCCCAGTTTTCCGGGATACGGATTCCGTGGGCCGGACAACGCCAATAATTCCGCGTTGGTTGAAGTCGCCATGGTCAGCGCTTCGGCCGGTGTGTACCAACGGGTGAGCTTGGCCAGTTGGGCGCCTTGGCGCGCCGCTAACTTCGCATCGAACAGGGCATCGGTACCAAAAGCCACCTTGACCTTGTGCTGCTTGGCCAATTTGTAAGCCTGGTCGGTGCCGGCCACCATTTGTGCGTACTTGGCCGCGCTGAGAGGGTTGGCGCAGGTGGTGGCATCCTTCTCCAGCGTGAAAGGCTGTAGGCTCAGCCAGATCCCTTTTTCCGCAAGGAACTTGACCGTCGCTTCGTCGAGCAACTGGCCATGTTCGATGCACGTGACGCCGGCTTCGACCGCTTGTCGGACTGCGTTGGGCGTGTAAGCATGGACGGTCACATAGGTGCCCCAGTTGGCCGCCGCATCGACCGCCGCGCGCATCTCTGCCAACGTGTACTGGTTGACATCGAGGGGGTCATAGAGAGACGACGCACCGCCTCCCGCCATCACCTTAATCTGTGAGGCACCCATCGCCAACTGCTCGCGTGTGCGCTGCAGCACGGCGGGCACACCGTCGTCAATAGCCGTAGCATTGATGCGCTCAGCAAACGAATGATCGCCTGGACGAGAGGGAAAGTCAGTCGGCAGGCGGAAGTCACCGTGACCGGCGGTCTGCGAGATCATGGCACCCGACGGCCAGATACGCGGACCTGGTACGATGCCCTGGTCGATCGCGCGCTTCAGACCGAAGATCGGTCCGCCGACGTCGCGTCCGCTTGTGAAACCTCGCAGCAACATTTCGTTCGCGCCTTTGGCTGCCACCACAGCGCTGTAGGTGATGTCGCTGGTCATCAGCACCATCTGCGGCAGATTGGCAAACATCATGTGCGTATGGGTGTCAATCAGGCCAGGCATTAGCGTCCGGCCGGCCCCGTCAATGATGAGAGTGTCCCCGCGTCGATCTGTCTGGATCGGCTGTGTCGAGATCTTTTCGATCTGGTTGCCACGAACCAGCACGTGGGAAGGACCGGACAGTTCCGACCCTTTACCGGAAAAAATTCGAACGTTCTGAAAAAGTGTGACAGACGGGGGCTCCTCCGAAGCGGCCAATACCGGTGGCTGAGATCTGGACATGTCGTGAGTGTAGCCTACCGTGGACCAGCCCATGGTGAGGGCCGTAGTAAAGATGCATTGAACGAGGAACCGTTGCATGTTTTCTCCTTTCGCTCATCGCCACATGAAGACTCGTCCTGCGGCAAGATGGTCTGAGGGTCAATACACGACCTGAACCGTGAATCGAAGTTTGCTGGTGCATCCTGAAACGGGACGCAGGCTAATATGGGACGCTTGAAGGAGGTTCCGCCACAGCTTCTCCCACATCCTCCACGGATGTGAATAGAAAATATGCCGCCTTCACCTCCATCCTTGAGCCTTGTTTGTAGCCTGTTACTTCGGCGCCGTAAGGGCATCCTGCGCGACATGACCGGTCTGTGATTTTCCCACGATGTTCTGTTGAATTTCTTTAGCAATGACCAGCGCCAGTCGATCGGCGGACAGGGCGCCCATTGGAAGGTGCTTCGTGTCGGCATAAAAGGGATCGTCAGGAACAGCCTTCCTATGGACATTGATCAGAATCGCTGCCGGTTGAATACGTCGCTCTGGCCTTCCGACCATCACCGCTTTGTCAGTCGGCAGCACCCTGGTCCTCGTAGCCCAATCTCGCTGGTCGATCTTCACGAACGCCACATTCCAGACGGCTCCGTTCAGGAGACTCGTTACGGCCAGCGGCGTACGCTCCAGAAATACAGGCTCCCGCACGATCTTCTGCAACGCTTCACGAACCAGAACGTCATAGAACTTGATTGCAGAATCCGGCTGGCTTGGAGCAACCAAGTTCGTGCTGCCGACTTCATAGTAAGACTGGCCTTCCAAACTCCGTTGATCATCCACGGTGCGCAGGTACGTCTCAAACAGCTGTTGTAGCAACCGTACCCGCTCTTCACCGGAGAAGGCCCGAATCTCCTTGTCGGTTCGAATCGGCGCATGCCGAAGATCTCGTTCAATGGAGACCGTCTTCGGCTTGTGAGCCGTCTCCGCTTTACTGACCACCCATTGAAACTCTCGCGCCACCACCGGAGCAAACCGTTCCACGGCTACAAGATATCCCTGTTCTTTCATCGATGACGCACTGATCAGTAACCTGACCCGACCAGGATCCACTGTCCGAACAACCAGAAAAGGGAAAGACTTCCCTTCATGATTGCGGACGCTCGGTTGAATGATCACGCGCTCGAGCAGGCCCTTGTTCACCGCGTCATCGAACCTGGGATAGTCGAGTCGGTGTTGAGCCAGATAGGAGAAGGTATCGATCACCGTCCGGAGAGCCGCGTCGGCTTGAGCCTGATCGAGAGACTCGCTCACTGCCCCTTCCACCTCTCGATCGACAAACACGCGGAAGGAGAGACCAGGAATTTCATGGCCAGGTTCCACCGATTCTTTAGGACCATGGAGCTCCGCATCAGGCCGTCCATCACCACCCTCATGAGCCGCATGAACAGTAACTATGAGACAGGCCCCACCCATCAGAAATGCAGCCCACAGCCTTGTACGACCCATCGAACAGGAATGCCTCTCAGGTGTGTGCGAACCTAAAAGGCGCTGAAAAGCCTTGGCAAGGGAGCTATTAGCGAACATACAAAATTGTCACCGTTGACGCGTTGCTGCGTCAACGGGGTTCGTGGTTAAAGATAGGACTCGAAGCAGCTGAAATCTTGTCAAGCCGAATCATTCCAGATTCTCCTGAGGACAACTTCCCTCCACCTGCACTCTGAATCCTACAGATGCCGCCCCAATATGTACCGATGAGGAGCCGTCTCCGGGGACTGCGAAGAGCGGTCGACAGGTCGGAACTCCTTGAAATCCAATTAGTGCCAGGCAATGGGGAAGGAGAGGGCAATAGGGCCGCCCCCAGGCACCCTCTTTGCTCAATTTACGTGCAAAGTGATCACTCCAGATCTATCAACAAAGGAGGACGCCATGGACCATACAACCAATCCCGTGACATTCCGCATTGTCTGGTGCCGCCGCCAAAGAGTAAAGGCACGGACCGATCTGGAGATGGAAGCTTGGCGTGCTGAAGAAGAAGGGTTACGAGACGCCCTCCTTCGTCGAGACCATGTCAGCAAGTATTGTGGGCGCTCTTCCATCTTATTCGAGCGTTATGTGTTGGGTTTTCAAGACGGGAAAGCGCTCATGCGTGTCGCCCGGGTGAACCGCTTTGGTCAAACCGCTACGGAAGAAGAGAGCAGTGACTTCCCCTCAGATCGAAGAGTGGCCTGCACTGGTTAGTGGTGCTAAAGATGTTAGAGCTTATAACCTTAGCTCAACGGGTGAGCGATCAAGGAATCGGTGCGGCTGTCAGTTATCCAGCGACAGGTCCCACTTCTTCCCCAGCTTCAGATCCCAACACTCAGGATCATATTTGATGACGCCTCCCGCGGGTGTAAAGGTCAACTCGCCAAAATAAACTCGCCCTTTGACGTTGTACAAATCGACACGGACAAACCCGAACCCGACCGACAGCTTCGCAGCCAGCGCCAGCATCTCGTCCAGGTTCGCCGGCTTCGGTACCCACGGCCGTACTGCACCGACCTCATCGGAAAAGTCGAGGAGATTCCATGAGGTATCAAAAAACGGACAGATGTCATGTGTATGATTGCGAACAAGAACCTGCTCCGGCATTCCGTTAAAGCAATACACTTTGTAGTCAAAGGGCGGACTTCCATCCTCATTCGTCAGGTATTCCTCAATCAGAATCCGAGGCGGAATCCCATAGTATTGCGCCTCGCGTGCGTGCCAATAATAATCGATAGCCAACCAGCTCGACACTCGGCGGATAATCGCGTCGCGATCTGCCTCACCTCTGACGATGATCACATGCCCACCTGCGTGGCTGGACTTGATCACGTACTCCGCCGGCAACTCGTCAAACGGGATCGCATACGGATCGTCTCCATGCCATAAGAGCTTAACCAAATATTCCTCGCCTGCCTTATTCGCCACATAGGTTCGCACGGCATACTTATCGGCCAGCTGTCGAAACCGCGTGGGCATGGCTCCCCGATTCCACATAATCATCCGCCAGAACAGCTTCTCTGTGAAGGTCTGGGGATGCCTCAGATTGAGCGGTTTGCCGTGGATCCCAAGATAGCGTTGTAACAGGATGGCTTCGCCTTCGGACCGCGACATCACCCTGAGTTTGATGGCACGGGATTGCTTGATGAGGTCATGTAGCCAAGTGTCCCGCAATCTGGCACGGAGCACTGAGGTTGCTGGTGCGAAAACAGAATGTTCCATCCTTCTCAGACCTCCTCGCCAACTTCTCACTCTCCGTCAGCGTGTCCCGTATCTCCAACCTATATAAGTAGATGTAAGTATAGCCGATTTTTCTCTTCTTATCGATAGGGGAATCTCTTAGTGTCCAACATAATGGACCTGAGACTGAATCCAAGGGTCCCTGAAGGTTTCAGTGGTGTTCTATCCAACCCTTAGGACAGTAGCTGAATCCAGGGATGCCTCAAAAAGTCTCAAGTCTCAATGAGCCAATTGGGATTCACAAGGAGAGGCACATACTTACTGCAAAGTAGATGGTAAACCGGCCGGAGTAAACCCTGCTTTAGTGTGGAGGGGTGATCTCTGCACAGCTTCGATTATGCACAGCGTATCAATAGCTTATGAATTCATGTTTTCACGTTAGGTACTGTTGGCCCAGCTCCCAGTGTCCAATGCCAAATCCCATTTCTTTCCGAGTTTCGCATCCCAACCGTCGGGAGAGAATTTTAAATACCCTCCTCTAGGAGTAAAAGTCAGCTCACCAAAATAGACTCGCCCCTTGACGTTGTAGAAATCGACACGGACGAATCCGAACCCGGCTGATAGTTTCGCGGCAAGGGCGATCATTTCGTCAAGATTTGTCGGTTTTGGTACCCATGGTCGTGGTATACCCTCATCACACGAGAGATCGACTAAATTCCATGCCGTATCGAAGAACGGGCTGATGTCATGTGTATGGTTACGAACCAGAATGAGCTCAGGCCTTCCGCTAAAACAGTAGAACTTATAGTCGAGGGGTAAATTCCCATCCTTATCGCTCAAACATTCCTCGATCATGATTCGCGGTTTAACGTGATAGTATTGGTACTCTCGCCCCTGCCAATAGTAATTGGTCGCCAACCAACCAGACACGTTCCGGATAATGTCATCTCGGTCCGCAGAGCCTTTGACCACAATCACCCGCTCGCTCGCGTGGTTCGGCTTGATCACATATTCCGTCGGCAGCTGGTCAAACGGGATTGCGTGGGGGTCAACCCCGTGCCATAAGAGCTTGACCAAATATTCCTCGCCTACAGTGTTCGCTACATGGGTGCGCACTGCATACTTATCGGTCAATTCCCGGAACCGCGGGGGCATATCTCCACGATTCCAAGTGATCATTCGCCAGAACAGCTTCTCTGTGAAAGTCTGGGGATTCCTCAAATTAAACGGTTTGCCGTGCACCCGAGAATAGGTGCGCAACAGAACGGCTTCGCCTTCGGACCGCCGCATCATCTGGCGTTTCAGGTCTCGGGATCTGTTGACGAGGTCGTGGAACCACGTGCCTCGCAACTTTGCACGGAGTGCTGAGATCCTTCGTGTGGGGACGGCCTGTTCCATCGCTACCTCCGCGGAGATTCCCATCGAGTCAGTGATTCAAGCACAATTTCATATGGAAAGTCCTTAGTTTTCTTCCTTGATACCGATCATGCACCGTTCGATTTGATTGAGTTCATGGCGCCCCACTTATGATCAGCTGAGCAAAGTAGATGCCTAGTTCCCCTCATTACACTTCTTAATTTCTTCCTGTCGTAATTCTTTCACTCTTTCAGATACTTTCGGATACTTTTATTTTTAGATACTTTTATTACAGCGCCCAGAAATGCCTAGCCTACCCGGACAACCCCTAGAAAACATGTGTATGGTTTAGAGTGCAATCAACGTGGCTAATGTAGGTTGTTTCGTACAGTCTTGGATCAGGCTTCATGCTCAAACTAACCGAATCATCCAGAGGCAGGATATTGCCGGCTCCAAATTCACGGATGTTTCGGACAATGAGAAATGCTTGATGAGTACCAAGAGATGCATCGATAAGGTTGACGACTTGCTCAGTCGAGCAGGGATTGCCGACCTAGATGCATCAAGCTCTTTGATCGGACACTGCATCAAGATGCTGCCGAAGATTCAATTAATCACTCAATGGGAAATGGTTTTGGGAGCCTGGAGACGGCTGATGCTGTCCAGCCACAGTGTAGCCGGGTCTTTATCGAAAATATTGAACGTATCTGATGGCAAAACGCCCCATGCTCCTTCGAGCATTTCATGTTCGAGCTGTCCCGGTGCCCATCCGGCAAATCCGACGAACGCTCGAAATGTCTCTGTTGGTTTCGGCTGAGTCATGATGCGTTCCAAGACGCGTGGTGTACCCACATAGATTCCTGCGATAATCTGACGCGTATCAGGCAAGAGCTGTGTGAGCCGGAACAACAAGACCAGCTGCGTTTGCTCGACCGGTCCCCCGGCAAATAATCGATGGGTGGTTCGCTTCAGTACCGTCAAGTCCGGCAAGGCTTCGGATAAGAGCACGTTCGTGGGACGGTTGAGAACGAGGCCAACGGTCCCGCCTCGCCCGTGTTCGAGAATGAACAGGACGGTTTGATGAAAGTTCGGATCACTCAGCGAGGGACTGGCTACCAGGAGCACCCCCTTCTTGACCGACGTAGACAAAAACTCTTGCTGAGCCGGAGCCGGCATAGCAAGCAAGGCGATCAAGGTTCCTATAGGCAGACACCTTGCCAAGAGCGTTCGAGCAGCTGTGAGATACAAGGCTCTCATATTCGCACACAGGCCGTTTGGATAACACTAATTCACATAGGGAAGTCTGTGGCCACAACAGGCTACGACTCCACACTCAAGGTGTCAATCGCAACAGGAACTCCAGGAAGGATACTGCGCACGGGCACCGCGAATAGCCACCGAACCAAAGATGTATACATCTACCGGTCTAGCTCGAACATCTTCTTCCGCTCACACTAGCACGGAGTAACCAAAGGCACAGAGTAGAAAAAGCTGGTGAAATGAGAACTTTTCCTCCTTCCTTCTAGGTTTGAAAAATGGCAGTATATCTAGGTATGCCAGGCCCATTTCTAGAATGGAGCAAGAAATGGGTGAAATCCAACCTGTTGCTTTTCAGTCACGCAGGATCCGCACCTCGCATATCACATATGCTAGAGTAGGCCTCAGCACTTCGCTGCAACAAAACCGTGCGCAGCTTGCAGCTCACTGTTTGATTGCAATAACTGTTTGATTGCAATAAAGGAGAATCGCCATGACCATCGGCTTACGTCATCTCATCGCCCTCACTATCCTCGGGGTTCTTCCTGGATGCGTCGATCCGCCCAAATCTCCCTACGTCGACGTGCATGACATGGTGTCACGGATCGATGCCTTACAGTCTGCGGCAGAACAAGGGAGCGCCGAGGATCAATACAATCTTGGCATGCGACATGAAAATGCCTTGCCGAAAGACCACAGGGAAGCGGTTCGGTGGTATCGCATGGCCGCCACCCAGCACCATGTCGGTGCCTTCTATCGGCTCTGTGTCTTGTCGGACATCGGTCGCGGGATGCCCCAGGATTATCAGGAAGCTCTACGGTGGTGTCGCCTTGCCGCGAACCAGGGGCATGGACAGGCGATGTTCCTTATCGCCACATATTATGAAAAGGCACGTGGAGTTCCCAAGGATGTTGTCCAGGCCTATCAGTGGTATAACTTGGCGGCGGCTAACGGCCATGAAGACGGAGCAAAATGGCGAGATCGTCTGGCCATGAACATGTCACCAACTCAAATCGCACAGGCACAATTTCTCGCACGGCATTGGAAGCCCAAAACTCCAAATTCGGACCATGAACAGTAGCCCATAAGCCGCTCCAGCGTACGCTCTGTATCGGAAACGATCTCGATGCACTCTTGGAAGCCTTCCCGTCCATATCGGCAGCCCTACATTGGACCGCGCGGAAGTTTTTGGGAGAGCGTGATATCTTTTCATCGCGCTTCATCAACTGCCCGTTACCGCACTTCATGCTTGAAGTCTGGCCCTCTCGCTGCGTAGGATGCTTGAAGCTCGGTAATCAGCCGGTAGATATCAATCGCCTATCGCTCGGAATGGCTCACCAGGCACGCTACCAGCGCGTGACTTTCGTCGGATGTGTCTTGGTGTCCTTTCTCACATCAAGCTGCACCGCTCCCCCTCCTAGTCCACCGCAACCGCTCATTGGTGGACCGGCCGTGAGCGAAGTCCTCAAACACGCTCAAGCCGGTGATCCCAACGCTCAAAATGAATTGGGCATCCTGTATAGCGAAGGGCGGGGTCTTCCTCAAAACTACCTTGAAGCAAGGGATTGGTTTAAAAAGGCCGCTGACCAGGGGCACGCAGGTGCACAGGTCAACTTGGGAACTTTGTATTCTCTTGGACGAGGTGCGCCCTATAGCGATCACATGGCGTTATTTTGGTTTCAGAAGGCTGCAGAGCAACGAAATGCGTTGGCCTTCGCGAAGCTGGGGATGATGTATGAACGAGGGCGCGCGGTACCCCAGAGCCTTATTGAGGCCCACATGTGGTACAACCTTTCGGCTGCCTTCGGTGAGAAACGCGCTGCCGAATCTCGCGACGCAGTGGCCACACAGATGACGCCAGGACAGATTGCCGAGGCGGAACGTCGGGCAAAGAAATGGATGCCCAAGCAACGATAATGACTTGTTACTGCACAGGAACCGCCCCCACAGCCAACCTATTTTTCTTCATCTCGTGACGCTTGAATTTTACTA
>Ga0073934_10011348_pt1 | contig 10805 bp, 12 predicted proteins | sample LarsenN4metaG_FD_76834 | JGI IMG/M metagenome (GOLD analysis project Ga0073934, IMG submission 76834) | Hot spring sediment bacterial and archeal communities from British Columbia, Canada, to study Microbial Dark Matter (Phase II) - Larsen... ...
CGAGTTCGTCCCGAACCCGCGCTACTGGAACGCCGAGCGAGTACGCCTCGACCGCATCATCGCCTATGCTGTCGAAGATACTCAGACTTCCGCCAACCTCTACAAAGCGGGACTTATCGATTGGGTCCCATCGAGCCAGATGCATGCCGACTACGTACCCTACATGAAAGACCGCTTCCGCGATCTGAAGACACTGCCGTTTCTGGCCGTGTATTACTACCTGATCAACACAACCAAGCCCCCGTTTGACAATCCGCTCGTGCGCCGCGCCCTGTCCATGGCGGTTGACCGGCGCGCCATCACCGACCAACTGCTGCGCGGCGGCCAGATTCCCGGCGCGCACTTCGTGCCGTTGGGCTTTCCCGATTATCAATCGCCGCCCGGCCCGGACTACGATCCGCAGGAGGCGGCGCGGCTGCTGGCTCAGGCCGGATACCCGGACGGAGCGAGCTTCCCGCGGGTCGAAATTCTCTTCAACACACTCGAGATGCATCGCAAGATCGCCGAAGCCATCCAGCAAATGTGGTCGCGGACGCTCAACATTCAGGTCGCGCTGCGGAACGAGGAATGGGCGTCGTATCTCAAGTCGACGGACGCCGGCAGCTACGACATCGCTCGCGCAGGCTGGATTGCCGACTATCCGGACCCCAGCAGTTTTACCGATTTGCTCGAGAGCACCAACGGCAACAATCGCACGGGCTGGAAGAACGCCGCGTATGACCGCTTCCTCTCGCTCGCGCGCCAGGAGAGCGATCCGCTTGAGCGCATGAAGCTCCTCCAGCGGAGCGAAGCCATCCTGCTCGAGGAGATGCCCGTCCTGCCGATCTACACCTACGCCAGCAATAATCTCATCAAGCCGTACGTACGCGGCTTCCGCCCCAGTCCGACCGAGGAGTTCCCCATCGACGAATTCTGGATCGACTACGCGTGGAGCGCGAGCGGCGACGGCGAAACGTCGAGCGCGGAGCTGCGCGCGCAATGAAGCGTGCAGAATTGCGTTCGCAATAAAGAGTAATGATCATCCGCCGCTGCCACACGCCCGAAGCTAGTCATCTGGAGCACAGCGAAGGATCTGCTTTTCATTTTCAAGACCGCGCCCGAACGCCGCGATGACGAAATTCATCCTCCGCCGCATTGCCGTTTCAATTCCAGTCATCTTTCTTGTAGCGACTGCCACATTCTTCATCATGCGTCTCGCGCCCGGCGGGCCATTCATGTCCGAGCGCGCCATTCCGCCGGAGATCGAAGCCAACCTGCAGGCCAAATATGGTCTCGACCAGCCGCTGTGGGTGCAGTACGGCCGCTACCTGCGCAACCTTGTGCAGTTCGACCTCGGGCCATCCTACAAATATCCGGAGCGCACCGTGAACGAGATCATCGCCGAGGGCTTCCCCGTGAGCCTGCAACTCGGCTTGGCCGCGCTCGCTTTCGCGCTGTTTGTTGGAATCCCCGGCGGCATTCTCGCTGCTTTCAAACACGGCGGCATCGTCGACCGCCTCACGATGTCGGCGATTGTGGTAGGCATCTCCGTGCCGACGTTTGTTCTCGGACCGCTCTTTGTTTTCGTCTTTGCGCTGACGCTCTACTGGCTGCCGCCGGCGCTGTGGGGCACGTGGGACCGCATGATTCTTCCCGCCGTCACGCTGGGTCTGCCGTATTCCGTCTACATTGCGCGGCTGATGCGCGCCGAGATGCTCGAAGTGCTCTCGCAGGATTACATCCGCACCGCGCGCGCCAAGGGCGTGAGCGAATTTCGCATCCTCTGGAAGCACGCGCTCAACGGCGCCATGCTCCCGGTGGTCTCGTTCCTCGGCCCGGCCGTCGCCGACATCACCACCGGATCCATCGTCGTCGAGAAGATTTTCGCCATCCCCGGCCTCGGCCGCTACTTCGTCGAGAGCGCTTTCAGCCGCGACTACACCACCGTGCTCGGTACGGTCGTGTTTTACGCAACGCTGCTGATCATAGCGAACCTGGTCGTGGACCTCGCGTACAAGTTCCTCGACCCGCGGATTGAATACCGCTGAATCCGACCGCGACCGTAAGGGGCCGCGCACGACAAAACAAACATGGCCACCATCGCGCAACCGCCGACCGCCGTCGCCACCGGCATCAGCCTCTGGTCTCTCGCCCGGGGGCGAATGCTTAAAAACCGCCTGATGCTGGCCTGCGGCGGCGTTCTCGGCCTGATCATCCTCGCTTCTCTCCTGGCGCCCTGGATCGCGCCATACTCTTACGAGGAAATTGACCTTGCGCTCGGCGCGTCGCCGCCCAGCCGCACGCACTGGTTCGGGACCGACACGCTTGGACGCGACCTCTTCAGCCGCTGCCTATACGGCGGGCAGATCTCGATTGCCGTGGGCTTCGTCGGTACGCTCGTCAGCCTGCTGATCGGCGTGCTCTATGGGTCGCTCGCGGGCTACTGGGGCGGACGCGCCGATGAGCTGATGATGCGTTTTGTAGACTTTCTCTACTCGCTTCCCTATCTTTTTCTTGTCATCATTCTGCTCGTTTTTTTCTCGAACAGTATCGTGATGCTTTTCGTCGCGCTCGGGCTGGTGCAGTGGCTCACCATGTCGCGAATCGTGCGCGGCCAGACGCTTTCGTTCAAGAACTCGGAGTTCGTGCAGGCCGCTCGGCTCGCCGGAACCGGGGGCCTCGGCATTCTCTTTCGCCACCTGCTTCCCAACATGCTCGGCGCCATCGTCGCCTACGGCACGCTCACGGTTCCGCAGGTGATTCTGCAGGAGGCCTTCCTCAGTTTCCTCGGCCTCGGCGTGCAGCCGCCGCGCTCGAGCTGGGGCACGCTCATCGCCGACGGCGCGGGCGTGATGGGACTGTTCCCATGGCTCGTCTTTTTCCCTGCTGTCATCCTTGCGACGGTATTGTTTTCTCTCAACTTCCTCGGCGACGGCTTGCGCGACGCCCTCGACCCGAGGTCGCAGCACTAATCCGAGCCGCGCGCGTAAGCAAGCGGTGGTTCTGGTAGCCAAGGCGAGCGCTATTTCTCGCCTTGGGTTTGTTCCGGTAGCCACGGCACGCCCTTCATGCCGTGGGCTGGTTTTCATCCGAGCCGCGATCGTCAGGGAGCGGGCAAATCCGCGCCTCGCCGCCCACGAGCGACAAGCAACCTGTCGGGGCGCTCGTCAAAGGTCCGTTGGCGTGAGTCCCGTATGCTTTGCAACCTTGCTCAACATGCGCGGACCAATCTCTTCGTTATCGTGGAAAGCGAACTCGTAATTCGGCCAGCCATCCCTGGCCAGCACCGGTGGGAACCTCTCTGACGAATGATCCTCCACCCGATTCGTTCCAGGGCGGCGAGATCGCGTCTGGCTTTAGTCGCGGGCCAGTTGCTCACGGAGTACCTGGAAGGAAATGTTAAGGGCCGATGGCGGCAGCTCGCCATGCTGGATGCGGTCGGCAATGACCTCGATTGCCATTTTTTCCGTGTTGCTGATGGCTTCTTCCCGAGTCTTCCCATAACACATAACTCCGGGCAATTCGACAGCTTCGGCGATCCAGCGGCCATCTTCCTCGCGGTCAAGTTCAATCGAGAAAACCATAGGGCGAGTATACATCAACTCACGGAGTCAGGTTCTGCTGCTGCACAATGACTAATCCGAACAGAAGTGTCCGACAAATCCGACCCTGTCCGCGAGTCGGAGCGACACATCAAAACGTCGCTTCGGTAGCGTCCGGTTTCGCGGTGTTCAAACCCGCTGAGGCGCAAATTCTAGAGCGGTCTGACTTTGATGTAGCCGGCAACGCCTCTTACCGTTTCCCCATATCACCAAGCCGTGTCATCCCGAGGAGTTCAGCGACGAGGGATCTGCACGTCTATCATGGTCTCGGCAGAGGGAATCCCAATTCGCGCGTCGACTGCAGTCTAGCCAGGTCGGCCTCGCTCCACCAGGGCACCTTCGTGATAACATCCTTCCGATGTACCAGTCGCTCCCATCGCTGATCCCAAATGCAGATGACCTTTTGGCACTCGAAGTAGAAGAACTCGCTGGCGTCTTACTCACCCATCTCAATAGCTACGAAGGTCTCTCGGGCAACAGCGTCTACCAACAGGGACGCATCAGCCATCACAACTTCTTCAACTCGCTAGGCAGTACAGGTCGTTCAGGCGTTTTCGAATATGGGGCCAGACAGGAGGAAGTCAACCTTGCACTAATGGAAGCCTGGGCTTGGCTTGTGAGCGCAGGTATCCTCGTGGAAAAGACTGGCTCGGGCGGCGGCTGGTTTTTCATTTCGCGGCGTGGACGGCAGATTACGTCCCGTGAGAGTTTTGAGTCTTACCGCAAGGCAGTGCTGTTGCCAAGAGCCCAGATTCACTCCCTGATCGCCAGCAAGGTGTATCCTGCTTTCCTTCGCGGTGAGTACGACACAGCCGTTTTCCAGGCTTTCCGGGAAGTGGAGATCACGGTCCGCGCAGCTGGTGGATACGGAGCCGATGAGTATGGAATAGAACTGATGCGAAAAGCGTTCCGACCCGCATCCAAAAGCAATCAGCCTTCTGCCTCGGCAGGACCTCTCACGGACACGCAACTCCCGAGCTCTGAACAAGAGGCAATGGCCAATCTATTCGCTGGTGCGATCGGTCTTTACAAGAATCCCCAAAGCCACCGCCAAGTACCTACCAAGCCGGAAGATGCAGCCGAAGTCGTTCTGTTCGCGAGCCAACTCTTGCGGATCGTTGCTCGTTTGCGACCCCAATCAACTGCGTAACAACTCGATCCCTTTCGCCCGAGATCATTCTTCCGAGGAAAAGTTCATGTCCCCCAATCCCGTCCTCTCCCTTCGCGACCTCAAGACCCACTTCTTCACCTCCCGCGGTGTCGCGAAGGCCGTCGACGGCGTCTCGCTTGACCTGCGCCCCGGCGAGACGCTCGGCATTGTGGGCGAGAGCGGCAGCGGCAAGACCGTCACCAGTCTTTCGATTCTTCGCCTAGTGCCGCCGCCTGGCAGGATCGTCGGAGGCGAGATACTGTTCGAGGGCCGCAACCTCGCCGCGCTTCCGGAGAACGAATTGCGCGAGATTCGCGGCAAGCGCATCAGCATGGTGTTTCAAGACCCCATGAGCTCGCTCAACCCGTTCATGACGATCGGCGAGCAGGTTGCCGAGACGCTGCTCGTTCATCGGAACCCTGGGGAACGGCTTCCGCGCCGCGCCGCGCTTCGCCGCGCCGCCGAAATCCTGCACAAAGTCGGCATCCCCGATCCCGAAAGCCGCCTCGACGACTATCCGCACCGCTTCAGCGGCGGCATGCGCCAGCGCGTGATGATCGCCATGGCGCTGATCTCGAATCCGAAAGTCCTGATCGCCGACGAGCCCACCACGGCGCTCGACGTGACCATCCAGGCGCAGGTGCTCGATCTGTTCCGGCGCATCCGGTCTGAGTTCAACACCGCGATCCTGCTGATCACGCATAATCTCGGAATCGTGGCCGGCGTCGCCGATCACGTCGCCGTTATGTACGCTGGAAAAGTGGTCGAGTACGCGCCGACCGAGGAGCTCTTCGCGAACCCGCGCCATCCCTACACGCTGGCGCTGCTCAATGCCGTGCCGCGGCCCGGCGACACGAGCCAGGTCATCGCGCCGATTCCCGGCTCGCCCCCCGACCTGACGCGCCTGCCGCCGGGCTGCTCGTTCTACGACCGCTGCCCTTACCGCGAGGAGCGTTTCCGCGAGGAAGCGCCGCCTCTTGCCGCTATCGCGCCCGGGCGCGACGACCACCTCGCCCGCTGCTGGGTGGACATCACTCTACTCCGCGACCGGAACGCGCCGAGAGTTTCCTGATTGGGCGAGAATAACAGCAGCCTTTGCGTGTAGACCGCCCGAGTTGATTACGTACCTTGTTGCCCCGAAGGGGCAGCCGATGAATAGCCGTAGGTTTCAACCTACGGAACCCGAGCGCGAAACATGTTCCCAACCCCAAAGGGGTTGACTGCCCTGGCAGTAAGGGAATGGCTTCAGCCCCTCACTCCGGCTTTGTCATCGCCTGCACGTCCACGAAAGTCTGGGAATCTTCGATGACGAGATCGCGCGTCACTTGTTTCATTTGGTCCTGCGTTACGAGCTCTTGCAGAGCCAGCCGCAGTGCCGCTTGCACAATGTAGCCGGCGCCGCCGTCGTCCCACTTCGGGATGTACAGCTCGCCCAGCCACGATCCCTGGCATGAGCCTGAAATCTCGGGATCCGGGCACGGCTCGCCGACGTACACCGTCAGGCTCGGGCGGATCGGCTGCTCGGTCGGGCCGAAGCGCTCTTCGACCCAGCGGCAGGCCTCCCGATACAGCCTCTCCGCCTGCGAGCGGTTCACCTCCTGACCATCTTTCACTACCCAGTAAATCGCTGGTTGCTCCGCATGCAGCGAGGCGGCGAATAGAAATAGTCCGATAGTTAGTAGAGCGATTGCCCTCGGGCTCTTCAGGTTCTTGGGGTTCATCATGAGTCCATCTCCTGCTCGACCCGCGTCCATCTAGTTTCGATGATCGTATGCACAGCCGGGTTGGTTTCGGCGCGCGCGCGAATGCTGATAGCAGTAGATTAGAATGTTTCAGTGGAACGCCGCTTCTTTCACGAGGTATGCAGGTACGAAGATTGGGCAGGCTCGTTACGTCGCTGGCCGCCCAGCGGCTTCGTAGCGCTCGCACAGGCGGCGCCAGAACAATGACCTCCTACTCTCATCTGCTCGAAGTCCACAACCTCGCCATGCACTTCCCTGTTCACGGGAAGACGTTGCGCGACGGCAAGGGCGTGGTTCACGCGGTGGACGGCGTGAGCTTCTCGATCGACGAAGGCGAAACGCTCGGCCTGGTCGGCGAGAGCGGCTGCGGCAAGTCAACCCTGGCGCGCGTCATCGTGCAGCTTTACCGGCCGACGGCGGGCGAGGTGATCTTTCGAGGCGAGGACCTGGCAGCCCTCAACGGCACGCGCCTGCGCCAGTCGCGTCGCCACCTGCAGATGATCTTCCAGGACCCGTACTCTTCGCTCAATCCGCGCATGTCGGTCGCCGAGATCATCGCCGAGCCGCTGCGCAATTTCGGCGAGACTCAGCGTCTCGACTCCCGGCTTCGCGAATTGCTTGCGACCGTCGGCCTCGACGCTTCAGCTCTGGCCCGCTATCCGCACGAGTTCAGCGGCGGCCAGCGCCAGCGCATCGGCATCGCCCGCGCACTCGCTCTGCGCCCCGCTCTGGTCGTTGCCGACGAGCCTGCTTCCGCTCTCGATGTATCCGTGCAGGCTCAGATTATCAACCTGCTGCGCGACTTGCAGGCGCGCTTTCGCCTGAGCCTTCTCTTCATCTCGCACGATTTGAGCGTGGTTTCAGTGCTGAGCCGGCGTGTCGCCGTGATGTACCTCGGCGAGATCGTCGAGACCGGGCCCACCGCCGAGCTCTTCTCACGCCCGCAGCATCCCTACACCGAAGCGCTGCTTTCCGCGGTGCCCGTTCCCGATCCCAAAGCCGAGCGAGCCCGCTCGCGCATCGTGCTCGCGGGCGACGTGCCCAGCCCCGCCAACAAACCGCCGGCCTGCCCGTTCCATCCACGCTGCCCGTACGTCTTCGACCGCTGCCGGGTCGAAAAGCCACCGCTGCGCGAGTATGAGGCTGGCCGCTTCGTGGCTTGTCACTTGATGGAGGAGCCGGACCTTCAACCGCGTCCGGGTGCAATGCAGACTTAGGAAAACAAACCTCGCTGTGATTTAATTGAACTGGAAGTCTGCAATAGTGTGCCGATGTCTGACCGGAGCAGCACTTATGTCGACTGCAAAAGAGGACGTTAAACAACTGATCGAGCAGCAGCCCGATGACTGCTCTTACGAAGAGCTGGTGCGGGAATTAGCGTTTGCTTTGATGGTACGTCGCGGACTCAGGGATTCCGACGAAGGACGGACCATCTCCAATGATGAGATGCAGCGCAGGATCCGTTCGTGGCGCGACTAAACTGGACCCACGAAGCTCAAACCTGGCTGCGCGATATCTACGACTATATCGCCAGGGACAACCCGGAGGCTGCCATGCGCGTCACCGGCGGAATCTACGAGAAGGCGCACATTCTGATTCGGTTTCACGGATCGGTCATCGCTATGAGGCAATAGCAGATCGAGAGGTCCGCATTCTGCTGTACGGACACTATCGAATTGCGTACTTGGTGAAATCCGAGAGTGAAGATCGATATTCTCGGCGTGTTCCATGGCGCATTGGATCTGCCAAGATATCTGTTCTAGTAGATTCCTAGGTCCCCTCACCCCACCTTCCCCACGATCTCCTCGGCGATCATCTGCAAGTACTCGATCCGCGCCTGCGGCGAGCGCGGCAGGCTGTAGATGGTGAACCCGATGCGGTTCAGCCCGGTCTCGTCGCGGGCGCGCAGCAGCGTCTCGACGCAGTCGCGCGGTGAGCCGTGGACGGTCCAGTCATCGAGCGGCCGGTCGAACCCGAGCTGCAGCGGCACCATGCTCGACTCCTGCATCTCCCACGTCCGGTACATGTTAAAAGTTTTCTCGAGGTATTGGCGCGCGGTCTGCGCGGCGTCGTCTTTGCTCTTGCCGACCATCAGGCTCCGCGACGCGCCCAGGATTCCGATCTCCGCGTTTCCCGACTCCTGCCGCGCCTGCCGGTAGACGCCCGCGAGCTTGCCGACATCCTGCCAGCTCACCTGCGGCCCGAAGAAGACGCCATCGGCGATCCGCGCAGCGCGCTTGGTGGCGCCTTCGCTCTGCGCCCCGACTTCGATCGGCGGATGCGGCTTCTGGAACGGCGGGAATCCCATGCGCCCGTTCGTCACCTTCACGTACTTCCCCGCGAACGTCACCTCCTCGCCCGACCAGAGGCGCTTCATTAGATGGATCGATTCTTCGAGCTTCGGCGCGCGGTCCTTGCGGCCCAGTCCGACTGTCTCCAGCTCCTTCTCGCGATACCCGATGGCCACTCCGAGCAGCAGCCGCCCGTGGGTGATGTGGTCCAGCGTAGCAACGTTTTCGGCTACTTCGACAGGGTTCAGCAGCGGCAGCAGGAGCACCGAGGTCTTGATCCGCATTGCACCGCTCTCGGGAGCCAGGCGCGCCACCAGCGGATACGGCTGCGGCCAGATTGTCGGGTGCGAGAGCCAGTGATGCCCCATCGAGACCCAGGCATAGCCCATAGTTGACGCCGCGCGCACTACCTCGATCGCTTCGTCGATGATCTGCGTGGGAGTGCGATCAGTAGGGCTCCAGAACGGCGTCAGGTGAAAACCGATTTGCATTATGCCACCTCGCTCAGGGCAGTTGTCAGTGGTCAGTGGTTAGTTGGTCGCTCCGCGCGTGCCATTCGTCGCACTGCTGGTTCGCAAGCCGGCTGTCGCCTGAGCGGTGTGGAGAATATATAATTCGGACAAAGGGGGAAGCAGCCATGCGCGGGATGATGAGTTTCCTGAGCCTGGTCTTCGTGGTGGCGATAGGGATGATGATCTACCGCTCGTACTTCACCGGCAGAGGAGGCGTGGCGACGATGGGCACCGACAATCCGCGCGCCGCCGTAGACATTACCGGCGTTCAGAACGACCTGCTCATGATGGCGCAGTCCGAGCGTGCATTCCACGCCCTCAACGGACGCTATGCTCCTCTCGCGGAATTGCAGTCGAGCGGCAATTTGGCGGTGGACCCGTCGCGCGGCCGCCAGGGTTATTCCTACTCGTCCACGGTAAGCGATACCAGCTTCCGCATCACCGCGACCTACAGCGGCCCGGCTACGGGCATGCCGACGCTTTCGATTGATCAAACCATGCAGATTACCAGGCAATAGCCGCTCTTATCAGAGCCTCGCGCGTCAGCAAGCGGTGGTTCCACTCCGAGCCGCGAACCGCAACGAGCTGTGGTTCTTCTGGTGATTACCGGCTAGTGATTACCGGCTGCTGGCTACTGCCCCTGCCGTCTACGCCTTCGCCGGAGCGGCCATCGACGCCATGCGCTCCTGCATTTGGCGCGTCAGGTGCGGCACGATGCCAAGCAGGCGTTCGATCAGCATGAGCTGCGCCCGGTGGTGCATCTCGTGCTCCTTGACGCCGAGGATCATCTCGAAGCGGCTCTTGGCGGGCTGACCCATGGCCGCGGGCATGGCCACCCGCTCCCGCAGGAATTCTTCCGAGAGTCCGCCGACCCACCCGGCCCACTCTTCTCCGTTGCTGCGCAGGACCTGGAGAATCTGCTGCTTGGTGCGCGGCTGCTGCTCCTCCGCGCCCAGGCGCTGCATCAGCGCGGGAAAGTCAAATCCCTCGAGCGTCGACCGGCGTTCCTTGGCATGAATCTGGTGCTGAAACTTGTAGCTCAGCGCGATATGCGTCAGCAATTGCCCCACCGTGCGCGTCTCCGGCGCCGCCCGGAAGTCGTACTTATCTTCGGGAATATCCTCGGCGATCTGAATCGTGTTCTTCCGCACCGTACGAAAGCTCTCCGCCAGCTCCTTGGCTCCGTAGTAATTCATTGCATGATCTCCTTTTGGCAAATGATCTTCTTTGAGCAAGACGCAATTGTTTTTTTTGCAACGGCTGTCCGAATAGATCAGGCTAAGCCTTCCGGAGGGCCGCTCCCAGCCGTTCTGGTCCCTAACGAGCCGTCACCGCTGATTTGTCCAGTTCACTTCGGCCGCCGAGGCGTACCGGCTGGGCCATTCGAAATGGAGGTCGCCAAAATCCGCGCGCATTTCCGCAGTCGTTGCGACGCGCGCGTCGTCCCAGAAGAAGCCCCCTTTGGGATACACGATGTGCACTTCTTTTTCGGCGCCGCTTACGATGTCGCGCAACGGCGTGAGCTGCAG
>Ga0073934_10011350_pt1 | contig 10803 bp, 9 predicted proteins | sample LarsenN4metaG_FD_76834 | JGI IMG/M metagenome (GOLD analysis project Ga0073934, IMG submission 76834) | Hot spring sediment bacterial and archeal communities from British Columbia, Canada, to study Microbial Dark Matter (Phase II) - Larsen... ...
GAACGTGACGGGAGCCGCCGGTTCCTCTGTACCCGTGTACTTCCTCGATACCGATGTGGAGGACAACGCGCCTGAAGATCGGGCGCTGTCGCACGCGCTGTATGGTGGCGACGCAACCTATCGCCTTGCCCAGGAGGCGGTGCTCGGCATCGGTGGCGTTCGCCTGTTGCGCCGGTTGGGGTACGCGCACATCGACAGGTTTCACCTGAACGAGGGGCACTCGGCGCTCCTGGTCATGGAGCTCATCGCCGAGCGGCTGCGCGCATCGGGCCGCAGCTCTGCGACCGACGACGATCTGGAGGCTGTACGGCGCATGTGCGTGTTCACGACACACACGCCGGTGGCGGCGGCCCACGACCAATTTCCACCTGAGCTGGCTCAACGGGTACTCGGCACCGCGCCGCTCTCGCAACTGATGCACCGCTGCTGCTACGGCGGCGTCTTCAACATGACCTATCTGGCGCTCAGCTCGAGCCACTACGTCAACGGTGTGGCGCTGCGGCATGGTGAAGTGTCGCGCCAGCTCTTTGGCCGTTACAACATCGACGCGATTACCAACGGCGTGCACGCGGCAACGTGGGTTTCACCCTCGTTCGCAGCGCTCTTCGATCGCCGGCTCGGCGGCTGGCGGCGCGACAATTTTTGCCTGCGTTACGCGGTCAGCCTTCCACGGGAGGAGATCTGGGAGGCACACCTTGCCGCCAAACTGCGGTTGCTCGAGCTCGTGAATCGCCACCAGTCACCCCCATTCGAGCCGGCGGTCCTGACCATCGGTTTCGGCCGCCGGGCCACTGGGTACAAGCGCGCGGACCTGCTGATTTCCGATCCCGGGCGGCTGCGCACCGTCGCCGCCGCTGCGGGACGTATGCAGATCGTCTTCGCCGGCAAGGCTCACCCGCATGACGACAGCGGGAAAGAAGTGATCGAACGCATCTTCCGCGCGCGAGAAGCGCTCCGCGGCGACATCGCGATCGCGTATCTCGAGGACTACGACATGAGCAAAGCGAGCCTGCTGACGGCCGGCGCCGACGTCTGGCTCAACACGCCGCAGCCTCCTCTCGAGGCGTCCGGTACGAGCGGCATGAAGGCCGCTCTCAATGGCGTGCCAAGTCTCAGCGTCATCGATGGCTGGTGGCTCGAAGGGCATGTCGAAGGGGTGACCGGGTGGGCGATCGGGAGCGATGGGGCGCGCTCGCTCGACCAGCCGAATCATGCAGGACACGCCGCGGCGCTGTACGACACGTTGGAAGGCGCCGTCCTTCCGCTCTTCTACCGGCAGCGTGATCGATTCATCGACATGATGCGCTACGTGATCGCGCTGAACGGCTCCTTTTTCACGGCCGAACGCATGCTCCACGAGTACGTGATCAAGGCATACGATATCGAGCCGACCATTGAAGCCGAACGAGATCGAAGTCTCCAAACGGTCCCTGAACCAGCCAGCGGCTCCACCATCGAGATCCCGGCCAGGGCCCTCGGCGAGTCGGCGATTCCTATGAACCTCCCTGACCACCGGCCGCCGGAACTGCGCACGTAGGCGCTTCGAATCCCAAGGTCACGAAGAACGGCTGCTGCTGGTGTCCCACTGAAGCCGTTCGCGTGTCGCTTCGCTTCCAGCTACAGAGTACAGCGCGCCCGGTGCGTTGCGTGTCCTGCGAAACTGGTCGAGCGTTTCGCCGCGCATGGCGGCGTAGATGTGGAGATTCGAGACGCCGATGACGGCGCCGAGCTTCTCGAGCATGAAGAAGCTGACGCCGTAATGAATCATGCCGCGCCAATCGAGCGTGCGCACCAGATGCCGCTCTTCGGAGGTGAGCCCCGCTTCCTCGAAGAGCGCCTCCTGGTCTGCGCGGAACCTCGCGCGCCAGGCGGGCTCGATCAGGGCGTGAAGGAACTTGTTCAGTCGATAGCCCTTCACGCTTCGCGCGAGCGTGAACGGATAGGTGCCCTGCAACGTCTCGATACCGGCGAGCTGACAGTTGATATGGGCCAGATAGGCGACATCGGGCCGCGCCGGCGGGGCGTCCTCGTCCTCGTAAATGGCGGTGGCGATTCCGGTCATGCTGGGCAGGTAGTAGCTCTGATGCAGCTTGCGGATCCTGGGCGACAGCGCGCCGCGCATCACCAGCCACATGATCACTTCCGCGCCCTCGAAGCCGCCGAGCGTGGCGAACTCGGCATGCGTCATCCTGGCCAGGCGCTCCGGATCCTTCTCGATCAGCTCGAGGAAGCGCAGATCCCACTCCGTGTTGTTGAACCCGCAGCGCTCGCCGTGTACCTGGTGCGAGAGGCCGCCGGTCGCGACGAGCACCACCTTCAGGTCTTCGGGATAGCTCTCGATCGCCTTGCGCAGGCTCTGCCCGAGCCGGTAACAGCGCCGTGCCGACGGGATCGGGAATTCGAGCACGCCGACCTGCAGCGGCACGATCGCGCCAGGCCAGTCGGGCTCGTGCGGCCACAGCATGGACAGCGGCGAGAAACAGCCGTGATCGAGCGGCTTGTCCTGGAAGTAGGAGAGGTCGAACTCGTCGGCCACCAGACCCGCCGCGATGTGGTGGGCGAGCGCCGCGTGACCGCGGACCGGCGGCAGCGCCCGCGGGCCGCCGCCCTCATCCGCCGGCGCGTACGACTCGCCGATGCCGAGCGCAAACTGGGAATAGTGATCGAAGAAGAACGACGTCACGTGATCGTTGAAGACGATCAGCAGCACGTCCGGTTGCCTCGCGGCGAGCCAGTCCTGGACCGGCCTGTAGCCCGCGAAGATTGGCGCCCACGCCGGGTCGTCCTGCTTGTTCGTGTCCAGGGCGAACCCGATCGTGGGCGTGTGGGAGCTGGCAACAGCCCCGAGGATCCGGGCCATGTCGGGTACCTACTCGCCGGCCTGGCAGCGCGTTCCACCCTCGAGATCGACGTCGCGATACTTGTCGTGACACGCCGCGCAGGCATCGCTGAGCGTCTCGCTCACATCGAGCATCGCATCCAGGTTTCGGCTGACGGCCGCTTTGTGCGCCTGTTCACCGGCGGCAACGAGACCGTCCACGGCCTTCTTCCAGTCCGCCTGCGTCACCGGCGCGGGATTTCCGTTCGCGCACGCGCGCGCGGTCAGCAGCATCGGCGCCATCTCCGCCAGCGCCAGCGCGCTGTTCTCGACGCCTTCCCATCCGGCGTACGTGTCCGAGTCACCCCAGCGGTACACGCTGAACACCATGGACTCCTTCTTCTCTGGACCGGCCGGATCCCGTCCCTGCGTGTCGAAGAGCACGTTCGCATGCGGGAACGGGAATGCGCGCATCAACTGCAGCATGTTCATGTGCGCCTTCGTTACACGTTCCGGGGCAGCCGCCGTCGTCGGTTCGGACACACGGCAGCCCAAGGCTGACAAGGAGAGCACCAGCACGAGCACGTAGATCCTTTTCATCGTCAGATCTCCCGCGCCGGCCCGAGCAAGTGCCGTGCCTCGGCTGTGGTGTTCGAATTCCACCACGCCGAGCGCATATTCGGTCGATGCCCGAACGCACTGCGTGATCGTTCACACGAGCCGCTGAATATCTCCCACTCGGCAGCGCCGCGGCGCCGGCAGCCCGCGTTCGGAGCGCGCGTGATTGGCGCGTGGCCGATTCCAGCACCAGGACCCCCAGCGACGTCGATGAAGGCACGCTTCGTGCTCTCGGTGCCGTGGCGTTGCGCGGTCGCGACGCATCAGAGGAGGCCACATGAACGTGACACGACAGGTGTTGGGAGTGACGTGGAGAGGCGCACTCGCTGCGATTGTCGCGGGTCTGCTGCTCACCTCATGCAGCGCTCCGTCTGCGACACCGCCGCCAGAGGGCGCAGCACCGTCGCCGGCCGCTGCGCCGGCAACGACGCTCAATACGAGCTACAACGAGCTGATGGTGGCGTGGATCGACAACGCCAGCCATGTCCTGTGGGACGCCGAGAAGCCAGGTTTTGCCCCGAAAGACGACGCGGATTGGATCGAGGTCGAAGATCACGCGATTCAGGTGGCCGCCGCCGGCACGGTGATTCAACTTCCCGGGGCGGGCCCGCGGGATGCGATGTGGGCCGGGCAGGACGGCTGGAAGACCAATGCGCGGTTGATGTCGGAGGCCGGCAAGACTGCCGCGGACGCGGCGAAGAACCGCAATCTTCCCGCGCTGATCGAAGCGAATGGCAGGCTGGTACAGACGTGCGAGGGGTGCCACAACCAGTTCAAGCCAGAGCTCCCGAGCGAAAGAATCGCACACCAGAGGCCGCACTCGGACTCGCACAAAAGCAATTGAATGCATACGGCGTCCGTACTCAGCCCTGGCGCCGGCGGACTCCCCGCCGGCGGCAGGCACTCACAACAGGAACGATTCCATGGGTCGCAGCATCAGAGTCGGTATTGCCGTTTTGCTCGCCGCCGTTATCTCAGGGCCGCCGCCGTCGGCACAGACGCCCATCAAGCCCGTGATGCGCGCGAAACTCGATCATTCCCAGAAGATTCTGGAAGCTGTCGTCACGGGCAACTGGCTATTGCTCGACCGTGAGTCCCGCGAAATGGCGCTGATCGTTCGTGACCCTGCCTGGTCTGCCCTGGCGATGCCGGAGTACAGCCGGCACAGCGAGGCATTTCTTCGCGCAACGAACGATCTGAGGGAGGCCGCGAGATTACGCGACCTCGAAAGCGCATCGCTGGGGCTGGTGGCGCTCACCACCAGTTGCGTGAGTTGCCACCGCTATCTTGCACGTGCACGAGTCGTCACGGCTCGTCCGTGACGCGAGCCTCACTGCATCGCGCGTCGAAGCGGGAGGACGCCGGTCCGACGTGCGATATTTCCAGCCTTGGACGCGGAAAAACTCTGATGCGAACCGCCGATCGCCAGATCGGCACGTTGATGTCCCACCTTTGAGCCTCTGTGCTCAGGCAGGAGAAATGCATTCATAGCCGACTAAACCGGGTCACATCACCGGAGGGCGCTTCAGGCGAGTCCTCCGGAGAAGATTCGGAGGGATGTATGTCCACACGATCTGTCACCGGCATCGCGGTCGCGGCATTGGTCGCTGTGATGATCAGCACACCTGCGTATGCCATCACGTACGAGAAGCTGGCGTATCTCACGTTCAGCGGACCCGTCCAAGTTCCAGGCGTCACACTGCACGCCGGCACTTACGCGTTCAGGCTGGCAAACCCCGATACCAGCAGGAATGTCCTTCACGTTCTGAGCAATGACGGAACGACTGTCTACGCGATGTTTCACACGATTCCAGACAGCCGAACAGCGATCTCGACAAACCCGGTTGTGAGCTTCCGGGAAACACCCGCCGGTGTTCCTCCCGCCGTCAATTCGCTGTTCTATGGGGGCGAGTACCGCGGGTACAAGTTCGTGTATCCGAAAGGTGGCCCTGTCATGATCGCGGAGGTCCGGCCCCAACCGCCGATCACGTATACGCCGATTCCGCCCGCGAAGGCGGCGCCGGTGACTGAACCGGAGTTCACTTTTGCGACAGAACCACTGGAGCTCGAGCAAGTGCCGGCCTCGAGAGCGGCTGCTCCGGAAGAGCTGCCAAAGACAGCGACGCCGCTGCCATTGGTTGCTGCGGCCGGATTCACCTCGCTGCTCGTCGGACTCGGGCTTGGGCTCCTTCGTCGCCGGTACAACTGAGTACGCACCCGCACGGTCTGGCGTGCATTCTCGCCGGACCGTGCGCTGACCGGGTTCGAACGATGCGAACGTTGCTGCACGCGGCGCTGCTGGCTGGAGCATGTGGTGTGTGCGTCACGGCGCTGCCCGCGCAGAATGCCGAGCGCCCTCCCATCCTTTCTGTCCGGACCGATCTCGTCATCCTGCCCGTCACTGTTGTCGATCGCAAAGGAACGTTTGTCACCGGGCTCCGGCAGGACGATTTCACGGTCTACGACAACGGCGAGCCGCAGGCGATTCGATTCTTCACGAACGAGGATGTGCCGGCGACGATCGGACTCGTGATCGACCGCAGTGCGAGCATGCGCGGACGGGGCGAACAGATCGCGGCAGCGCTCACCTCGTTTGCCACCCTCGCCCATCCGCTCGACGAGTACTTCATCGTCAATTTCAACGAGCGCGTCTGGCTGGGGCTTCCCTCCTCCGACACGTTTACCGGCGATCGGAATCTCTTGCGGGCGGCGATCTGGTCCACACCGGCCGCAGGCATGAGTGCCTTGTACGATGGCGTGGACCGCGCACTCGACCATCTGCAGCTCGGCACGCGGGATCGCAAGGCGCTCATCGTGCTGAGCGACGGCGGCGACAATGCGAGCTCGCGTTCGCTCGAGGATGTTATCGAGCGTGCCCGGCGGTCCGACGCCGCCATCTACTCGGTCGGCCTGTTCGACCGCGACAATCGCGACGCCAGGCCGCGCGTGCTGAAGAAGCTGGCACGCGAGACCGGCGCTGACACATTCAATCCCGTTCGCGCCGACGACATCTCGGCCGCATTCATCCAGATCGGCCGCGAGCTCAGGAGCGGCTACACGATTGGCTTCATCCCGCCCGATACCGCCAAGGGCTTCCGATCCATCCGCGTCGTTGCCAAGCGCGGCGAGGGGCGGGAGCTGACAGTCCGAACGCGAGCGGGGTACTACGCACAGCGCTGACAGGGTGCGCCGCCGGCTGTCGAGCGGCCCCGCGATCTACGTTTGGCAGCGTGGTTGCTTCAATCGCGCCAGAGACAACAGGCCATGCGATTCAGGAACCGCGAGCAGGCTGCGCTATTACTGGCCGATCGACTGGCAGGATATCGAGGCCGGCATCCGCTCGTCCTCGGCCTGCCGCGTGGCGGGGTGCCGATGGCCCGCGCAATTGCTGAAGCGCTCGAGGGCGATCTCGATGTGGTTCTCATCCGCAAGCTCCGCGCGCCGGGGCAGCCGGAACTGGCGATTGGCGCGGTGGACGAGAGTGGGCGTGTCCTCAGAGGACGATATTTCACCATCGCGTCCGACGAGTACGTGCGGGAAGAAGTCCGCTCCGACATGGAAATCCTCCGCACGCGGCGAGAGCAGTACACGAGAGCGCAGCCCGCGATCGACCCGGCCGACCGAATCGTCATCATCGTGGACGACGGGATTGCGACCGGATCCTCGATGCTGGCCGCGATGCAATTCGTCCGTGCGCGACAGCCCCGAAAGCTGGTGGTCGCAGTTGCCGTTGCGCCGCCATCGTCGCTCGCACGCGTAGAAGGCGAGGCCGACGAGGTAGTGTGCCTGCACGCGGCAGACGACTTCTACACCGTGGGTCAGTTCTTTGCTGATTTCTCGGAGGTCAGCGACGATATGGTGATCGCCGCCCTCGCACGATCGCGGGTCGCGATGACGCGTCAACCATGACACGCAAAGGATCTTCAGAAACGAGGTGCCAGATGTCCGGCAGGGAGAGAGTAGTCCAAGGGCAGGCGGGAGCAGCGCGTCAAGCGCGACGCGTCAAGGAAGCGATGAACCCCGACATCATGACGGTGGCCGACGACATGACCACCGACGAACTGGTGCGCTTCCTGAACGAACGGGAGATCTCCGGAGCGCCGGTGGTGGACAGCCAGGGACATCTCGTCGGCGTGGTCTCGCTGACCGACATCGGCCGGCATCTCGCCGAGCCTGCTGATTTCGCGGAGCGACATTCCGGGTTCTACCGTGACACGGGCGAGGAAGTCTCGCTGGAGGATCTCGGGCAGCGGTTCGTCGAAGAACGCGCAGTGACGGTACGTGACGTCATGACCCCCGTCGTCCACCAGGTGGCCGCCACCGCGCCAGTGGCCGAGGCGGCTCGAATCATGGTCGAGCAGCACATCCACCGGTTGGTTGTCACAGACAACAAAGAGCCGGTGGGGATCATCACCAGCATGGACCTGTTGCGCGGAATTGCTGGAGGACATTCGTAGGCACGACGGAACGCGCGCGCCGTGCATCGCCGATCGGGTGCCGGTGAACGTTGGCGGCGGACACTCGATCCGCTAGCATGAACGCGACGCTGCAGGGGTCGAGTATGACCGTCCTCTGCTTCTGAAGCCAGCATGCCATCCAGCCGCACGCGTAAGACGGCGTCAGTCTCGCGAAACTCCGCACCGCGGAGTGTGAAAGCTGCCACGCCGCCACAGGCCGAGACGGCCGCAGGCCGAGGCCGGCCACCCGTCGTCGGCATCGGAGCTTCGGCTGGTGGGCTTGAAGCCCTGAAAGCGTTTTTCGGCGCCATGCCGCCGAATCCCGGACTCGTGTTCGTTGTCGTCGTGCACCTCGATCCGACGCACGAGAGTCTCCTGCCGGAGCTGTTGTCGCACGTTACACGCCTTCCGGTGGAGCAGGCACAGGATCGCCAGCCCGTCGAAGCGGATCATGTCTACATCATTCCGCCTAATCGCACGCTGACGATCGAGCAGCGCCTTCTTCGCGTCAGAGAGGTCGCTGACAGGCGGACTCTGCGGGGAACCATCGATCACTTCTTCCGATCGCTCGCCGAGGCGGAACAGGATCGGGCCGTGGCTATCGTGCTCTCCGGCACCGGAACGAGGGCACGCAGGGCGCCCGGGCGATCAAGGCCGAAGGGGGTCTGGTGATGGCTCAGGCGCCCGATACTGCAGCGCAACCTGGCATGCCGTTGAGCGTCATCGCCAGCGGACTCGTCGACGTCGTGTCGGCGCCGGCGAAGATGCCGCAGGCCCTCCTCACCTACCAGCGAACCACACGCGCGCACGTCGTGGCGCCTGCCACCGCCAAGGCGGAGCCGCTGGAAGGTCTTCGCGACGTTCTGGCCGTGCTGCGGGCCCGCACGAAGCACGACTTTCGCGGTTACAAGAAAGGCACGCTCCAGCGTCGCATCGAGCGCCGCATGGGTTTGCAGCAGATCGACAATGTCCGGCAGTATCTGGATCTTCTCCGCTCGCACCCGGCGGAGGTCGATCTGCTCTTCAAGGACCTGCTGATCGGGGTGACGTCGTTCTTCCGCGACGCGCCGGCGTTCGAGGAGCTGGCGGCCAGAGTGCTCGCCGCTCTGGTACGGGACCGCACGGAGGACGATCCGATTCGAATCTGGGTCCCGGGATGTTCGACCGGCGAGGAAGCGTATTCGATAGCCATCTTGCTCGCCGAGCAGATGACGGCCTCGCAGACGACCTGCCGCGTGCAAATATTCGCGACCGACATCGATGAGGATGCGCTGGAGATCGCACGGGCTGGCACGTATCCCGAAAGCATCGCGCTCGATGTGAGGCCGCAGCGGCTGCAGCGTTTCTTCATTCACGAAACCCACAAGTACACGATTTCGAAGGCGCTCCGCGAGTCGGTCGTCTTTGCCGTCCAGAATCTGATCAGCGATCCGCCGTTCTCGAGACTCGACCTGGTGAGCTGCCGCAACGTGCTCATCTACCTCGAGCCGGAAGTTCAGGAAAAGCTGCTGTCGCTATTCCATTTCGCGCTCCACCCGGGCGGGTATCTGTTTCTCGGCAGCGCCGAGGGCATTGGCAGCCTGGAGCATCTGTTCACGCCGCTCTCGAAGCGTTCCCGTATCTTCCGGCGTGTCGGTCTGCCCGTGCGTCCGCCCGTCGAATTGCCTGGGCCACAGATCGCGGCGACGGATGCCCCTCTCGGCGGCGCGAAGCTGCGATCCGAACCCACCGTGGCTACGCAGGTCGATAGGGTTCTGGTCGAACACCTCTCGCCGGCTGCCGTCGTCGTGCGATCGACCGGCCACATCGTCCGGTTCTACGGGGCGATGGACCGGTACATCAATCTCCCGAAAGGGGAGGCGACGCTCGACGTACTGGCCCTGGCGCGCGACGTGCTCAAACCGACGCTGCGGGCGGCACTGCACGAGGCCGTGCGCGCGAACCGCCCGGCGGTGATCGAGACGCTCGACGTCAGGCACGGCAGCGAGCACGCGACGCTTCGCGTCACCGTGAAACCGCTCCACGAACGACCGATAGCCGAGCGCCTGTGGGTGATCCTGTTCGAAGAGGTGTCCCCGCCCGTGCGCGGTACGCCGCGGAAGGCCGGTCGCGGCCAGTCGGAGCTGGTGCGACGGCTTGAAGCCGAACTCCGTGTCACGAAGAGAGAGCAGCAGCAGCTGGTCGAACAGCTCGAGAGCAGCAACGAGGAGCTGAAGGCGGCCAACGAAGAAGTGCTGTCGATGAACGAGGAGTTGCAGTCCACCAACGAGGAGCTGACGACCTCGAAGGAGGAACTGCAGTCGATGAACGAGGAGCTGACGACCCTCAACGCGCAGCTCCAGGACAAGGTGCACGAGGTCACGGCCGTCAACGACGACCTCGCGAATCTCCTCGTCAGCACCGACATCGCGACCGTGTTCCTCGACACCGATTGCCGTATCAAGCGGTTCACCAGAGCCGCGTCACACGTGCTCAACCTGCAGCGCTACGATACCGGCCGGCCGATGAACCACATCGCGTCGAATCTGGTCGACGCGGATCTGGCGCGAGACGCTCGCACCGTCCTCGACACCCTTGCTCCGCTGGAAAGAGAAGTGGCCTGCCAGGACGGCCGGCAATACTTCCTGCGCGTGCTGCCGTATCACACCGAGAACAAGGAGGTCGAGGGGGTTGTCCTGACGCTGGTGGATATAACGACGCTCAAACGGGCCGAACGCGATCTGCGCGCCGCTCGAGAACAGGTCGCCGAAGATCTGCGTCGCATGACCAGTCTCCACGAGCTCAGTGCGCAGCTGCTCGGCTCCGGCGATCTGGATGCACTGTTGAACGATGTGATCCGCGCGGCCCTGAACATTACGGGCGCCGAGATGGGGAACATCCAGCGCGGCGACGCGGCGGGCGTGCGCGCGC
>Ga0073934_10011352_pt1 | contig 10801 bp, 4 predicted proteins | sample LarsenN4metaG_FD_76834 | JGI IMG/M metagenome (GOLD analysis project Ga0073934, IMG submission 76834) | Hot spring sediment bacterial and archeal communities from British Columbia, Canada, to study Microbial Dark Matter (Phase II) - Larsen... ...
AATAAGGGGAGCAAGCTCAGCGAAGGCAAATAAAACACGGCGTAATCATGGATCAGGTATCGCTGATTTTTGAGGGCTCCAAAGGGCAGAAAATGTAAAATTTGGTGGGGAATAATTCCGAGGATCTTCTTTCCTTCTAAAGCCCCTTCAATAGGAGTTATCAGCATCTCGTAGAGCCTTTTGAGGGGGCCTTCAAAATCCGGTCCCAGCCCCTCCCATTGCGAAGTCGTTGGGCTTAAGGAAGCACGAAAAGCCCGGACTTCCCCGGCGATGGTCTCCTGGCTGACGGACACTTCTCGATAGACCAACCGTTCCCGGGTTATGACCCAGATATGAAGCTTCTCTTCCTCCAGAAAATACTCGAGGAGGGCCACCTCTTCATCCAGCAGGTCCCTGGCTTTGTCCATCAAATCCCTTAGCTCGGCGGCCTTTAAGCTTTTCAAGCGGGCATAATCCGGCTGGGCCAGTTGAATCCGGAGCCATAGCTCCTCATACCGACGCTTAGCCGATTCCAGCTCCCGTTTGAGTTCCGCGAGCTGGTTGCCCGGACAGCAATCCTCTTGCCTCATTTGTCCATGTAAAAACTGAATTTCGGCCAGGAGATCCTGTTCCTCCTTCAAGAGCGGGTGATCCTCCTTTATTTTCACGGGAGGACCACTCGATAGGGTCTCTAGAAAGGTCCTGGCTCGAAATCTTTCTAAATAAAACAGGCCCTTCTCAACCTTTCCCCGTTTCAAAAGTAACCGGATGGCGTCCCTATACAGGTCGGAGTTTTGCCGGGTGTAAAGGCGCCGGATCTCGACTTCCTCCAGGTTAGACCGCAGGTTTTCCACCTGATCGACGGCCTCCAGAAAGTTCCTCAACGCGAGCTCCTCCTCGCCCCTCTCCTCATACAACCTTCCAAGCCGGTGGGTTAAATGCGCCTGCACCTGGAGGGAGCCCTCTCTCTGCGCGAGCTCCAGACCTCTCCGATAAGCCGACAGGCTCTTCTCAAGATCCCCCATGGATTTATAAACCTCCCCCATATATCCCAACGTGTCCATCACCCCCCACCTATAGCCGGCCTTCTCATAAGAAGCCCTGGCTTTTTCAAGGTTTTCCAGGGCCGTAGCGGCATCCCCCTGGGCTTGTGAAACTAATCCCATCTCCTGGCGAACGTCGCCCTGGCCGAGGGGCAGAGGGATCTCTTCGGCCAGCCGAAGCGCCTCCTGAAGATAGTCCATCGCCCTGGCCGGGTTTTTTTCCTTCCGGTACAGGGAGGCCAGGTTTTTGAGGGTGATGGCACGCCCGGCCTTGTCCTGGAGCTCCCTTCGGAGCTTCAGGGAGGACTCGTAGTATTCCTCGGCCCGGCTCAGGTCTCCCAGCCCGTTAAACAGATCCCCTAGATTGCTTAAGGTCACGGCCTCCCCCTGCTTGTTTCCCGTTTTCTGGTAGAGGCTCAGCGCCTCCCAGTATTGTTTCAAAGCCTCGGGATAACTCCCCAGGCCGGCGTAGGCCAACCCCAGATTGACCCGGGAATTGGCCTCCCCGTTGATATCGCCCAATTGGCGCTTGATTTCCAGGGAACGGGACTGATCGTTGAGGGATTCCTGGACGTTCCCCAGGAAAAGCTTGGTAAGCCCTAAGTTTCCGAGGGCGGAGGCTATCTTCTCCGGGCGTTGAAGGGTTTTATACACCTGCAGGGCCTCTTCCTGAACCCTCAAAGCTTCCCGCAGCTTCCCCAGGGTTACATAGATCACGCTCAAATTCATCCTGGAGTCGGCCACCCCTTCGGGATCTCCCAGACCCTCCATGAGGGTCAGGGCCTCCCGTTGAACCTCCAGGGATTTGGTCAACTCCCCGAGATTCCGGTAAATGACCCCGATTCTCCGCAGGGTGATGGCTTTTTCCCTGGTTTTCCCAAGCCGATCGTACAAATCCAGGGCCTCAAGCTGGAGCTCCAAAGACCGCTGATTTTGCCCCAGGTGCCTATAGACAATGCCCAGCTCGCTTAAGGTCTGGGCTTCAAGGAACAGATGGCCCGCTTTTCGAAACAGATCCAGGGCCCGTTCATAGGAATCCAGGGCTTCTTTGAGTTTACCAGATTTAACCCACTGTTCTCCGCGATGGAACTCCTCGAGCCCCCGGCTCTCCTCTAGGGAAACGGGGGAACTTTCTCCGCCCAAGCAGGCCGTTACAAACACTGAAAGTCCGACGATGGCGGAGATATACGCCTGCGCTATGGTCAGGGCGACCGACGGTGCGCCCCCACGTTGGGCCTGTTTGAGTCTCAAGGAGCTCCATACCGTGGTAATTTGAGCAGTTATCGACCTGAAAAAATTACCTATTGACACCCTCTTCAAATTGGTACATAATAGTTAGAACTATTTTGTCCTATTCCTGTTCCCATTCAGTTAAAGTTAAAGATTAAAGAGACCTTCTTCTAAAAAATTTTTTAAAAACATATCAATTTTTCTAAAATTTCTGTTGCAGACGCAAGAAAAATTATGTGCCACCCATGAACAAAATGATTTCACCCCTTTGGGAAGGATGGATTTCTAGAATCACCCAAAGAGGTGAGAGTACCCGATCTTACGGACCTTAAAGGTGAGTCCATATGGAGCTTAGACTGCTTCTCAAAACCTGGATGGATATACCTTTTTACACCAGACTGTTAGGACTCGTAGGCCTCTTTTTGATTTTCAGTTTCCTCACGTACCTGGTCAACCGAATAAACCTCTTTCTCAGCCAACGAACCCCTTTTAAGGAGAAATCCTTGAAATACCGCGCGATCAACCTGTATATTTTCCTGATCTCTGCCTTGACGGGCTCTCTGGGGTTCGCGCTGGGTCCTCTTCTCGTAGCTTTCCCCTATAATCTCCAATATCTTATCGCCATGACCCTGACCGGTCTTTGGGGCCTCTCCCTGGTTTACAGCATGTGGACTTTTCAACCAGATACCCCTAAAGTCCTGGTGTCAGAGGTATCCTATTTGAGAAGGCTCCTGGAGTTCCCTGTCGTGTTTTTCAAAACCCTCCATGACTTGATAGACCGCTTGATCCGCGCGGCTTTAGCTCCCCATCAAGACCCTTGGGGGCTCTTCATCGGGTTGAGTCTTCTATTGTTGCTCCCGTACGGTTTTGTCTCCAATGAAGAGTTCTCAAAGATCATTTGTTTGACCCTGGGGGGCATGGGGCTGACCCTCTCGCTTTGTGAGAGCCTGACCAACTTCTTTAAATATTCATTTTTTCCGGAGCCCATGGCTAACAAGCAGCGATTATACCAGCTCACCCTCGGGGCCATCGGATTTTTCCTGGGTACCGTCTTTTCAGAGTCCATATTTCTGCCCACCCTGCAGGATTATTACCTGCTTCTGGGTCTGATCGCCGGTTTTTTCACGGGGGCCAGTGCCGGCATCCCCCTTTCCCGGATTTGGTTCTATTATCAGTTGTTACACCGGGAGCGGGAACGGCAAAAGCAGGCCGAAAAATCGGAAGGGGAAAGATGGCTGATGCGGCTAACCCGGCTGTTGGAGGATTGTCGAAAGTTAGCCCTTCTCGCCCCATCGCTCCCGGAGCTAGAGACCAAGTTTCAGTCCCTCAAATCGGAATTTACGTCTAGCATGAAGTCGTTTCGCAGTCTCAGGGAGCAGGCCCTGCAGCTAGAGAACCAGCTCAAGGAACTGATCCGAAGCGCTCAGAGGATCCAGGCGGGCCCAGAGGGGGAAGTTGCTCAGCCCTCTGAGGAGGGCAGGTCGTTTTCCTCCTTTCAGGCCGGAGGGGTTCGGCCATCTTGGGAAAGTGACACGGCGCAGCCGGGCATGGGAGAGAGGCCCGGTCAGCCTACCGATGTGGAACAGAAAACCCCCCTGTCCCCTGAGGAGCTCCTCCGGTCCATCGAGCAGGTCATGACGGAAACCCGAAAGCTGATCGGGGAACTCAAAGCCAAAAATACCGGAGGGGGCTCCATTTTAACCAATGCGTTGGCCCTGGAGGCCCGGGTAAACGGCCTGAAACGAAAACTGGAGGGTCGCCGAATTTCCCTGGCTATCGCTCTGGCGGATGCCATTAAGTTTAAGGAGGCGGCGGAGATGCTGACCTATTACTTGGTGAGCACGGAATCTGCCGAAGAGATAAAGCCGCTGACGGATAAGGAATGCCGGGAGATTTTAAACGTGGGCCCGGAGGCCAGTAAAGAAGAGATCAAAAGGGCCTATAGAGAGCTGGCTAAACTTTATCATCCCGATAAGTTTGCCACCAGTGCGCCGGAAATAAAGGAGAAGGCCGACAACGCCTTCAAGAGGATCAACAAAGCGTATCAAATTCTGATGCGGGATGTAGAATAACTTCCATGAATTATCTTCTCACAGGTGCCCGGCTTATCGATGGCACCGGAAAAGTCTTTGAAAGCGCGACCCTGGTCATCGAGGGTAATCGAATTAAAACGGTCAGCGCCTCTCCCCTCGCTTCGGACCTCTCCCCTCATCTAGACCTACCGGGAAAGACGATTCTCCCCGGCTTCATCGATTGCCACGTCCACCTCTGCATGGATCCCGTCCCAGACCCCGTCCAGCAGGTGCTATCCGATACCCCGGCCCTCTCCGTCTTGAGGGCCGCCCGAAACGCTCGAAGGACCCTGGAGGCCGGGGTCACCACGGTGCGGGATCTCGGGGCCAGGGATCATGTGGATTTTTCCCTGAGAAAGGCGATCCAGATGGGTATTTGTGTGGGACCCAGGTTGTTTTTAAGTGGCCGGCTCATCTGTATGACCGGGGGTCACGGCCACTGGATAGGACGAGAGGCCGACGGACCCGACGAAGTCAGGAAGGCTGCCCGAGAGCAGTTAAAAGCCGGCGCGGACTTCATCAAGCTGATCAGCACCGGAGGGGTCTTAACCCCCGGGGTCGAGCCCGGCGCCACGCAACTTAGCTACGAGGAACTGAGAGCCGGTATCGAAGAAGCTCGAAAGGCCGGCAAGCGGACGGCGGCCCACGCCCAGGGTTCTGAAGGCATCATGAACGCGGTGAAAGCCGGTATCCATTCCATCGAACATGGGTTTTTTATGACCGACGAGATCGTCGAAGCCATGGTGCAGCGAAACGTCTTCTTCGTACCTACCTGCACGGCCCTTTACCGATTACTGGAGTACGGAACCCAGGCGGGGATTCCTCCGTACGTGATAGAGAAAGCCCAAAAAGCCCGGGAACATCACGCGGAGAGCTTCAAAAAAGCTCACCGGGCCGGGGTCAAGATAGCTATGGGAACCGATGCGGGAACCCCTTTTAATTCCCACGGCGGAAACTTGAAGGAGCTGGAATGGATGGTAACGCTCGGTATGACCCCCATGGAAGCTCTCCTTGCATCCACCCGACATGCCGCCGAGTTGCTGGGCATGGAAGCCCAGCTGGGAACTCTGGAGGAAGGAAAACTGGCAGATCTGGTCGTGGTCGAGGGAAATCCCCTTGAAGATATCCAGGTGCTCCAGGATAGGGATAAAATCGCCTACGTCTTCAAGGACGGAGAAATCGTAAAGCAGGCTTATGGATCGACTCCTGATCATCGAACAAAACCCTGAGAGTTTTCGACGAGCGATCCAGAAAGAGATTCCAGATCTGGAGATCTTCCTCCTCGAAGATCTGGAGAAAAATCCAGATCTCCTTACGACCGTAACCATTTTCCTGGCCGGGAAACCGGCGGGGAGATTTCCGGAGGATCTATTGGAACGGGCCCAAAGACTCCGCTGGGTCCAGTCCTCGCTGGCAGGGGTCGATCATCTGGTAACGTCTCCCTTTTTACGGGACGACGTTCTTTTAACCCGGGTAGGGGGGGTCTTCGGAAAGTTCATGGCAGAGTACGTCCTCGGGTATATCCTCTACCTGGTTCTCCAGATCGCCCGGGTGGTAGATAATCAGAAGAAAGCTCGCTGGGAGCCTTTTATGCCGGGCACCCTGGAAGGCAAGACCCTGGGGATCCTGGGCTTAGGAGAGATCGGCAGCGAAATTGCCCGGAAAGCCAAGGCCCTTGGAATGAGGGTCCTGGGCCTGAAGCGAACCCAGGGCCGGTTCCCCTATGTAGATCAGTTATTCCTGGAAACGGAGTTACCGAACTTCTTACCCCAGGTAGACTTCCTGGTCCTGACGGTCCCTTTAACGCCAAACACCCGGGGGCTCCTCGGGGCCCCCGAGCTCAGGTTGATGAAACGGGAGGCCTATTTAATCAACATTTCGCGCGGAGCCGTGGTCCAGGAAGAGGATCTCCTCCGGGCCCTGGAAGAAAAATGGATTGCCGGAGCGATTCTCGATGTCTTCGCACAGGAACCCCTTCCCAAAGAAAGCCGGTTCTGGCATCTGGACAACGTCCTCGTAACTCCCCATATTTCCGGGCCTGACGATCCCGCCCCGGTTAGCCGGGTATTCTGTGACAACTACCGCCGGTTCCTCTCCGGAGGGCCTCTCCGATACGTCGTAGATCGACGCCGGGGTTACTAGCCTGACCTGGACGGGTTGAACCGTCTGTGGGGCTAAGAAGAGGGGTAATTATGAAGAGTTTCCATGGGATACGCATGTATCCATGCGCCTTCCTAAAATTTTCTTGACAGCCTTTCAAAGGTAGATAATAGTTAAACACAATTCTTTGAAAGACAAAAGCTTAGTACAGGTTAAGATAAATCCTCCACCGGTTAAACCGCTCCCTCACGGTCGCGGCTCAGTGGGGCTTATCCGAGCCGCGACCGTAAGGGAGCCGTCCTAACCGGCGGCGTAATAATGGCGATCGGTACTTAATTCGTTGGAGGATTCGTTTCCAGAAATCAAGCGGCGGGCGTCAGGAGGAGGTAAGCGCCGGCTGGAGGCCAGAGGGGGGAGGGTAAAACCCGAAGGGAGGGCGTCCAATTGGAAGGGATAAAGGAGAGGGGAAAGGTTTTACGGTCCGATGCGGCTTCTGAGGTTTCCTCGCGAGGTACCGACCCTACGCGCTCCTGGCTGCCTGGAGAGGTGATCGAAGGCCGGTACGAGGTGTTGGGGGAGCTGACCGGCGGGGCGATGGGTCAGGTTTATCGGGTCCGGCATCGCGCCTGGGGGATCGAGTTAGCCATTAAAAGCCCGCAGTTACATCTGATCGCCGATGAGGTTTTACGGGAGCGGTTCATCCGGGAGGCGGAGAGCTGGGTGGATCTTGGACTCCATCCCCACATTACAACGTGTTACTACGTGGCTCAGATCGAAGGGATTCCACGTATCGTCCTGGAGTACGTGGAGGGAGGGACCCTCAGGGATTGGATCGGACGAGGGGCATTCTTACAGGACTGGGAGACCCCGTTGGGCGTGGCTATTCAGCTCTGCCTGGGATTAGAATACGCCCATAGCAAAGGGACCATCCACCGAGACCTGAAACCGGCCAACGTGCTCATGACCAAGGAGGGGACCCCCAAACTTACAGACTTCGGTCTGGTGCGACGTAACGTCCAGGAGGCCGAGCCCGCAGAACGTACGGAGCGGCCCACAGAAATCGCAGGGGGAACCCAAGCAGGGACGATCCTGGGAACTCCAGAATATATGGCCCCTGAGCAATGGATTGGCGCGGAGCAGACCGGCGTCCATACCGATATCTACGCCCTGGGCCTGATACTCTACGAGCTCTTCTGTGGGCGGCCCCCCTTCGAGCTCGCAGAGGCTTTGTGTTACGCCCATCCGAAGCTCCGGCAGTGGGAGTGGAAGCGCATGCACAGCCAGGCGCCGATACCGGACCCCCACCAATGGCGGAGAGGCCTCCCGGAGGAACTGGCAGCCCTTCTAAAGGATTGTCTTGCCAAAACCCCTGGTGACCGCCCTCCCGGCGCGACGGCGGTGCGAGAACGGCTGGAAGCTGTTTATCTCATGCAACTTGGACGCGCCTCCCCCTACCTCCAGGCCGCCGATGCGGTTGGCCTTCAGGCGGATAACTTGAACAACCGGGCTCTGTCCTACCTGGACCTGGGGAGGAAAGCCGAGGCTGAGGCGGCCTGGCAATCCGCCTTGAACAGCGATCCGCAGCACCCTGAAGTCGTCTACAACCGGGGCCTGTTCCTCTGGCGCCAGGGACACCTGACCGACGACATGCTGGTGAAACAGCTGGAAGGTGTCCTGGCCACCCAAGGCGATCAGCGGCAGGCCAGGTATCTTCTGTCCCTGGTACATCTGGAGCGGGGAGAGGTGGACCAGGCGCTCCTGCTTCTGGAGGAGGCCGTCAGGCAGGCACCTAGAGAGGCGGAGCTACAGGCTGCCCTCAAGCTGGTCCTATCCCGAGCGCGCGCTACGCGCCCCTTCGTGCCATCCCTCCAAGGGCATACGGATTCTGTGAACTCGGTCTACCTGAGCCCCGATGGGCGCCGGGCCCTGTCGGGGAGCAGCGACCAGACCCTGCGGCTCTGGGAGGTGGCGACCGGCCAGTGCTTGCGGACCTTCCAGGGGCATACGGATTCTGTGACTTCAGTCTGCCTGAGCCCCGATGGGCGCCGGGCCCTGTCGGGGAGCAGCGACCAGACCCTGCGGCTCTGGGAGGTGGCGACCGGCCAGTGCTTGCGGACCTTCCAGGGGCATACGAAGGGAGTGACTTCGGTCTGCCTGAGCCCCGATGGGCGCTGGGCCCTGTCGGGGAGCTGGGACAAAACCTTGCGGCTCTGGGAAGTATCCACGGGCCGCTGCGCGTGGACCTTCCAGGGGTATACCAAGGAAGTCACTTCGGTCTGCCTGAGCCCCGATGGGCGCTGGGCCCTGTCGGGGAACAGCGACCAAACCCTACGGCTTTGGGAAGTATCCACAGGTCGCTACATGTGGACCTTCCAGGGACATACCAAAGGGATCACCTCCGTTTGCCTGAGCCCCGATGGGCGCTGGGCCCTGTCGGGGAGCTGGGACAAAACCCTACGGCTCTGGGAAGTATCCACGGGCCGCTGCTTGCGCACCTTCCAAAAGCATACGGACTGGGTCACCTCGGTCTGCCTGGGCCCTGACGGGCGCTGGGCCGTATCGGGGAGCGGCGATCATACGGTGTTGTTCTGGGAACTCCCCAATGAGAGCATCTGCTCCTTTCGCCTGTCGCGCCCGCGATCCCACATGGAGCTGCTAGAAGTTCAGACCCGGGCGGGAAAGCTCCTGAAGAGGGCCGAGGAGGCTCTTGGGGAGTCCGACTTTGCCAGGGCGCTGACCCTTGTGCGGGAAGCCCGCGAGTTACCAGGGTGCGAGCGCACGCCGCAGAGTATGGAAGCGTGGACGAAACTCTCCCTTGTTTGTCCGCGGATAGGCCTCCGGACCGCCTGGCTGGTCAGGACCTTCGAAGGACATAAGAATGAGGTGAACTCGGTCTGCCTGAGCGCCGATGGGCGCCGGGCCCTCTCGGGGGGCGTAGATACTGCGCTGCGGCTCTGGGAGGTGGCTACAGGTCGCTGCCTGCGTAGCTTCCCGGGACATACCGATTCGGTGCTCTCCGTCTACCTGAGCGCCGATGGGCGCCGGGCCCTCTCGGGGGGAATGGATCGTACGGTACGGCTTTGGGATGTGGCTACAGGCCGATGTCTGCGCACCTTCGAAGGGCATATCCATGCCGTGAACTCCGTCTGCTTGAGCCCCGATGGGCGCTGGGCCCTCTCGGCAGGCGGTAACAACATCCTGCTCTGGGAGGTGACGACGGGCCGATGCTTGCGCACCTTCCTGGGCCACAAGAGCGGCGTCAGCTCCATCTCCCTAAGCGCCGATGGAGGCCAGGTCCTCTCCGGAAGCGGAGATAAAACCCTGCGCCTGTGGCAGGTGGCCACAGGTCGCTGCCTGCGTACCTTTGAGGGCCACACCAGTTGGGTGAGTTCGGTCTGCCTGAGCGCCGATGGACGCTTCGCGCTCTCGGGAAGCGGCGACAAGGCGCTACGCCTGTGGCAGGTGGCCACAGGTCGCTGCCTGCATACCTTCGAGGGCCACACCGATGGGGTGAGTTCGGTCTGCCTGAGCGCCGATGGACGTTTCGCGCTCTCGGGAAGCGGCGACAAGACGCTACGCCTGTGGCAGGTGGCCACAGGTCGCTGCCTGCGTACCTTCGAGGGGCATACCAACTGGGTGCGATCCGTCTGCCTGAGCACCGACGGACGCTGGGCTCTCTCAGGAGGGGGCGATAAAGCTCTATGGCTCTGGCAGATGGACTGGGAACTCGAAACGCGCGACCCGGCCACCTGGAACGAGGGAGCTCTGCCCTATCTTAAGACTTTCCTTACTTTACATGCGCCTTACCTCAGCCCAGATCCCACGGCCCCCGGAGGACTCGTCCGACGCGGCAAGCCCTCCTGGAGCGAGCAGGATTTCCAAGACCTCATCCGACAGTTGCAATGCGCCGGCTATGGCAGGCTCCGCCCTGAAGGAATCCGCACTCGGCTCGAAGAGCTTACCCAATCGGAGGAATGGGGAGGAAGCGCGGAACCTCCAGCGGGACCGGCTGTCTAAACACAGCATTTTGACCCGTGACCCTAGTTCCTCGTTCCCGGGTTTCGGTCTGAGCATGCCTATCTCGACGCTCTGCCTCACCTTGGGAAGTGAGACGGCGCCTCTGGAAGATACGTTCCCGGGTTCCCTCAGCCTGGAAAACGGGACGCGGACCTGAAGGCCAGGCTTAATAATGGGTTATTTTTAGATCGACCAGGAAGGTCAAATACAAAAGCATGGAGGGTTAGAAGAAATGCCACGTTTAGTTATTAAAAGGTGGGACACTTCCGAGAGGATTTTTACCCTGGAGAAGACCGTGACCACCATCGGTAAAAATGATCCAGAGCGGGGCATTCTAAATGATGGAGATATTGACGACAA